>MDTD01151981.1_pt1 | contig 21227 bp, 16 predicted proteins | sample 811221 | NCBI WGS metagenome assembly MDTD01 (sample SAMN05326646, study PRJNA326480) | marine metagenome | isolation source: seawater | place: Pacific Ocean: South West | collected 2011
CGCACCGCTACAACCTAATACCCTTGCTACCTTCCGGTCCTGGGGGAGTTCATAGGGAGCTGGTCGTATAAGACTTGCCCTAGACTGCAAAATTAATATTATTCTTAATTCAACCAAATTATTCTAACAGCTTCTATATTTTATATATTTGCCTAAATATTATATTTATTATGGAATCAGTTGATAAAGATTATATACTTCAAAAAGGATTTTATCTTGGTGTGTTTTTTTCAATTTTTCCAATTATTGATTTGCTTTTTGGAGCAAATATGTCTTTAAAATCATACTATTTTATATTTTACATTTTATGGATGGTAGTATATGTATACTTAATCATTATATATGGAAAAGAATGTGGTAAAAAATTAGAAATATTTGATTTTAAATCAGCTTTTAGAAATATTTTCTTGATTTCAGCTGTTGGACTTTTATTATTAACACTTACTAGAATTACAATGTGGAATGTATTGTTTACCGATGACTATATTTCATTAAATAAGAATAGACAAATTGCTTTAATTGATTATTTTACTTCTTATTCAGAATCAACTTTAAATGAGGCTTACTCTCAAGGAGGTATTTCTGATGAAGATTACGATAATTCTTTAGCTCAAATGGAGGATGCAAGATCAATGATGATGGAAAGATGGGATATTGCAAAAGAGGAAGGAGTCAAAAAATCGGAATTTTTTGGTCAATTAGTGTCTAATTTGTTTTTTATAGCTTTGTTAAATGCAATTCTTACATTATTTATAAGAAGAAAGAATGAAACATTTTAATTATGGATATTAGTATTGTTGTCCCTTTATTTAATGAACAAGAGTCTTTACCAGAGCTTTGTAGTTGGGTTGATAAAGTAATGCAAGAGAATGATTTTACTTATGAAGTATTACTTATTGATGATGGAAGTAAAGATAATTCTTGGAAGGTGGTTAAACAAATATCATTAAAAAATAAGAATATACATGGAGTAAAACTTAGAAGAAATTACGGTAAGTCCGCTGCTTTAAATATTGGTTTTGAAAAAGCAAAAGGAGATGTTGTAATTACAATGGATGCTGATTTACAAGATAGTCCTAATGAAATACCTGCGCTTTACAATAAGATATCTAAAGAGAACTATGACTTAGTTTCTGGATGGAAGAAAAAGAGATATGATCCACTAACAAAGACTATTCCAACTAAACTTTTTAATTGGGCTGCTCGTAGAGCATCTGGAATAAATTTAAATGATTTTAATTGCGGTTTAAAGGCTTATAAAAATACAGTAGTTAAAAGTATAGAGGTTCATGGAGAAATGCATCGATATATTCCCATGTTAGCAAAATGGGCTGGTTTTGGAAATATTACTGAACAAATTGTTGAGCATCAATCAAGAAAATATGGCGTTACTAAATTTGGTATGGAACGTTTCTTTAATGGCTTCTTCGATTTACTAACAATCACTTTTATTTCTAGATTTGGTAAAAAACCCATGCATTTTTTCGGTATTATAGGTTCTTTAATGTTCTTTCTTGGTTTTTCTTTAATTGCATATATTGGAGGATTTAAACTTTATTATATTATTAATAATTTACCAGCTCGAAATATTGCAGAAATGTCTGGTTTTTATATTGCTTTAACTTGTATGATTATTGGAATGCAATTATTTTTATCAGGTTTTATTTCTGAAATGATTTCAAGAAACTCTAGAGATAGAAATAATTATCAGATAGAAAGCGAAACATAATTTTGAAAAAATCAAAAGTTATTATTATTGGACCTGCTTTTCCTTTTAGAGGAGGTATTGCGAATTTTAATAATGCATTAGCCCAAACATATCATAATCAAGGATATGATGTACAAGTGTATTCTTTCAGCTTACAATATCCATCATTTTTATTTCCTGGTACCACTCAGTATGAAAAAGGTAAGCCGCCAAAGGATTTAAGAATAAAAACAGTTATTAATTCTATCAACCCTTTAAATTGGATTCGCACTGCATTTAATATAAGAAAAGAGAAACCTGATTATATAATTATAAGATATTGGTTACCTTTTATGGCGCCATGTCTTGGAACTATTGCCAAATTAGTTGGTAGCAAAATAAAGGTCGTAGCAATAACGGATAATATTATACCGCATGAGCAAAGAATAGGAGACGGTGTATTGACAAGATATTTTGTAAAATCTTGTGATGCTTTTTTAACCCTATCTGCATCAGTTTTAGACGATCTAACTAAGTTTACAAATTCTACTAAAAAGATATTTATTCCACATCCTATTTATAATGTATTTGGAGATAAAGTTGAAAAAGAAAATGCATTAAAGAGTTTAAATTTAAACCCAAAAGATAAACACTTATTATTTTTTGGTTTTGTTAGAAAATATAAAGGACTTGATCTTATACTTAAAGCAATTTCAGATACTAGAATAAGAGAATTAAATGTAAAATTAATTATTGCAGGAGAATTTTATGACAACAAAAAGGAATATGATGACCTTATTTTAAATTTAGGAATTTCAAATCAAATCATCATGAAAAGTGATTTTATTCCTGCAGAAGATGTAGCTAATTATTTTTGTGCATCTGACATGGTAACTCAAACTTACCATACTGCTACACAAAGTGGAGTAACGCAAATTGCATATCATTTTGAACGGCCAATGCTTGTTACTAATGTTGGAGGTCTTGCTGAAATCGTTCCTCATAATAAAGTTGGCTATGTAACAAGAAAGGATCCAAAAGATATTGCAGATGCGATTATTGATTTTTATAAAAAAAATAAGGAAGATGATTTTGTACTTAATACTAAAGAAGAAAAGAAAAGGTTCACATGGGAAAACCTTATAGATGGTATTAATAAGATTTTATAGTATTTTTGCTCTATGAATAAATGGATTTTAATTTTTTTTATTTTTCCAGTATTTTTTTTAGGACAGAATCTAGGTTTTACTGAAGACTTAAATTATGTTGATGAAAAAGGTATGAAACAAGGAATTTGGAAAAAAAATTACGATAATGGTAATATTAGATATGAAGGTAATTTTATAGATAATAATCCTGTAGGTATTTTTAATTATTATTACAAAACTGGAGAATTAAAGCTTACAAAAGAGTTTTTTCATAATGGAAAAGCTGCTGCTACGCACATTTATTATAAAGACGGCAAGCTTAAAGCTTCAGGACTTTATGTTGAACAGTTAAAAGATAGTACTTGGAATTATTTAAATAAGGATAGTGTTTTAGTTATGAGAGAGCAATACAAAGAGGGTTTGTTGCATGGTAAGACAGAAACCTACTATTATGATGGTTCTTTATTTGAAATAAAAAATTGGAAGAATAATATAGAGCATGGTATTTATAAAAAGTTTTTCATTGACGGATCAATAATGATGTCGAGTTATTATAACGAAGGTAAAAAAGAAGGTGAGCAAATATTTTATCATCCTAATGGTCAAATTTATTATAAAGGAAATTATAGTAATGACTTAAAGATAGGTAATTGGATATACTATTCAGAAGAGGGAATTCAAGATACAATTATTCAGTATGAAAGGTAAGGGAAAGGTATTGGTAGCTATGAGTGGTGGTATTGATAGTTCAATAGCCGCATTATTGCTACATGAGCAGGGTTATGAAATTATAGGGATCACAATGAAAACTTGGGATTACCAATCTTCAGGAGGAAGTAAAAAAGAAACCGGATGTTGTAGTTTAGATTCAATAAATGATGCCAGAAAATTAGCTGTAGATTGTGGTTTTCCCCATACAATACTTGATATCAGAGATGAATTTGGCGATTATATAATAGATAATTTTGTTGACGAATATATTGCAGGAAGAACACCAAATCCATGTGTACTTTGCAATACACACATAAAGTGGGAAGCGCTTTTAAAAAGAGCTGACATGCTAAATTGTGATTATATAGCTACAGGTCATTATGCCCAAGTTTATAAAAATCATGATCGTTATGTTGTTTCAAAAGGAATAGATGCGAATAAGGATCAATCTTATGTATTATGGGGTGTTACACAAGAATGTCTAAAAAGAACTATATTTCCTATGGGCAGCTTTCATAAGAATGATATTAAACAAATGGCTATTGATAGGGGTTATAAAGCCCTTGCTGAAAAGAGTGAAAGTTATGAGATATGCTTTATTCCTGATAATGACTACAGAGGATTTTTAAAAAGAAGAGTTAATGGTTTAGAAGAAAAAGTAAAAGGTGGTAAATTTATTTCATTAAAAGGTGAAGTTTTAGGGACCCACGATGGTTATCCTTTTTATACCGTAGGTCAAAGAAAAATTGGAGTTTCGTTAGGTAGTCAACCAACATATGTTGTAGGAATTGATCCTGAAAAAAATACTGTTACCGTCGGTACCAAAGAAGATTTAAGAAAGCAAGAAATGATGATAAGAGATATAAATTATGTAAAATTACCTCAAATTAAAGATGGAACAGAATGTCTGGTTAAAGTCAGGTATAAACATAAGGGTGAAATGGCTACAATTACCAATATTGGTAATAACTTAAAGGTCTTGTTTCATCATCAGGTTCATGGTATTGCTCCAGGACAATCTGCTGTATTGTATATTGAAAATGATTTAATAGCAGGAGGATTTATAATGAAAAATTAATTTTTGAAGCGCTATAATATTCCATATAGAAATACTAATAAATTTTCAGACCTTATATTAGATTATATTGATCAAAAAAAAGATCTTAATAAATTTATAAATCACTTCCCCTCTATTGAAAATGTAGATTTGCAAATAAAGGAGAAATCATCCCAAGTAGTAGATAGAAAGATTTTATTTGATGTTTTAAATAGGCAAAATAAGGAGGTTCCTCTTTCTGAAAAATCTAAAAAGAACTTATCATTAATATCTCTAAATAATACTTTTACCATTACCACAGGTCATCAAATTTGTTTATTTACAGGTCCACTATATTTTATTTATAAAATTATTTCTACTATTAATTTGACTGAAAAGTTAAAAGAAAAATATCCTAAATATAATTTTGTTCCTATATTTTGGATGGCATCTGAAGATCATGATTTTGAAGAAATAAATCATATTAATATATTTTCTAAAACGATTGAATGGAAAGGTAAAAAAGGAGGTGCTGTTGGGAGAATGAGTATTGATAAAATTAATAGTGCTATAGATGAGTTAAAAACACTTATTGGATTGGATAAAAATTCAGAAAAAATATTATCAATTATCAAAACATCTTATTTAAATCAAGAGAATTTTGCTAGTGCTACTAGATTATTTATTAATAATTTATTTAAACAGTATGGACTTTTAATTATTGATGGGGATGATAAAAGGCTGAAAAAAGAATTTATTACATTTTTTAAAAAAGACATTATAGAAAATGAATATAAAAAATATATTAAAAACACAACTAATGATATTGTTTCTCAAAAATATAAAGCACAAGCTTTTTTTAGAAATATAAATTGTTTTAAATTATTAGATGAATCAAGAGAGCTAATTCAATCTAAACTTTCTGAAGAGGAGATTGATAATAATTACTATAATATTAGTCCAAATGTTTTATTGAGACCACTGTATCAGGAATTAATCCTTCCAAACATTGCTTATGTAGGAGGATCATCTGAAATAGCTTACTGGATGCAATTGCGTGACTTGTTTAAAAAGGAAAAAGTTTCATTTCCTTTACTTTTTTTAAGAAATTCATGTACTGTAATTGATGAGAAAAAATTAAATAGGTTTTTATCTTTAGGATTTAAAATAGACGATATTTTTATATCCACTGATGAATTACATAAGAAATATGTTTTGGATAATAAACAAGATATATCTTTAAATATTCAGGTTAATAAAATTCAATATTTTTATGAGGAGATTTTGTTAAAGACTTCAGATAAAAGTATCAAGACTAATATAAAAGCTGAGTTAAAAAAACAGTTAAACATATTAAAAAAAATAGAGAAAAAAATTATAAAATCAAATAAAGAAAATTTTAAGATACAATTAAATCAAATTTCAAGTTTTAAGAATTTATTATTTCCTAAAAAAACACTGCAAGAAAGACATGATAATTTTATTTCTTTTTATTTAAGATATGGGGATAACTTTATTAAAACATTGAAAGATAATTTAGATCCACTAAACACTAATTTTGTAGTTTTAGCACTTGATAATAAAAAATAAATAATGCACGAAAAGGTATTAATTCTAGATTTTGGCTCACAATACACACAGCTTATTGCCCGAAGAGTCAGAGAACTTAATATATATTCAGAAATCCATCCCTATAATAAAATACCAAATTTAGATGATCAATGGAAAGCGATTATTTTATCAGGATCACCTTTTTCTGTTAGGGACGATAAAGCCCCTTTAATTGATCTTACTAGTGTTAAGGCTAAAATACCAATTTTAGGCGTGTGTTATGGTGCGCAATATTTAGCTCATCATTATGGCGGTCAAGTAATGCCCTCTAAAACAAGAGAGTATGGAAGAGCTAATCTTTCTTTTGTTGAAAAAAATGACTTACTTAAAGGTGTTTCAAAAAATTCACAAGTATGGATGAGTCATGGCGATTCAATAACCTCAATTCCTAATAATTACAAAATTATTGCCTCAACATCAGATGTTAAAATTGCTGCATACAGCATTAATAATGAAAAAACTTATGGTTTACAATTTCATCCTGAAGTTTATCATAGTAAAGATGGTAAATTAATTCTTGAGAATTTTTTAATTGGAATTAGTGGTTTTTCTCAAGATTGGACCCCTAAAATATTTATAAATGAAAAGGTGAACGAATTAAAGGATAAATTAAAAAATGATAAAGTAGTTTTAGGTATTTCAGGAGGTGTTGACTCTACTGTGGCTGCTGTTTTGCTTCATAAAGCAATTGGAAAGAATCTATACTGCATATTTGTAGATAATGGACTTTTAAGAAAAGATGAATTCAAAAGCGTTTTAGATCAGTATAAGCATATGGGTTTAAATGTAAAAGGGGTAGATGCAAAAGATAGGTTCTATAAAGTTTTAAGTGGAGTAAATGATCCAGAGAAAAAACGTAAAGCAATCGGCGCAATGTTTGTAGATGTATTTGAAGATGAAGCAAAAAAAATAAATGATGTAAAATGGCTTGCTCAAGGTACAATTTATCCTGATGTTATTGAATCCGTTTCCGCTACTGGAGGCCCTTCATCTACCATAAAATCACATCATAATGTAGGTGGACTTCCTGATTATATGAAGTTAAAAATTGTTGAACCTTTAAATTTGTTATTTAAAGATGAAGTTCGAAAAATTGGGAATTCTTTAGGTGTAAGTAAAAAATTACTTTCTAGACACCCTTTTCCTGGTCCTGGCCTTGCGATAAGAATATTAGGAGATATAACTCCTCAAAAAGTAAAGATATTACAAGAAGTTGATCATATATTTATATCAGCACTTAAGCAATTTGATTTGTATGATAAAGTATGGCAAGCTGGCGCAATATTTTTACCTGTTCAATCAGTAGGAGTTATGGGGGATGAACGAACTTATGAAAATGTAGTTGTTTTAAGAGCTGTTGAGTCTACAGATGGTATGACTGCAGATTGGGTTCATCTTCCTTATGATTTTCTTTCTAAAGTATCTAATAATATAATAAATAAGGTTAAAGGAGTAAATAGAGTAGTTTATGATATTAGTTCCAAACCACCATCTACAATTGAATGGGAGTAGTTAAAAATATATTATTTGTTTTTCTGATTTTTCTATCATTTAATGTTAAATCTCAAATCGTGAGAGACACTGTTCTTTATGATGGAAATAGATATGTTAAACATATTGTTAAGGCGGGAGAATCATTAAAGACTATAGCAAGACTACATAATATTACAGTAGCAGATATATTAAATCATAACGAAACTCAGAGAAATCTATATTACAATCAATTGCTTTATATTCCAGTTTTTGATAATAAAAAAGAAAAAATAACAGAAACTAATAACTATGAGCAAATAAAATCTAAAGAAAAGAAAATTAATTACAAGGAGAAATTTGAAAGAAAAAAAAGAATTGATATTCATAAAGAAATAGAATCTTCTCTCAATTTTAAAAATAAAAAATCTAAGTTTAATATAGCATTATTATTACCATACTTTATTCCAAGAAACGATACCATGTTTAATGATTTTAAGAATAAAGAAGAGCAAAAATCATTATATTATATCAATTCAGAAGCTGCACTTTCTTATCACATAGGTGTTAAACTTGCAGTAGATTCTTTACGCAGAAAAGGTATTAATATTACATTATATATGTTTGATACTAACAATGATAGTGCTAAAACGCAGCAAATTATTAATTCTGATTCATTGGATATTATGGATATTATTATTGGCCCCTTGTATTCAAAGAATTTTAAATTATTATGCAGTAAATATGGAAATGATAAAGATAAGATTTTAATATCTCCATTGTCTAAAAAAATACATGCCCTTAAAGATTATTCTTCTGTTTATCAATTAACCCCATCAGTAAGAGTGCAATTAATAACTATTTCAGATTATATTACCAAACACCATTTAAATGATAATATCATTATATTATGTGAAGAAAATTTTAAAGGTAGAGGTATTTACTTAAATAAATTATTCAGTGATCAAAATTTAAAAAGTTATAGTTATAATATTACAAGTACAAAAGTAGATTCAATAAGAAATATTTTTGGACCTAAGCAGGTTGTTATTATTCCTTCAACTAATAAAGCGTTTGTAAGTAAATTAATGGGATCAATTGGAAGTATAGATTCAACTTCTGTCATATTTGGATTAAGTGCATGGAAAAAATATGATAATTTAGATATAAATAATTTAATGTTTTTAAATACTCATTTACCAAATCCTAACATTCTTGAATCTAATCAGCACGATAGTTTATTTATTAAATTATTTATTAATAAGTATGGTAATACAAATTTTCCAAAATACACTTATATTGGATATAATACAATTTTTCATTTTTGTTCTGAATACGAAGTATTTAAATTTAAGACTTTAGATAATGAAAAAGGTAAAATTAATTTCAATGTACCACTTTATCATTATGTTGATTACGAATTAGTTCCTTGTAAATAATATATGTATTTCATAACTTTACAGCAATGCTGTAATGAAAAACATCAAGAACATATTATTTTTTATCTTATTTTTTGCCTGTTTTCAAGTAAAAGGACAAAATCCCTGTAATGTAACGGTTAATAGTTCAAATATTCAACATATTATTTGTCCTGATGGTGGTGCTGTTGGTTCAGCAAGTCTTAATCAAAATTATTATCAGAATTTTTCTTGGCAAAATTTAACTAATGGACAAAATTATGGTAATGGTCCAGGTGTAACCACTGTTAATACATTGGATGCTGGAATGTATGTTGTAATAGCATCATCTCCATACAGTACATGCGCTTCTCAGCAAATATCATATTCTGATACATTTGAAATATTGATGGCTTCGACATCATTTCAATTTACTCCTACACAAGCTTGTCCAGATTTGTGTAATGTGGCTATAGATGTCGATATGGCTTTAGCAATAAGCTCCGTTCAATATACATTTTCTCTTGATAATAATCCAATTGTTACTCTTCCAGAAACATTCTCAAATCAATGTGGCGGTTTACATTTTTATGAATTATTTGCTGATGGAATATCGTGTGGTGTCGAAACTGTATCTATTAGTCAGTTTGCTCAAATGAATTTGGCTACAAATGTTGTTGATGCAAGCTGTACACAATCTGGAGAAGCTACAGTTAATATAACTGGGGTTGGAGCTTCTGCAATAAATACATATTGTGATGCAACTCCAACATACAGTAATTATACTACAATAGATAATGTAGTATTAAATGGTGATAATAATAGTATTTCAAATAATACATCTGGAATTTGTGATACATATGATGATTTCACCATACAGTTTGCTGATTTAACACCTGGCAACTCATATAATTTAGATTTAAATTTAGGATCATGTCACCCAAGTATTAATTTACAAGACATTGCAAAAATTTATATAGATTGGAATATAGATGGTGATTTTGATGATATAGATGAGTTAATCGGTGAAGTATTACCAACACAAAGCCCATCTTACAATACGATTTCTTTTTCTGTTCCTAATAGTGCTGTACCTGGAGAAAGTAGATTAAGAATTGTCGCACAAAACTCATTATATCAGCCAGCAAATCAAGCAGGTTCATGTGATTATAATGTATCTTATTTTGGTTCTGTTGAGGATTATGGCATTATAGTTTCTGGATCAGTAGCTTTACCAGTTACTTATTTATGGTCTGATGGACAGACTACACAAACTGCATTAAACTTATCTCCCGGAACATATACAGTTGGAATTACTGATGCTAATGGGTGTACTTCTACTGATACTGCAATTATTGGAGGATCAAATAATGTTTCAGTTAGTGTTAGCGGATCACAAACAATATGTTATGGAGAAATTCCAACGCAGATTTCTGCATTAGGCAGCACATCATCTGGAACATATTCCTGGTTGCCAGCTAATGATTTCATAGATCCTAATATCCAAAGTCCATTATTTAACAATACAATTTTGTTAACCACTACATATACTGTTAACTATACAGATGCTATTTCTGGTTGTTCTGCCTCTAATCAGGTTACTATATCAGTTGATCCATTACCTTTAGTTGTAGCAAATGTTAGTCCATCGCCAAATGTTTGTGCGGGCGGATCTATAACATTAAGTGGAAGTGGTAATGCATCTAATTTTACCTGGAATAATAATGTAACCGATAATGTATCATTTACGCCTCCTCAAAGTTGGTGGACCAATCCTCCAGCACCAGTATTAATTGACTATATTGTTACAGGTTCTAGTAATACTTCCCAATGCGTAAATAGTGATACAATTACTATAACAGTTAATCCTGAACCAACTGTAAGCATATCAAGTGTTCCAAATCCAGCTTGCGTTGGAGATGATATTTTATTAGTAGCAACTCCATCCATCCCTGTTAATTTATATAGATTTCAGTTTAATTCAGGTTCTGGATGGACAAATATGACTACACCTGTTTGGGCTACCTCCAATCAAGCAATATATAGTAATATTAATCAACAAGTTTCTTTTAGAGTTAAAGTAAGAGAGAATTATGGTTGTGATGCTAGTATTTGGTCACCTTGGACAACAGTACCTGTCAGTATATTTAATAATTTACTGATATGGCATAATTAATAATAATAATAATAATAATAATAATAATAAAATGTTAAGGTCATGAAAACAAAAATCAAATTTTTAAAAATGCTGTATTTGATTGTCTTATTGTTAATAAACAATCAAATATTTGCACAAACAAACACTTCACCCACACAGACAGTGTGTGCTGGTTCTATCGCAGAACCTTATTTAATTAATCCGCCAACACCTGGATCTACATATCAATGGTCTTTAAGTGGTGGTGGTGTTTTAAATTCTGGAGCAACAACAGATAACATTACCATTGATTGGGGTGTAACTCCTGGTGTTTATACAGTTAGTGTTATTGAAACTGATGCAAATGGATGTCAGGGTCTTCCAGTTACAGTTGATGTTACTGTTATTGCACTGCCTACCGCAACAATTGCAACATCTCAAACCGCATGTTTGGGATCAACTATTCCAGATTTAACTGCCATAGGTGCTAATGTAACATGGTATGATGATATAGCATTAACTAATCAAGTAGGAACAGGTAATTCTTTTGCTACAGGACAAAATACTGTAGGTTTATATACCTATTATGTAACCGAATCTCTAAATGGATGTGAAGGTCCTTCTACTACTGTAACTTTAGAGATTTATTCTGTACCTACTCCGCCAATATCAAATAACGAAGCAGTGTGTTTGGGATCAACCATTCCAGATTTAACTGCCACAGGTAATGGAATCACATGGTATTCAGATGCTGGTCTTACTAATGTGGTTGGAACAGGTAACTCCTTAGCTACAGGACAAACTAATGCTGGAGTATATACTTATTATGCTACTCAAACTGATGTAAATGGCTGTGAAAGTAATGCTTCTATAACAACATTAACCATCAATTCTTTCAATACTGTACCTGTTTCTTCAAATGAAATGGCTTGTGAAGGCTCTTTAGTGCCTGATTTAAACGCATCTGGTATAGGAGGAACAATAACTTGGTATTCAGATGCTGGTCTTACTAATGTAGTTGGAACAGGTAACTCCTTAGCTACAGGACAAACTAATGCTGGAGTATATACATATTATGTTACTGAGTCTCAAAATGGTTGTGAAAGTCCAGCTGCAACAGTGGTGTTAACAATTTATTTAACACCTATTACTGGACCAATAAGTCATTGGTAATAAATGAAATACATTTTTATTGTAATATCATTTTTTGCATTAATTTGCAATCTTCATGCACAATCCATTGTACATCTGTGTGTTGGCGATGCTGATAAGAATTTTTCAGTGCCATATCATATTGGATCATCATATACATGGACTATAGTTGATAATTCTAATATTGCTGTTATTTCTTCAGGTAATGGTACAGAACATATTAAAATCGACCTTAACAATACTGGTATGTTCAAACTTAAAGTTGAAGAAATAGATCTTAATGGATGCACATCTAGTGATAGCATTTACATTGAAGTCCATCCATTACCTAATCCACTTATTACTTCATTTGGTTCTACAAATTTTTGTGAAGGAGATAGTATTAAGCTAGAAGTTGACTCTATGTATTCGTCAAATATTTGGAATAATGGCTTTAATGGGATTTTCCAATATGTTTATTCTTCAGGAAATTACTATATTGAAGTTCAAGATACTAATGGATGTACTAACATAAGTAATGTAATCAATATAAATACTAATCCAACTCCTGTTGCTGAATTTCTTATTAATGGATTGTGTGCTGAAAATCCAACTTTTTTTATTGATGTCTCAACAATTACTTCTGGCTCTATAAATAATATTTTTTGGTATTATGCAAATAATTTACAAGAGACAAACATGAATACTATTTCTCATGTATATAATACCCCGGGAATTTATTCTACAGATTTAATTGTTGTTTCTGATGCTGGATGTATTGATTCAATTTCTAAAGACTTCACAATTAATCCAACTCCTGTTGCTGAATTTTCTTTTGAACCTAAAAGTGTATCTACGTTAAAACCTGAGGTTAATTTTTTTAATTTGAGTAGCGACTATGTTTCTGTTTTTTGGGATTTTGATGATTCAAATTTCAGTTATGAGGATAATCCAATTCATTCTTTTCAAGATGCGGGAGTATATAATGTACAAATACTAATAACTGATTCTAATTCTTGTGTCGATTCCACAAGCTATAGTATAACTTCATATTATGATTTTATAATTTTTGCCCCCAATTCATTTACACCTAATGATAATGGTCAAAACGATAAATTTATTTTAAAAGGAGTTAAAAAGAAACAATTCAAATATTTTGAATTAAATATATTTAATAGATGGGGTGAATTAGTTTTTAGTACAAATGATGTTAATTATGGATGGGATGGTGGAGACTCATCATCCGGAACTTATAAATGGATCGCTACTATTACTGATGAAATAGGAGGGGTGCATAAAAAAAATGGCGAAATACTACTAGTGCGATAACTACCTAAGATCTATAATTTCAAGATTTTCATAATCGTTTACATCAAAGAAATATCTCGTAGATTCTTGATTATTGCTAATTGAAATAATTCGATATGTATATGTTGTCCCTTGCTTATCATACATAATCATTTCTTCAATTTGTTTAGCATTTTTAATTATTTTTAACCTTATTTTAATAAATTCATTGCTTGATTTTGGAATTAAATCAATAATGTGAAATTCAGATTTTTTACTTTCCAGGTCTATATAATTATGCTTATAATCATCCTTATATATATTTAAAATTTTGATAGGATTCATAGCATCATCTTCTGGGTCGTGATTTATTATCTGCACTTCATTTAATTCTTTTAGATAAATCCATTGCAATTCTCCGTTGTTTATAATAAGCTGTTCACTCATATCAATTTTAAAATTGCTTCCTCCAATATAAAATATACCTGATTTTGTTTCTGAAATTTCTTGCGATTCATTCTCTAGAATAAATTCAAAATCAATCTTTATATTTTTATATTTTTTTGTAATATCATTTATTTCATTTAATATAGTAGTTGCTTTATTTTCTTGTGAAAAAGCATTAGTAAAAAAAAACAATAATATTATTGTGTATTTATAATTCATTATTTAAATTTTTTAATAGTTCAGTTAACTCTACCTCATCTTTAATTAATACTTTTCTTGCTTTACTTCCTTCAAAACCACCAACAACTCCTGCTGCTTCTAGTTGATCAATTATACGACCTGCTCTATTGTATCCTAACCTTAATTTTCTTTGAATAAGTGATGTTGATCCTGATTGATGTTGCACTACCATTAATGCAGCTTGTTCAAAAAGAGCATCTTTATTGCTTAGATCCGCTTCAGATGAACTACCTTCACCTTCTAATTCAAATTCTGGCAGCATATGAGCGTCAGGGTAGGCTCTTTGCGCACCAATATATTCACAGATTTTCTCAACTTCTGGTGTGTCTATAAAAGCGCACTGAAGTCTTATTAAATTGCTTCCTGTGGAAATTAACATATCACCCATTCCTATGAGTTGTTCTGCTCCTTTTGAATCCATAATGGTTCTAGAATCTATACTTGATGTAACTCTAAATGCGGCTCTAGTTGGGAAATTAGCTTTGATTAATCCAGTAATTACATTTACTGAAGGTCTTTGAGTTGCAATAATTAAATGAATACCAATTGCTCTTGCTAATTGCGCTAATCTAGCAATAGGAGTTTCAATTTCTTTTCCAGCCGTCATAATTAAATCTGCAAATTCATCTATCACTAAAATAATGTAAGGTAAATACCTATGCCCTTTGTTAGGATTTAATTTTCTTGAAATAAATTTCTTGTTATATTCTTTGATGTTTCTACAGTTTGCTGTTTTGCATAACTCATATCTTTCATCCATTTCTATGCATAATGAATTTACTGTTGCTATTACTTTTTTTGTATCAGTAATAATCGCATCTTCTTCATCTGGTAATTTAGCTAAAAAGTGCCTTTCAATTTTGTTAAATAGGGTTAATTCAACTTTTTTAGGATCAACAAGTACAAACTTTACTTGAGAAGGATGTTTTTTAAATAATAATGACGCAAGTACAGCATTAAGTCCAACAGACTTTCCTTGACCAGTAGCTCCTGCCATAAGCAAATGAGGCATCTTAGCAAGATCAGTTACATAAGTCTCATTAGATATTGTTTTTCCAAATGCTATAGGAAGTTCCATATCAGAATTTTGAAATTTTTCAGAAGACAAAACTTCAAGCATAGATACCGTAGTTTTATTTTTGTTTGGAACTTCTATACCAATTGTTCCTTTTCCAGGAATTGGCGCTATTATTCTAATACCTTCTGCGGCTAATCCTAAAGCAATATCATCTTCTAGATTTTTAATTTTAGAAATCCTTACTCCTGCCTCAGGCACAATTTCGTATAAAGTAATAGTAGGACCTACAGTTGCTGATATTGAGGCAATGCCAATATTATAATAGCCTAATGTTTCAACAATTTTATTCTTTTTATCTTCAAGATCAATCTTATCTATTTTAATTTCACCACCTCCATGATCTTCAAGCAGCTCAATTTTTGGCATTTTGTACTCTGACAGATCTAATGTCGGATCATAATCTCCTAGTTCTTTTATTTTTTGTTCTATTTCTGATTTTGATAGTTTTTCTTCATTTTGCACACTTTTGATATCAATATCTACATTAATATCTTCTGATTTCTTTTCTACTTTATTGATTTTTTTTTCTAATGCAGTATTATTAATTTCTTTATTGCGTATTAAAATATTATCGTCTTCATTTTCATGGGCATTCTCTTTTTTCAATTTTTCTACACCATCATCTTTAATTTTTTTAACATATTTTATTTTGGAAAAAATATTTTGAAGCTTATTTTTTATTAAATCAAATAAATCAGAATCAATTTTCATATACACTATAAGATAAATTATAAAAATTGTAATTAATAACATGACTTTTCCTAATTTGCCTAATGAAGTATCTAGAAGTATATTTAAATAGATTCCAACTTTTCCTGACAAAATAATGTTATCAAAAAGATAATCTAAACAAACAGGAATATAAAGAATAAGAATTAAGCTGTTCAAAAATAAATTACTTAAGTTAATTTTCTTTACACCAAATATTCTAAGTGAAATTGACGCTATTAATAATGGTATAATAAAAGCAGTGATTCCAAAAAAATTTTTAATCAATAAATTAGAAGTATAAGCTCCAATTCCCCCAATAAGATTTTGAATCTCATCATTAATAATAACATCAGATAAATCTTTTCCACTAACTATACTGTCGTCAACTCGCCATTCAAAAAGAAAAGAAATAAATCCAATTAAAAGATAAAAAGATGTTAATAGTAATAATGTTGCAATAATATTTTTATTTTTTTTGGATAAAATATTATTCATGAACTTAATCAATATTGATTTCTTATTTTTAAATTTGAATTTGTTCATATGTTCTATTTCAAAAATACAAATTGATTCTTTTTATCATAATTTATATAACCAATGTTTTACCATTAAATTGTTAATAAAAACAATTTCAAAATGAGAATACGAAATGAATAATACTTGATAAATTTGCAGAAGTATAATTAAATTAAAAATAAATAACGAAACATCTAGGTTAAAAACTGTTGTAGTTGGTATTTCTGAAAGTTTTGGTGGTGTTCCTAAATTAGAAGATTGTTACGATCCAAAATCTAAAGAATGTGTTTTGAATGGGACTTTTCCTAAGGAGTTGGATCTTAAAATTCAAATTGAGCATTTTGTAAATACATTAAAAAAGTACGATGTAAATGTTTTGAGACCAAAGAATTTTAATGATATTAATCAGATTTTTGTTAGAGATATCTTTTTTGTTATTGAAGATAAATTATTTATACCCAATATAATTAGCGAAAGAAGTAAAGAGCAATGCGCAATAGAGGGATTAATCAGTAAAATTGAAACCACAAATATCATTAACATGCCTGATGAATGTAGAGTAGAAGGTGGTGATGTAATTTTGTATAATGATTATTTGTTTATAGGATATTCAGATGCTATGGATTTTAATAAATTTACAGTTGCAAGAACAAATAAAAAATCAGTAGATTTTCTTAAAGATATTTTTCCTAAAAAGAAAATTAGAGCTTTTGAATTGAATAAATCTGATACTAATCCTAAGAAAAATGCATTGCATTTAGATTGTTGCTTTCAGCCTATAGGTAGTAACATGGCAATTATTCATAAGAATAGCTTTAAAAATGCTAGCGATGTACTTTTTTTAGAGAATTTGTTTGGAATGAATAATTTAATAGAAGTTGATGATAATGAAATGTATGATATGAACTGTAATGTTTTTTCTGTTTCTGAAAATATTATTATTTCATCTACTACATTCTCCAGATTAAATAAAGAATTGCAAAAAAAAGGATTTGTAGTTGAAGAAGTAATGTATAATGAAGTGGCAAAAATGGAGGGATTATTTAGATGTACAACTATACCATTAGATAGAGAATAATATGCAGATTACTAATCATATTTTAATGATAGAACCGGTAAATTTTGATTTTAATTATCAAACTGCTAAAAATAATTTTTATCAAAAAAACGTAAATAATAATTCTTCACAAACTATTCAGCAAAGAGCACATCAAGAGTTTGTCTCTTTTGTAGATAAATTAAAAAAACATCATATAAATGTAATATCGATAAAAGATTCTAACGTACCTCATACTCCAGACTCAATATTTCCAAATAATTGGATTTCTTTTCATAAGAATTCTATCATTGCAATTTACCCAATGTTTGCTGAAAATAGAAGAAATGAAAGAAGAGAAGATGTTATTGAATTAATAAAAAATTCAGGATTTAAAATAGAAAATAAAATTGACTTTTCTTCACATGAAACTAACGAAAAATTTTTAGAAGGAACTGGTAGTATGGTGCTCGATAGAGTAAATAAAATTTGTTATGCATCTTTATCTGAAAGAACAAATAAAGAATTGGTTCATTTATTTTGTCAAGAATTCAATTACACTCCTTTGCTATTTACTTCAAAACAAAATGCAGGAAGCAAAAGAATGCCAATTTATCATACTAATGTTATGATGTCCATATGTGATACATTTTCTATTGTATGCCTCGAAGCAATAGATAATATAAAAGAGCGTAATAATTTAATAAAATCTTTAAAAAGTACTAATAAGGAAATTATTGAAATAAATGAATCGCAAAAATCTAATTTTGCAGGAAATATGTTGCAGCTTATGGGTGATAAGCCGTATTTGATTATGTCGAGTCGTTCCTATAGATCATTAGATGATAATCAAATTGAGAGAATAAAATCACATTGTGACATAATTCACACTCCATTAGATGTTATTGAAACTTATGGCGGGGGGAGTGCAAGATGTATGATAGCTGAAATATTTTTACCAAAAATTAAATAATGCAAGAAATATTAAAACAAAATATAATTAAGGCAATTCATGATCTCTATCATAAAGATATAAATGATGTTCAATTTCAAAAAACTAGAATTGAATTCGAAGGTGATATTACAATTGTTGTTTTTCCGTTTCTAGTTTTTTCAAAAAAGAATGCTGTAGAAACAGCTAAAGAAATAGGTAATTATATTATAAATAATTCAGAAGTAATTGAGAAATTTAACGTTGTTAAAGGTTTTTTAAATATTACAATTAAAGATAATTTTTTAATTAAGAATTTTATTGAAATCTATAATCAAGAAAATTACGCTATAAAACAAGCTAATAAAGATTCTCCTTTATATATAGTTGAGTATTCTTCGCCTAACACTAATAAACCTATTCATTTAGGTCATTTACGAAATAATTTTTTAGGAAATTCTATTACTGAAATACTTAAGGCAAATGGTAAACATGTTAAGAAAGTACAAGTTATAAACGATAGAGGTATACATATTTGTAAATCTATGATTGCATGGCAGAAGTATGGAAATGGAGAAACGCCTGAATCTTCAGGTATTAAAGGAGATCACTTGGTAGGTAAGTATTATGTGAGATTTAATGAACAGTATAAAAAAGAAGTATCAGATTTAATCAAAGCAGGAATTAAAAAGGAAATTGCAGAAAAAGATGCCCCAATTCTTTTAGAAGCGAAAGAAATGTTGATTAAATGGGAGGAGAACGATCAAAAAGTACGGGCTTTATGGAATAAATTAAATTCATGGGTTCTAGATGGTTTTAATGAAACATATAAAAAATTAGGTGTTAATTTTGATAAAAATTATTTTGAGAGCAATACCTATATTTTGGGAAAAGAAATTGTAGAAGAGGGATTAGTTAAAAAAGTATTTTACAAAAAACAAGATGGTTCTGTTTGGGTCGATTTAACAGATGAAGGTTTAGATGAAAAATTAATTTTACGATCTGATGGCACAGCAGTTTATATTACTCAAGATATCGGCACGGCAGTACAAAGAAAAGAAGATTTTAATTTTTCTCATATGATTTATACTGTTGGAAATGAGCAGGATTATCATTTTAAGGTTTTATTTTTAATATTAAAAAAATTAGGTTATATATGGTCTAAAAATTGTTATCATTTGTCATATGGTATGGTTGATCTTCCTAGTGGAAAAATGAAATCAAGAGAAGGAACAGTTATTGATGCTGATGATCTAATTAAAGAAATGATCAAAACGGCAAAGGATATTGCTCAAGAGCTTGGTAAAACGAAGCAATTAAAACCTAAAGATATTGATAGTCTTTATGAAAAAGTTGGTATGGGAGCACTAAAATATTTCTTGTTAAAAGTTGATCCTAAAAAACGTATGTTATTTGATCCTAAAGAATCAATAGATTTTAACGGAAATACAGGTCCATTTATTCAATATACTTACGCTAGAATTCAATCTCTCCTTAGAAAAAATGAAATTCTTATTAATAACTTAAAGGTGGTTAGTATTTGTAAACATGAAAAGCAATTGATTAAAAAAATTATTGATTTACCAGCCATTATCGATCAGTCAGCCAAAGAATACAACCCTTCTCTATTAGTAAATTATATTTATGATTTAACTAAGGAGTATAATTCTTATTATCAATCTGTATCTATTTTAAATACCAATAATATAGATTTAAAAGTATTTAGATTAAGTATCTCTGAAATGGTAGGAAGGGTAATTAAAACATCTATGAGTCTTTTAGGAATAGATGTTCCTGAAAGAATGTGATTTTAGAATAATTTTTTTTCTGAAATTTTATGAAAGCCAATTAACTTTGTGTATCTATTAACTTTAGATTTGTAGTAAACATATATATAATAGTCGTTTATGGTTTCATAATGCGAACCTTCTACAAAGCCTATATCAATTTTGTTTTCGATAGTATCTTTTAGTGCGTACATGTAGTCATAATAACCTTGTTTTAAAAATAATTTACCTTCATATTGTTTTTTTATTTTATTATATTTTAATTGATTTTCTTCTGTTAATTGCCAATTTGTTAGTTTGCCAATTACGTATAAATTTCCTAATGTAGTTTGATCAATATCTAAAGCAAAATAAATATAAGCATAATCTGATTCAATGGCATTTTTCCAGCTTTCTTGTGAATGAATTAAAAAATTTCCATTTATATCAGATTGAATCGAATATCTATCAAAAGTCCTTTTCTTATCTTTAAATAAATATACATTATTACTTAGACTGTCAGAGACTATATTTTTGATCTTTTGAGATTGATATCTTAAACTTTTTATATCAAAATTTCTAAACTCATTATTACCAAAAAAATTATTTTCATCATCGTAATTATATACTAATTCATTTTCTTTTACAAAGATTGGGGTCAGATCATCAATCATATTATTTTCCGAATTATTTTGTTTAATTACAACTATTAAGTCTGAAAAAGGATCATGAATTTTAAAGTTATGATTGAAAATGCTAAAATCAATTTCTTGTTTGGTGTATCTATAAATAGGAAGAGATGGTTTCTTAATTTTTGCTTGGATTTCAATTTGTTTATCAATCACCATAAATCTTTTATAAATAGCTAAAGATCCATCTTCTGCATA
>MDTD01150299.1_pt1 | contig 21226 bp, 13 predicted proteins | sample 811221 | NCBI WGS metagenome assembly MDTD01 (sample SAMN05326646, study PRJNA326480) | marine metagenome | isolation source: seawater | place: Pacific Ocean: South West | collected 2011
AAGTTTTTTTCAATATTTTTATTTTCATCCAAGCTATCAACAAACAATATATCTCTTAAGGTAAAATCGAAAAGGACTGGTAGTTTTTTTACAAGACTTTTATTAACTTCATCCTCTATTGCTTGAAATAGTTTTTGTGATATTACTTCGTTTTTTTCTAGGTAAGTGACGGGGATGTCTTTAAAATCGTTATATATTTGCTGTATAAAATCTATTTTTTCTTGAGACTCTTCAATTGAATTATCGAATATAATAGTTTTTACCCTGCTATTTTCAAGAAAGCTGAGTGCATTTTTAAATGAACTTGTAAATTGGGCCTTAAAAGAAGGCGAAATGTTGCCCTTATAAATAGGGGCTTTATCTAAATCTTTTAAAATAAAAAGAGTATCAATAACTCCTTTAAATTCAAACTCTTTAAAAGATATATTAATTATGCTTTTCTCATTATTTAACTCTTCATAATTAAATTTCCCACCCAACTTCTTTACAAGGCCGCTTGTAATCTTTAAGTCATTTTGGGCCAATTTAACCTCAGAAGATGTCTCGTCATCTAAGAGAACCGACAAGTCCTTTTTTATAAATGAGGTCCTCTTAAATATAAAACTCAGATCGGCCCTTCCTTTTGTCGTATTTATCTTTATTTCCAACTTACCAAGTTGATCAAATGTTTTATAAATATGAAAAAATATACTAAAAATTATTTTTTCCAATATCTCTATATTAGTTTCTAAAATAGGGGACCTTTTAGACTTTAATTGGATAATAATCCCTCTATTTTCAAAAGGACTTTTTATTGAGTCTATGATGTTTTCAACAAATTTTTTAAAGTTTACTGGAATTAAAATTAAATCTTCACGATCAGACTCAATTGTTTTTTGATCAATATAAGTTGTCGTTAAATGATTCATAAAAATTGCATTTTTAAGGGCCAAGGAAACTTGAGAGTCGTAAGGATACCTTTTCTCAAGCCTCATTAGTGGATTTAATACCAAAGTTAAGGGAGTCTTAATTTTGTGAGTTAAGACGTGAAACGCCTTTTTTCTAACTTTCTCTAGCTTGATTAAATTATTATTTTTATTTTTCAATTCTTCAATTAAGGCTTTAGCATTTTCATACCTGTCTTCTGAAATTTCCTTTGCACTTTTTAGCCCCATATGTTCTTCTAGATTTTTGCTTCTTTGACCTTTCAAATAACGACTCAATATAATGAAATAAGCTGAAGTAAGCAAAACGAGCCAAGTAGAAAAAAGGTCATCGCTGCCAAAAGTTAACATTTCAAACACGTAAGGGGTTATTCCACCCAAAAGAAAAAAACAACAAAAAATAAGCGTTCTTTTTAATGAGTAAAATCCCGTCATAGGAATGAGACCTATAATTAAAATAAATAAATATATAACCCCATTAAATTCATCTGGCTGAATAAAAGAAAAGTATAAGCCTGCTAAGAGGTTTGTTATAGCAACCCAATTCAAATAGGACGATTTAAAATTATTTTTTAACTTTTTAATGAGTGGAAAAAGAGAACAGTTCAAAATAAACAAGAGGACAGGTAAAAGGTAAACATGGAGTGCCAAAGAGCCCTTAGTTTTAAAAAACCAAAAAAAGGAAGCACTTGCACTTATAACAAAAAGCCATCCTGCTAACCAAAGCAGATTTAACCTCAAGATTTTTTGAGGGAGGTGTATAAATACAGAATTTTCCTTTTGCTCTTCCACAAAGGATCATTCGGTTTTTTATTCACTTATATACTTCTTAATTTTAGAAAGGGAAAAAATTACCTGCTCCAAAGATCTATTTAAACCACAAGCTTAAAGCAGGCACATAAGTCACTATCAATAAACAAACAAGCATCAAAAGGAGGAAGGAAAATGAAGCTTTATAGACTTCTGTTATTGGTTTTTTAAACCTGAAGCTACTAATAAATAAGTTAATCCCGACTGGTGGAGTAATATATCCAATCGAAAGGTTAGTTAGAAAAATTATTGCTAGATGAACAGCATCGACTTTATAAAGTTCAGCAATAGGAAGAATCAAAGGCACAACAACCATGATGGCACTGAAAATATCCATCATCGCTCCAACCATAAGGAGGAAGATGTTTAGAAAAATAAGAAACACAAGTTTACTGTCAATGAACTGCTTTATGAATTCAAAGAGCTGCATCGGTATTTCTTCATCAACTAAGTAATCTGTCACCCCAAGAGCACAACAAAGAATGAGAAGAATTGCACCTACAAGAGTCATAGACCTTTTAATCGTTCCAGGAATATCATTAATGATGTGAAGGTCTTTATAAATGAAACACTCCATAATCAAAACGTAAAAAGCCGTGAAGGCCGCAGCTTCAGAAACAGTGGTATAACCTCCATAAATTCCAACTAATACACCAACGGGAAGAAGAAGCTCCCAAAAACTCCCTTTGAAGCTATCAACAAAGTCTTTCCAAACAAACTTATGAGAGACCTTAATCTGTTCTCCCTCGGCTTCAACGATAGTATCTGGTCCAGCCGCCGCGGCGGCGGCTGCGCCCTTCTTTCCGATAATAATGGAATACAAAGAAAGAGCAGCGATAACCATAATTCCAGGCACAATACCTGCCTTAAAAAGAAGGTCAATATCAACTTTGGCGACTAGCCCATAAAGGATAATAGGTAAGCTTGGTGGAAAAAGAAGCCCCAGAGACCCTGAAGTCGTAATCAACCCAAGAGTAAACTTATCTTGGTAACCTTCTTTAGATAAAATTGGGTAAAGCAAACCACCAAGAGCAATAATCGTAACTCCGCTGGCCCCAGTGAAAGCCGTAAAAAAAGCACAAACCACCAGTGAAACAATCGCCACGCCACCAGGAAGCCAGCCTAAGGAGGCCTGAGCAAACCGGAGCATTCTTTGAGGAGATTTTGATTCGGCCATCATATAACCAGCGAAGGTAAAAAGAGGAATCGTCAGGAGCATCGGCTGAGCTGATATTTCATATATTTTAATGGCAACAGCTACAATTTCAGTGTCTGCATAGGTAAAAGCAACCATGGCCAGAAGGGCCATGACAACAAAGAGAGGAAGACCAATAAGCGCTAGGGCGATAATAACAATGTATAGTGTTGCTTCCAAAACCCCTCCTCGAGGATCTAAAAGATTCGTAACCTCTATTTATAACTGCTTTCTTTTTCAACTTTATAATTATAAATCTTCAAAGCTTTCATTTTTCACGAAGGACCTTCGGAAAAATGTACTCTAAAACACTTAACCTCTTAATCGCCTTCTGAGTTAGACTCTCCAACTGGTTGCCAAGTCGGGTTAATCAACTTCGTCAAAGACTCAATGGCAATAATAAAAAAGCGGTAGCTAATGAGACCTAGCCCAAAAGGTATAATTGAAACAAGGACCCCTCTATGAATTCCCAAAAAAACAACTTTTTCATACTTAAAGGCAGTTCCAACAAAATCAATGGCGGCTGTGATAAGCCAAATAAGAGTGAAAGCGCTCACTAGAGCAGTCAAGAATTGGAAAAAAAGAGTCAGTTTTTCTTTCCCTTGTTGTTCGGCCATCTTGTAGAAAATATCAATGGCGATGTGCTGCTTTGAACCTGTAGCAATAACCCCGCCAAGGAATGTACTCAAGAAAACCAGATGACGGATTAAAGGGTCCATCCACAAATAGGTTATACTAAACCACCTTAGGACAATTGTTAAAAGAGTCAGAAGAAGCATCCCTAGGATCGAGACAATGAGAGTGTAAAGGGACACTTTCTCAAGAAAAGTGTCCACTCCTTTTAAAACTTTATAAACCATAAAGATTCCATGGTTGGAGGGTGATGGTTTTTATTTGCCTTTTTTTGCCTTTTCTTCTGCTGCTTTCTTTTCAGCTTCAATATCAGCAGCAATTTTTGCGATGGCCCCATCGACAGTTGTTACACTTGAAGGAAGACCCACAACTCTATTGTAGTATTTAACAGCATCTTTCGAAAAGAGTTTTCCTCCAAGATTATCAATTACTTCTTGACGTATTTTTCGTCCTTCAGTGATAGAATCTTTTGGAAAATTTAAAAACTCAATCCCCTGATCTTTCATCGCCTTTAAGGCATCAAGGTTTTCTTGGACTGTTCTTTGGTTGGCCATATCTACATGCTTTTTAATAATATTTCTTACAATCGTTCTGTAATCTTTATCTGGGTTTTTTGGATCTGTTGGAATTTTATCCCAGAACTTTTGTCTTAAAAGAAGTGCGCCGACAGAATATGTCACAGGGTAATCAACAAGGTATTTGATTTTAGTTTGCCATTGAAGGGCCAAAACACCCATCGGAGAAGCGTAAGCTGTGTCAATAATTCCCGTAGAAAGAGATGTCAAAACATCCTGAAGGCCTAGTGGGACACCTACGAGCTGCATCGATGTAATAAGAGAAGCGGAAATATCATCACCTGACCAAGACCAAATCTTTTTCCCTTTTAATTCATCAATTTTTGTAACCTTCTGAGTAGAAACAAGATAGACTTTACCAATTTCAAAAAACCCTAAGTTTTTAAAGCCTCTCTTTTCAAACCCTTCGTTAAAGAGTTTTTTATTCATAACCTGAAGAGTAAACCAGGCCTTTTTTCTATCATCAAGAAAAGTAAACGGAACTTCCATAATACGAACATCACCGTTCACGTCACCAAGAGCACGACCTGTAAAAACCCCTCCATGCATAATACCGCTGTTAATTTTTCTAAGAACACTTGGCTCATCACCTGCAGAGCCTCCTAGGTAAAGCTTCAACCTAACTTTTTTATTTGTGGCTTTTCTTATTTCTTTGGCCATAGCTTCAAGGGCATTCCCCCAACTAGTCCCTTTTGGGGCCATGGAAGCAATTTTTAATTTAACTGTCTTTGAATGTCCTTGAATAGAAAAACTTAGAAGGAGAATGGCCATTACAGCTTGTACCAACGTTCTCATGAAATACACCTGCCTCTTAAATAGATTCATGTTAAAGTTTTGCTCACTGCAACCATCGCACCAAGCAAAAATAGGAAATAAACTTACCCCATTATAATTAAAATTTACCTTTTAGGAAGCCGAAACTTCCCTTAAAGAGTAAAGACTTGGAGTTGTTTAAGAGGAGTCATTAAAGTTCAGGAAAATGTTTTTTTAGAAAAGTGAGGACATCTTCATTGTCCTCTTCTAACGCCATTTGTTTGACTTTTTTTAGAGAGGCATTTTTCTCTTTTAACAAAAAGTTAACAAAGTCTAAGTTTTCGTACTCACATGCAACTTTTAGAAAATCGTCAGCGGAAACTTCATCAAAATGATTTAAAAAGATATCAACCCACTTCTTATCCTCAACATCGAGAACCGTTGAAAGAGAGTCCCAAAAATAAGGACCTTTTTTAATAACTTCTTTGAAAAGAGAAAGGTCATTTTGATAAATCGCAAAATCAATGGCCGTCGTTCCGGCGTACTCATTGCTGAAAGTTTCTACTCTGGAAAGGATGTCTTCAAAGAAAAGGCGGTTTTCCCAACCGGCAATATGAATCAACATATCTTCAGGGTTAAGCCCCATCTTTAGATAAAAATAGTATTTATCCCAATTCTTTTCTTCAAGCACAGCAGAAATTTCAACAACAAAGAGCGTGCTCAGGTCCGTGACAAACTTAATGTCTATTCCAGACTCTTTGACTTTTAGATATTCTTTAAATTGGGTCTTTCTGTAGCTTATAGTTGCTTTCTTTAAAGATGATAAAGATTTTAAAAGCCCTGCGTTCCTCCAAGGAGCGTGCTCTATTGAAAGGCTTTCTATATTAGGCAGCGTCAAAAGAGGTGATAAATCAGTAAGAAAAGTCATTGAAAGATCTAGGTCAGTTTGGGCCTCTAACCATCTTGATGACTCTTCACACGTTTTCTTAGGTGATTTTTCTAAAAGGGCCCATAAAGTTTCTTTCTGGGCTTTAGAAAGTGTCTCAGGGTTTTGGCAAATTTTTAAAAAAGAAGTCTTTTTTAAACCTTCATACGTTGGATCAATCTTTGGGGCCTTCAGGCCTTCATCAAAGCAAACTTCACTTGCTCCTTCTATAGTAATCCCCGAATCTTTTGATATCCAGCAAAGTGAATCATAAAGCAGACTATAAGTCGTTTCTGCAGGTTTTTTCGTGTAAGTTTTAGAACCTGGATCATACTCCTTTCCATTACAATGAAGACCAGTTCCTCTAGAAACAAGGGCCAAAACCTTCGTTAGGCCATCAGAGTTTTTATAAAAAACAGGGCCACCACTATCTCCTGGGCAAGCGTCTGTTTCACCACCCTCCATAACAACTTCATTCGATGTATGGCTTTTTATTCTAAGTCCTGTCGTAAACTTAAGACCAAAACCGTCCTCTCTTTCCTTTCCTCTTCGTCCAAAACCAAAAAGCTTTGTTTTTTCACCTTTAATGAGGGCCTTTCTTAGGACCTTTGGACTCGTCCAGACTTTAGGGAAATCGATTTTCTCCCCTCTACTATTTTTTAAGTTAATTGGTTTTTCTAAAACAACATAGCCTGTGTCAGCGAGACCGACAGAAAAAGGCAGGGTTCTATAAAGAGGATTGGCAGCTGCTTTGACAATATTAAACTGAGCGTCTACATATCCGTTTTCTTTCCCAGGACCTGTGTATACTTTTATTTTTTTGGTAAAAGGCTTTTTATCTTCACTTATACAGTGGGCCGCTGTTGCCACGAGCCTTGGATGGAGGAGGACTCCAGAACAAAAAACTCTTCCCTCACTAACTAAGGCGACAACAAATGGTGCTTCACCCTCTTTTACTTGAGTCCCATTAAAAACATGACCTTTGACGGATTTTGGCCGATTCTTTTCAAAGCTTTGATTAAAGGATTCAGGTCCGCAGGAAACTAAAAAAAGGCAATTAAGAGTAATGAACAAAGAGAAAAATAAACTATTCGATCTAGGTTTCATAAAAGAAAAGTCCTTAAATTTTATGCATATTGACAGATTAGATGACAAAATGCCCCAAATTGACCTCTTTTTAAAGATAAAAGCCATGACCAGGGAAGATTTTCAGTGGAGCTAAATAACTTTCATTGACTTTTACACTTCTTAAATCAAAGTTCCTTTTCAAGCGAAAACTGAGCATAAAGTGGAAAATGATCCGAAGCCTTTTTGGCCAAAAAATACGGTTTATTCATCTCTAAAAAACAACTTTTCCCTCGTTTTTTATAAGAAACCATGACCTTACCAGGCATGGGAAGCCTCGGTTTCTTACAACCCAGATGAACCTTACCGGAAGGCAGACCATAAACACCCCCCTTATTTAAACTCAGACCCTGACCACCATAAAGAATATAATCCAAGAGAAGCTTGTTTGGCCTTTTGGCAAATCCCTCACTTTCGTAAGTATGGTCAACTTTAAGACCTTTAATATTTTTGGACTCTAAAAGAGATTTCATGACCAAAGCACCTTCTTTTTTAGAATCTCTATAATCGACATTAAGGTCTCCCATAACTATAAAAGGTGCATTCAATGGGAGGCCTTCACTGTTACTTTCTGAACCAAGTCTTTTCCCTTCCAAATAACTTTTTAAAAATCGAAGTTGATCGCTATTTCTCACTATATTAACAGAGTTTTGATTTCCAAAATTAAATGAAGGAACAGTGTGAAGTAAAATAAGGTGAAGGTCCTGCCCTTTAACGTCTAAAGTGGCATGAATAAAAACTTTATCAAATAGGGGCATATTTTTAGGCAAAGGGTTTCCATGAGCGTCTTTATAAGAAGACAAAACTCTTTTGGGAAAAGCATCTTTCCAAATAATTTTATGAATATAGTGGACCTCTTTAACAGGAAAGCGGCTCACTCCTCCCGTTGCATATTGACCAGGAAAAACGCCAAAATTTATGGGGTCAGCGTAACTTCTAGCGACCAATTTCTTCAAATCAGGAAAATAAGTCCCATCATCCCTCTTCCTCGCATTAACCCCTGTATTGCCTGGGTGAAAAAGCTGAGGCCAACCCTTTAAAGACCCTCCCAACAACTGCCCTATCAAAACTAAATTTTGTCCTCTTGTTATAAAACTTTCATAAGGGATACCAGGAAAGTCATATTGAATTTCATTTAAAGAAAGTATATCAAAGGGGATTTCTTTCAATAGTTTAATGGAGCTCATTAAACTTTGGTCTTTTTCTCTAATCTTCCTGGAGTCCAGCTCTTTAATATTATAATGCAAAACATTAATTAAATTCTTCTGAATACCGCCTTTTACAAAAGGAGGGTAAAAAAATAGAGTAAAATTTAAAAAAATAAAAATAGTGGTTTTTTTCATGCCCCCTCCAAGAGGCGTCTATATTAACGGAAAAGAAGGGCTTTGAAAAACCTGGATATTATTTGAAGAATTTTTTCTCTGCTAAGAAACCAGTCCATTAATCTACAGATTCCATTAACCTTTGAGAACTGAGGTCTCGATACCTCTCGATATTTTCATTATAAATAGTCTTCATATTGCTTATTTTATCTTCATAGCTTTGGATAATGGCCTCTCTTTCATTTTGAGCATCTTTAACGACCTTATCGTAATTAACCTTATGTTTTGTCGTAATTCTTTTCAAGTTCCTTTGATTACGAATATTTTGATCAGAGAGCTGCCTCTCATAATCCCTTACCAGCTTTTCTACTTCTCTTTTATTTTTTCTCTCTATCTCTCTCATAGTTTCGTCAAATTTCTTTCTTTGCTGCTTATTGGACAGGGTGAAGTTTTCCTTTTGATCTTTCAAGCGGTTTTCCATTTCACGCCTGTCATCTGCTCTCGTTTGAGTTTCAAAAGTTTGATACTCCTGTTCCTTATTCTTAATAACCTCCTCTAAATAATCTATTCTTCTTTCAAGCTTGTCTACATGGTCTTTCTTTTGAATTTCTTTGATATCAAGCCTATGTTCATAAGATTCCATTGTCCGGTCTAATTTTTTCTCAAGAGTATCCCTTGTACGCGCAAGCTCTTCAGATAATGTCTTACTCGCCTGTCTTTTCAAGTTTGTTCTTTCTTTATTAAAGCCTTCCTGAAGAGTTTCTTGATTTTTTAGACTGCTATCAGAAAAGGTCTTAATTGTATCATTTAAGATTTCTCTACCATTTTCCAATCTCTTCTTGCTAAGACGATTGGTTTGTATCATCTCCCTTTCATGCTCCCCTTCCATTGTCCTAATTTTTCTTCTAAAGGAGTCTTTAATTTTAGTCTGTTCTTTACGACCTCTCTCAACCTTATCTCTTGTCACTCGATCAAAGTCTTCATTAAGATCCGCTATATATTCTTTGTGTTGAAGATTTTGATCCATAATTTCATCTTTAAAATCTTCTTCACTTTGCTCTTGTTGATGAAGTCTAATAACCCCATCGTCCCTCATGAGGGTTTTTAATTTATTCAGTCTATGCTCATATTTTTCCACAAGCTTTCTTGTTTCTGCATCATGCTTTTCCTTACCTCCAATAATTTTAATTTTAGCATCGGCTTCTTGAGTCTTGGCCTGCAATTCGCTTTTGTGAATTCTTTCTGTTTGTTGTTTTTCAAGATTATTTTTATGGCGGAGGTCTCTCAATTCATATTCAAACTTATCTGTTAAACCATTAAGTTTATCGTTAAATGTCAAATTAAGGTTATCAAGGGCAGAGGTATCTTTTTTTCTAGCATCTTCTAAATTTCTTGCATTCTTTTTGTTAATAAAATCCAGCTCATTTCTATAAATCCTCTTTAAATCTTCGAGGTTTTTATTAAAGTTGTTTCTCGTTTGAAGGTTCTTTTCACTAGCATCTCTTAAAATAGACTCTTTTTCATTTTGCCAACCTTTTTGTAATGCTTCCTGGTCTGCTTTCATTTCCCTTTTTGTTTCTTTTAAAGTCTTTTCGGAAGCCTTTGTAAACCTATCAAGCTCTTCCAAATTTTCTCTGTTTTTCCTTTCAATGATGTTTTTCGCATTTCTTTTGGTTTTGGCCATAGTCCTATCATAATGAACTTTTTGGTCTGCCCCTGCTTTCCTATAGGCATCTGAAATATTTCTTAATTTCCTATTGTAATCTCTTCTTTGATCAGCTTTTTCTTCCCTAAAGGTATCTTTCATCTGCCTTAGAAGCTTTCTTGTCTCTGACTCTCTTTGTTTAATAAGATTATTGGCATTATTGGAGGTTTCTTTTAAATGCTCCCTGTTTGCCTCATTAATATTTTTGATAGCAGTTTGATGCGACTTTAACTGTTTATTTTGCTGAGTTTTAAAGATCTTTTCTTGTGCATCGAGTTCCCGTTCGTGTTCTTTTTTCATCCGACGGGAAGTTCTATAATAATCATCTCTATTTCGGGCAAGCTTTGTGTTGTAATCAACAGTGTTCATGGGAGACCTGTCCTTTTAACGCTTTACACAAATTATAGCATTCAAGGACGGCCTCATTAGGTGAGAAAATTGTTCCCGCTATTAAGGTCCTTTTACTCTAGGGAAAAAGAAGTGAACCACTCAAGCATCTATTTTCTGAAGGCGGGATGAAATAACCTCAAGGGGAGTTAGGGCCACAAATCTTTTGAGGTCTGGTCCTTCTGCTCTGCCAGTCAATACGGCACGTGTCCCTTTAAAAAGATTTTTCCCTTTTATCTTGTGTTCTTTTTTTAAAGTCGTCAGGTATTCATCTATTAGCTCAGGAGTTAAAAAGAGAAGACCCTCTTTCTTAGCTTCGTCGACTTTATTGATAAGGTACTCTTTTATCTTTGGAGTCGTCTCCCAAGACAGAACTTCCTTTAGGTCTTCATCATCTCTTAATTCGGAATTAAAAATATCCTCTATGAAAGGGCCAAAGCCTTCTAGGGTATCGACCTTTTCTTTAAAAAGGTCTACGAACTCTTCCTTCCAAGAAGGTTCTTGATTTTTAAAGGCCGTATCCTTCGGTAAAAAACTATCTATTTTCGAAAGAATTTCTTTGGAAGACAAATTCTTGAGGTGCTGACCATTGATATAACCTAATTTGACCATATCAAAAGTCGCAGCTGCTTTTCCTAGTCTTTTCAAATCAAAGTGGAGTAATAGCTCCTCTCTGGTAAAAACATCCTTTTCGTCTGGATGGCTCCAGCCTAGAAGGCTCAGGTAATTGACCATGGCCTCAGGAAGGTAACCTTGCTCCCTAAACATTGTCACACTTGTTGCGCCATGTCTTTTAGAAAGCTTGGCCCTGTCATGACCAACAAGTAGCGACACGTGGGCAAATTGAGGAAGCTCTGCCTCCAAGGCCTCATAAATCATGACTTGTCTCATTGTATTAGGAAGATGATCTTCAGCTCTAATTACATGGGTCATTTTCATGAGCCAATCATCAATGACACAGCAGAAGTTATAGACTGGCAGGCCATTAGACCTCAAAATGACAAAGTCCCCAACCATATCATCTGGAAAAGTAACTTCCCCTCTAATGAGGTCGTTAACTGTAATTGTTTTTTTAGGAACCTTAAAGCGGATTGTGAACTTATCACCTTTTTCAATCCTGGCCTTAGCGACCTCCGGGTCGAGGTCTCGGCAAGTCCCATCATAATGGGGGGCCCTCTTTTCTTCTTCAGCTTTTTTCCTTTTGGCGTCTAGTTCCTCATCTGTACAAAAACAAGGAAAGGCCAAACCCTGGTCAACAAGTTGAGTTGCGTATTTTTTGTAAAGTTCAATCCGTTCAGATTGTCTGTATGGGCCACATTCACCTGGCCTATCTGGGCCTTCGTCGTACTCAATTCCCAGCCACTTCAAATCCTCAATCTGAGAATCCTCGTACTCTTTTTTACTTCTTTCAAGGTCTGTATCTTCCACTCTTAAAACAAAAGTTCCCTTATTTTTTTTAGCGAATATAGAGCTGTATAAAGCAGTTCTTGCTCCACCAATGTGGAGAAAGCCAGTGGGGCTGGGGGCGAATCTAACACGAACAGTCATAGTTCTTTCCTTATCACTCATTTTTCTAGATAATTCGTTTTTTGAAAAAACATGAAAAAGATAAAGTGTCCAGTATCTTCAGTAAGCCTAGGCACTTTGAAAAATGTTCCATAATATAAAGGTATTCTATAAAGACTTAACTTGTGGTTTTAGGAGATTCACATGCCAAAAAGTATACAACTCGGCTTCTTTTTAGGGCTGCTTTTAAACTTCGGCTGCGCAAGTAAAAACCCCCCAACCTTTTACCCCAAATTCGTTGCCAAATCTCCTCTCAATTTCAAAAAAGGTAAACCTCCACTTTTAGTTCATATAGAAGACCGGAGGGGCCAAAGAAGTGAACCACCCCAAAAAGAAATGATTCTAAAGTTAAAAACTTCTCTAAAAGGGATTTATGGCAAAAAGATAAAATGGGTCGAGCTAGATAACGCTGTTCCTGAAAGGGTTTATGCTGATGTCTTTATCACTTCTCTCAACTCATCTTTTAAATCCCCCTTTTGGAAGGCCAAAAGCTCTGTATACATTAGGTTCGTTGACAGGAGGGAGCCACTTAAAGAAGTTGTCAAAGAAACAACCTTTAAGGGTGCCCACCAAAAAGTCAATGTACCATGGGAAGATACGAAAGGTATCGTTCTCAAAAAGTCCTGGGAAAAAGTATCCTTTGACGTTTTAAAAAGTTTAAACAAATTTGTTCAATAGGCTTCTTAGAAAGTCCAGTCCAAGGATACAAAAGTAAAAGAAATTAATGACCACGTGTAAAGCTTGTCGTTGTCAGCGCCTCCCTCTAAAACACGGTGACCTAAACTAGCTCCCAGAGAATTACTCATGGTCAATCTTGTCTTGAAAGCACCTTCAATGGCCCTGCCCTGACTTGCACCTAGTGCATCCATTTCCAAAATAAAAGTCAGCCAGTTTAAAGGACTCCAATCTGCTCTTAAATAAATGAGGGGAACAAAGCCTACATTTGAATAGGATTTCGAAAGACCGCTTTGACTCAACTTAGTTTCTGCGTCCCTAATTTTTCCAGTAAAACCTATGTATGTTTTAAGTATTGATCCATCCATCCATTGGTAACGGTAGGTAAGCCTATAGGAGTTAAATTTATATAAGACATTCGTTGTATTCGATTTTGAAAAAACCTCTCCTTCATAAGTAATATCTTTTGAAAACTTACCGCTTTGGTTAATTTCTAAGGGCGCATAAAGAACCTTCAAAGAATGCTTTCCCTGTAAAGGCCAATATAAGTTGACCCGATAAAAATAATCTTCGGTTGGAGAAACCTCCGTTGTATCAAAAATTGTTCCTGTTGTTGCGGGAATCTGAATTTTATTTTTAAGAAGTTTTACTTTCCCAAACTCTAAATCAAGCTGGACTGAATAGGCCCTGGAGGAAGAAAAGAAGTAAAGGAAGAGCAAGATAAAAAAATAATTAAACAGGCGGTAAATTTCTTTTAAATCAATAGAATCGTTCTTTATACAATGAGAGTTTTTCAATATTGACCCCATAGTTTTTAATATTAAATGAATGATAAATATCAAATCTAAATTATTATATTGGGATAATATTAAAATTTTTAAGAACTATCAACCAATGAAAAACATAGTTTAGTCTTCTATTAGGAAAGCTCTTTTTTAAAAAACCATTTCTGGTCCAATGGAGTCGGCTACAAAAGCTAGTCCTTTAAAAAGTTAGCTTGGAAGGCTTACGAAATTCTCTCAAAAGAGAGGTTGCATAAGCCCCTGGGGGAAGCGTCATTTTAAAAAGAAGGCCATCGGCTTCTAAACTGATCGTAAGGTCTGGTACTTTTACCCAAGCTTCTCGGCGGCTTCCATAAAGTGGGAAACCTTTTAATTCATTAACAGATAGCCCCTCTTTCCTAAGTAATTCTTCCTCTCTTTCAAGAGGTTTTCCCAAAGGCAAAGTCATTTTTTTACCAAAAACCGGCCCCGTGACGGTTAAGGAAGCCCGCTCTTTTGAAGTTAGAGTCCTTCCTTCCCCAAAAAGAAAAGGCCTTGTGTCCCCTGGAGACAAAACAATATCACCCTCAAGAAAGTCATGAAGACGACCCTCTTGAACTCTATTTGATAACCATTGGTTAAAAAGTTTCGACTGATAAGAGTTAAGAAGGAAATTTTTGAGCCATGGAGACCTTATCTTTTCCTTACCCAACCAAACAGCTTTTCCTCTTTCAGCGTTGTCACCCTTATCCCCAAACCTCTGAGGACCATAAAAGTTAGGAAAGCCAAGTTCTTTTATTCTAGTTGAAATGGGTTCTATTTTTTTAAGGGCGTCCTCAGAGCTATAATTAAGTTCTGTTAAAAGAACTTCAAAACTATTTCCCCTCAATTCACCCACTTTTATTTTTGTTTCTCTTTTTTGTAAAACGATTGAACTGAGCTCTGGAAAAGATTCTTCAAGGGTTGAACGTACTTTCTCTAAAGGAAAATTTCGGCCTAAAGGCAAGGAAATAGTTTGGGTCGTAATGGCATCTTTGTCTTTAAGGCCTGCGTGACCTAAGAGGTTTTTATTTTTTATTGAAAATAGAAGAGCCAACCTTTTCAACACTTCCTGAGTCGTCATTGAAGACCTCGTGCAAGTCAGGGAAACGTGCTCTCCTCTATCTGGAACCGGCTCCATCTTTTCAATAACTTTAAAATGAGAGGGGCTTTTTTTAAGAGCTCCTCCAATCCCAGGAAGGCCTTCTGTTAAATAAGATGTTACACCTGAAAAAAAGTCAGATGTCCCCATATTTTTCATTTTCATAGCGAAAATCTTTTTTTTAAGTCCTTTAAATTAATAAATAAGAAGTTTTTCTTCAGAAAAGTCCTTCATTGTATACTTTATACCTTCCCGACCAAAGCCAGATTGTTTAATACCACCATAAGGCATGTTATCAATTCTAAATCCAGGAACAAAGTTCATGATGACAGCTCCTGTTTCACACTGATTAAAAGCATACTTCATTCTATCTATATTATTAGTGTAAACCCCAACCTGAAGACCAAAGCGGGTTTTGTTGGCCCTTTCTACTCCTTCTTCGAAACTATCGACTTTTTCTAAAATAGCAAGGGGTCCAAAAGCTTCTTCAAAAACAACTTTCATTGTATCTTTGGTTTCTGTCAAAAGAGTAGGTGCATAGACGTTCCTTTTTTCATCGAGCACACGTCCACCAGTCAAAACGACTGCTCCTTCGTGCTTAGCCTCATCAATCCAACAACCTACCCTTTCAAGAGCTTCTTTATTAATTAGGGGTCCCACCATGTTTTTTTCTTCTTTAGGGTCTCCTATCGACAAAGATTCAACGTTTTCTATTAAGGCATCCTTCAATGCCTGAAAAATAGAGGCATGAACGTAAATTCTTTGAGTCGAAATACAAATTTGACCGGAATAAAGAAAGGAGCCACCACAAATGTCTTTGGCCGCTTTTTTTATATCGACTCCTTCATCTACTATGACTGCAGCATTTCCTCCAAGTTCCAGAACCACTTTTTTTCTACCAGCGATTGTTTTTAAAAACCATCCAACCTTCGGGCTTCCAGTAAAAGAAAGGGCCTTTAGCCTTTCGTCTCTTACTAATAGCTCAGCTTCTTTATCCTTACAGATAAGAGTGTTCAAAGTCCCAGGGGGAAACCCTGCTTGATGAACAAGATCAGAAAAAGCCAAGCTTGTAAGGGGAGTCATCATAGAAGGTTTTAAAACTACCGAACACCCAATAGCTAAAGCAGGTGCCACCTTATGCATAACCAAATTTAAGGGGAAGTTAAAAGGTGAAATCGCCAAGATAGGACCTATCGGAAAAGGCTTTGTAAAAGCTGTTTTTCCTTCACCCAATCCAAAGTCTATAGGAACCTTTTCTCCTTCAAAACGGAGGCATTCTTCTTTGGCGAGATTAAGAACATAAAGACACCTCTCCATTTCTGCCCTTGCATACACCACTGGCTTTCCAGCTTCCTTACAAATAAGCTCCGTGAAGAGATCTTTCTTTTCCTTTAAAAGGTCTAAAAGCTTTTCTAATTTTAGGGCCCTTTGGCCAGCTGACCAACGCGACATTACTTTAAAAGCTTCTTCACTTGTTTTAACTGCTTGTTCAATTTGTGAGGTGTTTAAAAAAGGGATGGAGGCCAAAACCGTTTGGTCATATTTGTCTAGAATATCAAGATGTCCCTCTTTTGGATCATCAATCCATTTCCCCCCGACAAAGCTTTTACAATTGATCAAATTTTTTAATGAATTCAAGAATACTTCTCCAAGGATTAAGTAAGGAAACTAGCAGAAAATCTTACTCTTTCCTTTGGGTTACCGCTAGTCGCACTTAAAAGTCAAGCAAAGGGGTTTTAAGTCAGACGATCGGCCATAAGAGAGTAAATACTATCGGCAATCTGCTCTAGGGAGGAAGCCTCATTATTAAACAGAGCGTGATAATGGAGGGGATCGTTTATATTACAGGAAAGGTGATTTTCTATAAAACGGTCCCTTCTTTCTTGCTCCTCGCCAACCATTTTTTTCGCGTCGTCATAACTTAGTTCGAGGCGTCTGGAAATTGATTGTACTCGGTATTCAAAAGGGGCCACCAATCTAAAATGAAAACAGTTATCCAAATTGCTTGTCAGAATATTAGATCCTCTGCCAACTAAAATAGCGTTTCCATCTTTGGCCAATTTAATAATATATTCGCTGAGAATGCTAAAAGCTTCTGTTTGAGTTTTTTGGCGGCTTTTGAAAATTGAGAGGATTTCCATTATTTGGGAATCATCTCCCAGCCTTTCAAGAAAATTTTCGCTTAAATTTTTGTCCTTACTAACTCTTTCAATCAAAGATTTGTCAAAAACAGTCCACTCTTGATCTGTTTCCTTTTCTAATTTATTTTTTATCTCTTCTGCTAAAGGAAAACCTTCACAACCGAACTCCCGAGCGATAGTTACTGAAAACTTCTTTTTCTCTAAACCTTTTTTGTTGGCCTCTCTTTGAAGTTTGGACCATGTTTCAAGACGCTTGTCTATATTAGGTATTAGGCCATCATAAATCGACATACTTCAATCTCTTCTTTGACTCTAGAAAGGTAACTCGAGAGAGCCTTCACGAGCACTTTCTAATTTACAGTCCATCGTTAATCCGGAAACAATACCTTGTGGATCCTTCATAACAATAAATGATATTTTAAGCCCCAAATTTTTAAAATCTTTCATCAATTTTTTGGAATGAGGAACAAGAGCTTCTTTTAGGTTTTGCTCGCTCAAACAATTAAGTTTGGATACGACCATTTTAAAAACAAAGTCTGAATTGTTTTTAAAAAGGGCCATGTGAAAAGAAATATCAGGTCCTTTAAAAGGGACCATCTTCTCCAAAAAAGAAAGGGTGACTTCTTGAAAAGAATTGAAATACTCGTCCCCCAAGTTTTTAATATCTTCTTTTTTCCAGTCAATGTGAACCGGAATTTCCGAAATTTCTTCTTGTATTCTTCGCCTCAAACAACTCATTTTACTTTCAAAATCCATTCCTTCTTTTTCCTTAGAAGGACCTAAATGGATTTGCACTCTATCCCAATTTTGAATACTCGTTTCAAGTTGCTTAATATTTTTTTCATTTTCGTAAAGGATAGAATTCTGACTGGCCACCCTTTTTTCTCTGTTCTCCCACTCTTTTTTAAAAAACAAAATCTGCTGGTTTTTCTCATCAATACGACTTTTTTGTTCCCTTAAGACTTTTTCATTTAAAACAATTTGTGACTCTTCTTTTTTCCTAAGGTCAAGGTGTTCTTTTATCTCTGTTTCCAACTTCTCCATCTCATCAAATTGAGCTTTAAGGGCCTCCTCTTGAGAGTTAAATAAGTTTTGATTTTCCATCTGCTGATGAACAAATTCTATTAACCTTGCTTCTAAATTGTTTATGTGAAGGTTTTGTTCCTGAAGACGGTTCTTTATTTCATCAAGTTCTCTTTCCTGAGTCGTCAATTTTCTTTTATAATCATCTATATTGCTTGAATCCAGACTTATTTTTCTTTTATTAAAATCAGATTTTTTGCGTGACTCCTCTAAATCTCGCAAATTCCTCCTAATACTTTCATCATGAACTCTAATAATTTTCTGATTTTTCTCTATGGACTCTTTTTGAATTTCACTTAATTCGTTATAGTGCTTTAATTCTTTTTCTAACTCTTTATTTCTTTTTTCCTTTTCAATAACCTTGCTTTCCATATCAGCAAGATTTTTCTGATTTTTTTCAAAATCGCTCATCTTTTCTCTAAGTAGGCGTTCTCTCTTATTAATAAGTTCTTCTTTTTCAATCAAGGCCCGGCTATCTTCTCTTATTTTTTGAATCGAAACTACAAACCTTTGGTTAACGTCCTTTAAAGACTCTTCCAAACTACTGAATCGGCTTTCTAAAATTTTTCTTTTTTCAGTTTGCTCTTCCAATATTTTTTCATTCTCTTCCAATTTTAAGTTATTATCATGAGTTTTTTGCTCTAACTCGCTAATATTCATTTTTTCTTCATCAATGACCTTCTTATTGCTATAAATTTTGGAAATCATCTTTTCAAGTTCCAGACTCTGACGGCGGAAGTTTTCCTGATTCCCAATTCTTTGCTCTTTTACTTTAGAAATATATTCCTCTAGACCTTTGAGCTCTTCTTTTGATCCTAAGAGGTCATTTTTTAAAATATTAACCTTTTTTGTTTCTTCTAAAAGTCTTTCAGTTATGCTCTCTCTTTCCTCTCTTCCCTGCTTTATGGCCTTTAGATTCCCTCCAAGCCTTAGAGATATCTTTTCTTTTTGATTTTTTAAATCATCGAGCCTTATTTTCTTCCTAAATAATTCATCTCTTACTTCCTTATACTCTCTTCTTTCTTCTGCAATTTGCTGATCCTGACCTTTCAAAAAGTCAGTATGTTCTTTAATCAGTTTAGCTTGCGCACTATTTTTATCTCTTCCATCCTCCAACTGCCCTTTTAACTCTTCTAAAAGTTCCTTATTTTTTTCAATTTGGAATTTTTTGTCAGCGAGCAATTGATCATTTTCTTTTAGCTGGACATCCAGTCCACTAAGGCCTTCCTTAAGCTTTTTCAGTTGTCCTGTCTGGCTTTTCAAATCTTCTTCAAGACCTTTCAGATTTTTCTCCTGCCCTTTCAACTTTTTCTTTTGGGACTTTAAATCAAGGTCATCAAGTTGAACCTTTAAAGAATTATTTTCCTTTAGAAAAATATTTTCTTTAAGCTTTTTTTCATTTTCAAAAAGCTGACTTATGGTTTTATTGACTTCTTTTTGAGAAGAAGGTGAATCTTTTTTTTTCTGACTAAAAAACTTTTTTAACATGGCCCAACCTCTTATTTGAGCCTCTATTATTTCTAATTCTTAAAAAGTGTTCTAGGAGGAAAAGAGTCCCATTTATTTGGGACTAGTAAAAGTATGACTCTGAAAACTGACCAATGTTATCGTCAATAAGTTCATCAATGGCCTCGAGTTCCTTTCTTAAAAAATAGCCTTTATCCATATGGCGTAGCCTAAGGTGGTTTTTTTCTTCCAAAGGAGTTGTTAAGAGGTCAGGTAAACGGTCTTTTTCCTCAGCTTCTTTCAAGCTTTCAAGCGGAGGGTGTAAAGTCATATAGTTATAGTCAGGCGTATTTATTAAAACAGCACCGCGGTCTCCATAAGCTTCAGAGGCCCCCCCATCGACAATAAACGCTCCATGCTTATGGCTTAAAATGGCCTGTTTCATATTCTTGACTGGCGTATGCCCCATGCAAATTTTATTTGCATGGAACTCTTTTAAAACTTTATTCAAAAAGTCATCATTTCTTATATTTTTATAAAAAGGGTTTGGGTTTTCTTTCCATGTTGTTAAGGTCCCCCGAGAGGCAATTTCTTTTTCAAAAATGGCCCTCTCCAAAGTGGCCATTTTGTCCTTACAAAAGAAAGCAGAATCTCTACCACACCAAAGGTACCAAAGGAGCATTTTTTCCCTTCTTGTGATTGTTTTTCCTTCCCGATGAAACTCTCCAATCCTCTTTAAGTCTCTTTGTATAAAATCAAATAATTTTCTACCTTTTAGACCTTTCGTCTCCGCTAAATCCATCTCTTTTGTTGAAGGAATAGCAGCGTGAAAATAGAGGGTATGATCTACTACCCTATAAGCTTCACCAAATTCGAAAAGCCACTTTATATCCTCCTGAAGTTTTGGAAGAGTCGTAAATTGGTAAACTAAATCGTTCACAACCGCCTCTTCCTCTTCAGTCAGTAGTCCAGGTTTTTTTGAATCAACAGTTGGAAAATATGGGTCTAAATAGAGAGGATTATTCTTGATGAACTCCTCCCATTCTTTTTCATCATCTCCAAGACCTTGTACGGGAAGAAAGTTCATAAGTTCTTTTTGACGTTCAAAATCTCTTCTATAGTCAATACGTCCAACAGTTTCATCTCCAACTTCATCCATTGAGTCTTTTAGCCAAGTAAGAGTCAGCTTAGATTCCAAAACCAAAAGAGTTTTTGTCATTTTTATGGCGTCTTCTTTAGACCATTTTGTGAAGTCTTTTGCCTTCACATATTTACCAATTGGAGTTTTCTTATAGGATTTTCTAGCTAACGATCTTAGCCCTTCCAAATTGAAGCCGTAGCGCGCTAAAAAATCCACATTATTGTACCGCATAGAGATTCTTAGTGCCGTCATACAAAGGATAGGATTCCCAATACCTGCACCCATCCACAATATGTCGTGGTTTCCCCAAATATAGTGGAGAGGGATTGGGCTATCATCATTATTAAAATAGCGTCGATAAAGCCCCATTAATTTATCAGCTTCTTCTCCTCGATCAAACGTATCACCCAAATTAATATGCTTATCAAATGTATTGCTTAAGATGAGCTTTACTAGCATGGAGGTAACAATTGAAAAGATGCTTTCTTTTTCAACAACAGCACTGACAACGGCTTCGTAAGAAGAATCATCGGTTGGAGCATAAAGCTTTAGAATATTCTCCAAAAAAGACGCTGGAACGATCTTTATAATCCTCCGTTCATCTCCCCTCGTAACTCCTCTAAGAATCTCCAAAATATCCTTGAGAATCCTCCTTCTAGAAAGACCATGTTTCTCTAACTCTCCTAATGCGATAACAAACTTTTTTGGGACCCTTTCTAAAAATTGATTTTTTAGAGGATTTTGCTCCATCTCTCCATCAAGAGATTTTTTAATGGAGTCAAAACGAGTCCGGTTAACAAGTAAAAGAAGTTTTTCATAACTCTGACAAATTTCTTCTGAGTATGAATCTCCTAAAATTTCCTGAACGCATAACTTGAAATAACCAAAACCATTTTTTAACCAATACACAAACTTGTCA
>MDTD01023792.1_pt1 | contig 21221 bp, 21 predicted proteins | sample 811221 | NCBI WGS metagenome assembly MDTD01 (sample SAMN05326646, study PRJNA326480) | marine metagenome | isolation source: seawater | place: Pacific Ocean: South West | collected 2011
TAACAATATTTCTAAAACAAATTTTATTTGTTTAAGATTTGGAAACATTGCATGGTCAACAGGATCTGTACTCCCAATATGGAAGAGAATGTTTAATAAAAATAAAATTATTTTAACTACTGGTCCATATATGAGAAGATTTTATTTTACAGTTAATGATGCATCAAACTTTGTTGAAATGTCATTAAAAAATTATAAAAAGTTTTCAGGTAAAATAGTTTGTCCTGAAATGAAATCTGTACAAATGATAAAAATTTTAAAACTTTGGATTAAAAAATATGGGGGAAAATACAGAATTGTAAAAAAAAGAGCAGGAGATAAAATAGATGAGGTACTAATTGGAAATAATGAAATATTAAGAACAAAGTCTATAAAGATAGATCAAAAAAAATATTATTTAATTGATCCTGAGATAATTTCTAATAAACCCTTAAAAAGAGAAATAAATTCAAAAAATTCTATTAAAATGAATGAACAAGAAATACTTAAAATTTTAAAATATGGTTTTTAAAAAAGTTATTTATAATATTTTGATTTCTTTAAATTTTTTTTAGCCTGCTCTAGTTCATTAATTGTATTAACTGTAGTATGATTTCCTTTATGAATGTTTGAAAAAACTTTATCTTTATTTACTAGATATTTTAAAAAATTCTGAAAATTTTTAAACTTTGATATTTTTTTTAATTTATCTTTTTTAATTAATATATAACCTATATTAATATAAAAATTTAATTTTGGTTTTTCTAAATAATTTAAAATTTCATTATTATCGTTTAATTCAATTATTCCAAAACTAGATTTATATTGGAAAGTTGAAATTATGGTTTTTTTTTTTAATTTTTGAATTTTTTGAAGCTTTTTTATGTTTACATCGGCTAATGTATCACCATAACAGATTAAGACGTTTTCAGATACTTTATTTAAAACTTTTTTGATTCTTTTAGAAATATCGCTATTGACACCAGTAAAAATAGTTTTGATTTTTGAATTTTTTTTAAATTTCTTATGAATAAATTTTTCAATTAGTTTATATTTATATCCAGTTAAAATAAACAAATTTTCAAAGTTATATTGAATTAAATGTTCAATTACATAAGACAATATTTCTTTTTTATTAATTTTAACTAAAGGTTTTGGTATAGATTCTGTTATTGGCTTTAATCTTAGACCTTTTCCGCCTGCTAATACTAAAATTGTTAAGCTGTTGTTCATTTTACAAAAGATTATTTGATATAATTCTAAATTTTTTAAAATAAGCCAATTTCCCATACCTAGCTAATACATCTTTCTTTATTTGAATAGAGTTAAATCTCTTTTTTTTTGAAATTATTAATGTCATTGCCTTTATATAAAAATTTACAATATTTTTTTTCAATAAAATGCCGTTAATTTTATTTACTATTTCAGATGGTCCTTCACAATTTGAAGAAATAATACTTAGTCCAAAATATGCTGCCTCAACCAACCCAACACCAAATGTTTCATGAAAACTAGAGCAAATTATACAATCTGAATTAGATAATTTATTTAACATCTGATCTCTGGTTAAATTTTTAAATAATTTGATTCTTTTATCAATAAGGTATTTTTCAATATTACTCCTTTCTGGGCCATCGCCTATTATTAAGAGCTTAATATTTTTATTATTTAGCTTTGTGAAAGCTTTTATAGGCGTTTCAATATTCTTATTTTTATCAAGTCTGCTGACAATTATAAAATTAAAAGTTTTTGAAGATTTATAACTAGAATAATAATTTAAATCTTGAGGAATAACAGGTGGCAAAATATTTATTTTTTTTTTTAATCCAATAAATTTTTTAAATTTTTTTGCAAATTTTTTGCTTGGTAATGCTATATAATCGCATCTATTCAAACTTGGTCGTACATATTTATCCATATAATTTTTGTTTAAATTTAAAGTTTTGTTTGCAGTTTCAACACAATATTCACTAAATATATAGGGAATATTAAATTTTTTTTTTATTATATTTCCAGCAACAAGACCAAATCTAATATCAAAAACATGACACATGTCAGGTAGTCCATTATCTTCGATATATTTTTCAAATAGATCTAAAGATAAATTTTCATATTTTTTTCTTAGTATGTAATTACAAATATCTATCTTTTTAGGAAAAATATTTTTTCTATATGATTGATAAATTCTAACTTTTTCCAATTTTTTTACATCATCAAAATTTTTACTTTTAAAAAAAAATCTAGGTGAAATGATGGATGGATTTAAAATATTAACTTTAGAAATAGAATTAGTTAATAATTTTGCTTGATTCAGTTGAAAAATACCACCGATTGGGGCATTCTTAGTCCTAAACTCTCCTGTATAAATTAATAACAAATGCATTTAAAATTTAAATAAAAGATTATAAATTTTTTTTGATAATAAAAAAATTAAAAATTTTAAAATTAATTTAATTTTCATCTTAAGATAACTTATTTCATAGAAATTTTTAAAAAATGATTTATAATTTTCATTTTTTAAATAAAAATTACTTTTTGTATATAAATTTTCATTTATGATTATTTGAATATCATTTTTATCTTCATTCAATTCATTTTTATTAATCCAATCATCTATTTCCTCAATTTTTAATTTAACCTTTTTTTTTGATGTATTGTTTTCATGAGATCTGTATACCACAACTGGTTCTTGAATTACCGAAAAGTAAAATTTTTTAGATAACTTATAAAATAAGTCGAAGTCTCCTAAAATTTCATAGTTTTCGTTAAATCTAAAATTTTCCTCATAAAATATTTTTGATCTTAACATTGCTGTTGAAATATAAATTGGATAACTATGTAATAATTTTTTATTTATATATCCGTATGGCAAATTTTGTTTAGAAAAAATTTTAAGCTTTTTTTCTTTTATATAATGATTTGTATAAATAAAACTACTATTATCTAATTTCAATTTTTTTATTTGATTATGAAGTTTATCTTCTAACCAATAATCATCAACATCTAGAAAAGTTGTAAATTCTCCTTCTATCTTATTTATTGCTTGATTTCTAGCTTTATAAAGTCTTACATTTTCTTTATTTTTAAAAATTCTAATCTTTTTATCACCATAATTTTTTACTATTTCAATACTATTGTCAGTAGAGCAGTTATCCCAGAAAATAATTTCCCAATTTTTATATGTTTGTTTTAATATACTGTCTATTGCTTCTTTTAAAAATTGTGAACCATTATAACAATTCATAATGATACTCACTTTGTCTTTTTCAAAATTTTTCATTTTTGATAGATTATTTATGATTAATACTATCATATAATATAATATATTTTAAAATTTCTAATATGATAAAAAAAAAAATTATCAAAAAATTATTAATAGTTGGTGGAACAGGGTTTCTAGGCTTTCATATAGCTCGTCGTGCTTTAACTAATGGATGGGAAGTAACTAGTTTATCAAAACATTTACCTAAGGAAATACGAAAGCTATCAAAAGTTAAGTATATATTATGTGATGCAGAAAATATGAAGCAATTAAATATTAAATTAAAAAATAATTATGATTTTGTAATTAATGCTTCTGGATATGTAAATCATAGAAATCAAAAAAAAATATATGATAATCACTTTAATATAACAAAAAATTTACATACATATTTTAAAAAGAAAAAAATTTCTGCATTTATACAGATTGGTTCTAGTACTGAATATGGACTTTTAAGCTCACCTCACTTTGAAAATCTACAAGGCAAAACATATGGCATTTACAGCAAAGCAAAACTTAAATGTACAAAATATTTGCTTAAAAAAAATTGCAAAAACTTCCCAGCTGTAGTTCTTAGATTTTATTTAATTTATGGACCCAACCAAGATTACAATAGATTAATACCAATTATTATAAAAAATTGCATATTAAATCAAAAATTTGGATGTTCTTCTGGTGAACAAATTAGAGATCTCATTCATGTAGATGATGCAGTTCGAGCAATTTTTTTATGTCTTAAGAAAATAAAAAATGTAAAAGGCGATATCTTAAACGTAGGAAGTGGAGAACCAATCAAAATAAAAAAAGTAATTAATATGATATGTAAAATTCTTAAAAATGGGAAACCTCAATATGGCTTAATTAAGCTAAGAAAAGATGAGATGAAAGAATATTATCCAGATATTAACAAAATAAAAAAGAAATTACACTGGTTACCAAATAAAAAGTTTAGTCAAAGTTTAAAACTAGTAATTTCTTATTACAAAAAATTAAATAGAAAGTAAGAACTTTTTCCAATTTTTAATTTTTGGATTGTTATAATGAAGTTTCCTAATATAGTCATTTTGTTTTTTTAATTTCATAAAATTTTTTAAAAACGAATTATAATCAAAAAAGAAATTAATTTCTTTTTTTCCAAAAAAAGGTATTTTTTGAAAATATCCTTCTCTTAAATAAATATATAAAGGTAAATTTTTATATAATGCTATATAACTTGCAGTAGTGTTACTTCCAGCAATAATAAAATCAACATTTATTAATTCTTCCTCTGTTATTATGAATTTTGCAAATTTATAAAGTTTTCTAAAAATATTTATATTGGCTGTGGGATGTAATTTTACATAAATATCATTTAATAAGTAATTTTTTTTTAATTTTTTCAAAATTTCTAAAATTGGTGATGAATTTTGATCATAAATATCTAAATAAACTAAACAATTTTGATTTTTATAAGTTTTCTTTTTGTTTTTTGAAAATTTATAATTAAATTTATTACTTAAAAATCTTAAAGACTCTAATTTAATTTTTTTATTATTTAATGATAATCTTTTTAACCATTTTTCTGTATCTACCGAATGAGAAATAATTTTATTGGGCATATATTTACTTGATAATGTTTTTTTATTGTTAACAAAATATCTTAAATCCATTTCTCTTATACCAGTATGTGGAAAAGCTATAGTTTTAATCTTATTTCTATTTGCAAAAAAATTAATGATTTTTTCCCACTTTTGATTTTCCATTAAATAGACTATTTTTGAATTTTTATTTGATATATTTAGGATGTTTTTAAAATAATTTATCAATATTATATTTTTGAACAAATTTTCTCCAGTTAAAGAATTATAAATATCTTCATAAAATAATAAGATTAAATCTGATCGATTTTTTTCTAACTTTTTTTTTAAATATGATTTTAATCTTTTTTTTTTTGAGAGATATACAAATATTGAATTATAGATTTTAAGACATCAAAAATTTGCAAGCGATCAATTAAATCATGGTAACTATTATTTTTTGATATTGAATTTTGATAAAAAATATATTTTTTTGCATCTGATATTTTGTTTAAATTTGGACTTGGGTAAAAGAAATAAAACCATTTTGCTGGAATTTCTTTTTCTTCAATAAAATCTTGAATTTTATTCCAATAATCTTGTCTAATACAAGATTTCAATTCTGTTTTGATATGTGCAAGAAAACCAAAAAATAAAAAAGATTTTTGATTTAAAAGTTTTTTTTTTATAAATAATTTACTATTTATTAGTGTATACAAAACTAATTTAAGAAATCTTAAATTTTCTATAAAGTTATTTTTTTTCTTCTTTTTGTAAATATTACTTACTTCTATGAATTTTATTTTTTTTAAATGTGAATAATTTTTAACGTACGACTTAATTAAGTTATTATTTGTGTTTATATATATTTCTTTTATTTTTAGATTATTCAATATTTCCTCTAAAACTAAGATTTTTAGTAAATTATAATGAAAATTATCTATTTTTAGATTTTCAGTATGAAGTAATGAGTTAATTAGGGATAAATCAAAACCATTTAATACATAATTTATTTTCTTAAAATTTTTTGTTTTAAATATTTTGTGAAAGTTTTCAATTTTTTTTACTAATAAATTCCTATAATAAAGATCCTTTGAAAAAAGGATATCATCAATATAAAAATCTTTGCTATTTGAAGATTTTTTGAAATTATTTAAATATATTATCTTATTAAGATTGTTTCTTTTATTTAAATATTTATCTTCACTATCATTTATTGATATTGATGAGATCATTTGTTTTTAGATACATATTTATATATTATATCTAATGCATAATTTGCTTGGATGGTATTCATTAATTTACCACCTATATAAGTTGATTTATTTTTTTTTGCTAATATTAATAGTGGTGTTACTTTATTATCATATACAATATCAAAAATAACTGTTCTATTTTTTAGTTTGTTAAAATGAATTTGTTTTAAAGGTGAGAGATTAGCACAGCCTTTTTTTATCTTTGATCCTAAAGGTGAACAATTAATAAACAGATCTGAGTCCATCAATGATCTAAAATTTTTTTTTTTCAAAAAACTTACATTACTAGAAAATTGATTATTAGGTTTCTTTTTATTTGAAATAACTATTATTTTACTATTAATAAATCTATTACTCAAAGTTCTGGTCAACGCTTCACCGGTTCCTCCATATCCAAAAATAATTATTTTTTTTTTTTTAACTTTTTTTATCGAGTGCAATGCTCCTTCTATATCCGTATTATATCCATAAATTTTCTTTTTTTTTTTTATAATAAAATTTATTGATTTTGCATATTTAGTATTTTGATTTGCGATAATTACTTTTTTAAAAATTTTTTTTTTATATGGCATTGTGATTGCTGAAGCTAAAAAATTTTTATCTTTTGTCATTTTAGAAAATTCTTTATTAAAGTTTTTTGAATTCACCTCTAATTTGTCCATTTTAATTTTTAATTTTTTTTTCTTAAAAAAATTTCTCCAAAGTTTTACTGATCTAGGATTTGCTAATGGGTAACCAATTATTTTACAAAACATTAAATTATTTTTTTATTAAAAATTTTACTTACTTTTTTACTCATGTTTAAAAAATTATTAAATTGTTTAAAGTTTAAAGGTTGTAATGGATCAACTGCAGATTCTTTTGGATTAGGATGTGTTTCGATTATCAATCCATCACATCCTGATGAAATTGATGCATAAGCTAATGGTGGAACATAATTTGCCCAAAAAGATGCATGACTTGGGTCTGAGATAATTGGAAATTTAACTAATTCTTTTAATGCTGTTATTGCTTGTATGTCAATTATGAACCTTGATGTTTCCTTGTGAGTATGTGGAGCTGATATACCTCTTTCACACAAAATTAATTTTTTATTGCCCTCCAATAATATATGTTCAGCTGCACCTAATAAATCTCTTAAACTGGCCCCAAAATGCCTTTTTAATATGATTGGTTTTTTTGTAGAGGCACATTCTTTTAAAAGCTCTAAATTTTGCATATTTCTTGAACCAATTTGCAAAATATCCGCAGTTTGGTTAATACGATCTAAATATTTAATTTCAGTTACCTCTGTTACAATATTCAGTTTAAGATATTTTTTTACCTCATCACACCAATTCATACCTTCAGACATTGTTTCCTTGTATTGTTTAGATCTATATGGAAATGTCAGTGGTTTGTAAGCATGACCACGAAGAATTTTTAAACCTTTTGATTTTATAAATTTTGCAACTTTGAATAAAAGTTCTCTGCTTTCGGTACCGTTAGGACCCGCAATAATTGGTATCACTTTATCTGTAAATTCTAATTCTTTATTAACTTTAACTGTAATTTTTTGTTTTGAGGTAACTAAAGGAATCTTAAATTTAAGATCATCCAATGTAATATCTTTGGTTGGAAATTTGTTATTTAAACCTGATTTATAAATTTTATTTTTCATTTATTGACCCCAAACACTTTGTTTTTTTTTAATTAAGTTAAATTTTTGTTTTTTTGAAGTTACTTCATTATAAATTGAATGTATCAAATAAATTAAATATAAATTTTTTGATATCTCTAAATCTTGAGTGGATTGCTTATTTTCTAAAAACTCTTTCAAAATTCTTGCATGGCTATTACCCATTCCACTTAATGGCCCTTTATTTAAATCAAAAATTTCACTATTTTTTTTGTCCAAAACGAAGTTACCTTTTTTATAATGATTAAATGTATTTAAACTTATTCCTTTTACCAATATTCTTCCGTTTTCACCAAATATGTCCATTGCAGATCTATAATCTTTATTAGCTCTAGTAGTAGCTTTAAAATTTGAAAAAATATTATTTTTATGTTGAAAATTTATAAATATTAAATCTTCAGCTTTTAATTTTTTTTTATTAAAATCAGCCATTACATTAAACTTTTTTATTTCACCAAAAAAATAAATGAGAATATCTAACAAGTGAATTGCCTGATTGGCAAGAACACCTCCATCTGTTTTATAATTACCTCTCCAATTAGTATTATAATATTTTTTATCTCGATGCCAATATTGTGCACAATCTATGATATTGATTTTTCCGATTTTTTTTTTCTCTATTTCCTCTTTTAATTTTCTTACTGCTAAATTATAACGGTTTTGAAAAGCAACCCAACATCTAACTCTATTTTTTCTTGAAATTTTAATTAATTCTAATGCATCTGATATTTTTAAAACAAAAGGTTTTTCAATTATAGTATCAATTTTATTGTCCAGAAAAAGTTTGGCAAATTCAAAATGTAAATTTGTTGGATTTGATATAATAGCATAATTAATCTGATGCAAAATTTTTTTTAAATTTTTTTTTTGTTTAATATGAAAAATTTTTTTTTCAGAAAATTTTTGTTTCAAGAATGGATCAAATATAATTATTTTCTTTACTTTTTTTTTGAATTTGTTTTCTAAAATTTTGAAGTAATGTTTTCCAACACTACCAAAACCTACTATTAGAATGTTCATTAATAAAAATATTTATACGTTTTTTTTAAAATTTCAATTTGTTTTAATTCTTTAGATTTTGAATTATTCAAATTTAAAAAATTAATTTTTTTTGAAGGGCTATTTTTTGTATTGAATATGAATGTTGCGCTAGAATTTACTCCACTTCCATCAAAGCCAATATTTTTTATCAAAGACTTACTTGGAAATATATATTCTAACTTATTAAGATAATTAAAAATCATAAAATTTAATGACCATATGTTTTTATTTTTCTTACCTACTTTTTTAGATATTTGATTTAAAAGACTAGAATATTTATTATTTGATTTATTTATTTTAGATAAATTTTTTCTAAACCTTTGCCAATAATTCGAATTTACCAACCATCCCCACGGTATAAAATTTTGTAAAGAAATAATATTAATTATTCTAGACTTTTCATCATGCAACTGTGGTAGTTGATATCCACATGCAGCTGCATAGTTATTTAAAATATTATGTTTAATAATTCCATTTAAATATGGAAAAAATTCTTTTCGTGGAATTACATCATCTTCCAAAACAATTATATTTTTATAAATTTTAGAAACTAAATCAAGACCGTTAGATATAGACTTTGCTGCACCTTTATTTTTTTTTGAATAATATAAACGAATTTTTAATCTTTTATTTGTTTTAATCATAAAGATAATATCTTTATGAATTACAATATCACTTTTATTCTTTGGTCCATCTAAAAACAAATGAATATCATTTTTTATCTTATAATCCTCTAAAGAAATAATAACTCTCTTTAAATGAGAAGGTCTATTATAGGCAAATAGTGCGATACAAATTTCTTTTTTTTTTTTTCATTAAAAATAATCAATTTTTTTCTTCTTTAAATACCTGACAGTAAAATTTGCTAATTCAAGGTCAAACTGGTTATGTATATCAATTCCTGTAAATGAGTCATGATTAATAATAAATTCTACGTTTGATCCAATTCTTTTACCTTTTCTCCATAAATGAGCTCTAGTGGCACAAGTTAGGCCAGTGTCTTCTCTAAATAATTTTGGTGCTATTTGTCTAGATGTATAATTGTTCATCCATTTACATACTTTTTCTTTTTTTTTATTATTAATGTGCCAGAAATGCTTATAAATTTGATGAACAGAAAATACACTGTCTATATTTTTCTTTTTTTTTAAAATATTAATACTTTTTTTTATCCATGAAGATTTTCTGAATATATTTGTACATGTAAGAAAAACACATATATCAAACTTAACACCCTTAAAATTCTCATATTCTATAAGAGCATTTTGAAGAGTAGTTTCTGTGGTAACAAAATCTCCTGAAAAAATTTTTTTTCTCAAAAAAGGTACAGAGGCTCCTATAGATTTTGCATAACTTGCAATTTTTTCAGAGTCTGTTGATACAAATATATCATCAATACATTTACTTTTTTTTGCAGCATTAATAGGGTAAAATAAGAGAGGTTTATTATCAACTTTTTGTAAGTTTTTTAACTTTATACCTTTAGATCCACCTCTGGCTGGTATAATGCAAATAACTTTTAATTTTTTTTTCATAACGGTTTAGTAAATATTAATCTTGACATACTTAAACTTTTATAATTATTAAAACCACCATTTATCATTGAAGTAAATAATTCATTTTCTAAAATTTTAAAAATATTTTTAACTCCTTTGTGACCATTCACAATTAATCCAAATATAGCAGGTCTCCCGATTCCAACATAATTTGCACCTAAACACATAAATTTTAAAATATCAGAACCTTTTCTTATTCCACCATCTGAAATAATTTTGGTTTTTAATTTTATTTTTTTATTTTTTAAATTTGCTAAAACCGAGATTGAAGAAATACCAGAATTAAACATTCTACCTCCATGATTTGAAATCCATAAATACCCATGGCCGCTAATTATTCTATCTGCATTAAGTATATCGTTAACGTTAGTTAATCCTTTAGGTATTATAAATTTGTTAGTTTTTTTTTTTACCCATTTTAAAAAATCCCAATCGTAATTTCTAGCTTGGTTTACGTCAGGTGGTAAGGATAAAATCCTTTTACCAAATTTTCTTGCATCATAACCAGATTCAATATCTATATATCTATGAGATCTAACATTTGCATCAAAACAAAAACATATAGCTAATGCTTTATTTTTTTCAGCGTTTTGAATTTGTTTTTCTATCCAGTCTTTTTTTCCAAATGGAAATATTTCCCAAATTAGTTTTCCGTTTTTTGTATGCTTATCAATATCTTTTAATCCTATTCTTCCTTGTGTTCCAAATGCTCCGATTGTTCCATATCCAGAAACTCCTTTAGAAGTTTCAATTTCTCCATATTTATGAAATTGTGTTTGATGACCCATAGGACTTAAAATTAAAGGACTTGGAATTTTTTTGTTTAAAAATTTTAAGGATAGATCTAATTTTGAGGTATTAACTAAAATTTTAGGCAAAATTTTTATGCTTTGTAAATCAATTATATTTTGTTTTTCTGTAAAATTATCCTCTGCACCTGCGATTAACCATTTAAATGTTCCTTTTCTTATTTTTGATTTTGCAAGATTTTCGGCTTGTTGAATAGTTTTAAACATTAATATTTATAGATCACAAATTTATTTATATTTCAATTAAACATAATCATATACAGTAATATTATTATTACTATGCATATGATGGCATTTTCTTACTTTTTTTAATAATTTTCCATTTAGTGATTTCCTATTTTTTAAAAACAATTTTTTTTTAAAAAAATTGACTTCTTGATATGAAATTTTGTTACCATAATCATTAAAATTGAAATCTTGTGAAACTCTTAAAACTTTATTATTATCTAATATTAAACCTCCATTTCTAAAAATAAAAGATTTTTTGTCATAAAAATCTAAATCAATTTGCTTCCAGTTTCCATTAATTGGATTATCTGAATAAAAACCAATCAGTTCAGAGTCAAGATCACCTAATCTTGATGGATTAGAATTAGTCAACATTATCCAATGATTTTTGAGTTTAAATATGAGAGTATCTGTAGTTCGTATATTCCTAAATATTATCTTTTTCAATTTCCACTTAAAAGGAAATTTAACACATTCATATAGCCTCAAGTCTTTATTTTCACTACTGTCAGGAATTAAATAATATTTATTATTAAAATTGAAGACGAAAGGAAAAGATAAATGAAATTTCTCATCTAAAATAGTTTTATAATTTACTAATTTATTTTTTTTTAGTTCTAGAATGCCTATTGTACCTTTATTTTTTTTATAAGAATAATTTTCAAAAAAAATAAAAATTTTTCTATTATTCTTAATAACAAATGGATCTGCAAAAAAACTATCTTTTGGTTTTACGGCTTTAATACTATTTGCATGATTTACTTTATTGAATTTGTTTTTTGATAAAGCAATATTCCAATCATTTGTAGTTTTAACTTTAAATATTCTTCTATAAAAAATTTTTAACAAATAAAATGTGCATTGATTTATATTTGGATTTTTATAAATTTTTCCAACATTTCTCTCTTTTGAATTGAATTTTATTGATTTATTTCTAACAATATTAGATAAAATCTCTTTTAAATAATAAATACTTCTAAACTTAACATTTATTTGATTTTGTAAAAAATATGGCAATGTTTTGAAGTTTTTTTTAAATAAAACTTTACCATTATCTAATTTATTATTTAATTTTTGAATAATAAAACCTGTAAATTTATTTGAAAAATATACCTCCCAAAAACCAGCTGGGCTTCCTCGAAAATATGAGTTGTCTCCATGATGATAGGACAAAACTCCAAATTTACAACATGATAATATCTTTCCTCTCAAAATTTTTGAACCACATCTAAGAATTAAATCAATTTTGTTTTTTTTTATTTCTTCAATCGATGACTTTTTAAAACTTAGATAAATTTCTGAATCATCTAATTGAGGCTTTAATTGAATTTTTTTAATATTCATATTTTTTACATTGTAATTTACAAAAAAATATTTGAAATTATATTCACCTAATAAAAAAAATCTCTCTAACAAAATTATTGTCTTAAAAATGAGTGAACTAAAAAATATCTTTTTTTTAATCAAATGAACTAATTTTTCAAAAAAATTTTTTTTTTGTAAGTTCTGAATTAAAAAAAATAATTCAATATTTGGATTATTTTTCATCCAAATTAAAATGTCGAAAAAAAAATAATCTAAATTTAAATCATCAATTAATAAACCTATTCTAAATTTTTTAATTGATTTGTTTTTTTTCTGTTTCTTTTGGATCATGTACTCCACTAAGAATATTAAGAATCATTGACTCTTTTGATTTACTTTTTATCGCGAACCAGGTTTTAGGTGGAATAATTAAAAGTTTATTTCTAACTTTCGATAAAGTAATAACTTTAATTTTTCCTTTAGATTTTAGTTTTAATTCAATCTCACCATAACAGAGGATAATTTGACAATATAACCTCTTATGCAAGTTCCACCCTTTGATATATGGTTTTTTGATTTTAGAGAAATAAATTTCCCCAAATCCTTTGAATGATTTATTGTTTTTATCAATAATTTTTACAACATCTCCTTTAATGTTTTTTACAATTTTAAGATCAATTTTTTTTAACATATAGATTTAACTTTGCATGTAATCTTCAATTTGTTTCAAAGTAAATGTTAACATATTTTTATTTTTATTTAGAAATTCTTTATACCAACTTACTGTAATTTTAATTGTACTATCTATTGATAGCTTAGGCTTCCATTTTAATATTTTTTCCGCCTTATTAATATTCAACTGAAGATTTTTTTGTTCATAATATTTTTTTTTCTTATTAGATTTATAATTTCCAGAACCCCAATATTTAATAATTTTTTTTACTACTTCTTCAACACTTGTTACTGTATTTTTCTTAGATCCAAAATTATATGCACCTGAGTATTTTATTGGTTGTTCAAAAAGTTTTTTTGCTAAAATTAAGTATCCATATAAAGGTTCAATTACATGTTGCCATGGTCTATTAAAATTAGGATTTCTTAAATAAATCATTTTTGAATCATTTAAGAAATTGATACTATCTGGCACCAATCTATCTTTTGAATAATCTCCACCGCCTATAACATTACCGGCTCGTGCACTAGCAACACCAAGTTTTTTTTTATGAAAATAACTTTTTATATATGTATTAATTACTATTTCTGCAGAAGCTTTTGAACCACTGTATGGATCTTCGCCACCTAATTTATCACCTTCTTTAAAGCCTGTTGTAGAAAGGTTATCTTGATAGCATTTATCTGAAGTAACACAAACTAAAGCTTTCAAAGTTTTGAGTGATCTAGATATTTCCAAAATATTAAGGGTTCCAAATGTATTTATATTATAAGTTTCATATGGTTTGATATATGAATCGTATATTATTGGTTGAGCAGCCATGTGGATAATTATTTTTGGTTTAATTTTTTTTAAAAAACTCTCTGTTTTTTTAAAATCTCTAACATCTAGAATCTTAGTTTGTATAAATTTATTTAATTCTAAACTATAATATAGTTTGTTATTTCGATTGGGTGAAAAACCAATTGCAATAACCTTTGCACCTAAATAATTTAACCACAAACATAACCAAGATCCTTTAAATCCTGTAGCTCCAGTAACTAAAACAGTTTTATTTTTATAAAATTTTTTCAAACTTTTCATATTTTCCATGGTGCCCTACCTCTTTTCCAAATATCATTTAATACATTTTTATCTCTTAATGTATCCATACACTGCCAAAAACCTGGGTGTTTATATGCCATTAATTGTTTCTCTCTTGTGAGCATTTGTAAAGGATATCTCTCTAAAACGGTATTATCATTTTTTAAATATTTAAAAATATCTTTTTTAAATACAAAAAAACCACCGTTTATCCAGTTTTGTGAAGTTTGTGGTTTCTCTTCAAATTTTTTTACCTGTGAATTATTTGAAATAGTTAATTCTCCAAATCTAGCTTGAGGTCTGACTGCAGTTAAAGTGCAAATTTTATTATGCTTTTTATGGAAATAAAGCAATTTTTTAAGATTTACATTGGATAAACCATCACCATAAGTAAGCATAAAATCTTCGTTATCATCTATATATTTTTTTAATCTTAACAATCTTCCACCTGTTAAAGTAGATTTTCCAGTATCTGCAAGAATAATTTTTTGTTTAAGATTTTTCTTTTTTTTAAAATAATCTTTTATCACATATCCTTTATAACCCAATGCTAATACAAACTCTTTAAAACCAAATTTTTTATAATAATTTATCAAATGTATCAAAATTGGTTCACTTCCTATTTTTACCATTGGTTTAGGTTTTACTTTAGTTTCCTCCGCTAATCTCGTCCCCAATCCACCACATAACAAAATAATTTTCATAATCTCAAATATTATCTTTTCCTAAAAAATTTAAATATATCATCTGTTGTTTTTTTTATGATTTTGATTAATAATATCTCTGTAATTCCATAAATAAAATATTTCAAACTTGTTTTAAAAAACCACCAAGCTTTTGATATCAAATTTACAAAAATATTATTAATCATAATCCTAGCATAACTCAAATATAATTTTAATTTAAATTCGTTTATATCTTTTAATGGAGCAGATTGAACCAATGTTTTACTAACAATACTTTTAGAGAGATTTGCTATAATATATATATTTTCAATTTTATTATTATAGTAACTTCCAAAACTAATTGTTTCTTTAGGGCTTTCGATGAAACCATAATCCTCAACATAAATACCTATGTCATTCAAAAGATTTAAAATTGATTTTAATGAGAATTCTATCTTATGAGCAGGATCTCTGTGAGATTTTCCATATAAATTTGGAACCTCTAAATAAATATAACAATTAGTTAAATGCATTTCTTTTAAAGTTTTTAATAGCTTAGTTGGATTTTCTAAATGTTCCAAAACATGGACTATAGTAATCAAATTATATTCATAATTTAAAATATCTGTATCGTTTAAATCAATTGTTTTAATTCCAATAAAATTTGCAAATTTTAATCCCTGTTTATCAAAATCTGCAACATATCCATCTACTTTTTTTTTATGTAATTTTTGAAATGTATAGGGAAGTAATCCATTATAACCTCCATAATCCAACATTGTTATTTTTTCATGATCTAAGAAAAAATTTGAATTATTTTTTAATTTATCAAAAATTTTTTCTGCTCTTTTAATTGTAATAACTGACCAAAAATCAATAGGTGGCTTAAACGGTATATTAAAATGTTTTTTTTTTGATCTGTAACTTCCATCAGAGTAGATATGATTGTTATCATTTTCGTTATTTATATATTCAGAAATACAATCACATTCAAAGCAATAAACAGAATCCCAGTTTTTGTCTTTAAATAGAAAAGCTAAATGGTCAAATGAAAATTTTTGTAATGATTTATTTGTTCCACATACTCTACATTTTAGTATTTGATTTTTAGGCATTTTTTTATATTATCTGCAATCTTTAAAGTACTTATATTCTTAAATTTATAAAATGGAAAATAATATAATCAAAAAACTAAGAGATAATATTCCTATCTCAAATAATAATAAAAGTAATTTCTGGATAGATAGATTAAAGCCAATTGTTTCAGAAGATATATATCAAGTAAGTGGTTACGGACCATATACACCAAAACACATTATTAAATCTTGGTTACATCGATTAGGACAAAGGTATCTATTTGGTTCTAATTACTTTAAATTAGATCTCTATAAAGAATATAAAAAAATTTTCGACAAATATGACCGAGAAATAGATTATCATGTGGCAAAACATATTGTTTGGATTGAAAAAATTAAAGAATATATAAAAACTTCTAACAATATCTGTATTATTGGTGATTCAAAATTAAACTTCATGTTAGGTGCCCATATTTTAAATCCTAACGCAAAATTTTTTATGATTAATTTACCAGAAGTTTTAATTACTGATTATTTAGTTGTGAAAAAAATGAATTTAATTGAAGAGGATAAAATAGAGGTGGTAGATAATATTTCAATGGAAGAGAAAAATAAAAATATAAAATTATATTTAATACCTGCTTCTGAAGCAGAGTTTTGTATAAATAAAAATATAAATTTTTTTTTTAATTCTCATTCTATGATGGAAATGACTTATAAAGAAATTAGTAAATATTTTGAAATTATAAATTCTAATAAAGGATCATATTTTTATTGTAATAATCGTTATAAAAAGCCAGGTGTAAGAGAGGATGATGACTATTATTTTGATAAAATGCCATGGAAAAAATATAAACATAAAGAAATTTTTAAAGAATATGATGATACCTGCATACAATATTATAATTTTAGACCGCCTATTTTAAGAAAATTTCCAGAAAAATTTATTCACTCATTGACGCAATTTTAATTGTTAAAATGAATTAATTATTGATAAAATTATTTTCTAAATGAGTATACAATTTAAAATTAATAAAAATTTTATAGATCAAGACACATGTGAAAAGCTTATAAATGATTACAAATCACATGAAAAATTTATGGTAAATAGAATATTAACTCATAGCTCAAGAATTTTAATTCCTAATTCATCAAATGATTGGTTCAATTTAAAAGAAAAATCAACTGAATGGAAAAATTTAGCCGACAGGCTATCATCACAAGAATTCTTTAAAATGATCTCATCATCATTTGATAATGATTCAGAAAAATTAAAACTATCAAATTTATACACAAATAATGAAAAAATTAAAAATTCAAAATTTAACTTAGATAAAGTTATTCGAAGTACTCCAAGCAAAGATTTAATTAAAATAATTCTTTATAGAGAAATCATGAGATTAAAAAGATTGTTTTTATCAATAAAAAATAAAATTTTATTTAACAAAAAATCTTTAGAACTATTAATGGATTTATCTGTTGCCACAAAAGGTTATTTCAGAGAAATTCATAGAGATAGTGACAATAGGAAGTACGTATTTCTTTTATTTTTAAATAAAATAAAAGATGATGCAGGAGGTCAATTCAAATTTTATAAGCTCAAAAATATATATAAAAAATTTCCTATTAGACCAAATCAACAAGATTGTGAAGAAATTGGTTCTGTCGAACCAGAGCCAGGTAAACTAATTATTTTTAAAAATACTCATGATGCATACCACTCTGTGAGCAAAATGGATAGTAATGATAAAAGATATTTTATTTATGGAGGATATACACTTTTAACAGGTATGCCAGATGAAATAAAAAATAATTCTGAAAATTTTGTAAAAACTAATTTTGATTATTTTTTATAAAATTTAGAGATAGAAAAAATTAGTTATATTATAATAATTTTTTTTTTGAGAAAAAATTGTATAAATCTGTGTTTAGTTTATCTTTAATTTTTGTTTGAATATAAATAAGATCTTCATGGCTAATTTCTTTAGAATAATCATTTGAACCTTTATAAGAAAATTTAGAACCATATTCATTTTTATTTAATTCTAATTTTATTTTATCTAAATCAAATTTAGTTAGAGATATTCTTAATTTTTCCTCATCTATTTTTCCAAACATTTTAAAAAAAGTACTTTTAAATATTTCAAATTTTTTATTATCATTGGAGATATCCTCGTAAAATAGAATTATACTTTTATTTGAATTCAATATTTCATATTTCCAGCTGTTATAAAATTTTATAGCAAACTGCAAGTGACCCACATCTAAAAAATCTCTAAAATCATTATACCTATTTGGAAACCTTCCAGACATCATTTTAAACCAAGAAAAGAGGCTTGATATAACATTTCTTAAAAGAATTATTTTTATAGAATCTTTATATCTCTTATCAACACCTGGGACGCTGTATTTATTAACATTTAAATGCGCAAAATGAGTTAAAGGCAGGTCAATTAATTTTTTTAAATTAATTCTTTTATACCCTTTATATCCTGCATCAACACTTATATGAAGATTAGATTTAAATTTATAGAAATCTAAATTGTCATGAACTATGAATTGTTGATTTAATATCTCTTTTTCAAAATTAACATTTTTATACTTAAAATTTTTACAATAATCACTGATTATATCTAAAAAAAAATTTTGCCCAGTTCTAGGCAGTGAAACCATTAAAAAAGTGTCGTCTTTCTTTTCATTGAGCCAAGACAAAGTTTTAAAAAACTTTATACGTTGATTATAAAAATATTTATTCTTAATTATATATATGAAGGAATGTAATAAATTTATTTTTTTTAAAAATTCATTAAAGTTCTTCGATAGCATATTTTTTATAATTTCGAATTATTAATTACACTCAGTCGTCACGGGGTGTTACATTATTTTTAAATAAAATGATATATATAATTGAATAAAATAATATATAAAAAGATTTATGAACACATCATACAGAAGCGACATTGATGGATTAAGAGCTCTTGCTGTTTTACCAGTAATATTCTATCACGCTGATATTAGTTTTTTTAGCGGTGGCTTTGTCGGTGTTGATATTTTTTTTGTAATAAGTGGATACCTAATTACTAAAATAATTATCAAAGATTTGAATAATGAGAATTTTTCATACTTATATTTCTTGGAAAGAAGAATTAGAAGAATATTACCTGCTTTATTATTTATAATCATATTAACAATTCCTGTTTCATTTTTATTACTTACAGCGAATGATTTAATAAAATTTTATGACTCTATAAGTTCAATTATCTTTTTCTCATCAAATATATTTTTTTGGAGAGATATAGACGGTGGTTATTTTTCAACAAATACAGAAATTATTCCTTTAATTCATACTTGGAGTTTAGCTGTCGAAGAACAGTTTTATTTATTATATCCTTTCTTTCTAATTTTTTCATTTAAGATAAATAAGAAATTTGCAACTTTGAATTTAGTTTTTTTTGTTTTAGTAAGTTTCATAATATCGCAATGGGGATCTATTAATAAACCAATACCTAATTTTTTTTTATTACCTACAAGAGCTTGGGAACTAGGAGTAGGCTGTTTGATTGCATTTTATTTTGAAAAAAAAAAAATAATTGAGATAAATTATTTCTATCAAAATATTTTATCATTTATTGGTTTGATATTAATAATGATATCTATTTTTTACTTTGATAAACAAACTCCATTTCCATCATTTTATACATTATTACCTGTTACAGGTTGTGCACTAATTATTTTATTTTGTAACGAAAAAAGTATTTTAAATAAACTTCTTAGTTTTAAACCTTTAGTTTTGATGGGTTTAATTAGCTATAGTGCTTATCTATTACATCAGCCAATATTAGCATTTTCGAGAATTAAATATGGAGATGTAATATTTTTGGGAAAGATTGGAATAATTTTTATAACTTTTATTTTATCTTTTATAATATGGAAATACATAGAAACACCTTTTAGAGATAAAAAAAAACTTGATAGGAAAAAAACTTTTATAATAATATTTTCATCTTTAATTCTTTTATTATTTATTTCTCTTACAGTAAGTTTCTCATTTAGATCCAATGAAAAATTTTCTCATGAGTATAGATTAGCAAAAAAACTATTAAAAAATAAAGCTGTTTTAATAACTAAAATAGATGAAAGGAAATTTATAAAATATAGAATAGAAAATTTAAACTATAAACCTGATATTATTATAATTGGTTCTTCGAGAACAATGCAAATTTCAGAATTTTTGAAAAATGATAAAGTTTTAAATTTATCAATGTCCGGAGCATCTATTGAAGATCAAGTAGCAATATCATCAATTTTATTAAAAAAATATATTCCAAAAAAAATAATCTTATCAGCAGACCCGTGGCTTTTTAATAGTGAATCTGGACAAAATAGATGGACATCATTAACTAATGATTATCTCAATGGACTTAAAGAAATAAATCATGACATAGATATAAAAATTAAAAAAAATAAGCTAAAATTTAAATTAGCCGAAAATAATTTAATTTCGGAATTCATATACAAATTTTATTCAAAATATAATCTCGAAAATTTTACATCATCAAATAATAAGCCCGATAAATATAAACATAAAATATTACAAAATGGGAAAAGGATTTATGATGAAAAATTTCTACAAAGAACTGATGCTGAAATTAGAAAAAAATTTGATATACACATGTATTATTCAATGAAACCTTTTATTATTAGCGATCAGAAAATTGAAATATATGAAAAATTAATCAATAATTTACAAAAACATACAGAGATCTACTTATTTTTATCACCATATCATCCAAATGTTTTTAAAAGAATTTTAAAAAATGAGACAAAACATATTATGGTTGAAAATATTTTTAAAGAACTAGCAAAAAAAAATAAAATAAAAATATTTGGTTCTTACAATCCAATTAATAATAATTGTATAGAGAAAGACTTTTTTGATGGCATGCATCCAAAAGAAAATTGTCTTAAAAAAATTCAAAATTAACATGAAAGAACAAAAAAATTTTTCTGTTATTATCGAAGCACGCATGGGGTCAAAAAGACTGCCAAATAAA
>MDTD01041868.1_pt1 | contig 21217 bp, 18 predicted proteins | sample 811221 | NCBI WGS metagenome assembly MDTD01 (sample SAMN05326646, study PRJNA326480) | marine metagenome | isolation source: seawater | place: Pacific Ocean: South West | collected 2011
ACATTCCTGTTTGATTGATTGTTATTTTTGTGGAAGGCTCTAATAGTCATCAAGCCTGCATACTCTCCTTGAGCTCCTGAATTAGGTTGTAGTGATACTGCGTCGTATCCTGTAATTTCTTTTAAATCATTTATTAAATCATTGAATAATGTTTCGTACCCTTTCATTTGATTTACAGGCACAAAAGGATGAGGAAGAGAAAATTCTTTCCACGAGATCGGTATCATTTCAGCTGTAGCATTTAATTTCATTGTACAAGAACCAAGTGCAATCATTGATCTATTTAAAGCAATGTCACTATCCTCTAATCTTTTTAAATATCTCATCATTTCAGTTTCTGAGTGATATTTATTGAAAACAGGGTGTGTGAGATACTTGGATGTTCTTAATAAATTCTCTGGTAAATTATTTAATTTTACATCAATGGTTTTGTCTACAAAGTCCTTAATACCAAAAATTTTTAATAATAGATTAACATGATCTATTCTCTTTGCCTCATCAAACGCTACTGATAGAAGTTCATTATTAACTTTTCTTAAATTTACTTTTTCTGAAATAGCTTTTTTATAAATTTCGTCTGTCTTACTACCTGTTTTTATAGTAACTGTATCAAAAAAATTATTTGAATAGAGCTCATAATTATTTTTTTTAAGACTATCAGCGAATGATTTAGCCAGTTTAGAAGTCCTGTTAGCTATTTCTAAAATACCTTCAGGTCCGTGATAAATTGCGTATGCTGCGGAAACAATGGCCAGTAGCGCTTGAGCGGTACAGATATTGCTAGTAGCTTTGTCTCTTCTAATATGTTGCTCACGAGTTTGTAATGATAACCTGTAAGCCTTTTTACCAAATCTATCAACTGATACTCCAATAATTCTTCCTGGCATGGATCTTTTAAACTCTTCCCTTGTTGCAAAGAATGCAGCATGCGGACCTCCGTATCCCATTGGTACTCCAAATCTTTGGGCACTACCTACTGCTATATCAGCTCCGAGTTCAGCGGGAGTTTTGAGTCTAGCTAAAGAGAGAAGGTCACAAATAACAATTGCTTTGCCTCCGAGTTTGTGGATTAAACTTATGGCTTCACTAGGATCTTTGATTTCACCCATTGTATCAGGATATGCAACAACACCACATATAATTTCGTCTTTTATACTTTTAATAAAGTCTTTTTGATTGCCGATTAAAAGTTCAAGGCCAAAAGGTTCGGCTCTTGTTTTTATTAATTCTATTGTTTGAGGGTTGCAAGTATCAGAAACATAAATCTTTTTAGAATTGTTTTTTGATACACGCTGAGCTAATCCAACTGCTTCAGCAGCTGCAGTAGACTCATCAAGTAAAGACGCATTAGCGATATCCATACCTGTAAAATCTATAATTAATTGTTGAAAATTAAGAAGCATTTCCAACCTTCCTTGAGCGACCTCTGGTTGATAGGGTGTATAAGAGGTGTACCAACCTGGATTTTCTAAAATATTTCTTAAAACTACATGAGGTGTGAAACAATTATAGTATCCCATTCCAATAAAATTTCTAAAAGTCTCATTTTTTTGTGATATTAACTTGAGTTTTTTTAATGCCTCACTTTCTGAGAGAGATTCATCAATTTTTAACTCCTCTTTTAGTAAAATATTTTTAGGAACTGTATCCTTTATCAGTTGGTCAAGCGACTCGCTTCCTATGAAATCCAAAATTTTCTTTTGGTCCTCCTTAGAAGGTCCAATATGTCTACCAATAAATTCTTTTGTTGTATCGTCTATCATTTAATTTTGATTTTCTTTAGCAAATTTTTCATAATCATCTTTCGACATCAAGCTGTCAAATTGAGACTTTTCTTTAAGTTTAATTTTAAAAAACCAACCACTTCCCTCAGGGTCGGCATTTACTTTTGAGGGATCGTCAGCAATTATTTTATTTCCTTCAATGATTTCTCCTGAAACAGGTGAGTATACATCACTAGCTGCTTTGGTTGACTCAACAACTGCAGCTTGATCGTTAGCCTCGACCTTTTTTCCCTTTTCAGGGATTTCAACAAAAACAATATCTCCTAACATCTCGGTTGCATGTTTTGTTATTCCAACAACCGCATTATCAGACTCAAGTTGCACCCACTCATGGTTTTTTGAAAATTTTTTTTCACTCATAATAATCCTCCTATTTAACGTAATTTTTTTTATAAAAAGGTAATTTTGTTATTTTCGCATTATATAATTTATCTCTTACTTTTATTTTAACTATATTTCCTTCTTTTGAAAAATTAGAATCAACATAACCCATAGCAACAGGTGAATTTATACTTGGTCCAAATGTTCCGCTTGTAATCACTCCGATTTCTTTTTTTTCGCCAGAAAATATTTTTACTCCTGCTCTAGCGATAACTTTTCCTTCTGGCCTTATTCCGATCCTAATTTTGGATGATCCTTCCTCTAAAGTCTTTTTAATCGCTTCATAACCGTTGAAACCTCCCTCTTCCCTTCGCCTTTTACTAATTGCCCATTTTAAGTCAGCTTCAATTGGATTGATATTTTCGTTTAAGTCATTTCCGTACAAACACAAACCAGCCTCTAATCTTAAAGTATCTCTCGCCCCTAAGCCCACTGGCTTAACTTTTTCTTTTATAAAAGCTTGTATTAAATTTTCAACTTCACTATTAGGTATTGAAATTTCAAATCCATCCTCTCCGGTGTATCCAGATCTTGTAATATAAGCATATTTTTTATTTATATAGAATTCACCGCCCTGCATAAATTTTAGGTTCTTAATACCACTAAAAATTTTTTCAAGTATCTCTGCAGCTCTTGGTCCCTGTAAAGCAATTAAGGATGAATTCTTGTCTAAATTGAAATTAAAATTTGAGCCAAGATGTTTTGTAATTTGTTTAATATCTTTTTCTTTGCAGGCCGCATTTAAAATTATTAAAAAGCCAGTTTTTTTTTTCGTGATAATGAGATCATCAATTACTCCACCTGTATCGTTAAGTAAAAAAGAATATTTAGAATGATTAATTTTTAATTTTTTTAAATCTGCTGGTATAATTTTCTCTAAAACCTCTTCAAGGTTATCTTTTATTTCTATAAAAAATTGACCCATATGAGATACATCAAAGAAACCGGCGTACTCCCTAGTTGACAAATGCTCTTTAACAATACCTTCAGAGTATTGAATAGGCATTTCATAGCCGGCGAAAGGAACAAACTTAGCTCCTAAATTTTTATGAATATTGTATAAAGCTGTTTTTTGTACTTCCATAATAACTCTTAACTACCCCATCTGTCTTTTTACCTGAGAGATTTAATCCTTCGGTGAGGCCTAAGCCTTCTTTCCAGAGTTATTACGGTAACGGTCCTTTTGCCTGAGAGTTTCTAGGGAATTTGCTCCTTCGGCGCTAAATTAATAGTCTCTCCCGTTACAAGGTGATTCTCCTCTAATTATCGTGAAATGTCAAATTTTATTAGCCTTCAATAACGGTTTTTCTATCAAAACTTTTTATTATTATCGCGCTAATAATAATTGCACCGCCTACAAACACACTTAATGGTGGAATTTCATTTAAAAACAACCATACCCATAAAGGAGCAAAAAGGGTTTCTGTTAGCATCAGTAGACCAATGGTCACGGAGCGCGTCGTCCTTGAACCAATTGTAATTGAAATAAAACCGAATGTGAGCTGTGGAACTCCCAATAAAAAACCCATTAAAATGTCATGGTTTGAAAAATTAAAAGACTTTGTCATAACTAAACCATATACAACTGTAAATATTGAGGCATACCAAATTGCTGGAACTAAATCTAACTGAGAATTTTTCCTTACTATCATAACTAATATTGAAAAACTTATAGGTATGGTCAGCGCTACAATATTTCCGAACAAAGTGTCTGAGGTAATCGAATCTCCGATCATAATAGTAATTCCAGCCATTGCTAAAAGTATTGAGGCAAAACTTATTAATGAAACTTTTTCTTTTAAGTAAAAGTACCCAAAAATTGCTAAAAACATGGTCTGTGTGCTTATTATAAAAACAACATTAGCAACTGATGTGTTTAACATCGCAAAAACAAATGCAATAAAACTGAAAGACATTACAAAACCTCCTAGCAACCCAGGAAGTCCTGCTTTTCTTATGACGTTAACTGCTTCACTTTTGTAAATTAAAAATAAGAATGTGGATACGCCTAAAAAAAAGAAAAGAGATCGAAGTAATAAAATTTGCCAAGGATCAGCAGTTTCAAAAGACCTGACTATAAAACCTCCCCAGCTCAAACAAAAACCTCCAAACAAAAGTAACATATAGCCTGGTATTCTATAAATAAATTGCATTAGAATTTTTTCAAAATTGATTTAAAATAATAATTTAAAGTGATAAATCTTAACATCATAAAAAATAATAAACAAAGCCATAATCCGTGGTTACCAAATTTTACAACGAGAAGATTAGAACTTATAATGAATAATAAAAAAGATGCAATCATTCCATTTCTCATTTCTTTAGTTTGAGACGCTCCAATAAAAACACCATCAAATTGATAACATAAAGATGCTATTGGAGGTATTAGAATAATCCATATTAAATATTCATAACTTAAAAATTTTAAAAATTCTAATGACGTTATGATATTTATTAAAGATTTAGAAAAAATCAGGTATAATACTGAAATTAAAACTCCCGAAACGAGACTCAATTGCACTGAATTAGAGACTGTCTTAAAAAATATTTTTCTGTCCTTTTTTCCTACAGCGTAACCAACAACTGCTTCGGTCGAAAATGCATAAGCATCTAGTATGAATGATGCAAAAATAATAAATTGCAATAATATTGCATTTATAGCTACATAGTCTTCACCTAGTCGAGAGCTTTGATAGTTGAACCATAAAAATGAAAAGGTTAGCAAGAGTGTACGAATAAATATATCAAAGTTAATACCTGATAAAGATAGAAACTTTTTTTTTTGCATTATTTTTTTTATTGTGATTTCAATATCAAAATTATTATAAAAATATAAAAAAGTTCTTATTAAAAAAATACCAGCAGCAATATAAGCAGCCGTTAATGTGCCTAAAGCTACTCCAAAAATTCCTAGATCAAGATACAAAACAAATATTGAACTTAAAATTATATTTCCAAAACAAAAAAAAGTTATTAGAAAACTTGATATTGTAGTTTTTTGCATTCCTAAATAAAGTCCTACTAGCACATATATGATTAATTCTGCAGGAGCAGAATAAATTCTTGTTGAAATGTATTCTCTAATGAATTCTTGTGTTTCTAATGATGTTTTAAATGAGCTTTCGATTAAGTAAAATATAGGCTGTTTTAAAAGAATTATTATTAAGGATGCTAATAAAGCTATGATTAAATATCTAATTGTTATGAAAGCTATTTCATTAAAATTTTTGTTAGCATAGGCTTGAGAGATTAACCCTACGGTGCCCATTCGTAAAAAGCCAAAACTCCAAAAAATCATAGTTATGACTGAGGTAGCTATGCTTACAGCAGCTAAGTATTTCTCAGTTCCATAATGCCCCATGAGACCTGTATCAACTATCCCTACTAGCGGGATAGCTAAATTTGAAAAGAATATGGGAATTGATAGCTTAAATAAATAAGATTTAGAAATATTATTAAGGCTCATTTTGACTAATGAATTAGTTTATTCTTTATTCTCTTTCAATTAAATAATATAGTTAAGGTAATGCTTGAGCAATTTATAATTTCACTTCAAATCATTTTAATTGATATAGTTATGGCAGCTGATAATGCTGTTGTAATTGGTCTTGTTGCTTCTAATTTTGCCCCTGACAGTAGAAAGAAAATTATAGCTATTGGTGTTGCTGCCGCATTTATTTTCAGAATTATTTTTGCTGTAAGTTCTATTCAATTGCTAGCCATACCGTGGGTTAAAGTTATGGGTGGAATATTGCTAATTTGGGTAATTAAAAATCTAAGATATGATCTTTTTGAAGCAAAAAAAGTTCGTTCTCCAAGTCTCAAATCAAATGAAAACCAAACTTTTATGTCTGGTGTTTGGACAGTTTTAGTGGCAGATACTATTTTAAGTTTAGATAATGTTTTGGGAGTTGCTGGTGCAGCGAAAGGTAATCAGACATTATTAATTTTAGGCCTTACATTATCTGTAATCTTAATTGCAACTTTAGCTTCTTATTTTGCTAAATATATTAAAGAACATAAATGGTTGGGTTATCTGGGGATTATTACTATTTTAATAGTAGCATTACAATTAATAATTGGTGGTCTCATCAATTTAGAAGTTTTAAGTATAAATGAAAAATTTAAGTTTTTATTTAGTATATAAAATTTAAAAGATGAACTTTGTGGTAAAAAAAAACCCGCTTAAAATAAGCGGGTTTTTTAATTTTGTTTTAATATTTCTATTAAAAATCAATACTTAGTTTTAATCCTAATACATCGGCGTCAGCTTCGATCTTGTGAGATCCACTTCCACCTGTAGCAGTTAGAGATACTTCTTCGAAATCTGAATAAAAGATTTCAAGTTTAGTTTTGTCGAAAGATTTTCCTAAAGCAACTTGAAAACCTGTGATGTCGTCATCACCGTAAGATGCATTTGGAAGTGTTTCAGATGTAGTAACATCCACCATGTGGTATCCTACTTTTCCGTACAATCCACCAACATTTAAAGGGAACGATGCATAAAGAGTTATTAAATTCTCCAAGCTCGCACTCGCTTTTCTATCTCCAGTATCAGCTTCTGATGTAGAGTCAGCACCCGCTGATGAGTCAGTTCTTTTCCCATCACCAAGTTCTACTTCTAGCGGAACATAGTCAATACCTATTGCAACCCCGTTATCACTAACGTGTTCCAAATATAAAGATCCGCCCATGAACGTTTCTTTAACTGACTTAGTGTTCTTATCATCCGCACTGCCATTTTCTTTTTCAGAACCGGAAGTTTCAGCTTGACCAGTCATTAAAGAAATACCGAAATTAGTTTCGGCTTGTAGTGTACTAAAAGATAAAATTAAAAATAAACTAGCTATTAAAGCTGTAATTTTATTTTTCATATTTTTCCTTTTTAATTGTTATTTATTCGAATAAATTTTAAATAGTTTAACTATCTAAATTATATTAGCTTATTAGCAAAATATGAGTTTACTTAATAGGCTTATATTCAATGATATTGGTCTTTAAGCCAAAATATTAATAAAAACCCTTAAAAATAAGGCTTTTTTTGTTGCTTATATGTCACTATACTCAACTAAAATTATATGCAACCCTAGGTTTATCTCAATAAGTGAGTAATAGATTTGAATTTAATGGGTTTTTTTAGAAATTAATAAGTGATTCTTCAAAAGAATTTTTAAAAAATGCCTTTGTCTGACAACTTTTTTAACCTACTTCCTTTTTTAACTTCAATGTTTAATTTTTGTAAGTCTTTAGTGTTTAATTTTTTTAAATTTTGAACATTTTTAAGAAACTTTTTTGACTCTTTTAAACTTATAAAGTCATCAGTTAATGTTTTAAATTTTTCAACATAATTTGATCTCGTAAATGGTCTCTTGCCATTAGGGTGAGCATCTGCAATTCCAAGTTCTTCTGAAATTATACTGCCATCATTCATTAAAATTGATACCTTACCACCAAAACACTTTTGTTTAGGGTCTTTTTCATGATATTTTTTTGTCCATAACGGATCTTCAAAAGTTTTGATTTTTTTCCATAATTCAACTGTACTTTTGCGCCTTGCTCTCTCTCTTGTATAAGATTTTACATGGTGCCAAGTTCCATCTTCAAGCGCAACAGCAAAAATATACATTATTGAATGATCTAAAGTTTCTCTACTTGCGTTTGGATCCATTTTTTGGGGATCATTAGCTCCTGATCCGATTACATAATGAGTATGATGACTAGTATGAATTTCTACTTTCTTAATTTTTTCAATATTTTCAATTTTTTTTCTTAGAGATCTAGCTAAATCAATTAAAGCTTGTGCCTGATACTCTGCAGAATGTTCTTTTGTATATGTTTCTAGTATTGCTTTTTTAGTTTCATTTTTTTCAGGTAATGGAACTAAATATTCAGCATTTTTTCCACCAAGCACATAAGCAATTATACTGTCCTCTCCTTCATAAATTGGGCTCGGAGCTCCTTCGCCCCGCATACATCTGTCAACAGCCTCTATAGCTAATTTGCCTGCATGAGAGGGTGCGAAAGCTTTCCAGCTAGAAATCTCTCCCTTACGCGATTGTCTTGTGGAAATGGTAGTGTGAAGTGCTTGTTGAATTGATTGGTAAATTACTTCTGTTTTTAAATTTAACATTGTTCCGATGCCTGCAGCCGCACTTGGACCTAAGTGAGCAATATGATCGATTTTATGCTCATGTAAACATATAGCTTTGACTAAATTAACTTGAACTTCGTATGCAGTAATAATTCCTCTAATTAAATCTAATCCACTACATTTCATTTGTTGAGCTACTGCAAGTAACGGCGGAATATTATCTCCTGGATGAGAATAATCAGCTGCAAGAAAAGTATCATGAAAATCTAATTCTCTAACAGCAGTGCCATTAGCCCATGCAGCCCACTCGCAATGAAATTTTAATTTACTATCTATGCCAAAAATATTAGCACCATTTTTTCTTGGATGAGCCAATGCCATCTCTCTTGCAGATACTACTGGTTTTCTGTTGAACGAAGCTATTGCAACGGAAGCATTATCTATGATTCTATTGATTACCATATCGATAGCTTCTCCGTTAAGCTTTGAGCTATCACTTGCGATTTCTGCTATTTTCCAGGCTAGTTGATCCTCTTTTTTTAAATTTGCTGAAGATGGATGAGTTTTTACTTTTATCTCTATCATAAATTAACTTAACATATTACGTAAAACAAACTGAAGTATCCCTCCATTTTTATAATATTCAACTTCGTTTTTTGTATCTATTCTGCAAAGAAGTTTGATCTTTTTAATTGATCCGTTTTTATATTTAATTTCACAGGTAATTTCCTCTCTTGGTTTTATTCCTTTTTCTATGCCCACAACTGTAATTAATTCTGTTCCGCAGATATTTAATTTTTTTCGATTAAAACCCTCTTTAAATTGAAGTGGTAGAACTCCCATGCCCACCAAATTTGATCTGTGAATTCTCTCAAAACTTTCAGCAATAACAGCTTTGATACCTAATAATTTTGTTCCCTTTGCAGCCCAGTCTCGTGAAGAACCTGTACCGTATTCTTTGCCCGCAATTACCACTAAATCATTTTTTCTTCTCTTGTATTCTATTGCAGCATCATAAACACTCATAACTTTACCGTCTGGCTGCAAAGTTGTGAATCCTCCCTCTGTTCCTGGAGCCATTTCATTTCTTATCTTAATATTTCCAAAAGTGCCTCTCATCATTACTTCATGATTTCCTCTTCTAGCACCATATGAATTAAAATCTTTTTGTTGAATTTGATGTTTCATAAAATACTCACCTGTTGGGCTGTCTTTTTTTATACTTCCTGCAGGAGAAATGTGGTCAGTTGTTACTGTGTCAGCTAATAGCAATAATATTCTGGCATCATTAATAGTTTTAAAGCCTTCAGGCTTTTCTGATAAGTCATCAAAAAAAGGAGGTTTTTTTACATATGTAGAATTTTCTTTCCAGTCATAAATACTGTTGTCTGTTGTATTAATTAAACTCCATTCCTTTGGACCTTTTGAAACGTTAGAGTATCGCTTGTTAAACATGTCAGCATTAATTGAACTTAACATTAGATCTTCTATTTCTTTATTACTTGGCCAAATGTCTTTTAAAAATACTTCTTTGCCATCCTTATCCTCTCCTAATGAGTTTTTGTATAAATCAAAGTTCATATTTCCGGCCAAAGCGTAAGCAACTACCAAAGGTGGTGAGGCTAAATAATTTGCCTTAACATCTGGGTTTATTCGCCCTTCAAAATTTCTATTTCCGGAAAGAACAGAAACTGCATATAAATTTTCTTTATTAATAGCATCTGATATATTTTTATTCAAAGGACCTGAATTTCCGATACAAGTTGTACATCCATAGCCTACTAAATTAAAACCAAGTTCATCTAAGTATTTGTTTAAACCTGCTTTTTCTAAATAATCTGTTACAACTTGTGAACCGGGTGCGAAAGAAGTTTTTACCCAGGGTTTTACTTTTAATCCTTTTTCAATAGCCTTTTTTGCTAATAAGCCTGCTCCAATCAATACACTTGGATTAGATGTGTTTGTACATGATGTTATAGCTGCTATTACAATATCACCATCGCTAATTTTAAATTTTTCTCCTTCTACATTTGCCTCGGTATTTTTATTTTTTTTTGTAAATTCCTTAAATGTTTTTGCAAAAGCTTTGGATGCATCTGTAAGTAAAACTTTATCTTGGGGTCTCTTAGGGCCAGAAATACTTGGCACAACCTTGCTTACATCTAAAGATAATGTATCAGTAAATTCTATTTCGGTACTTGACCATAAGCCTTGTTCTTTCGAATATTTTTCAACTAAAGAAATAGTTTCCACATCACGTCCAGATAACTTTAAGTATTTCAAAGTTTCTTCATCCACTGGAAAAAAACCACAAGTAGCCCCATACTCAGGTGCCATATTTGCAATAGTCGCTCTGTCTGCTAAAGTTAAATTTTTTAAACCTTCTCCGTAAAATTCTACAAACTTACCTACTACTCCTTTTTTTCTTAGCATTTCAACAATCGTTAAAACTAAATCAGTTGCAGTTAAGCCTTCTAGTAATTTTCCTTTAACTTCAACACCAACAACTTCTGGAATTAACATGGAAATTGGTTGACCTAACATTGCCGCTTCTGCTTCAATCCCTCCAACGCCCCATCCCAAGACTGATAAAGCATTAATCATTGTTGTATGACTGTCTGTTCCAACTAATGTGTCTGGATAAGCGTATAAATCATTATCACTTTGTGATGTCCAAACAACTTTTGCAAGATATTCCAAATTAACTTGATGACAAATCCCTGTTCCTGGCGGAACAACTCTAAAATTATCAAATGCCTTTTGCCCCCATTTTAAAAAAGAATATCTTTCTCCATTTCTTGCAAATTCCTTTTCAACATTTTTTTTAAAAGAGTTGCCTGATGCATACTCATCCACCATGACTGAATGATCGATTACTAAATCTACAGTTGATAATGGGTTTATTTTTTTTGGATCTTTGTTTTTTAATTTAACCGCATCTCTCATTGCTGCTAAATCTGCTATGGCGGGGATGCCAGTATAATCCTGTAATAGGGTTCGAGCTGGCCTATAGGCTATTTCTGTATTTGAGCGCTTAGTTTTTAACCACTCTTTTACTGCTAAAATTTGTTTTTGATCAACAGTAGTGTCGTCCTCGTGTCGTAAAAGATTTTCTAATAAAACTTTCAATGATTTAGGTAGTTTAGAAATACCATCTAGTCCATTTTTCTCTGCTTTTTTTAAATTGAAAAATTTATAATTTTTTCCTGATGATGGTACAGTAAAAGTATCTAGAGATTTAAAAGAATTTTTGCTATTAAACTTCATCCCTTATACATAGAATAAAATTACGCAAACGATAAGCAAAAAAGACATCGTATAATTAAAATTTCTTATAAATCTTTCACTTGTGGCAAATTTTCTCATGTATTTACCCATTAAACACCATGCTGTTTGACTACCAACGGCCATAAAGAAAAAAACAACTGTTAATATAATTGAGTCCCTTAAAAAATTTTTTGGATCTATAAACATTGAAATAGCTGTTAAGCCTACAATAATGCTTTTTGGATTAACAAATTGAAAAAAGAAAGTATTTAAAAAAGTAACCGGTTTGGGGTCAATTTTTTTATCATTTGACTGACCAGCAAAGGATAATTTGTAAGCCATAAACAATAGATAAATTGATCCTAAAACTTTAATAACAGATTGGATAATTTCAAATTTTTGAAATACCGCAACTGATCCAATTTGCAGAAGAATTATAAGTATAGTCCATCCAATTACAACTCCAAGCATTGTCGGCACAGCTTTTTTGAAACCAAAATTAAACGCTGTATAAGAAGTCATAATATTATTTGGTCCAGGAGAAAATGCTGTAGCAATACCAAATAAAATTAAAGAAATTAATTGAGATAACATTAAGCAATATCTAAACCATTTTCAGTTTTTTGAGATGGATGAACTAGTACAACTTTTCCGTCATTTTCAATTGCCCCAAGAACTAAAACTTCTGATACTACCCCTGCAATATTTTTAGAAGGAAAGTTACAAACTCCTATGACTTGTTTTCCAACTAAATTCTCTGAATTATAATAGTGAGTGATTTGTGCTGAAGTTTGTTTAATGCCGATCTTTTTTCCAAAATCTACTCTTAAAACTAAAGATGGTTTTTTAGCTTTTTCATTTTTTTTCACCTCTAAAACTGTACCAGTTTTTATTAATACCTTTTTAAAATCTTCATAAGAAATTTCCATAAATAATCCTTTCTTTTATATGTGTAAAAAAAAGGGGGGCTTAGCCCCCCTTTTTGAAATAATTAATTGTTTATATTACAATTGTTTGTAATTACCTTTACTCCACTCATAGAATACATAACCTGGTAAACTTACATCGCCTTTTTTATCAAAGCCTAAGACACCAAGTACAGTTTTGAATTTTCCTTTCTTCATGGCTTTCAAAAGTGGTTTATATTCAGTTGAACCTGCATCTAATGCAGCTTGTTCAAATACTTGAAGTGCAGCGTAAGAGTAAAGCACATAACCTTCGGGCTCAATACCCGCAGCTTTAAACTTTCTCACTAGTGGAGCAGCCTCAGGATTATTTCTAGGGTCTGGACTAAAAGTCATTAAAGTACCTTCTCCAGCATTTCCAGTAATATCCCAATATTCTGCAGTAACTAATGCATCGCCACTGATTAATTTAGTGCTCATACCTTGGTCTCTCATTTGTCTTACAATAAGACCAGCTTCAGTATGATAACCTCCAAGATAAATTGCATCTATGTTATTAGATTTAAGTTTTGAAACTAAAGCAGAGTAATCTTTTTCACCTGCTGTGATAGCTTCATACATAGCTTCTTTCAAGCCTGCTTTCTTCATATTCTTTCTTGTGGCGTCGGCTAAACCTTTTCCATAAGCAGTTTTATCATGAATTATTGCAACCTTTTTTCCAGCATATTCTTTTGCAAGAAAAGCGCCAGCAACTTCACCTTGTTGGTCATCTCTTCCACAAACTCTGAATACATTTGGTCCACCTTTATCTGTGAACGCAGGGTTTGTTGATGCTGGAGATACTTGAATAATACCTTCTTCAGTGTAAACTTTTGAAGCTGGGATAGATGATCCTGAGCAGAAATGTCCTGCAACGTAGGCAACTTTTTGACCAGCAAATTTATTTGCTACTGCTACCGCTTGTTTTGGATCACAAGCATCGTCTCCAATTACTAACTTTACTTTTTCTCCATTAATTCCGCCTCTTGCATTTACGTCTTTAACCCACATCTCTGCACCAGCTTTTAACTGAGCACCAAAAGAAGCATACTGACCACTCATAGGTCCAGCAGAAGCAACTATGATATCAGCTTTAACTGATAAAGATCCAAGCATTAAAAAAGCAGCTATTAATGAAATTGTGTTTTTAAATGTTTTGAACATGTTTTTTTCCTGTTGTTAATTAATTAATAACTTATTAAACACTGCTGAATTGAAATTGTAAATGGTGAAATTAAGTTAAACTTAGCTTAATTTTTAGCTCCACCCTCAAGGTAAGCTGCCTGAATATCTTGATTTTTTAATAACTCTTGGCCAGTTCCCTCCATCGCTACTTTGCCATTAACTAAAACATATGCTCTATCAGCTAGTTCGAGTGCTTTTTTTGCGTTTTGTTCAACTAAAAATATTGTAACTTTTTTATTTTTGTTAATATTTTTAATGGCTGTAAAAATTTGATTTACAAGTATTGGGGCTATTCCAAGCGAAGGCTCATCTAACAATAAAACTTTTGGTTTGTTCATTAACGCTCTACCAATAGCCAACATTTGCTGTTCTCCCCCGGAAAGTGTTCCACCTCTTTGCGATTTACGATCATTTAAAACTGGAAATAGATCATAAACTTCTTTTACATCAGTATCAAAATATTTACCTTTATTGTTGGCATGCGCTCCTAATCTTAAATTTTCTTCTACTGTTAATCGAGAAAATATTCTTCTTCCTTCTGGAACTTGAGCTATTCCTAAATCTACTATGGTGTGTGGTTCGTTCTTTTCGATATTTTTACCTTCAAAAGTAATCTCGCCTACTCTAGCTTTGTTAACGCCACTTATAGTCATGAGAAGAGTCGACTTACCGGCTCCATTAGAACCTATTAGCGCTACTATTTCTCCGGCGTTTACTTTAATATTTACACCTCTAAGTGCTTGTATTTTTCCATAAAATGTTTCAACATTAGAAATATTTAACATTATTCATCTACTCCTAAATATGCCTCGATTACTTCTTTGCTTTTTTTTGTTTCAGATGGTGAGCCTTGAAATATTTTTTTTCCATAATTAAGAACAACAACATGATCTGAGATCCCCATAACAACGCTCATGTCATGCTCTATTAATAAAATTCCTGTTTTCTTCTCATTTTTTATAAATTTTAAAAGTTTATTTAGTTCTGAGGACTCTTTAGGATTTAAACCGGCAGCTGGTTCATCCAAACATAAAAGTCTTGGTTCAATGCACATTGCTCTAACAATTTCTAATTTTCTTTGATCACCGTACGGAAGATCACCGGCATTGTCATCTGCTCTACTGGTCAAATTAATTATATCCAACCAATATTTAGCCTTCTCAACAGCCAGTCGTTCTTTGTCTCTATATCTCTGAAGATTCAATATTCCATAAACTGAGTAACCAGACGCAATCATTAATTCGTTGTGTTGAGCCACAAGTAAATTTTCTAAAACTGACATTGCAGGAAAAAGTCTTATATTTTGAAACGTTCGTGCAACTTTAGCCTTATATGCAATTTTGAAATCTGTGAATTTTTTTAGAGATATTTGTTTTTCATTCTGATTAAGGAACATCTCGCCGTGAGTTGGTTTGTAGAAGCCTGTTAAGCAATTAAAAACTGTGGTTTTACCTGCTCCATTTGGACCTATTATTGATGTTATTTCGTTATTGTTTGCTGAAAAAGAAAGGTTATCAATAGCAGTTAGACCGCCAAATTTCATTGTTAAGTTTTCAACAGTTAAAAGACTTTTGCTCATTTATAATCCTTAAGTGTAATTGTAGGTTTTCTATTTGCCAAAATACCTTTTGGTTTAAATATCATTATCAAAACCATTGCACCTCCAAACGCAATCATTCTATATTGTTCAAGATCTCTGAATATTTCTGTTATTCCAATTAAAAAAATAGAAGCTAATACAACTCCAGTCTGCGAGCCCATACCGCCAAGTACTACAATGGCAACAATTATTGCTGACTCGATAAAAGTAAAACTTTCAGGACTAATAAAGGCTTGTCTTGTAGCAAAGAAAGATCCAGCAAAACCTCCAAAAGTAGCACCAATAGCAAAAGCTGTAAGCTTAGTGTTAGTTGGATTTACTCCAAGTGATTTACAAGCAATTTCATCTTCTCTTAGTGCTTCCCATGCTCTTCCAACGGGCAACTTTCTTATTTTCAGAGTAAAATAGTTTGTTATTAAAGCTAACACGAGTATTAGATAATATAGAAATATAATTCTATGCATTGTCGAATACTCTAAATTAAAAAATGTATGAAAAGATAATTCACCCTCATCTGGGAATTTTTTAAATGGTAATCCGAAAAATGAAGGTCTCGGTATTCCTGTTATTCCATCTGGACCATTAGTAACTTCATACCAATTGAGTAGAATAATTCTTATAATCTCTCCAAAACCTAAAGTCACAATTGCGAGATAGTCTCCACGCAATCTAAGAACTGGAAATCCTAATAATATTCCAAAAAATGCTGCAAAAATACCAGCTAAAGGTAAACAAATCCAAAATGACCAACCAAAAGTGGTAGCAATAAGGGCATAGGAGTAGGCGCCAACAGCATAGAAAGCTACATAACCAAGATCAAGTAGTCCAGCTAGCCCAACCACAATATTTAAGCCCCAGCCCAACATAATATAAGTTAAAATCATTATAGAAACGTCTAATAAATATCTGTCAGTGAAAGGTAAAAAAGGAAAAATTATAGCAAACAAAACTCCAGTAATGGCAAAATGTTTACCTTTATTATCCAAATAACTTGATAATTTTGACGTTATATAAGAAACGAAAATTATTTTTCCTTTTCGAAGAGAGTTTAACTTAATTAAAAATCTACCAACTACACAAGCAGCCACTAATAAAACTACAATACTTAGATGTGGAGTAACAAATAAACCCTGGCCTTTAGAGGATGTTTTGAGACCAACAATCGGAAAAAATAAAGCTAAAGATATTAATCCAGTAAACAAACTATCTTTAATTAATAATTTTAATTCTGAAGATGATACCATTAAACCTTCTCAATATCTGGTTTTCCTAAGAAACCTGTTGGAAAAAATATAAGTGTTATAATCAACACACTAAAAGCTGCTACGTCCTTATACTCAATAGAGATGTAACCAGACCACATTGTTTCAATAAGGCCTATTAAAAGACCGCCAAGCATAGCACCAGGTAAAGATCCGATTCCACCAAGCACTGCAGCTGTAAAAGCTTTTATTCCTGCTAAAAAACCAATATAAAAATCAATAACACCGTAATAAAGTACAAACATCATACCTGCCACTGAAGCTAACGAAGATCCAAGTATGAAGGTTATAGAAATTGTTCTATCAACATTAATTCCTAAAAGTGAAGTCATTGTCCTATCTTGCTCGCATGCTCTTTGAGCTCTACCCAAATCAGTTTTTGTTATTAACAAAGTGAACATGATCATTAAAATTATAGTTAAAATAACAATAAACATTTGAAGATAACTTACTGTAACTACAAACTCAGAATTCTTAAAAAACTCTAAGCCTCCACTAAGTAAAGGCTGCAAAGGTTTTACTCTTGCTCCTTGAGATACTTGTACATAATTTTGTAATACAATAGACATACCTAATGCTGAAATAAGTGGAGCTAGTCTAAAAGAACCTCTTAAAGGTTTGTAAGCTAACTTTTCTACAGTCCAACCGTAACAGGCAGTAAAAAGCATTGCAATTAGCAAAACCAAAAAAAGAACAATTGGTAAAGCAATCCCAGTTAACCCAAATAATACAAAAGCAATTAAAGCAATAAATGCCCCGATCATAAATATATCACCATGGGCAAAATTGATCATGCCAATAATTCCATAAACCATAGTATACCCAATCGCTATGAGTCCATAAATTGAACCCAGAGTAATTCCATTAATAAGTTGTTGTATAAAGTATTCCATAATTTTTATTTACTTACTCTTTTGTTAACATTTTCTAACGCTTTTATAAATTTAATAAAAAACTTACCTCTTTTTAACTCTTTTAGAAACTGCATATTTAATCCTTTTGGGGTTTGAGACTCAGCAACAAGTTTTTTAAATCCCCTTATGTTTTTATTATTAGCATCTTGGCTCAAAGACAAGAACAAATCAGCGATGTATTTATTTGCCATTTTTTTGTCAATTTTTTTTCGAATTAACCAACTTGCGCTTACATTTAATAGCTCATAATACGATGCCATAACTGATGCAGTTGACCAGAAACTATAGCTCGATCTTTCATTTCTAATTTCAATAACTGTGCCTAAAAACTTAAATAAGTTTTTAGCATTTTTATTTGGTGGGCAAATGATAATTGGACCTTTGTTAATTTCGATCGGAGGTAGAGGTATTGCTCTCACAACATTTTTACTATTAGTAATTTTCTTTAACGTTTTAAGATTTATTGTTGAAATTAAGCTTATAATTTTTTTGTTCTTTGAAAATTTAAGTTTATGTATAATTTTATTACCTACGCTTGGGGTCAAAGCTAAAAGAACTGTTGATGATTTATTTATAATTTCTTGATTGTCTTTAAGAATTTTTACTGACTTAAATCTTAGTGCTAATTTTTTAGCTATATTTTTATTCCTCGAAGAGATATAAATTCTCTTAATTTTAAGCTTTGAGGTAAAAATACCATATATAATGGAGGACGAAATTTTTCCTGTGCCTATAAAACCTAAATTCATGAAGCATGCAGAATAACCAAGCAATTCCATTTAATAAAGAAAATTTTAAACAAATATTTTCCAAAGAATTTGCATTGGTAATAGTTATTTCAGTGCCTAGTGCTTTAATAGCTGAGTTCTTTAATGTTCCTTTAGCATGGTTTTTAGGACCAATGATAATTACTTCATTAGCTTCATTAAGTGGATTTAAAACTAAAATGCCAAGATTGGTTTTGAGTTCTGTATTAATATTTTTAGGACTGTATATAGGAAACTATGTCGATAAAACATTGTTTTCTCAAATACAGCAGTGGGCATGGACATCTTTAATAATGTTTGTATATATTATTTTAAGCGTTTTAATTGTCTCCAAATATTTACAGAAATTTTCACAATACGATAAAAAAACTTCAATATTTTCTGCTGCACCAGGTGCTTTGGGACCACTTTTAATACTTGCAGAAGATGAAAAATCAGATTTGAGTAGAGTGGCAACTTCACATTTAATTAGATTAATAATAATCATTACAGTTTTTCCATTTGTTGTAAATAGCTTATACAATTTAGATGATGTTTCGTTAGCTAATGAAGTGATTAAAGATCAAAATATTTATGACCTATCTATATTAATTTTTTTTTCTTTAATCTTAATCTTGATTTTTGATAAATTGAAAATTCCTGCTGCATTGTTGACAGGTACGTTAGTAGCAAGTGGTTTTTTACAAATTACTGAGATTGCAGTTTATAGACTTCCTCCAAATGTAATAGATCTAAGTTTACTTATTCTTGGTTCATCAGTCGGTTGTAGGTTTGCTGATAAAAATTTTAATGAAATTGCAAAAAATGCTTTACATAGTTTTGTAGCAACTTTTATGCTTGTAATTCTTGGATTGGTTGCTGCATTTGTAGCCGGGCTGGTAATAGATAAAAATTTTTTTACTCTACTACTTTCGTATTGTCCAGGTGGGATATATGAGGTGGCGGTTATAGCAATTTTCTTTAATTTAGATCCAGAGTTTGTTGCCTTTCATCACATTATAAGGCTTTTAATGATTTTATTTGTTGTGCCTGTAATTTTAAGAATTATTGAGAAAAAAACCTAATCTAAACATCTGACCTTTGACAATACTACTTTTTTTAATGTAATTTAGATTATGAGAATTTTGCTAAATAATATTTTAGATTTGGTAGCTAGAATTTTTATCTCCTCGATATTCCTTTTTTCAGGAATAAATAAAATACTAAACTACAACTCAACTGTTCAATGGATGGAAGGTTTTGGCGTTCCGGGAATTCTTTTGACACCTACAATAATTTTAGAAATTGTTCTTCCAATATTAATTATCGTTGGTTATCAAACAAAAATTGCTTCATTACTTTTAGCTTTGTTTTGCGTATCTACTGCATATATTTTTCACAATGATTTTTCTAATCAAATGCAAATAATTGCGCTTTTAAAAAACATTGGTTTAGCTGGCGGTTTGTTATTTATTGTAATCAATGGAACTAAGGACTGGGCTTTAGAAAGAGAAAAAAAATACGTTAGGATGTAGTTCTTTTTTTAAAAAAACTACTATAGATTTGCCAACCTACTATCACAAGAATTGCAATCATTATACATAGTGTAAGAGGTCTATTCCAAAGAAAATCCCAAGAACCATCACTAATCAACAATGATCTTCTGAGATTTTCCTCCATTAGTCCCCCCAGCACAAAAGCTAATATAAGAGGCGGCATAGGAAAATCATAAAGTCTTAAAATAGTTGCAATTACAGCAATACCTATCATTAAAAAAATATCAAAATTATTGAATGACATTAAATAAATGCCAGTTACTGAAAAAAATAAAATCATGGGTATTAAAAAAGTTCTCGGTACAGCCAAAATTCTTGCAATATAAGGAATTAAAGGGAGGTTAAGTATTAATAAAACTACCATTCCTATGTACATAGACATTATTACGGACCAAAAAATTTCAGGGTTTGTTTCATAGAGTCTTGGGCCAGGTTGGATACCAAACCCGAGTAGAGCCCCTAGCATAACAGCTGTTGTTCCACTTCCAGGTATTCCAAGAGTTAATAAAGGCACAAAAGCACCCGAACATGCTGCATTATTTGCTGTTTCTGGAGCTGAAAGTCCTTGAACGCTGCCTTTTCCAAATTTATACTTTTCCTCTTCGTTCACAAAATTCCTCTCCATTCCATACGCTAAAAAAGATGCAATAGTAGCCCCTGCGCCAGGTAAAACACCAACTATGAATCCTAAGACTGATGATCTTGGAATAGTTTTTAACATCTTTTTTGTCTCATCATTATTTAGTTTGATTGAACCTAATTCTGTTAAAGAAATTTGTTTAGCTGCTTTTGTAGGATCGTTTCCTTTTAAAATAATCGTGAGAGCCTCACTCATCGCAAAAGTAGCCATTACAACTAGAACGAAACTTATTCCATCTGAAAGATTCATGGTGTTAAAAGTAAATCGTGGAATATCAGATAAAGTATCTTGTCCAACTGATGCTAACATTAAACCAAAGACACACATCATCATAGCTTTTAGAAAATTTCCTTTTGATGAGAATGCAGCAACTGCCGTCAACCCTAATATCATCAAACCAAAATAATCAGGGGATCTAAAAGATAAACTTACTTTAGACAAACTTGGGGCTGCAATTAATAAAAATATTGCAGCTATGGTTCCGCCTGCGAATGAGCTGTAAGCTGCAATTGCTAGCGCCTTACCCGCTTTTCCTTGTTGGGCCATTGGATAACCATCAAATGAGGTTGCAACAGTTCCTGGTACACCAGGTGCATTTATTAAAATGGAAGAAGTAGATCCTCCAAATACTGCTCCATAATAAACTCCAGCCATCAAAATTAAGCCTGTGGCAGGATCAAAACCGTAAGTGATAGGTATCATTAAAGCAATTGCAGTCATCGGACCAAGACCTGGAAGCATTCCAATAATAGTTCCTGCAAAACAACCAATCATTACCATTAATAGGTTTTGAAAAGATAAAGCAGTTTTTAATCCTATAAGAATTCCTTCAATCATCCCATAATTC
>MDTD01016386.1_pt1 | contig 21213 bp, 23 predicted proteins | sample 811221 | NCBI WGS metagenome assembly MDTD01 (sample SAMN05326646, study PRJNA326480) | marine metagenome | isolation source: seawater | place: Pacific Ocean: South West | collected 2011
GAATGTAACAAGTTTCCATTTAGAGAACACTCTAAATAAATAAACTAAACAAAATTGAAACCCTCGAAATTTATGTTTCGAGGGTTTTTTATTTAGCAGAGTTTTTTTTGATATAATTTTTAAATTTTCCACTTAATCTGCTCGTAACAAAGATATTGTAGTTTTTCATTCTTTCTTAATAATTTTATAATGTTGATTTATAGCTAGTTTAGATTAATTTTCACTGATTAAAAAAATGATCTCTAAAATTTTAAGTACTTATTGGCTAAAAAGAATTTTCACACATTTTAGAGAAAGAGGTCTTATCTCTCTTCTTAAAAATATATTCTTTTTTTTGAACAGAACTTTAAATCCAAAATATTTGGGTGAATTTCCATTATCTCATTATTTTAATAAAAGAAGACGTCGAATAATGAAATTTTGTGAAAAAGAACTAAAAAATTTTGATAAACAAAGTATCAAAAGTTTTTTTAATTACTATTTAGATGAAGAAAAAATTACTAATAATTCAATAATATACTCTTTTGGTTTATCAAACAGTGTGAATTTTGAATTAGATTTGATTAAGAAACATGATGTTAAAATATTTTGTTACGACCCAACAGATGTCTCTGTAGAATTTTTTAAAAAAAATAAATTTGAAAATTTAATTTATAATCCATATGGAATATGGGTAGAAGATAAAAAAATAAAATTCCATTTAGCTAAAACTGGTGGAGGTTCTATTAAAAATGAATTTGTAAACGAAGCAGTTAATTTTAAAGAATTACAGTGTTTCACTTTAAAAACATTAATGAGCAAAAATAATCATACTAATATTGATATATTAAAAATGGATATTGAAGGAGTTGCAGATAAAATTCTCTTTCAAATAATAAAAGAGAAAATTTTTCCAAAACAAATTTGTGTAGAATTAGAAATATCTGAAAAAAAAGATTTTGAACTAGAGTTTGTAAACCTAAAAAAATTAATTGATATTATGAAAAGAGAAAATTATTTATCTTATCATATGCCACGATTTTCAAATAAACCTTACGATTCTATCGAGGTTTTATTTATTAAAAAGGACTAGTTTTAAAATGTTTAAAAAATCTTTCTACAAAAAATATTCTAATGTCTAAAAGGTATAGCGGAAAATCCTTTAAAGATTCTAGTGTTAAAAAAAAACCAAAATTATCTTTTAAAGAAAAAAGGAAATTAAAAAGAGAAAAGTTGAAAAAATCTGGATAAAAGCAAATAATTCCTTAAATTGCTAAATTTATTAAGCTTTTTAAAAGTTTTCAAAAAAAAAAATTAATGTATAAGAGCCAGACTTTATGAATAAAAATATAATAAACATCACTATCATTGCTCATGTTGATCACGGCAAAACAACCTTAATCGATAATTTAATGAAACAAAGCGGTTCATTTAGGGAAAATGAAGTGGTAGACGAAAGGCTAATGGATTCTGGAGAGCTAGAAAAAGAGAGGGGTATTACAATTTTAGCAAAACCTGCATCTATTAATTGGAACCAATCCAGGATCAATATAATTGATACGCCAGGACACAGAGATTTTGCAGCAGAAGTAGAAAGGGTTTTAAGTATGGCTGATGGAGCGTTGTTGTTAATTGACTCAGCTGAGGGTGTTATGCCACAAACAAAATTTGTATTATCAAAAGCTTTAAGACAAGGTTTAAAACCAATAGTTATAATTAATAAAATGGATAAATCTGATCAGAGAGCTAATGAAGTTTTAGATGAAACGTTTGATTTATTTGTTAGCCTAGACGCCAATGAGGAACAGTTAGATTTTCCCGTATTATATGCCAGCGGAAGATCGGGATGGGCTGACCTAGATTTAGATGGACATAAAAAAAATTTGAATCCTCTTTTAGATAAAATTATCAGTCACGTAAAACCTGCAGAATTAGACAAATCAAAACCTTTTGCCATGCTCTCTACTCTTCTATACGCAGATAGTTTTTTAGGAAGAAGTTTAGTTGGTAAAATTGCACAAGGCTCAGCAAGAGCAAATCAACCTATTAAAGCAATTAATTTAAAAGGAGAAAAAGTTGACGAGGGCAGATTAACTAAAATTTTTAGATATGAGGGAACTAAAAAAGTTCCAATCGAAGTTGGCGAGGCTGGAGATATAGTTGTAGTTGCTGGTTTAGAAAAAGCAAATGTTGCGGACACAATATGCGATATTGAGGTCAATGAAGCCATTAAAGCAACGCCTATTGATCCTCCTACAATGTCAATCACAATTACAGTTAATACGTCACCTTTGGCTGGTACTGAAGGAAAAAAACTCACAAGCACTCAAATTAGAGATAGATTAATTCAAGAGGCACAAAATAATGTTGGGATTACATTCTCAGAAAACAAGAATAATGACTCATTCGTAGTAAGTGGCAGGGGTGAATTAATGTTAGAAATTTTACTTACTCAAATGAGAAGAGAGGGATTTGAGATGACCGTCAGTCCCCCAAAAGTATTATTTCAAAAAGATGACAATGGCAATAAGCTTGAACCAATAGAGGAAATTACAATGGATATTGATGAAGAACATTCTTCAAAAATTATAGACTCTATGAATAAAAGAAAAGGAAAATTAATTGAATTAAAAGACACTGGTAAAAATAAAAAAAGATTAATATTTCATGCACCAACAAGAGGTTTAATGGGATATACAAGTCGCTTCCTAACACTCACTAAAGGAAATGGGGTAATAAATAGAATTTTTAACGATTATGGTCCATTTGAAGGTAACATGGAAGGTAGAAGGAACGGTGCTCTAATTTCAATGGAAAAAGGTAAGGCGGTAGCTTTTGCAATATATAACTTACAAGCAAGAGGTGAAATGTTTATTACTCACAACGATCCAGTCTACCCAGGTATGATAGTTGGATTATCACCTAAACCAGGTGATATGATAATAAATGTAATGAAAGGTAAAAAACTTACCAACATGAGGACCCAAGGGACTGATGAAAATGTAGTATTAACTCCCGTAAGAAAAATGTCAATCGCTGAACAACTTAGCATGTTGAATACTGATGAAGCATTAGAAATTACCCCTGTCTCTTGCAGATTAAGAAAAGCTATTCTTGATCCTCATGAAAGAAAAAAAAGCGAAAAATCTGGCGCTGCTGCCTAATCAAATATTTTGTCAACAAGATAAAGTCCTAAAGCTACACAAGGTCCAATTCCAAAAGCAAATAACAAAGTTCCAATTCCTAAAGTGCCACCTAAATACCAACCAACAGTAACAACTGTGATCTCTAATATTGCTCTTACAGCTGCGATAGGTAAATTTGATACCTTTTGTAGTCCTATCATCAAACCATCTCTTGGACCTGCTCCTAAATTAGAAACTAAATAAATTCCTCCACCTATTCCAACAGTGATTACTGAGACAACAGCTAAAATTATTTGATTAAGATATGTAGACGGAGTTGGCACAAACTTTATACAAAGATCAATCATCAATGCTATTATAAAAGCATTAAATATGGTTCCCATTCCTGGTTTTTGACCAAGGGGGATCCATAAAATTAAAACCGCTAAACTTATTAAAAAAGTAATAGTCCCGATGCTTAAGTTGACATTAAGAGAAATACCTTGAGCTAAAACACTCCAAGGAGAGGCTCCTGTGAATGAAACAATTAGCAAACCTTCTCCTAAACCGAATAATGTTAAACCAAAACATAAAAAAAATAATGTAGAAAATTTAGGCTTAAAATTATATGGCTTTTCAGAGCTCCAATTTACTTTAGGTATATTTTTTATTTTTAAAAACATTTTTTTGATAAACTACTTCTATTATAGAAAAAGTCTATTATTGTAATAGATAAATGAAAAAATTTTTAGTCTTTATAGTTATATTTTTTTCATCAGATGTTTTGGCTCATATGGAGCATTACAAAAAGTATAAAAAAATTGAGATGGATATTTATAGAAATGGAGAATTAATCGGATACAATTTTTATTATTTTTCAAGAAAAGGTGATGAAACATTAGTCACTAATCAAATAATGTTTTCTGTAAAACTCTTTGGATCTACTATATTTCAGGTAGAAGGTTATGGAGAAGAAAAATATCTCAAAGACCAATTAATTTCTTATAATTCAAAAACTTTTCAGAATAATAAAGAAAAATTTGTTAATTTATTTTTTGATAAAAGTAAAAAAAAATTTAACATTAAAGGTTCTTCTTACACGGGAGAAGCCTCTATAAATAATATAATAGGAAATTGGTGGAATCATAAAATATTGCAGAATGATAGTCAGATCAGTCCTATTTCAGGAAGTATAAAAGAACAAGTAATCACTTTTGTAGGAAAAGAAAAGATTGAACAATATGGTCAAGTTTACGAGGTTGATCATTTTAAATTAAAGTCTAAAGACGCATCGCTGCCTAAGGATAAACGTTTAGATTTTGATATTTGGTTTGATAAAAAAAACTCTATGATTATTCGAGTTTCATACTCAAGAATGGGGAATTGGGAATATCGTCTTAAGAAATTTGAATGAATTTAATCATTTGCCTGCTACAACCATTCCTTCTATCATCATGGTTGGTGAGTTAGTAGAATATTCAAATTTTAAATCATTTGCTAAAGTTATGTTTTGAAACATATCTTTAAAATTTCCTGCAATTGTAATTTCATTTATAGGATATTTAAATTCACCATTTTCGACTAAAAAACCAGTAGCACCTACAGAATAATCACCTGTTACAATATTGCTTCCATGACCAATAGTTTCTGTAATGTAAAGACATTTTGAATTTGAATTTAAAAGATCATTGTAAGAAATCTTTCCGTTATCAAAATAAAGGTTACTTGTTCCCCCACATCTCCCATTAGATTTAAGATTTAACTTATTTCCATTATAAGTATCTATCAAATAATGTTTTAAAATTCCTTGTTCAACTAACTTCAAAGTTTCTGTTTTGACCCCTTCTGAGTCAAAACTCTTTGAGCCCAAACCTTTAATTATATCTGGTTTATCAAAAATATTGATTGAATCTGAAAATATTTTTTTACCAATCGTATCTTTTAAAAATGAAGTTCCTCTTGAAATAGCAGAGGAAGAAATAGCGTTCGCAAAAGTGCTTAATATTCCTTTTGCAATTCTTTTATCAAAGATTATTGCGATTTTTTCACTTCCAATTTTTTTTGGACTTAATTTTTTTATAGTATTTTCTGCAGCGACTTCTCCTAATTCTTCTGCGCCTTTTATATCATCTAAGTGACATTTAAGAGTATATTCGTAATCTCTCTCCATACTTTTATCGTCTTTTGCAACAGCAACGCTTGATGCTACAAATGTTGAAATTTTATAGCCATTACAAAAACCGTCGCTATTGACTAAAATAAAATTTGATTTGTTTTCTGAAAAACTTGACTCTGTATTTACTATCCTCTTATCATTAGAGGCAGAATTTTCTAATCTTGATAAATATTTAATTTTATCATCATTATCTATATGAGTATCGTCATATAAGTTTAAATCTTTAACTCTTTTCGCAAGTAAATTTTTATCAGGAAGTGTATTAAATTCATCCTCTGGAGTATTTTTTGTTGTTTCAATGCATTTTTCGATTAATACATTTAAGTTATCTTGCAATAAATTTGATGAAGTAATAGATGATTTTTTCTTTCCTATATAAGTAGTTATATCTATACCTAAATTATCTGATCTATTGGACTCATCTAGCTTTTTATTTCTAAAATTTACAGTCTCAGAAATTGAGCTACCAACATTTATACTTGAGCCTGTAGCTCCTAATTTTTTTGCAAGTTCTAAACAATATGAAGCTTTTTTTTCTAAATAATCTTGATCTTTAACCATTTATAGTTTTGTTCCACCAACTGTCATTTTGTTGATTAATATTGATGGTTGGGCTACTCCAACTGGAACACCTTGACCAGCTTTTCCACAAGTGCCAATGCCAGGGTCTAACATCATGTCATTGCCAACCATTGAAACTTCCTTTAAAATTGATGGACCATCGCCTATAAGTGTTGCTCCTTTAATAGGATATCCAATCTTACCATTTATAATCTCATACGCTTCTGTGCAATTAAATACAAATTTTCCAGATGTTATATCCACTTGGCCACCGCCAAAGCTGACAGCAAAAATTCCTTTATCAACAGATTTAATCATTTCGTCTTGTGTTTGTTTGCCACTTAACATCATGGTATTTCTCATTCTCGGTAGAACAATATGTCTAAAATTTTCCCTTCTACCACTACCAGTAGATTTTGTTTTCATTAATCGAGCATTTAATCTATCTTGCATAAAGTTTTTTAAAATTCCATTTTCTATTAAAACAGTTTTTTCGGTTGGAGTTCCTTCATCGTCAATTGTGAGACTGCCCCTTCTATTATCTATTGTGCCATCATCGATAATTGTGACACCTTCGCTCGCTACTTTTTCACCCATTAAATTATGAAATGCGGAAGTTTTTTTTCTATTAAAATCCCCTTCTAGACCATGGCCCACAGCTTCATGAATTAAAATCGCTGGCCAACCAGGTCCTAAAACCACCTTCATTTCACCTGCGGGCGCTGGTTTACTCTCCAAATTTACACTAGCTATTCGAAACGCCTCATCGCAAACGTTTTTCCAATTTTCTTCTTTAAGATAAGCATCGTAAGATTGTCTACCCCCTATTCCATATACTCCTGTCTCTTTTCTTCCATTTTTTTCTAACATTACTGATACATTGAATCTTATTAAGGGACGTACATCGGTTAATGTTTCTCCACCAGATCTTATTATTTCTATAGATTTTTGTTCACCACTAAAATTTGCAGTAACTTGTCTTACACTGTTATCTTTGGATCTTAAATATTTATTTACTTCGTTTAAAATTTCAACTTTATTTTTAAGCGATTTTTGTTCAATTGGATTAATATTTTCATAATATTTTTTATTAGATTTGGGAATAGAATGATTATAATTACCATTAACAGATTTAAGTGTTGATTTTAAATTGTCTGATGACTGCTTTAATGAATTTTTTGAGATCTCATTAGAATGAGAGTAAGCAACAACATCACCTGATACTGCCCTAAATCCAAAACCTAAATCTGAATTATAACTTGAATTTTTTATCTTATTATCATCTAACAAAATACTTTCTGACTTAGAGTTTTCTAAATATAGCTCGCCATCATCACTTTTTTTAAGGGTATCTGAAACAATATTTTCCGCCTCATTTCTTGATAGGTCAGATTTTTCGAAAAAATTTGTCATTTAAAGAGGAACATAGTTTGTTTAGGTAGTTTTTCAACTAGAGTATTTAACGCATATACATTTTTTTAATTTCTAGTATTTAATGGAATTTATGAAAGTATATTTCAATAATTCCTGCAAAATTTGTAAAGCAGAAATTGATTTATACAAAAAAGAAAAAATTCAAGGGATTGATTGGGTGGATATTACAAATAATAATTTAGCGGAAAAAGAAACTTCAAAAAACAGTGACCAATTATTAAGAAGGCTTCATGTTAAGGATAAAGAAAAAGTTATAGAGGGAGCTGAAGCATTTCTTTTTTTATGGAAGAAGATACCAAAGTATAAATTTCTTTATAATTTTTTTAAAATACCAATAATTTTTAGTCTATTTAATTTTGTTTACGAAATAATTGCATATTTTCTTTACCTAAAGAATAAAAAATTAATTAAAGAAAAATAATAAAAACTGGCTTAACAGGGACATTGTGGCTATGAACATAATAAGCACAATTGAATACATTAATAAAACAATTTTGTTTTTCTTTCTTCTAAGCCGTACAAAGTTTTTATCATCCAAATCAGAAATATCACGTTCACCAACAACAGGATAATCGTAACTAAAACGCCAGGTGCTATCTCCTAATCTAGAGTCCAAACTATTAAAATAATCAATCCACGCAAGAATATATCTCAAAATAAAATAAAGAATTATCAGAAATAGAGATCCAAAAAACATTAAATAGTTTACCTAATTAATATCTAAAACTTAATTATTATTTTCTTTTCTTTTTCTAGCAATCAGCTGTGTCAGAGAGTCCACCATAGTATCTGAAGCTTTAAATATGTCGATATTCTTAAATTCGTGTGAAATGTTTTTTTCTGGATTTGTTTTATCTTCAATTACAATACCTTCGTCAGGAGAATTATTCTTAATATAAATTAATAATAACCATTCTTCATCCTCAGTTTCATCCCATTTAATAAAAACTTCACCTGTTTCAAACCTTCTGTCTATGCAACGAAAAATAGACATATTTCTTGAAATGTGTCTTTTATTTAATTGAAAAACTAAACTACTCGCACTTCTATAAAAACTTTCTAAAGCAAATTCAATTTTCTGTCTGGCAAGGGTATATTCTTTCTCTTTAGCCAATAATGTCTCCCTGTCTTCATCACCTTGCAGATTTACACCAAGGGCTTCAACTCTTTCTTTAATTTTTTGATCTCTAATGACTCGATATTTATCTTTTAATTTATCAATTCTTTCTTGTAATCCTGCGTAATCTTCTCTCTTCTCTTTTAAAGAAATTTTTTCAAGTTTTTCAAGTTCTTTGATTTCTCTAATTCTAAATTTTTCTATTTGTTTATCTAGCCTTAATTGTTTTAAAAATTGTTTTTGTTTTTCAGCCTGCTCAATTCTCAGTATAGCTTGTTCTTTCCTAAGGAATAATTTTATATCTTTTGATCTTTGTTTTTCTAGTCTGGCCTCTTCTTTCAAAGATTGCTCTTTTAATTTTAACTGGAGAGTTTGTTCGTCCTTTTTTTGTTTTTCTATTTCAATTTTAGCCTTTCTTTCATTTTCTAATTTTTCAAGTCTTATTTTTCTTTTTTCATCATCTTTAAGAATTTTGTAGCTGGATATAGTATCTGAGATTTTATCAAAAAACCCTTGAATATGTTTCTCAAGATTAAAATTAATCTTTAAATTAAAATTGGGCTTTAATGATAATTGAAATTTTACAAACTTTAAAATAAATGAGTTTTTTTGTATTTTTTTTAGATTTAAAGGCTCTTTCTGAGAAGTTAATTTTTTAGACTTTTTTTTGAATTTTTTTTTATTTTTTTTCTTTTTGTACCTTTTGTTAATTTTTTTTGATTTCCTTAAAAATTTCTTTGGACTCTTTGAATTAAATCTCTTTTTTTTTATTTTTCTGTTTTTTATTGATTTTTTTCTTTTCTTTTTCATTTTTTAAAGAATCTTACTTCTACCAATAAATTATTGATAAATATAGTCTCTAGTGACAGGTGTTGAAGAATAATTCTTTGTAAGTTGAAATTGATATACAACTTGATCACCCCACTTAAACGCCATCTCGCATCCTGTAAGATAAAACTCCCACATTCTAAAAAATTTTTCGTCAAACATTTGGATAATTTTTTGTTTATTTTTTATGCAATTTTCTTTCCAATGTCTAAGGGTATGAGAATAATGTAGTCTTAATACCTCAATATCAGTAACAATTAAACCTGCCTTTTCAATTGGTGTAGTTACCTCACTTAAACTTGGGGTATATCCTCCTGGAAATATATATTTTGTTATCCATGGATGTGGGTCGCGTGGCGGGTTTACTGATCCAATCGTATGGATTAATGAGATACCATCATCTTTCATTAAATTTTCGATTTGATTAAAAAATTTTTTATAGAATTTTCTTCCTACATGTTCGAACATACCAACACTAACTATTCTGTCAAATTTTTCCTTGAGCTCCCTGTAATCCATCAATTTAAATTTAACTTGGTTTTCAAGATTCATTTCTTTAGATTTTTTGTTACAGTAATTTAGTTGATTCTCTGATAAAGTTATGCCAGTAACTTCACATTTTGCACTTTTGGCAATATCTATTGCTAAAGAGCCCCAGCCACATCCAATATCTAAAACTTTTTGATTTGGCTGAATGTTCAATTTTTTTATAATGTGGTTAATCTTGTTATTTTGGGCTGTTTCCAAACTATCATTTTCGTTTTTAAAATAAGCACAAGAGTATTGTCTTTTAGGGTCTAAAAATAAATCATATAAGTCATCTGAAATATCATAGTGATGCGAAACATTCATTTTAGATTTTTTTATAAAATTAAAATTTGTTAAATATCTATATGATCCTCTTAATCTATTCATTAAATAACTAAAAAAATTTAAATCCCCTCTACCAAAATTCATTAAGGCAATGTCTAAAAATTCAGTAAGCGTTCCATTTTCAATTTTTATTTCTCCATTTGTATAAGCTTCACCAAAATAAAGATCTGGATGAAAAAGAAGTTTATAATGTAAATTTTTTTTTAAGATTTTTAATTTTAGAGGATTTTTTCTAGGCTCTCCAATCATATACTCCTTGGCATTTGCATCTATCAATATAAAGCCACCTTTTTTAAAAACTCTATTTAAAAACCTAGCAAGTTGCATTTTATGCTGCCATCCTCGAATTAATTGTAAAGTTTAACTTTTTTAAATTATTTATTAGATTTCTTTCCTCATTCTCATTTAAAACTCTTAAGGGAGGAAGAATATTCCTATAAATTTGATCTTCTTGAGAATAAAAAGAGTGCAAGCCAGATATCAAATTATATTTATCAAAAGTACTCCTAACATCACATAATTTCTGGTTACAAGTTTGTTCTTTTTTTGAAAAAAAATCATCATAAACTCTTCTAGATAACTTTGCAGTTACATTGCATGTAGCTGTTATTATTCCTGAACATCCTATTTCTAAACCTTTTAATAATTTTAATTCTGATCCAGGAAAAATTGAAAAATTTTCTAATTTAAGATTTTCATATAAGTTATATGAACTATCTTTAACTCCAACAATTTGATCAGGAAATCTTTTTACCAATTTCTTGATACAATCAATGCTAAATTTATAACCAGATAATTTTTCAAAATTATAAAGGATAATTTTACTTTCAGGAGTTGAGTCTACTAGTTTAGAGTAAAATTCAATTACCTCACTGTCATCATATTTATAATAAGCTGGTGGCATTATTAGAAATTTATAAAAATTAAGAGAATTCGCTATTTTTATTAAATTAATTGTTTCAGTAAGTGAATTTAAACCTGTTCCTATTAAATGCTTATCTTTGTGTTTACTGTCTGAAAGCTCATTTAATAAATCTATTTTTTCAGCAATAGGTAAAAGTTGTGCTTGACCCGTACTGCCAAAAATTGCTGTACCATGACAACCTTGATCCACTAAATTTTCTGCATGTTCTATTGTTTTTCTCACATTTAGACTAAAATCGGAATTTAGAACCGACATTGAAGCTGCAAAAATTCCACTTATTTTTGTCATAATAAAAATTTATATAAAAATATACCCAGTAAAGTTTATAAATACCATATGAAAATATTAGCTATACAAAATAGAATGGGCATTGGAGATACCGTAATTTTTTTACCATTTATAAAGGCTATATCTGAAAAATATAATTCACCTATAAGTTTACTTGTTAAGGAAAATTCAAAGGCAAATCAATATTTAAGTGAAACTAGATATATTGATAAAATTATTATTCTTGAAAGAGATCAGAAAAATAATAATAGACACGATGGTTTTTTTGGAAGTTTTAATTTAGTTAAAGATTTAAAAAGTCATAATTTTGATAAAATATTTATCTTTAATTCCTCTTTAAGATTTAATTTAATTGCTAAATTTTCTAAAATTCCTGAAATTTACCAATACCCTCTTTTTAATAAACATAAACAGCATATAGTAAATACACCTAAAAAATTTATTAAAGAAAAGCTCGATATTGATTGTTTTAGTGATCCAGAAATTCAAGTAGATAATAAATCAATTATTAATGCATCTAAAAAATTTTTAATTAGCAAAAAAGAAGTAAATATTCTCTTGGGTATTGGTGGATCTGGACCTACTAAAAGAATCCCAGCATATATTTTTTTAAAATTTATGAAAGATTTGATAAAACAAAAAAAATGTAAATTTTTCCTTGCAACAGGAAAAAATATTGATGAGCAAAAAATTTTAAATGAAATTTTAAAATCTGAATTAAAAAATTTGTGTATACCATTAGATAATTTATCTATTAAAGAAATACTACCGATAATAAAAAATTGTGATGTTTCAGTTTGTAATGATACAGGCTTCAGTCATCTTTCAGCAGCATTAGGGATTGAAACGATTACTCTCATGGCTGATACACCTTTGATATATGGAAATTATAGTTCGAAAATGACGCCAATAATTCCAGATGGTGAAAACGATGTTTCTCATAATACACTTGGTAAGGAACGAATAAATCCTGAAAAAGTATTAAAAAAAATAATTGAAATTATTAATTAGGATATATCTCTTAAAACTATATCTTTTGCCTCGTTTACTATAGATGATAGTCTAGCAGTTTCAGGAGAGACGTCTGGATGAATTTTTTTTTGAATTTTAATATACGCTTTGTTTACATCATCTTTTGTGTTTTTTTTATTAATATCTAAATTTAAAATTTTGTAAGCCTCCGATAAAGTTATAGATGAAGAATTTTTAAAATTTGATTGATTAAATGAGAATCTCCCAGACCTTCTTAATGTTTGTATCAATCTAAACAAAGAGATTAATTGAAAAATTGAAAGACCTTTTAATTTTAATAATGCAAGACTTGCAAGAGTAAGAGGTAAGGTTAATAAAAATCTTCCACCAATAGCAAAAATAACTGCTAAAAAAATTAGACCGATTATGATTAATAATCTTAGACCTTTTGATATCTTTTTTGACGAAATATTGCTTATGAATCTTAATAATAAATATAATATAGACAATATTACTAGTGTATAAATAATGATATTCATGTAATTTTTTGTATTCATGAAATTACCACAACTTAGAAAAAAACCAGAAATAAAATCTTGTCACAACACATCTTGGGAAGACAACTATAGCTGGATCCATCAAGAAAATATCCTTGAGGTTTTAAAAGACAGTTCCAAACTTCTTCCAGAAGTAAGAGAATATTTAGAACAAGAAAATGACTTCACAAGACATCATTTGAAAGATACGGAAGAAACACAAAAAATAATATTTAGTGAAATAAAGGGAAGAATTAAACTTGATGATGAATCTCTACCATATAAAGATAAAAACTACTTTTATTGGAACAAAACTACAGAAAAAGGAAATTATTCAATAAAATTAAGAAAAAAAATTGGAACTAAAATAATTGAAGAGATATGGAATGGAGATAAAGAAAAAGAAAAGCTTAAAACTGAATATTTTGGAGTTGGAGACCTTGAGGTTAGCAATAACGATGAATATTTGGCTTACTCACTAGATTTAAAAGGTTCAGAATATTATTCAATTTATGTAAGAAATATTAAAACAAAAGAAATTATAACTGAAACTTTGGAAAATACATCAGGTGCTATATTGTTTAGTCTTGATGATAAATATATTTTTTATTCAAAGCTTGATGAGTATCATAGACCAAGAAAAATTTTTAGACATAAACTTGGTGAGCCAAAAGAAAAGGACGATTTAATTTTTGAAGAAAAAACAGAGGCTTTTACAGTAAGTATTGGAATTAGCTCAGATGAAAAATATTATTTTATCACTAGTTCGGATCACAATACTTCTGAACAATATTTTTTTTCTACAAATGAAAAAAAGCCCGCTCCTAAGTTAATTCAAAAAAGAGAAAAAGGAATAATCTATAGCGTAAATTCATGGGACGGTAATTTTTACATACATACAAATAAGAATGCTGTAGATTTTAAAATTGAAAAAACTAACGATTTAAATAAAAAAAAATGGGACATTTTTATTCCAGCGCAAGATGAAACGATGATCGGTGGCCTAACCTTTCTTAATAAGTGGATTTTAAGGTCTGAAGTATCAAATGCATTGGGGAAAATTTTTGTAAAAAATTTAGATACTGATCACGAGGAAGAATTAATTTTTTCAGAGGAGGAGGTGTTTGATGGTGGAATTTCGCTCAAGCAGAAAGATAGAAATACAGATGAGATTTATATTTCTTACTCAACTCCAAAAACACAAAACAGGGTTTATTCTTATAATTTGCAAACAAAAGAAAAAAAATTAGTAAAAGAACAAATTATACCCTCTGGTCATAATTCTAATGATTATATTGTTGAAAGATTTGATTGTGAGTCTCACGATGGAAGGAAAGTACCTCTTACAATCACACGACATAAAAAAACTAAAATAAATGGTGAGGCCAAACTTTTGTTATACGGATATGGCTCATATGGGAACTCAATGTCACCAGGTTTTTCCTCCTCAAGGCTAAGTTTAATTAATAGAGATATTATATGGGTGACAGCTCATGTCAGAGGTGGTTTAGAGAGAGGAATGAAATGGTGGAAAGAGGGAAAACTTTTAAATAAAAAAAATACTTTTAAAGATTACATCTCTGTAGCAAAATTTTTAATAGAAAAAAAATATACTTCAAAAGGAAATATATTTGGAATGGGCGGATCTGCAGGAGGCTTGCTTATGGGGGCTGTGGTTAATGAGGCTCCAGAATTATTTTGTGGAATTATTATGGCTGTACCATTTGTTGACAGTTTGACTACTAATTTAGATCACACCCTTCCTCTAACTGTTGGAGAGTTTGATGAGTTTGGAAATGCCAAAGAAAATAAGGACCATTTTGATTATATTTATTCATATGCTCCTTATAATAATATAAAAAAAATGGATTACCCTCATATTTTAATAACCACAAGCTTAAGTGATAATAGAGTTCTTTTTGATGAGCCTGCTAAATTTACTGCTAAACTAAGAGATTACAAAACGGACAATAATTTGCTTTTATTAAAAACAGAAATGAATGCTGGTCATGGTGGAAAGTCTGGCAGAGATGGAGCGATTGAAGAAATAGCATTCGATTATGCTTTCATTCTAAAAATTTCGAAAAAAAATATTACCTAATATTGAAATCGCAAAATTAATACCTATATAAATATTGTGTGTCGCTAAATAGGGCATACGCTAATACTTGCTTAACAGAAGGAGGATATATGACAAGTAAGGATCTATCTATATTTAACTCACTAAGACCATTTTCAATTGGTTTTGACGATATGTTCGATCAATTTGAAAATATGCTTGGTAATGGCGCATTAACGATGCAATCAAATTACCCGCCATACAACATCAGAAAGACAGGTAAGGACAATTACGCAATAGAAGTTGCTCTTGCTGGGTTTAATAAAAAAGATGTTGAGGTTGAATTTGAGGATAATTTATTAACAGTCAGAACAAAACATGTTGATAAATCAGAAAACAAAAACATAGACGGAGAAATCATTCATAAAGGTATTTCCCAAAGACAATTTGCAAGATCATTTACAATTGCTGATGATGTAAAAGTGAATGGTGCAGAGCTAAAAGACGGTCTATTGACGATATCTTGTGAAAGAGTAGTTCCAGAACATAAAAAGAAAAAACTTATTGAAATTAAATAAGTTTTCCTTACTTGCGGAGATATTTTCTCCGCGAGTAAATTTAAAAGCATCCTTTAGACGTAAAACCAATAATAATGTAATTAGGATTAGCTTCAAATTTTCTTTCACAAACAATTCCATATTTTTTTACCCTGTAAATTAATTCAAAATTACCATTTATCTTTTGAAAATCCTCATCAGGATTACCCAGATCAATCTTAAGATTGTTCACTGATTTTCCAATATATTTACCTAATTTTTCATTTTCTTTTTTAACGATTGCGTCAGTTTTTTTTGTAACAGTTTGGCATCCCATAATTAGAAGAGATAAACAGATTGATAAAACAATTATTTTCAATTTTTTCACTTTTAAATGATAACAAGTAAATATAACCATAAAAATAAACTTCTGAGTTGAAATTTGTTAATAACAAACAGTTTTACAGGGAAATTTTAACAAGAATCAAATAATTGTGAACTATTAGGAGGACAAATGTTTGAAAATTATTTCAATTACAAAAAACACAAAACAGATTTTAAAACAGAGGTAATAGCTGGAACAACAACGTTCTTAACTATGGCTTATATAATGTTTTTAAATCCATTTATCTTATCAGGAGAATTTGCCGGTCCTGAAAAAGGTTTCTTTGATTTCGGCGCTGTTTATACCGCAACTATATTAGCTACCGCCCTTGCCTGCTTTATAATGGCTTTTTATGGTAAAACTTGGCCCATAGGTCTCGCTCCAGGGATGGGGATAAATGCTTTTGTTGCTTTTGGAGTCTGTGCAGGGATGGGATATTCACCACAAGAAGCATTGGGTGCTGTGCTAGTTGCTGGTGTATTATTTCTAATTATATCTCTTACACCAATAAGAGCCTGGTTAATAAATTCAATTCCAAAAAGCTTAAAATTAGGAATTGGAGCTGGTATAGGATTATTCTTAGCAATAATCGGTCTTCAAATTATGGAAGTTGTTGTAGATAATCCAGTTACATTAGTTCAGCTTGGTGATTTAAGTGATCCACTTGTTTTATTAGGATGTGCAACATTTATTGCGATAATTGTTTTAGAAAAAATGAATGTTAAAGGCAACATCATAATAGGGATTCTTGTATTTAGTATTATTTCATGGGCAACTGGGCTTGCAAAATTTAATGGATTAGCAAGTTCACCGCCGCCAATGACATATTTGTTTGAATTCGACCTTTCAGCTGCGATGACAGCCAGTATGTCTACAGTTATATTTACATTATTATTTATTGACTTTTTTGACACTGCTGGAACTTTAACATCTGTTGCAAATGTTGCTGGCAAAGTTGGAAAAGACGGTAAAGTTCAAGATATTAATAAAGCAATGTTATCAGATAGTGTTAGTACTGTAGCAGGTGCAATGATGGGAACAACAACAGTTACAAGTTATGTTGAGTCTGGAGCAGGTGTAAAAGCTGGTGGTAAAACAGGAATGACATCTCTTGTGATCGGTTTATTATTTTTAGCTTGCATTTTCTTTGCTCCATTAGCAACAAGCTTACCTAAACAAATAGACGGCGCAGCTTTGTTATTTGTGTCAGTTCTTTTTATCAGAAATATTACTGACATTGAATGGAATGACATATCAGAATCTGCCCCAGCTATATTGGCGATGATTTCCATGCCTCTAACTTATAGTATTAGTAATGGTATTGCTTTAGCTTTTGTATCATATGCTTTGATAAAGATATTCACAGGAAAGTTTTCAAGCACTTCACCTGCGATCTGGGTAATCGCTATACTGAGTATAATTAGTTTTGCAGTCGCTTAAAATAAAAAATTAGGGTTAGACATAATCATGTCTGACCCTAATTATTATTTTTAATAATTTTTTCTATAGACAATTCTTCATAATGCTCAGTAGGTTGAACAATCCATGGATCAGAATTTAGTTTAACAGAGCAAAAATCTGGTTCAAATGATGATGACTTTTTTTTCCATAAACAAGCGGTTTTGACTTCTTTAATATAATTTTTTGTTGGTCCATAATTTTTTAACCACTCAATACTTTTATTTAGTGTTAATCCAGTATCTGATAAATCGTCAATTAAAAGAACTTTGTTAAAATCCTCATTCTTTGCTAAAGAACTAATTTCTCTTGCAAACATAAGTTGTCCCTGCTTATCCTCCATTCCTTTTCCTGAATAACTTTGAATAACAATATATGCTATTGGTAGCTTTAAAATTCTTGATAAGATGTCTATTATTGGTGCCGCACCCCTCATAATTCCAACAAGAACAGTTGGTTTGTAATTTTTTTTATATATTTGTATCGCTAATTTTTCAACAATTTTAGTATATTCATCAAAATTTATGATTAATTTGTCAGCCATGAATTTTTTTATCATATAAAAAAAATTAAAAAAGATTAAAAAGATAGTATGAAAATTTTTGATTGTTTTATGTATTTTGATGAAGAGGTGATTTTGGATCTTAGACTCAACGTTTTAGAAGAATATGTTGATTATTTTGTAATTGTCGAGAGTATTTATACTCATAAAGGAACTAAGCGTAAAACTAGATTTGATATAAAAAAATTCGAAAAATTTAAGAATAAAATAATTTACCTTATTTATGATAAAGAACCGAGTGAAATAATGGAAATAAATCAAAATGATAGTGAAGATGAGAAATCAAAAAAATATATACTTAATGCGTTATTTAGAGAAAATGCCCAAAGAAATTATATTTCAGAGGGTCTTATAGATGCAGAAGATGATGATTTAATTTTGATTTCAGATGTAGATGAAATCCCAAATTTAGATAACCTTAATTTTAATTTAATAGATAATGAAATAATTTTATTTAAACAAGATATGTTCTATTATAAATTTAATTTAAAATTACCAGATCTGTCTTGGTCTGGAACCAAATGTTGCAAAAAAAGATATCTTAAAAATCCTCAATGGTTGAGAAATGTAAAAGATAAAAAATATCCTTTTTATAGATTAGATACTTTTTTCTCAGAAAAAAAATATACAAATATTAGATTTATAGAAAATGGAGGTTGGCATTTTTCGAATATTAAAACTGCAAGAGAAATAGAACATAAATTAAAATCTTATCTTCACCACAGAGAATTTGAGATAAATCCATTAACTGAAACCGAAATAGAAAAAATAATTGAAAAAAAACAAGCAATTTATGATCTAAAAGTTGATAAAAGAGTGAACAAAATTGGAAATGGAAGCTTGCTAGAAGAATACCCAATATTAAAATTACCAAAATTTTTGCAAAACAACTATGAAAAATTCAAAATATGGATGGCATAATATGAAAAAAGGTTATTGGATAAGTCTTTATACTAAAGTAGATAATCAAGAAAATTTAAAAAAGTATGCCGAAACAGTCACGCCTATAATAAAAAGTTTTGGAGGAATTCCATTAGTAAGAGGTGGCAAATATGAAACATACGATGGAGATGATTTTATTAGAACAGTAATATGGGAATTTCCAAGTTACGAAGAAGCAATCAAATGTCATAACTCCAAAGAATATCAAGCTGGATGGAACTTAGCTAAACACACTACTAGTAGACATATGCAAATTGTGGAAGGGTTTAATATTGAATAGGCTCTGGGTCTATACTTCTCCATAAATACCACGTCGCAACAGAACAATATGGTGAAAATCTTTTTTTGAGTGTATTTACAAATTTCTCAGGTGGTAAATATTTCTTATTATAGTTTTTAGAAATTGCTCTTAAAAGACCAATGTCTTGTATTGGCCAAATATTTGATCTGTTATATGTAAAAAGTAAAATCATTTCTGCTGACCATCTTCCTATTTGCTTTAATGAAGATAAATAAACAATCGCATCTTCATCAGACATTTTAGGGATTAACTTGGGATTAAATGATTTATCGATAATTTGTTTTGCTAAACTTTTTATTCCAATTACTTTCTGGCGACTTAAACCACAACTTTTAAGTTCAGCAAAAGTTAGATTTGAGACTTTTTTAGGGTTAATCTTATTATTACATTTTTTTTTAAATTTTAAAAAAACAGAATTTGCAGCAGCAACACTAATCTGTTGGCCTATAATACTTTTACATAATGAAAAAAAAATATCTCTTCTGGTTGTGAGGATTTTTTCTGATGGACCTTTATAATTCAAAATAAGTCTCGAAATAGTTTTGTCTTTTTTGGATAAATACCTTTTTGCACTAGTCCAATATTTTGGAGCTTTAGTCATTAATTGTTTTAGAGGTAATAATCTTTTTGTTATAAATCTCTCTTCTAAAAATTATTAATGTTGAAATTATTACTAAAAAAGCACCTGCTAATGTCTTGATTGTAGGGATTTCATCCCAAATAAAATAGCCAAAAATTATAGCAAAAACTAAAGCTAAATATTTTAAAGGAGTAACAAGAGAAACTTCAGAATATTTATAAGACTGACTGAGCCACAAATTTGCAACACCGCCAAAAATACCAATCAAAGTCAGTAAGAATAGATGATTTAAGCTTGGCATAACCCAGCCTTGTGGAATTGTGAGAAAACTAAGTATTGTGATAGATAAGGAGAAATAAAAAGAAATTAGCCAAACTGGTTCAGAGGTAGATAGTTGTCTGATTGTTATTGCAACATAAGAAAGGCCTAAACAAAAAATTATTGGAAAAATATAATATATATTTAATTCACTAATACCGGGCTCAGTTATAATAAGAATACCGGCAAAACCTATGATTACAGCCAGCCATCTAAAAATACCAACTTTTTCACTTAATAAAAAAATTGAAAAAATGGTTGTAAATATTGGTGCAGCAAAAGAAATACTCACCACAGTTGCCAAAGGTAATTTTCTTAAGGCTATAAAAATTGCTACCAAAGCAATCAGACCCGACGCACATCTCAAAAAATGAAGACCAATTCTTTTTGTTTGATAAAAATTATGAAGTCTATCTCTAGGTATTACAAAAAAATAAAAAACAATTCCAAAAAAGCCTCTGAAAAATAAAACTTGTCCAATAGGATAATCAACAGACCATTTTACAAGAACATCCATTAGAGAAAATGCACAAATCGACATAAACATGTACAAAAAACCTAATTGATTTTTACTAAGCATATGAATAATTTGTAAATTAATTTAAATCATAATCAATGGAAATAGCAATTTTAGCACTTGGATGTTTTTGGGGACCTGAAATTAAATTTAGTAAAATTGATGGTATAATTAAAACAGAAGTTGGATATTGTGGGGGTAATAGCCCAACCACAACATATAAAGAGGTGTGTACTGGTAACACCAATCATGCAGAAGTTGTAAAACTTGATTTTGATGAAAAATTAATAAGTTATGAAAAAATTCTAAAAATTTTTTTTCAAATTCATGATCCAACTACTTTAAATTCTCAAGGTCCAGATTTTGGTACTCAATATAGAAGTGAAATATTTTATCTTAATGATAATCAAAAAATGATAGCTGAAAAAGTTTTGAAAGATACAAATCAAAGACTGTCAGGTAAGGTGGTGACTAAGATTTCTTTATTAAAAAATTATTGTCCAGCTGAAGAATATCATCAAAAATATTTAGAAAAAAGATAAAATGTCTTTAGTAGAAACAGATTGGTTAGAAAAAAATTTAGACGATGTAAAAATAATTGATTGCTCTTGGCACATGCCACAAACTAAAAGAAATGGTTTTCAAGAATATAAAAATCAACATATTCCAAATGCAATTTTTTTTGATCTAGATAATAATTCCAAAAAAGACACTCAGCTACCACACATGTTAGTTGAGATC
>MDTD01063569.1_pt1 | contig 21212 bp, 16 predicted proteins | sample 811221 | NCBI WGS metagenome assembly MDTD01 (sample SAMN05326646, study PRJNA326480) | marine metagenome | isolation source: seawater | place: Pacific Ocean: South West | collected 2011
TGTACACTTTTATCATTTGACTCACGCTTTCATTCCAATTAAAGTACTTTACTACTCGTTCACGAGCTCTTTGACCCATTTCCAATCTGAGCTTATCTTTTTTAGATAATAAAACGATTGATTCTGCTAGTTTAACTGGATCATCGTGGTTAATAACAATACCAGTTTCATTGTTTAAATTTACTTCTTTTAGTCCACCAATATTAGAAGTAATTGCTGGAATTCCACAAGAAGCAGCTTCTAATACGGATACTCCGAAGCTCTCTCTTTTAGAAACAGCTATAAAAACTGATAATTTTTTATAATAATCATAAACATTTTGGTGCATGACATGGTCAACAAATTGAATATTATTATTTAGTTTTAGTTCTTTAGTCTTTTGTTGTAATTCGTTTTTTAAAGATCCGTCTCCAACAATAAGAAAATTTATATTTTTTTTATATTCCCTTATTACAATTTTTGCTGCATTTACCAAGCAATCAATTCCATTGTGGTTCTCAATGCTTTTAATAGTTCCAACAGTAAAACTCTTATTTAGCTTTTTTGTTGGTTTAAAACGATTAACATCTACGCCAAATGTAATAACCTCAACGTCCAACCTGTTATATTCATTTTCAATTATTTTTTTCATAAAGTTACTAGTAGAACAAATTTTTGTGGCTTTTTTTATTACTAATCTAATGAGCCACCTATTGACACTGTTTTTATATGGGAAGTGGGAGATATCGCTACCCCAAACAGATAAAATAAATGGTTTAAATCCAGTTAGCATGCCCAAAATTCCGTAACTTGAAGCATAGTGAGCATGGATAATTTCAGGTTTAAAATCTTTGATTGTTTTCCTTAAAATAGGTAAAGATTTAACATATTTAATTTTACTTAAATTGGGTGTTCTAAGGTTGTTAATTTTTGAGTTTAAATCCTGAGATATGATTCTAATATTATTTTGTTTATATAGATTTGCTAGTTTTTTTTGTGGATCAAAAAAACTAAATAAAAGTATCTCAAAGCCTTGCTGGCTTAATGATTCAACCCATTTTTGAGTATGAATTGAATTTGCATCAGACAATATTAAAATTTTCAACTTTTTTACAAAAATTATTTGAATAAATGGATGTATCTATAGTAATAGTGAATTATAATGTTAGAGAATATATAATCTCTTGTATTGAATCAATATACAAACATTCAAATTCAAATATTAGTTTTGAAATAGTTGTCGTAGATAATGACTCTAATGACGATAGTTTAATTGCTTTGAAAAAGGTAAATCCAAAAATAAAAATAATAGAAAATAATTTTAATTTTGGTTTTAGCGTTGCGGTAAACCAAGGCGTCAAAATATGCAAAGGGGAGTATATTTTTTTGTTAAATCCAGATACTCTTTTCATTGATGATGTCTTAAGTAAGCTAATTAAATTAACTAATAAACTCCCAAACTTTGGCGTAATAGGGCCAAAATTAGTTTCAAAAAAAGGAGAGTATCAGCAATCTTTTTGGAGAGAGCCAACCCTGATCAGCACTCTTTTGAGCATAGCTCATCTCGACTCATTTAACTTTAAGAAAAATTATACTAATGTAAAGTTTGATAATATAATTCAGGTGGACACTGTTTCTGGTGGGGGTATGTTTTTAAAAAAAGAAGTTTTTAATCATGTAAATGGTTTAGATGAGAATCTTTTTTGGATGGAGGATATTGATTTGTGCATAAGATTAAAGAGAGGGGGATATTTAACGTATTATTTTACTGAAACTGAAATTGTTCACTTCATTGGGAAAAGCGCTAAAACCAATTATAAAACATCAATATCAAATCAGTTGTTAAGTAAAATTAAATTTTTTAATAAACACCACTCAAGGTGGTCTGCAAAAATAATATTTTTTTCTATTTTATTTATTTTGCTAATTAAAATGCCACTATTTTTGTTTTTTTCTTTATTTCATTCTACATATCGTAAAAAGTTTGTCGCATATCTTTATACTTTACGGTTAGTAATTAATTTCTCTTTTAGCGATTAAAATTACTGATATCGCAAAACCAAACATTATCCACATTGGAAAAAAATAGATAGTTGAACTACCTGCGATTGCAGCTGGGATGAATGATGTTAAAGATAGAAATAGGGATTGACTATAATATTTTAACATAGCGTCTTTACTCGTTCTTGATATAAAAAATAAATTTAAAGTCATGCTTGATATCCAAATTAGGGTTGCTATTGCTACAAAGACACCTCCCTCTACTAACAATTCAATCCAGAAGTTGTGCATTGAAGTAAATCTGCCATCAACTGGTCCAATAATTTGTTGGTTCGCAACTGATCCTCCAGCTCCAAGACCAAGGCCATTTGATTCATAAAATGCTTTCAAGCCGTTATCAACCAATTCTCTTCGCCATTCAATTGATCCACCAATATCAACATCACCGCTTAAAAACAATACAAGCGCCTCAACAGAATTAGCTAGCTCGTTAATTCTTGGATTTTCACTTTCACTTAGTTGAAACATTGCCCAAATGATTGACAAAGTGAATGAAAGAATCAAACTCAGTGTACCCACTCTTTTTTTAATCAGCAATAAATACAGAGCATAAACTAATAGCATTGCTAGAAAAACTGCTCTAGATGCAGTCATAATAATTATTGTAGTGATTGATAATATTCCAAAAAACTTCAAGATAGTTTTCTTGCTGCATAAAAAAAACGGTAGGCATATTACCATAGATATGGCAAGATCGTTTGTATTCCATCTAAATCCAGTTGGCGGTCCTAAGCTAGAATAAATGAAAATATTACCAAACTCTGAAAAGTTGACAGGATTTTTTCCAAACAGAGACGCAATTTGAGAGTATGATGATATTGGCATTCTGAAACTAGTAAATGATTCAATCATGCTTATAAGGATTTCAATTATTATAAAAAGGGACAAGAAATAAAATATTTGGTTGAGATTTTTAATATTTGATGAAAATGAAATAAAACTAAGCGTAATTGCTAGGCCGCAAAAAATATAAAAAATATATTTTAATGCTAAATCAAAATTTGGCGCCCATAGAACTGACAACATGTACCAAAACAAAATTGCTACAAGAGTTTTTACATAGTTTTTTTTAAAAATGCCAATGTTTATACAAAATTCATTTTGTTTAAACTTATAGAATATCACCATTGCAGACATAGCTAAAATGAAATGAAACAAATAAAAGTCACTATAGCTGATTGCTACCCCTAGGAAAGCTGAAATAATTAAGCCCATCTTAAGGTTGTTTATTGTCATTCAGCTTAGGCTTTCATTTATTACTGTAAAACAGAAGGAGTAGAATCATGATAACTGTTGATAACTCATAAAAAATCAATGAAATAGGATATGAGCCAATACCATGACTTTTGAAGATAAAAACAAGAGTAAAAGAGGCAATCATTGCTGAAATCATCTGGATAACTGAAAAGTAAGATTCCTTATCAATGACCATTAACCATTGTCTCCCTAAAGCATTTGAAATTGCTGTTAATGGAAACAATATGCTGAAAATTCTTAACAAATCTTCAGATTTACTAAACTCATGTCCAAGCAATAATAGTATTAGATTTTCTGTGAAAAAATAATTAAGAAGAAAAAATAATAGACCAATGCTACCTATAAAAAAAGAATATTCTTTGATTAGTTTTTTTGATTCATTTTTTTTTTTATCGTTAATAGACGAGATCAATGGGAAAAAGGCCTGGCTAATTGGACTATATAATGTATTGAATGCCCTATGAATTCTACTAGCTCCGAATAGGAGTCCTAATTGAAAAGGGTTAACAAAAACACTTAACATGAAAATACTAATATTTTGATAAAGTAATGGAATTGCTGTTATTAAAAAGCTTGGTATTGATCTTTTAACAATTGATTTACGCTGTTCAAATTGAAATGGGTTAAAGGGTCCTATTTTCTTAACAATTTCATAGAAAAGATAGATGCAGATTAAAGTGCTTGAGAGTGTAAATGATGCTAAAACTATCCATCCATCTTTTGATGATTTAACAAGAAAAATTATAATTAAGAAACTTATTGATCTGAAAAATATTTTTGATATTGAAATTTTTTTCATTTTTTCTATACCCTGAAAATACCAGGTTGGGGTCATGCCTTGAAAAATGGCACCCAGAGCAACAATTAAAATATAGTGCGGACGGCTCGAGAAGATTGGGACATTAAAAGCAACTAAAAAGGCAATTATCAAAACAACTGGTATTAGAAAAATTTTAAATCCGGTTAGATCCTGAATAAAAATTTTTACTTTCGATTTATCTTCTTTAATTCTGGCGACTTCACGAGTCGCCATTAATGACGAGCCAAATTCCATAAACAGTATAATTAACAAACTAAAAGTTTGAGCAAGACTAATTATTCCAAACTCAGTAGTTCCAATTGTTTTGGCAATTAATGGCAACAAAAATATTGACAACAAATAATCAGCAAAATGAGATAAATACAAATATAATGAGTTTATAAAAAAAAAGTTTTTAGTCTTTTTACCAAAATTAAACAGCATTCAAAAAACTCTTTAGGTATAAAATTTTTCCAGCGACTCGACTACTAAATTGCTTGCAAATCCATCTCCAAAAAAATTTTTTGAAAAATCACATTCTATCTTTTTGAAATTTTCATAGGCATGTTTAATTTTTTTGGGTTCACACAAGATGCTGGTGCCACAGCTTAACAGGTCGACCCACTCTGTTTTATCTCTTACAATTAAACACTTCTTTTTTGCAAAAAAAGATTCTTTTTGGAGGCCCCCGCTATCGGTTATTACCATTTCACATGCATTCAAAATTTTCAGCATTGATGTATACCCTGCAGGTTCAATAAAAGTAATATCACTTTTTATTTTGTATTCAGTAATTTTCTTAAGGGTATGGGGATGGATAGGCATAACTATTTTTTTATAAATGTTTATTTGATTTAAACTCTTAAAAATACTAGATAATTTTTCATAAGAATTAATATTCTCTCTTCTGTGAATAGTTGCTAAAAGATAGCTTGATTCAATAAAATCATAATCTAATTTATTATTCAATGAGCTAAATTTTAGATACGCATCGTACATCACATCTCCCGATAATACTAAACCATTTGACAAATTTTCTTTTAATAGATTTTTATAAGCACTTTTAGTCGGGCAAAACAATAAAGAAGACAAATGATCTGTAATCACCCTATTGTTTTCTTCTTGCATAAGCCTATTATAGCTTCTAAGTCCAGCTTCTATATGAAAAATTGGTAAATTAAGCATTTTAGCAGCTATAGCACCCGCTAGTGTAGAATTTGTATCACCATATACTAACACTCCATCAATTTTTTCTTGAAGAAGGATGGGTTTTATTTTTTTTATCATTACATTTATTATTTTAGGAAAATTTATTCTGTTGACACCTAAGTTATATTTAGGAATTGATAAATTCATCTCGTCGAAGAAAATTTTGGACATATTGCGGTCAAAGTGTTGACCTGTATGAATTATGATTTCTGAAATGTTATTTTGAATTTTTATTTTTTCAGATACGAGAGCAGCTTTTATAAACTGGGGGCGAGCACCTAAAATTGTGGCAACTCTCAATTTTTCACACACACAAAGTGTTTAGAGCTATCTAGAGTAAATCTTCCACAAAGACTTTGGCCATCATTTCCAAATTCTAATCTTGTGCCCATTTCATTAACCCAGCCAATAATTTTACCAGGATTACCAACAACGAGTGCATGGTCAGGGACATCCCTTATTACAACTGCACCCGCACCAATTAAACTATATTTACCAATATTTAATCCACACAGAATTGTCGCATTTGCACCGATTGATGCTGATCTCTTAACTAATGTTTTTTTATATTTTTTTGATTCATTTTGGGGGAACTCTGATCTTGGTATAATGATATTTGTGAATACCATTGAAGGTCCACAAAAAACGTAATCTTCTAGCTCTACGCCTTCGTAGACTGATACATTATTTTGTATTTTAACATTATTGCCAATGGTTACGTTATTTGCAATATTAACATTTTGGCCAAGCGTGCACCCCTTGCCAATCTTAACATTTGATTGAATGTGGGAAAAGTGCCAAACTTTGGTATTGTCACCAATAATTACATTTTCATCTATGATAGAAGTTTTGTGTACAAAAAAATTTTTGTTTTTCATGATTAATAAATTACCCTTTTAATGAATTTGAGGCCATTTCAAGAATTTTGACTACATCCATACCCTTTTCAATTCCGGAAAAGTTAGAATTAGCTCCATTTATTATTTTGACAAAATGCTTTATCTCATTTTCCAAAGGTGTAATCTTTTCGTATGAAATTATTTTAGGAGTTTTATTTTTTAAATCAATATTGTTTTCGGAATTATGACTGTCCTTTTCATAAAGCAAAAGAGGCTTACCATTCAATGAATCTTCAAAGTGGACAGTTCCTTTAGAACCTATTATAACCAATCTATGTTCCTTGAATGGATGAAGCCAGCTGACGTAAATGTGTCCTTGGATACCATTTGGGTATTTAAGATATGTTATTGTTGTGTCATGTATCTTGTTTTGTAAGAAAATACCTCCTTGCGAGGTTATTTTAAAAGGGAAGGAGTTTGAAAAATATTGAAAAAGTGAAATATCATGAGGGGCAAAGCTCCAGAAAACATTTTCCTCTTTTCGAACCTTACCAAGATTTAAACGATTACTATAAATATATTGAATACTTCCGATCTCACCAGCATCAATAATTTCTTTTATTTTTATTATTGCAGGATGAAAAAGCATTAGGTGACCAACCATAAGCTTTCCATCATATTTTGCTATTTGGGATTTGATACTTTGAGCATCTTTTGTTGACAGGCAAAGTGGTTTTTCAACTAAAACCGGCTTTGAATAAGACATGATTAGTTTTGCAATCTCTTTATGGCTAGAGGGCGGAGTAGCTACAATATAACCATCATAATCGCAAGATAAGCTTTCATCAATTGTTGAGAAGCAACTCACTTGTGGAAACAAGGATTTTACTTGATCTAGTTTTAATTGACTTCTATCAATACATCCCACTTCAATTTTTAATGAAAAAAGGGTCTTTACATGGTTAATGCCCCAATCCCCAACGCCCACAACACAAATCTTAACTTTTTTCAAAACTTCTAATACCTAAATACTGCATGAGATGAGGCTATAAAAAAACCTAATAACAAAGAAATAACAGCAATAAAATATCTATTAGGATAGCTTTTATTGACTGGTGGAACTGCATAATCTAAAATGTGCAAAATAGGAGACTGTTTGACCTCTTCAATTCTCGCAAGCTCAAGTTGTTGTTGTAAGGTTAAATAAACTTCTTTTTTTGCCTCAACTTTCCTGAAAAACTGTGAATACTTCATGAAAAGTTCAGGTGAATTTTCGTATCCACGATTTCTCTCTTTGAAAATTTTTAAATCTAACTCAGAATTTTCAAGTTCTTTTTTTACAATTGTTAATCGTTCAAAAATAAATTCTTTTTCTTTTTTTGATTGAGCAGAATTTTCCTTTTGAATGTATAGCTCAATTTGATCGCCAATAAAATTTGCAACACCTGCTGCAACATTGGGATCTTGAAATGTGGTTGTAATCTTTATGAGCCCTGTCATTCTATCCTCAGAGACATGAATGTGATCTTTGAATTTTTGGATTGCACTTTCAATCACAATCATAGAATCAAGCTGAGAATCTTTATTGCTGAAAAGAGATTTTTTTTTATTAATTTGCCATAACTCAATTAAGTTTTTTGAATTTCCCTTTCGAGTGGTCCATTTCTTATTTATAACCAGGTTTGCTATTAATCTAGAATTAACAACATCCGGTATATTAAAATTTTGCTCATTATTGGTCGTATTTATACCAAAATTAGCTGCTAAAGATTGAAATTGACCTATTTGACTAATGTCATTTTTTGCAGGATATAGCGAAATCTCAGCATCAAAATATTTCTTTAATAAAAATGAAGAGGATGTGCCTAAAATTGTGAATGAAAGAGTTAATAAAAAAATATAACCCTTACTCTTAAATAATACATTAAATAAAACTTTAAAATCTATGGTGTTTTCATTGATGATTTTGGGTTTAACATTCTCATCTAGTTCAAAATTAAATTCTGGATAAGCATTTTTAATCTTATTAATAACATCTATGTTTATTGAAGTGTAGCCTTTCTCATAATTTATTAAAGTTGCTCGAGAAACGCCTAGTTTTTCGGCCATGTCCTCTTGTCGAATATCATTTACTAGTCGATATCGCTTTATTTTCTTTCCAAGTGATAATGGTTTAGTTTCCACTGTTTGCCTGATTAGCTAGGAGAGATAGAGTTATAAGAGTGGTAGCAATATTACCCGCTTGAGTTGATAACATTGAAAATATTTGAAAACCGGTTAGTTCTTGCTTGCCACTAATTGTTCTTTGGTTAATATGGATAACAGACCCTTCTTTGACTTTTGGTGAAAAAAGTCTTTTGACTGGCTTTGAGATGCCATTAGGATAGGTTATGTAAATGCTTCCTTCATCTGCAAAACTAGTAAATCCACCAGCTGTTTCTATATAATCCATAATAGAGTCATTCCTTTTATAGCTAATGTAGCCAGGAACATTTACTTCTCCCGCCATCAAAATTAAACCGGATTTCTTTAAAACATTGATACTATCACCATTAGTAAGAGCAAATGTATTTTTTTCCCATGCAATTTTTAAGGAGTCTCTAAAAATCTCGATTCCATCCTTCAAAGCAAAGTTTGTCAATCCACCTGATAAATCGATGATGTCATTTAAAGTTGTAAGTTCATTTACCGGATAAATTCCGGGATAAGCTATCTCTCCTGTAATTATTATATCTTGAATAGGTTTATAAATGTTTTTTTGCGGTATAGTTATATGGTCTCCATTTTTCAACTTTATATCATTTTTATAATCAACAACTAATTTTTCTGGTGTTGGCCCATTTGGATTTTTTCTAAATATACGTACCTCTTCTAAGTTCATTGTTTGAGCAAATTCAAAACTCTCAAGTGACATTGTTGCATTTACAAGTTTTCTCAAACTCATATTTTCATTGAAAGGATATATGCCAGGATTTTTTATTTGACCATTAATTTTTACAAATTTCTTAGTCTCAGGTAAGAGAGGAACATGGACACTATCTCCTTCAAATATTTTAAAGTCATATGAATTATCGTATTCAACGATATATCCCTCGCTATCTGATTTTCCATTTCTATTTAATAAAAAATATTTTGAAGATCTTTTTTCTAAACCACCCGCAAATTTAATCAAATCTTTTATTACCTCCCCCTCTACCATCTCATAGTAGCCAGGCCTTCTAACCCTTCCAGTAATTGCAATTGTTGAATTTCTTGGGGGAATGTATACTATATCTTGATCTAAGAGCCTGAAATCTCCTAAGCTATTTGCGTTCAATAAATAATTATAAATGTCTAGTGAACTAACAGTCTCGCCATTTCTAATTATCATTATTTTTCGCAACGATCCACTATTATCAACTCCCCCAGCTTGAATAAGACCACTTAATACAGTTGAGAATGGGTGAAGCAAGTGAACTCCAGGTATGTTAACAAAGCCAACAAAATTTACATTGACAGATTTTAACTCTCCTAAAGTCAAGTCCAAGTAGGATTTAGCCGACTGACCAATTAGTGTTGAATATACTTTAGAAAATCTAGAAAGAAGATATTCCTTTGCTTCAGATATATTCTTTCCAGCGAGGTTCAAAACTCCAATATTTTCAATAAAAATTTGACCATCTCTATCAATTGTCTCATTAAAATATGAATTTGATTCTCCCCATAGTGAAATTATTATTTCATCACCGGGACCCAGTTTATAATATCTTGGTATTGGTAAATTTTGCCAAAAAGGGATTGAGTCTCTTTTAGTAAAAAAGTCATATCCTATGTAAGGCATTTTCTTAATTGTATCTTGTAAGAACTTTAATTCTTTCAATAGATTTTCAGTATTAACTAATAGAGATTCAATGTCTTTTCTTGAGTAAATTAATTTATCAGGAAGCGCAGTGCTTTTTGCAGTTTTTTCAGCATCTGTAATATCTTTAGGCTTTTGAATTGACTGCATTTCAAGAACTTTTTTGTATTCATTCTGAAGTCTTTGTATTTCTTGAAGATTTTGCGCAAAAACAGGTGTATTTAATACAAAAAAACTAAAAATAATTATTTTCAAATTTTTCATTTATGATTTTACACATATTTGACATAATGTCAAATATTTTATATTATTTGTCGAGAAGATTATAGACAAATTGTATAATATATTTACATATTGTAAAAATTAAAATATGGTTGACTCAATTTCAAATAATAACGTTTTTGTACGTTGGATTGACCCAAAGTTAAAGGTCTCATCCCATACATTTTTATTATTATCTATAAATCCATAATGCTCATAGTATTCATCCTCGTATTTTAAATAACATGAAATGTGTTTAAAATTATATCCAACTGAAACTTTGCTTTCAATTTTAACTTCGGGGGGGAAATGATATGTTACACCATGTCTTTCATAGTTCAATCCGTACAAAATTGAAAATCTTTTGTTTATATACCCAAGGTATATTAAAAGATCATCTGAGTCAGTACCGCTATGCGCGGCCCATCTGCGACCATAATATGATGAATAATTATATTTTATATTGTCATACCAGTTCGGGGTGGGAATTATGTTATAATATACCCCCTGAACTAATCTTGTATACTCTATACCATATGTGAGGTTTTTTATATCAAATGCACCATACTTTCTTAACCCTATGATACTTGATATGGCATTTTCGTAATATTTCTTTTTATTAATCGCATTGCTAAAGTGTCTATTTGGTGTACCAACTTCATAATAAAGATTAATACCAGAATTTTTATCACTTAATAAAATATAAAAATCTATATACCTATCCCAGTATTTAAGATTTCTATTCGTAAAGATAACACTTAATGCATCATTAATATTCCAGTTAATATCAGAATGCCCACCATTTAAGATATGTTTAATTATTCCAGTTTCTAAATTTTTATATCTAAGGTTTAGACTTAGCGAAGACAGGTAAAAGCTCGCATCATTGATATTTTTCATTTTTTGAGAGGTAAAAAATTCTATTTTGTATTCAAAATTATCGAAAAATGATAAAAATCCATCTGTTGACACAAAATAATGATAAAAACCCCTGGCATTATTTGAAAGTACGAGACTATTATGAATTCCAGGACCCCACCATTTACTCCAATTTCCGTAACCAGCTGAGATACCTTTATAAAAGATTTTAAGACCAGAATTTTTTAAAATAGATTGATAATCTTTTTTCAGTGGAACGTCGTTTAGTTTTGAAAACGGTCCTTTTTTTGATGGAGTATAAATTTCAAATACTTTTCTCTGAATTAACTGTGGTTCAAAATGTATTAAAAAATAATTGCTGCTATATTTAAATGATAATTCATTTATTTGACCGTACCCCTTGGGTAAATATAGACCATCTATATTTTCAAGATTAGGGAGATTTGAATTCAAATAAAATTTATTATTAAAAGATAGTTTTATTTTTGAGTTTGCATGAAATGTTCTTTGTGAAATTAATTCGGGATACATTTCATAAAATATTCTTGAAAGATAACTATGGTCAGCTGAAGGCTTGGCTTGAGAAAAAACTCTTCCAGTGAAAAGAATAATAACTATCGATAAATGGATAGAAGTTTTAAAGGAAAATTTCATTTTATATTGATTTTAATTCCTGCCCACAGAAAATTGCTTACAGATTTTCCATTTTCAATAAATCCAAAATTTATAATGTTTTCTCTTTCGACAGAAACAAAAAGGGTATTCTTTTTATTAATGGCTTTGTAAAAAGATAGGGAATATTCTGTTTTGAGCTCAGTATTTTCCATACTTTTTATTCCATGCCTTTCTTTATTTATGGTAAAAATTGTAGATTGATTTTTCTGTGCATAGCCAATTGCAAAAAAAAGGTCATCCGATGAAGTACCAGAGTGGGCACCTATTCTTCTATTTTCATATGAGAAATAATCATATGCATCTTTAGTATAATAGTTATCCTTATTAGGGTCACCTCTGTAGAATTTTGGGTTAAAAGTATTTGATATCTTTGTAGAGAGATATTCTGCTGTAAGTATTAATTTATTTTGATTTAATTTGATTATTTTATTAAAACCATAAAGATATCCCAGAGTATGGTCCCAATGCGCTCTTAAATCTGTAAAATTTGCCCTATTGTCGTCACTTGATACTTCAGCATAAACTCTAAGCTCTTGTTCAAAAAAATCTACCTCTGCATATGCAGTAAGTATTTCATCCCACGCATCAAACCCTGGAGTGCCTGGTTCAGTGTAAGATAGATTCTTTTTGCTTTGTCCAAAAAGTGGCTCAAAAACTAATTGAACAGCGTCTTCAATTGACCAAGAATTTGTTGATATAGTGCTTGAGGAAAGATTTTTAAAATTTCCAGAAAGATAAGTTCTGTGAAAACCAATTTTACTTTTTGAAGATCTTGATATATAACTAAGGTGGGCCTTAAGACCTGAAAAGAATATTTCTTGATCGAAAGAACTTGTATATGGCATTACAATTACCTCAGAACCAAATGAAAATTTTCCAAGGTTTATATCTTTGAATGTTCCAAAAGAGAATGTCTCTTGGCTTGGGGCGTTGCTTGATAAAGATATGGAGGAATGAAGTCCAGGCCCCCACCAGTGACTCATGTATCCATAGCTTATTCCTATATCTTTATAATGAAGTGATAATTTTGACTGACGAAAACCAGTATCTTTATTGAATTTTATTTTTGTATGATTATTTGTCATTTGATACGATCCGCTAACACCATCAATTTTAATTATACCGTTATGTGTGATTTCGTACGGTTCTAGTGAAAGAGATAAGTATGTTGAAAAATACTCAAATCTGGCACTAAAAAAATTTGCTGATGATCCAACTACAAATATCTCAGCAGAATTATCAATGTTAGGATGACCGTTATTTAGAATAGTTTGAGCATTTAAAGAAAGTTTAAAGTTTGATTTCCCATCATTATTATTATTGAGCCCGCTTAATTCATTATAAATATTTTGCTGAGGAAAAACTAAACCATAATCCAGTGAATTTGTTTGAGACAATAGTTTAAAATTCAAAAGAAATAAACAAAAATTGATGCATTTATAGTATTTAACCCTATTAATGAGAAACGCCTTTGGGAGTTAAAATCTGAAGAAATGTCAAAAAGATAATTTTTATATTAAGCATCGTTGATCTGTTGATTAAATAATATTCATCATAACTAACTTTTTTTGATATTGAGAGATCATCACGTCCATTGATTTGGGCCCATCCAGTTATTCCAGGATGAATTTTGTGAATACCTAGCTTAGTTCTTAAATCGATTAAGTCATACTGGTTATATAATGCTGGACGAGGTCCAATAAAACGCATTTCACCTTTCAAAATATTTATTAATTGTGGAATTTCATCGATACTCAGCTTTCTAATTATTTTTCCAAATGAAGTATTGTAATTTTTATTTGAATTGATTAGATGGCTGGCGATATTTGGAGTATCGATTTTCATTGTTCTGAATTTATAAATCCAAAAAATCTTATTGTTAATACCTGTTCTTTTTTGTGAGAAAAAAATGGGGAACCCATCATCAAGTGCAATTAAAATTGATATAAGTAACAAGAAGGGCAATAATACTATCAATATGGTGAGACTAATTAATCTACTTATCATTTAATATCATTTAAGTTTGTTGGTAAGGTTATGAATTTAGAAATCTTTTTTGAGCAAAAAACATTGTTTGATAGCAGTTTAACTGAATTTTCAACCATAAAACGATTTTTTAATATTTTTCCTAAATAGTAGCAAAAGTAAACCATTATTTTAGGCAACCTGATTATTAACTTAGCTTTTTTGTGTTTTAATAAGTCGTTATAAGTATATACACTGTGATCTGAAATAATATAAGTACCAGATGGTACATTATCATTTGTTATTGCTTTAGAAACAAAATTTATATTTTCAATATTACATAATGATAATTTTGTTTTACCATTGCCTACCCGATAAAAAAAACTCTTTATTTTGGTTCTTCGGTCAATGTTCATTGAAAAACCATCAGAATAAACAGGCGCTAATCTTAATATCCATGATTTATCATAGTATTTCTTTTTTAAAAATTTTTCCGCTTTAAGCTTAGTAATTGCATATGGGCTCATTGGTTTTTGTATAGAATTTTCATCATAAAGATTTCTATTTATTGCCTCACCATATATTGATATTGAGCTTGAATAAATTATTTTTTGTGGTACTTTATTGTATTTTTCTAAAGAATTCATAAGATTTTTTAATGTCTTATAGTTCACGTTTTCAAAAGTATCTAAATCTTTTGATTTGCCTTTTGAATGAGCTAGCCCAACAAAGAAAAAAATAGTTTCAAATTTTGGCGCATGATTTACAAATTTATCTATCTTTGCAATATTCAATAGATTTAATTGAAATAGATTCATTGAGGGGTCTTTTTTTTTGGATGATGTTAATGTAAGGCAATAAATATCTTTTAAAAATGCGCTCACTGATGATCCGATAACACCGGTTGCGCCAACAATCAGAATATTTTTTTTAATTAACTCGTTCATGCAGTGTTTTATAGATGTTAAGATGTTTTGTTATTACGCTATTTATATCAAATCTCTGTTCTGCTAATACCCTTCCCTCGGCTCCCATCCTTTCACATAAACTCGGGTTTTTAATTAATTTTACAATTGCTTCTGAAAGCTGTTCTACGCTTCTGACTTGAACAAGAAGTCCAGAAATATTATTCTTTATGGCATCACGACACCCTGGATGATCAGTCGTTATCACCGGCCTTCCACATGCAGCTGCCTCAATTAATATTTTTGGCAAACCCTCTCCATAATAAGATGGAAATACAATTATGGTTGACGATGAGATCAGTGAGCTCATATCTTTACAAAATCCAAATAGTTCAATATGATTACCTTTTCTCCAACTATCTAGCTCTTCATCTGTTATCGAGGATGGGTTTAGCTTATCTGGCTCGCCTGCAATTTGAAAACGTGCATTAACACCATTTTCTTTAAGGACTTTTGCTGCATCAACAAACTCTCTAACGCCTTTATCTGCAATTAATCTAGAGGCAAAAAGAACGACAGGATTACCTTTTGGAAAAGGCTTTCGTTTAAATTTTGTTAAGTCAATTCCTGAACCATTGATAATCGATGATTTTTGGATATCAACTTTTGCACTTCTGAACAATTTTGATTTATCACTGGAATTTTGGAATATAATATGGGGATTCTTATGTCCAAGAGCAAAAAAATACATAAGCGATGATATTTTTCTTTGAAGAAATCCAGTTATACCTTTTTTTGAAAAAACGTGTCCTAGACCTGATATTGCAAAGACAACAGAAGATACTCCAGCTAATCGTGATGCAATTCCTCCTAATAAAACCGGTTTAATTGTGACTAAGTGAAGTATGTCAGGGTTTACCAATTTAATTATTGAATAAGTTTTCCAAAATTCAATTAGGATTAATAGGGGTGATTTTTTACTTCTATGAAAGTTTAGAGGGTGAACTATTATTCCGTTATCTTTCAATTCGTTCAATTTATTTGTGGTTTTTGTCGCAATATGAACTTCATATCCCTCATTTATTGCTCTCAAAGCAATTGGGAGGCGATGAGAGATAAAAAACCAATCAACATTCACAATAAATAATATTTTTTTCACAATTTCTTAATTACACAATTTTGTCATAATTAGATGCGAACCAGATATTAATAAATCATCATCTGAGAGCTTATGAAATTCTTTAGCAAGTTGAGCTCTTTTATTTGGCAGATTATCCCATCGTGAAGTACTAATAACTTTAATCTTAAAACCAATATTTTCGCATATTGATAGCATTTCAGATAGCTTTAATCTGTTAGTATAAAATCCACTCTCTGAAGCAAACCAATCTTGCTCCCATAAACTTGAAGGAAATCGTAAGTTATTTAAACCACCACCAAGGTGGTCTTTAAAGTCAACAACATGACTCATAATTCCGCTTGGTTTTAATAACCTGAAACATTGTTCCATCGTCTCTTCAAATTCATTCCGTCTAACATGTTCAAGCACAGCTTGAGAAAAAATTAAATTAAGAGATGAGCTTTTAATCATTTTTAGAGACTGGAGTCCATTATAAAAGTAATTTCCGTTGACGTAGGAAAGCATTTTATCTAAATCTTTTTCAAAAGAGATAAATGGCAATTCAAGGGCGGGATATTTTTTTTTAAAGTTTTCTATTTGCTTTTTATATAATGACATATCTTTATGAGCAAAATTTCCTGAATCAACTAATATAAGCCCTTTAGAGCCAAGCGCCGGAGCTAATAAAGAAGAAAGAACACTATCGCCAGGACCCATTTCTAAAGCTTTCCAATTTTTCTCAATTTTCAATTCTGATGCGTGTTTTTTTAGCACACTCCATGCATAAGAAAAATCATCCATTGCGCCATGCCTGAAAATGCCAAATTTTGCCCAACTCCGATAGTTAAATGGTAAACGAGACAAAATCAATTTTGCTAATATTTTAATTCTCCAAAATTTAATCTTTTTTTTATTGATCATTTTTCTGATACCATGCTTGAAACATTAAAATACTCCACAGCAACTGAGCCCAATTTCTTTTGCCAGACATATGCTCTTGCCATAGAAGGTTTATTTTTTGAGTGTTTAAAACTCCCTCATCTTTTATTCTATTATAATCTAATAAATCTTCAGCCCAATCACGCAATGAACCTCTTAGCCAATCACTCAATGGAATACTAAAGCCGGATTTTGGCCTATTTACTAATTTTTTTGGTACATACTGATAAAGAATCTGATGTAAGGGCCATTTAGTTGTGCCATTTCTATATTTAATTGACTGCGGCAACGACCAAGAAAATTCGATGATTTTGTGATCAAGCAATGGAATTCGAGTTTCGAGAGACATTGACATCGCGGCACGATCAACCTTGGTTAAAATATCATCGGGCAAGTAAAACATCTGATCAAAAACCATCATTTTTTGAATTAAATCTAAATTATCATGTTTTATTTCACCGCTTGAAAATATTGTATTAGGCTCAGATCCACCAAAGACTATTGACTCAGGATTCCTTGAATTTGAAAGATGGAAATCTCTGTAAAAAAGATTAAACGAAGAAGATGGAAAGACATCAGCTCCTTTGTATAATTTATCTGCAAAATTATTAGTTTGATATTTTTGTGGAAAAATCTTTGATAACTTATTCCATTTCTCTGGAGCTATTGATAAAATACTTTTTGATATAAACTTTCTTGAAAATTCAGGTAACCAGAATAAATTTTGCCACAAACGCTTACTATCAAAGTACCGTTTATAACCACAAAATAACTCATCACCCCCATCTCCTGACAAAGATACAGTAACGTGTTTTTTAGCTAATTTTGAAACTATCAAGGTTGGGATTTGAGAGGAATCTGAGAATGGCTCACAATATACTGAAGGTAGATCGGGAATGACCGCCATTGCTTCTTTAGGAGATACCATTAAATCGTTATGTTCGGTATTAAGGTGTTTTGCTACTTTTCTTGATTGCTCAACCTCATTAAATTGGTTTTCATGAAAACCAATGCTAAATGTTTTTACTGGTTTCATTGATTGGGATTGCATTAAAGCTACAACAAGAGATGAATCAATACCTCCTGATAAAAAAGCCCCTAATGGGACATCAGATATCATTTGTTGATTTATAGATTTCAATAACAACTCTTTGAGTTCCTTTAAAGCTTCATTTGAAGAGCCCTTAAATACATTTTCTTGTCCTGATCGCGCTATTTTATCAATAGGCCAATAGTTTTCTATTTTTTCTTTTTTACCAGAATTAGATAAAGTTAAAAGACAACCTGGACTTAGTTTAAATATTCTCTTATAAATTGTATACGGAGCTGGGATGCTAGCATGTCTAAAAAATAAAGTTAGAGCATCAAGATTTAAAGTTGGATCAAACTTTGGATGTATGCTAAGCGCTTTTATTTCTGATGCAAAAAGAAAAGAGTCTCCATTCCATCCATAGTAAAGCGGTTTTTCTCCTATTCTATCACGTCCTAGAGTTAATGCATTATCTTTTTTGTCCCAAACTGCAAAAGAAAACATTCCTGTTGATTTTTCAACAGTTTTTCTTATTCCCCAAAGATCAAAACCATTTATCAAGGTCTCGGTATCTGAGTGCCCTCTCCATTTAAAAATTCTTCTCTCTAAAGAAATTTCCTTGCGGAGGTCCTTGTGATTATATATCTCACCATTAAATACAATTTTATAGCGACCGCTTGCAGAAAGCATCGGTTGGTGTCCTGCCTTAGATAAATCTATAATTGAAAGTCTTCTATGTCCAAATCCAATGTTACATTCTGGTGAAAACCAAAAACCTTTATCATCGGGACCGCGTGAACGAATTTTTTCATTCATCTTTTCGAGTAAAGTTTCGCCCTCAACCTGGGAAAGGTTTGATGACCCTCCCAAAAAACCAGCAAAGCCACACATTGTTAATTAAGATCCATTCAAAACACTAGAGTAAGCTGATTCATATTGATTGCAAATTTCTTTGATTGAAAAGTTATCACATATTCTTTTTCTTGACCTTGAAGCAATAGCTTCTTTTTCTTTATGATCTAGTAACACTAGTTTTAAAATTCCCTGCGCAAGAGAAAAAGAATCTTCCTTTTTTACAACAATGCCTATATCATTCAATAATAAATCTACATCTCCAACATTTGTTGACACACAGGGAAGCCCTACAAGCATAGCTTCCGCTAGCGCATTTGGAAAGCCCTCACGAGATGAGTGGAGACAAAAGACATCCATAGATGATAAGCAAATCGATATATCCGTTCGCTCTTCCATTAAATTTATTTTTTTTTGAATATTTTCAGTCTTTATCCAATCAAATAGTTCTTTGTTCTTCTTTGATATCCCTTTTCCAATAATTAAAAATCTAATATTTGAATTTTTTTTGGCAGCAATACCTGCAGCCTTTATAAAGTTTCTATGATCTTTTGCTTTGTTAAATCGACCTACGCTCCCCACTACAACGTGATTGGGTTTGTATCCGAGTTCTGTTCTAAAGTTTTGACGGCTTTTTTCTCTGAACTTTAAATCATAAATATCAAAACCATTATTTATAATTATCATTTTTTTTGCTGAATAACCTATTTTAATATGAGATTGTTTTGCAGCATCAGCCACACATATAATAATTTTTGGAATGAGATAAGATAAAAATCCTCCAATTCTTCTAATTACTTTAGTGAATATTTTTGACCCTTTGTTCGCATCAGTAGTTCTTAATCCCCATATTATTTTTTTTATTCCAGCAAATCGCGCTGCAATTCCACCAATAATATTTGCATGATACATCCAAGTATTAACGATATCTGGCTTAAGTGATTTAATATAGATAGATAATTTCCAGAACTGCTTTAAGGGATTTTTTTTAAAATCAAATTGAGTGACTTCTACCTTAGCTTCTTCAAATTGTTTTAATAGTGTTCCACCGGACGTTAATGAAATCACCCTATGAGTATAATTTTCTTTTTCAAAATTTGTTACTAGTCTATAAAGTGCATTTTCCGCACCCCCAATTTTTAGACCAGTAATTATATGAAGAACGCTTATCATGTATCCTTGCTCATAAACTAAATTTTATAGTTTAATGGTTTTATTGCAAAGGTTTAACAGTTCATGATTATGAGTAATTAAAAGAACTGTGTTTTTTTCTGACAATATTCTTTCTGAAATTTTCTTTTCAACAGTTGAGTCTAAAGAAGAAAAGGGCTCATCAAGTATCAATAAATCGGGATTAGAATATAAAGCTCTCGCAATTAGCAATCTTTGTCTCTGTCCACCGCTTAACTTTAGACCAGATTCTCCAACATGGTAATCTACTCCCTCATTTTTAAAAATTTCATGATTGATTGCTGATTTTGAAAGAACGCTCTCTAAATGCTCTTCTTTTCTTTCAGTCAAATGAGTGCGTTCAAAAACTATGTTTTCTTTTATTGTGGAGCTTAAAATAAGGTGCTCTTGTGACACATAGCCAATTAATTTTCTCCAATCATTAATGTTAATTGATGAGAAGGTGGTTTCATCATTTATTTTTATTTCTCCAGATACACATGCTTTTAAACCGAGAATCATATCAATTAAAGTGGTTTTTCCGGCTCCACTCTTTCCAATAATTGCAACCTTATCTCCTTTATTAATCACAAAACTTAATGAATCGATGATTTTTGCGCCATTTATTGAATAAGTAACATTATTAAATGATATTTTGTCTATTGATTTGATAGAATTGATTCTTGAAAATTGATTATTTGAAATTTTTGATGTGTCTTGTAATAATAAGTTTTTAACTAAACTTAAACCGCCATGTGAATATGATAGGGAATTGAATGCTGCTATAATTCTATTTACGGAAGGCAAAAGTCTATAAAATGCCGCTGCCAGCATTGTCATTAAGGGTATAAATTGATCTGATGTGCTGTAAAAATATCCATATGTAAAAATCAGAATAATCATTATGAAGCCTATAAATTCTAAAATGTATTTAGCTAGCTCACCAAGGGTTCTTGATCTAACTGCAATAGAAACATACTCATTAACATTGGATAACATTTGAGCGGCAAAACTATCAATAACTACAAAAACTTTAATAACTTTTAAATTTTTAATAGTTGATTGTACTAGACTAAACATTTTGTCTTGAACAATAACTCTAGCATCTCCTAGCTTTAACATATATGATGAAATGTTGCTAATCGCTAAGATTGATTTTATTGCAAAAACGAAAAGGAGAATAAGTGCGACAATAGGGCTTGCGTATAGCGTTAAAGTAAAAATAAATAATGCAATTAAACCTTCACTAAATATTATAACCAATGAACTCATATAATCATTGACATGCAAGGTTTCAGCTGTAATATTTTTAGTCATGCTTGAAGCATCGCCTTGCTGATAGCTTTCATAATCAAGGTGCAAATAATATTTATATAATCTATTAAATATATCTCCATAGAATCCAAGTAGAACGGTATTTTTATAGTATAATAA
>MDTD01022711.1_pt1 | contig 21209 bp, 19 predicted proteins | sample 811221 | NCBI WGS metagenome assembly MDTD01 (sample SAMN05326646, study PRJNA326480) | marine metagenome | isolation source: seawater | place: Pacific Ocean: South West | collected 2011
ATATGACTAGATTTTTTATAACAGTAGATAATGCAGTAAAATTTGTATGTAAATCTCTAGACTTAATGAGGGGCGGAGAAATATTTATCCCTAAAATACCTTCGGTTAAAATAGTTGATTTAGCGAGAGCTATTTGCGCTAAGTCCAAAATTAACTTTATTGGTGTTCGTCCAGGAGAAAAACTACACGAACTGATGATTCCAAGTGATGAATCATCAAGTACATTAGAATTTAAAGATTTTTATATACTTCAATCTTCTATCTTAAAAAGTAAAAGCATAATTTATAATAAAAAAAAAGGTAAGCCTGTTGATTTAGAGTTTTCATATAGCAGTGAAAACAACCCAGAGTGGCTGAGTATAGGTAAAATAAAAAAAATAATTAAAACGATTTAAATGAGCACAAAACTATTAATAATTGGTTCAACTGGATTAGCTGGAAGTTATTTCTTTGAAAAGTTTTCAGAAAATAGAAATTTGAAAATTTTTGAAATTAATAGTCAGATTCTTGATCTTTCAAAAAATAAATCAGAGATAAAACTTAATAAATTTATTAATGATTTTAAACCAGAAGTTATATTAAATCTTTCAGGATTAACAAATGTTGATTTATGTGAAATCCATCCCAAAAAAGCCCAGGTACTTAATCATTACGTATTAAAAAAAATAATTTCGTGTAAGTTTGAATTTTTGATTCATTTTTCCACTGATCAAGTTTATCCAGGTCATAAAGGTAACTATAAAGAATCTGAAGAAAAACCGATAAATGTATATGGAAAAACAAAACTTCTTGGAGAAAAAATTTTAAATGAGCGAGACGATAGTTTAATATTAAGAACCAATTTTTTTGGGAAATCACCTTCCAAAAAAAAAAGTCTAAGCGATTTTTTTATTGATGCTTTTAAAAAAAAAGAAAAGATCAATTTGTTCACGGATCTTCTGTTTTCTCCTTTAAACTTATGTACACTTTCGAATTTGATAGAAAAAATTATATTGAGGAAACGGATATCAGGTACTTTTAATTTAGGTTCTAAGAATGGAATGAGTAAAGCTGATTTTGCAATTAGTATAGCAAAACACCTTAAATTATCTACCAAATATACAAGAACAGTAAGTTCAAACGACATCAAATTTTTTAAAGCAAAAAGACCAAAAGATATTCGAATGAATGTATCGACTTTTGAAAATTATTTTGGTAGTTCATTACCATCGCTAGAAGAGGAGATAAGGAAACTTTGAATAACTTTAAAAAATTTTTGAATAAAACACAAAATCACTACTTTATAGCTGATATTGCAGCTAATCATGATGGTGATTTAATTAAAGCAAAAGAATTAGTTCATGCCGCATCTGAATCGGGTGCTGACGCTGCAAAATTTCAAAATTTTCTTGCAAAAACCATTGTCTCTGATTTAGGTTTTAAAATACTAGGTGAGCAAATATCTCATCAAAGCAAGTGGAAAAAATCTGTTTATGAGACTTATCGTGATGCTGAATTACCATTTGAATGGACCAATGAACTTTTAGATGCATGCAAGAAATACAATATTGATTTTTTTTCTGCATCATATGATTTAGGAATTACAAAAAAATTAAAGAAGTTTTCAGAAATATTTAAAATTGGTTCTGGCGAGATAACCTGGTTGGAACACTTAAAATTAATAGAAAATATTTATGACTATATTATTATTGCAACAGGGGCCTCTACCATAAAAGATGTTGAAACTGCGTATAATATTCTTAAAAAAAAGAATATTGTTTTAATGCAATGTAACACTAACTATACCGCTAATAATTCTGAAGATTCTAAAGAAAGATATAAAAGATTTGCAAGTATAAACCTTAAGGTTTTAGATCAATATAAAAAAAAATTCCCTAAAGTAATTTTAGGACTTTCTGATCATACATTAAGTGATACAACTGTTTTGGCATCAATTGGACTTTATAACGTTAAAGTGATTGAAAAGCACTTTACTTTAAATAATGATGATGAAGGCCCTGATCATCCATTTTCAATTACACCAATGAATTGGAAAAGAATGGTAAAGAGAGTAAACGAGTATCATAATCTTATTGCCAAACATTCAAACGTTCAGTCAAAATTTAATGAATTAGAAAAAATTGTCGATGACACTAGTGAGCTAGAACTTTGTCTTGGCGATGGAATTAAAAAAATTGAAGAAAACGAAGAGCTTACATCTATCATCCAAAGAAGAGGACTATACATCAATAAAACACTTTATTCTGGACAAATCTTGAAAAGAAGTGATATTGATGTTTTGAGACCGTGCATTAAAGAAGGTTTTTGCGCTTCAGAGTTAGAATTTATAATTAATAAACAGATAAAAAAAGAGCTAATTAAAGGAGATTTACTTCGAAAAGAAGATATTATCTTTTAAATAGGTACTAATTCTTTTTTATAATTTGTGATTTCAAAATTATCGGAAAAATTAAATATTCATGCCATAATTAGAAAAAGTAAAATTCGCTGCATTATTTATTTTTCTTCAACATGTCATATTTGTATTTTAGCAATTCTAAATCGTCATAAGTATTTAAATCGCACCTATATTTGTACTTAACATTAAAAGGTAACAGCCTTGGAAGACTTTTATGACTTTGAAATTTTTCAATTTTCTTTTGATTAAATATATAAAATAAACCAGAATCTATTAAAGTTTTCTTTAAATTTTGTGAATTTCGTCCTACCATATTTTTAAATAAAGGTCTTAAATAACCTGAATTTTTTAATTCAAGTGACCACCAAATAGGATGAGATGGTTCTTCACAACTAATTAATAAATTTGGTTTTATCTGCTGATATTTTTTATAAGCACTAAAAAGAATATTCCTATTGATCAAAATAGCTGTTGGAAGAATAAATAATATTTCATAATCATTTGAATATTCTGAAAATCTAGGAATATCAAACTTTATTAAATCCATAAATGTAGAATTATCGTCAGACAATTCTTTTTTTCTCAATTTTAAGGTTTCTATACCCTGTTTATTGCAAATATTTGCAATCTTAGAGCTATCAGTTGATACAAATATATTACTTATAAAATTAAGTTTCTTCGCGATATTGATTACGTGAGTAATTAAAGGTTTTCCATCAAGTAATTTTATATTTTTATTTTTAATTCTTTTGGAACCAGATCTTGCGGGAATATAGACGATCATTTTACAATTTTTTTCATTAAAAACCAAGTTATGTCATCTTGTGGATAAATGGGATCATTGTGATAAACAAAACCATAATCAATCAACTTTAATTTTTTATATTGACACATAAGGTCACCCGCAAAATCTCTTTTGAAAAGTTTATTTTCAAAATCTCTATATTTTACCTTTGTTGGTTTGGGGTTATAATATTCACAAAATAAAATGTATTTCGAAGACAAATTATAAATCATTTTATAAATTTTCTTTAAAACTGTCGGATTTATGTGAATTAAAACAGTTTTTGTAAAAACGAGCTCAAACTTTTTTTTTAAAAACTCGTTGTCTAAATTTAAAATTGATCCTTGAAATATTTTATTCTTATCTACAACTTTTTCTAAATAATTAACTGCTTTTTTATTTATCTCAACTGCATAAAGATCCATATTCGGTTTAATTTTTTTTAATGCTTTTAAATTTAATCCAATATTTGCACCAATTTCTAAAGTGTTTTTTGGAAAAGATCTATTTTTAAATACTTTTTTAAAAAGATTTACGTTAGATTGAACTAATTTATTTGAAGAGTTTCTAGATATATAATCATCACCAAAACTTCCTTCCCAAAAAATTTCCTGCTCATTTTTGATTTTTTTTTTCATAGCTTCTTCAAAAAGAATTTTAACAGAATTAAGAATATATTTAAATTAGCTTTTAAACCACTTCCAAATCTTGGGGAATCTAATCTTTCTTCCCCAGATATTTTTATTTCAATATAACGTACTTTTTTTTTTAAGAGATTAATCAAAAAAGAAATTCCCAAATCATCACTTTTCTCTTCTATTATAAAATTATTTAACATTCCAAAATTTATTGCGCGCATGCCACACATAATATCTTTAACACCATAGATTATCTCAAAATATTTACAAAATATTATTTCAGCAATTCTTTGTTTTTTTCTTCTTACTCCAAAAACAAGCGGAACCTTTTTAGAGTGATTTATAAAGATATTTATGAGATCTGGGGAATGCTCTCCGTCAGCATCAATAGAAACTATAATCTTAAAGCCTAATTGTCGCGCTTTGATAATCCCACTCTTAATAGTTCTACTATAACCCAAATTAGTTTTATTAGAAAAAACTTTCGCTCCATTTTTCTCAGCTATCTTAAATGTGTTATCATTTGAATTATCATCAATTACGATGACTTCAGCAAAATTCTTTGATTTTCTTATTAATCGCCCAATTGTATTCTGTTCATTAAAAGCTGGAATTACAACTACTACATCTTTTTGTTTTGAAAGAGCATTTTTCACCTTATGACTCATTAAATTTGTAAGGATTCATTTTACACAATTCATAAAAATTAAATCCTATTATTTTTAGGAGAGGATTTTAGACGCTTACGCTTACCAAAAAAAAATAATGACAACTTAAAAAAAAGACTCCCAACTAGTGGTAAGTAAACCTCATCAAAAATATTTCTTTTATTATATGTTTTAGAATGACTAAATCTGTCAAAATTTAAGAGATATTTTTCCTTTTTGAGTAGTTTACAAACCTTAACACATTTTTCTATATTTATTTTTTTATTAAAAATTTTAGATTTACTATTTTTTAGGTAAAGAAGGTCTCCACTATTCATAATCAATTTATCTGTATAGCTGTAGCTCATCCCAGTAAGTAAAAATTCATTTTTCATCATGAAATTGTGAATTGAATTAAAGTCATTAGAACCCTTAACTGAATGAAATTTAAACTCAATCTTTACAGCAAGAACCTCATTCTTAAAACAATTTTTTCCTCCCTCTAAAATATTTATTTCAGAGCCCTCCGTATCAATTTTAATAATATCAATTTTAGGAATTATTTTTTTCTTTCTAAGAGAGTCGATTGAATCAACACTTACGAAATCTCTAGTTATCTTTTCTCTTTTGTGTTGTAAAAACTCGTTCAAAACAAGAGAACTAGACGTTCCAAAAAGGTAAAATTCTTTTTTATCGTATTTTTTATTTGATAATGCCATCCTAAAAAGTTTAATATTGTTTTTATCCAAATATTTTTTTTTTAGTTTTTGAAATTCTTTCGAAGAGGGTTCAAATAAATAAAAATTTTTTTTAATATGCTTTTTTTTATTTAAAAGAGGATCAACCCCACCAGCAGCTCCTATATCCAAAATATTCAACATAATATTTACAACCTAATCTATTAATTATAACTATAAAATTTATCTAAAATTTTTATTCGCCTTAATAAAGTTTTATCAAACCTCTTAAAAAATATTTTTGATTTAACCCCTCTCTTGATTGCATCGAAAGAATGTTCTAATTTAGTATTACTTTCTGGCACAACGAATCCTCTCTTACTTTTACTTATTAATTCATTTGGGAGATAATCTTTAAGAATTAATCTAAACAACTCTTTCTGTCCATTTTTAAAGAACTTCCTATAGTCAATTTGTGAAACTCTTTCGTAAAGCTTTTTTGATAAAAATGGAGTTCTAACTTCAATTGAACTTTTCATGCTAGCCCTCTCAATTGCTGGAATATAATTACACGGTAAAGTAAAGTTTAAATCAAATTTTAATACTGCGTCTAGGAGCTTTGCTTCATTCAAGAAGAAATTTATATTTTCTTGAGGTTCAAAAAACTCCATGACACTTTCAGCTAATTCATTACTATTCTTTAATCTTACAAATCTTTCCAAATTTGAACCTGAAAAATAATTAAATTTTTTTATTCTAAAATTGTTAGCAAATGAATTAAATAAACTCCAAAATGATCCAGGAATTCTATAAAGTAGTTTAAATTTATCTAAAAAGAAATATTTATTGTATCCTAAAATTAATTCGTCTCCTCCTAAACCGCTTAGTGCTACCGTTATATATTTTTTAGCTGAATCTGACATATCTTTTACTGAAATTGCAGAAATATTGTCTATCGGCACTCCATACAAATTTACTAGCTTAGAGATATTATTTCTATATTGTATCTTTGAATTATCTATTATAATATTCTCAAGTTTTAAAAACTTTGCTATTCTATTTGCTTTATTACTTTCATCAAATTGATTTGAATATTTCACTGATAATGTAAGTAATTTATGATTAAGTTCTTTTGATGATAACGCTGCCACTAGAGAAGAATCCATTCCACTAGATAAAAAAAGACCAAGACTTACATCAGACCTAAGTCTCAATGATAATGATTCAGTAAGTATATCCTTAACTTCCTTAATTTCAGATGCATGAAATTTTGCAATTTTTCCTTTTCCAATAAAACGTACAGGAGGAGTCCAATATTTTTTTTCATATTTTTGTGTTGGAGATAATAACTTGTAAATGGTAGATTGTTTCATTCTTTTCAAATATTTAAAACCAGTATTCTGATTGGGGAAGAAACCAAAAGCGCAAAAGTAAATTAATTCTTTTTCATCAATTTTAAATTTTAAACCTAAATTTTTAATAAGCGCGTGAGGTTCAGAACAAAAATAGATACCATTTTCATTTTCAAGAATATAAAGAGGTTTTTCTCCAAATAGATCACTTACAACAGTGAGTGATCTTCCATCGTAAATAACAAATACAAACATTCCATCAAATAACTCAAGGCATTTTTCTTTCCATTCCTCCCAAGCATGAATTAAAACCTCCGTATCTGAAGACGTTTTAAAAATATGTCCAAGTTTTAATAATTTATCTTTTAACTCTAAAAAATTGTAGATTTCACCGTTAAAGATCATAACAAAATTCTTGTAAATAAAAGGTTGATCTGATTTCTTTGATTTATCAATTATTGATAATCTCGTGTGACCGAGGAATAATCCTTGTTCTTTTACATACCATGATGATTTATTATCTGGTCCTCTATGGCTTATCATATCAAGACAAGACTTTCCAAAAGCAATATCTCTATGTTTTAATTTCTTTTTCAGCCAAAACCCAAATAAACCACACATTTAACTCTCCAAATCTTTTAGAAAGTTATTTATAGAAAGCAAGGTAAAGAGAAACTTCCCTCCAGATTTGTTTCCACTAATTGTCTCATCAATTAAAAACTCTATTTTTTTCCAATCAAGAAAATTTAGATTTTCTCTGAGAATCTCTGATTTAGGCAATTTTTTTATTACCTTATTCAAGGAACTTTTCATTATGTAAGAATCATAATCTGGCCATGTTCTGTCCTCGGAGTGGGGAGCCCTAAATTTTTGATATCCAGTTACATGTCTTAAAATCTTTCTACATACTAACCATAGAGTTTTCATTGTTGGTGAAAGCACTGGAGGAATTCCGTAATTGGCAGTTGGAATCCAAAGCATTTTTTTGCATTTCTTCTTTAATGCATAAATCAATAAATCTCCGTAAATTCTATATTGAACTGGTAGACTTAAAAAAAAGTCAAAGACTTCGTTAGAAAAGACAACAGTTGCTTGTTTCTTTAGACTCATTAAACTTAAAACATTCGGATACGAATAATGCCTACTCATTGCGTGAGTTACAAAGTAATCCCAATTATCGTATTCACTATAAACAATTTTTCTATTACAATTATAAACTTTATTCGTTGACTCAACAAGGTGATCCCAGACTCTTTTTTTTTGCTTATTTTTAACAAAATCTAATAGGCTTATACTACTTAGCCTAAAATTAATATTTTTAAGATAGAAATTTACTAAATCCGTATTTGAAAGATTGATAAGCCTTTTAAAGAAAGTTGGACTTCCAAAAAATTGCCTAACTTTGGTTGGAAGATACATACCATGAAAAAGAAAATCTAATCCATAACCATGAACCAGGATGTCTCTATCAATTAATGAATCTGATTTTAGGTTAACAAACAAAGAATTTATAAAAGAATATTGGCCAGAACACAATTCACTCATAATTTGAATATTTGATGTAAAGTGATCATCATCAAGTTTTATAAAGTTATGATCTATCTTCTTCAAATAGCTAAGTTGTCTGGCAATACTTACTTCATAATTATCAAAAAATGAAACAGTAAAACTTTTTGTATTAATTTTATTTAGAAATCCAAGTATAGTTCTGCTGTCGTGTCCACCACTTAGAAAAATACCAACTTTCTTATTTTTGGTTTTTTTAGATATCGAATTTTGTAATAATCTAGTAAATTTTTCTCCAGCTTCGTTAAAATTAGAATATTCTTCTTTTTTAAAATTTTGTCTCCAATAGCAAAAAATTTCGCATCTGTTCTTGGATACTTTTAAACAAGAGGAAGGTAATAAGAATTTGATCTTAGGACTTAGTGTGTGATCATATTGAATTTTCTGAAGATAAAACAGTTCAAAAAAAATATTTTCATCAAATTTGGATGCAAACCTTAATTTTTTAACAATATCACTGAAACAAAGAGATGAAATAAATTTTGAATTCGAATTATGCCAATAACAAGGAATGCTAGCAAATCGATCATTTATAATCGAGATTTCATTCCTTTTTCTGTCTAGAAAAAAAATAAGAAACTGACCATCTAAAATCTCTAAATCACAATTTGTATTTGAGTTCTCATAATAATTATCAAAAAACTCTCTTATAGAAACTTTTTTCTCAATAAAAAGATCTCCAAATATAAATACCTGCCAGTTTGTGCTTTTGATTTTTTCAAACGGTAAATCTTTTGTTTTGCTTAAAAATAATGACTTTTGATTTTTATCAAATGAGAAATTGGTAGCATTTGTTTTATCCCAAAAAAGATTTATGGATGGATTAACAGAACGCATTAAAAATCTTCAATTATTTTTAAAAAATGATTTGTAAATTTCAAATCGAGTGTTTTAAAAATACTCATGTAATTTTTCTGAGCGTTTTCTGCAATAAACTTGTAATTTTGATAATTTTCCAAAGTATTAAATAATTTTTTTTCAAAGTCTTTCATACTCCAATTAAAAGGAATATACGTTTCATTTTCCAAATACAATTTTGGCCAAGTCCTAAGATGATTCATATTTGGTTTAAATAATAAATTTCCGTAAATAAAAGACTCAAAATCACGATAGCAGATTTCTCCCCATCCAAAAGGTGAAATAAGAATTTTAGTTTTTTTTAATTCATTAATATATTTTCGAAACCCTACTCTTTTTTTAATCTTTGACATTTTCTCTAACACAAATTTTCTTTGAAATGATATTGTATTTTTTGGATAAGTAGTACTCATCCGATAGTTAAAATTTGACTTTCTTTTTGTATTTGGCGATAAATATGGAAAGGGCGAAATTAAAAATTTTCTTATCCTCGTCTTTGAAAAAATAAAATTAAAAATCTTACCTAGAAAGGAGTAATTACAAATCGATGAATTCCAACCAAGATCTATTTTTTTTATTTCGCTATCGGTAAGTGAAGTTGAGTATATAGCTTTTTGATCTATTACATTAAAATTTTTATGATAGTAGTCACTAAATATCCTTTGACCATAATATCTATTTTTGTATAATGATGATTTTAAAAGAATTTGTGACTTCAAATATTTATCTATGAATGGAAAGATCTCTTTTTGAATGCAACCAGTACTATCTGTGGTATCATAATAAAAAATCTTTCCAACACTATCTTTTAAAATTCTTAATTCTTCAAAAATTTTATTACAATTTATTTCCCATAAATTTTTATGAAATTTACTATCAATAATAACTAAATCTGATTTTAAAAGATCAATATTTATTTTAGATTCAATGTTAATGAAAATTTTTTTTTTTCTTAATATATTTTCAATTTTCAATATCGGAAAAAGCAGAGCCAAGGTATTTGATGAGATCTCTGGTGATGTAAGAATGGATATTTTCATTTTATACAAAATTGAATAATTAAAAACTAGAAATTAAATTCCTCTAAAGCTTTTTCAATCTGTTTCTCTTCTTCTTTGGAAGTATCTCTATAATAATCAGACGTAAACTTTTGACATATTCCTTTTAAACTTAAAATAGTTTTTTCTTCTGAAGCGCCTAAAAAATTATCTTTTTTTAAATTTTTTGGAAGACTGTTAGTAAAGTTAATTATCTTTTGCTGTTGCAAAATTGACTCCTTAAATCTTCCATTTACAAATAAATTATATAAATCAATTATTGGTTGTGGTATACAACCTGCTAGGCTTGATGTGCCAGCATCTACGCCCAAAGAAAGTGAGGCATAAAACTGATTTATTACTGCAGTTATTACCTGAAATTCCTCAGATTTGAGAGAAATTACTTGAAACTGATCAATTGTATCTCTACTACTAAATTTAATTCCTACAATATTTTTATGATCTTTTAGTGATGATACAAATTTTGGACTAATTTTCTTTGACCAATTCGAACTATGATACATCCATATAGGTTTAGGCGAAAAGTCGGCTAATTCATTGTAAAACCAAATTAGCCTGTCATCACTAAGAAGTGGATGATATGGCATTATATGAAATGACTCAAAATCTAAATCTTTTACTTCAATTATAAAATTTTTAATATCTTCCATACAATAAAATCCACATCCAAGAACGATTGGTTTAACGTTCTGGTTGGTTTCAGTTAAAATTTGTGCAACTTGAATTCTTTTTTTGAATGTTAGATTCATATCTTCGCTTCCAGTGCCTAAGGCCCAATAACCACCAATGTCAAAGGTATTTAAATATGTCACTAACTTTTTTAAACCAAAAGGATCAATAGAAAGATCTTCTTTCAAAGGTGTTTGAAGAACAGGAATAACGCCTTTCAATTTTCTAATTTTTTTCATTTTTCTCTAACATATTTAAAAACAATTCAGCAATCTTAAAATCATTCTTATCATCAACATCTACTGAATGAATTTTATCCATTATAAGTGGTACCTGTGATGAAGAAATAATTTTTTTATTTTTTACAAAATAATCTCTTTTAACTGCATAGATTGAAGCATTGTAAATATAAAACTCATGGTTAATTTTTGAATAAAATAAATCTACTAATTTTTCGTTATCAATTTTTTTTAGTATTTTATCTCTCTTAATAAATGGACCTTTAACACTTGCCAAACTTGAATATTTAGAACGACTTAATAAACTTATAGCTTCATCAATATGAGAAGATTTTCTTATAGGACTAGTTGGCTGCAACAATAAAATAATATCGTATTTCTTTTTGAAATTTTTTTCCATATATTCCAGTGCGTGCTCTATAACTTGAATATTTCTAATTTTATCACCTGACAATTTTTTAGGTCGTTTGAAGTATACATTTGCTCCGAGTTTTTTTACTATTTCAATAATTCTTTCATCTTCGCTACTTACCAACCAGTCTGTAAGTAATTTAGATTTTTTTGCTGCAGAGATTGTGTAGTAAACCATGGGCTTACCATTTAATAATTTTATATTTTTAAGTTTTAATCTTTTTGAACCTGCTCTTGCAGGAATTATTGCTAGAGAATTGACCATGACTATTTTTTTTTAAGTTCTTTATATAAATTTTTAAATAGTTTTCTATTTATTCTATCAGAAAATGTAGCGCTATATTCTGCATCAATTAACTTTATCAATTTATTGTCATAAGTTTTACTTGCATCTACTTTCCTATCAATTTTTAAAATTAGTGACCCAAGTTCATCTAAATTTTTTAAGAAGTGATGTAAATCACAAATACTATAAAAAGTTTTATCTTCCAGCGTTATTACTGGCTTGTTAAAGATCAGTCCTTCCCAACCCGAGGAACCATTAATGGTTATAATTAAGTTTGAATTCTTTATATATTTAAATTGTGATTCTAATGGATCTATGAGGAACGTATTTGGTAATTTAGTCATTTTTTTTGTTACTCTCAATTTTCTTAAACCATCATTGTAAAGATGCTCTTTTACCAACAATTTAAAATTGAAAGGCAAAGAAGAACTTATGTAGCTCACTAAATTTTCTTGGTTAAAAAACTTTGTGGACTGAAAATTTATTGTTAATTCTGGTTCTTTATGCAAAGGCAAATATACATATTTAAATGTTTTTAGATCTTGTTGATTAAATTTTTTATAGACAGATTTTTTATAAATTCTGTTAAAATTAAATTTTACAATAAAAGCTAATTTTTTAATGATATTTAAAAAATTAAAATTCAAAATATTTTTTTTGCTTATTACGCTGAAAATAAGATCTTTTGTAAGAACAAGATTAATTTTTTTATAGCTTTCCCAATTTGATTTGATGTATTTAATTACTTTTGGATCTTCCCTAAATTTTTTCAAATATTTAAAAGCTTGATTATAATTTCTAATTTTATTTTTTTTAAAAAAAAATTCTGTTCTATTACTAAACATTTTTAAGCAATCAGTAAAAAATAATCTATTCGATAAAATTTTCGATCTTCTAATTATATTTAAAGGAATATTATTATGTTGGGCATAAATTGAAGCTACTAGCTGGAATTTACTAGAAGTTTCACCTAATATTAAATAATCTGGTTGAAAAGATTGAAAAGAAAACTCAACAAATCTCAAAATTTTTCTCAACATTCTATTTGTTTCATGAGGTCTTTTTCTTATATAATCCCTGATCCTATTGTGATGAAAAATCTGAAAATCGTCTGCCAAATTGACTCCAATGTCCCTATAATTAGAAAGTAGAATTTTAGAAAAAAAAAAATTATTTTTTTTTTCAATGGTGCTAATTAATTTATTCAATCTTAATATTTCAGAACTATTAAATTCCCATTCTTCAGGTTTTAAAAGATCTGGCATTTCATAACAACGTATAAAAGGAACCTTTTTATTTAAATTTTTAACAGATTCTTTTTTGCAAATTGTTGCAATATTATTAGTTTTAGATAATTCTTTTATAAAATCAATTTGAAATTCTCTGATCGCTGAATGCAAGAAAAAAAGGATATTCTGTTGCATCAAATTTTATTTTTAATTTCATTTGCTTTTGTGGTTGGAAGACCATCGAATTCTGTTAAACCGTATTTTTTTTCAACTCTCACTCTATCATTGAAATGGGGCGTAGAAACTTCAATCAACAAACAATCTGTAACAGCTTCTTCTTGATGAATTGCTTTTGGCGGAATGTGAAAACAGTCACCTTTTTTTAATTTTTTCTCAATAATTTTTCCTTTTCCATTATCATATCTAATAATTAAATTTCCTTCTAAGATAAATGCGCACTCATTCTTTCTTCTGTGATATTGTAAGCCTCCTTTTTTTCCTGCCTTAATAAAAAGTTTTTTTAGAGTATATTTATTTTCGATAAAGGCTAAAAGAGTTTCTTTTCCCCAGTCTCTCTTTCCCATATCTTTAGGCTTTAAAAATTTAATATTAGACATAGTTTATTTTATCAAAAAAAGTTATTAATTCTATTTTAAATTTTTTAATGATATTTCTTCATCTTCTTCCATATTTATTAATGTAATTTTTCCAATTACTTCATGAATTGAATATGGTGAAAGACCATCACCAGGAGATTTGATTTTTATGTCATTATGAGTAAGTTTATGATTCTTTTGTAAATTTTTTGAAGCAACTAGTTTTTTTCTCATTTTGAATATTGGTGCTTTTTCACATTCTAAAACATTCTTTTCTTTACTTCCCAAAGATAACTTCGCTCTCTTAAGATCTCTCACCATTTTTCTCATTCCTTCAGGTGTGAGTGAAAAAATTTGATCCGTACCTTTCCAAGTTCGGTTTAATGTAAAATGTTTTTCTATAACCAATGATCCCAAAATATATGCAATAATGGGTGCTGATATTCCATTATCATGCCCTGAATAACCAATAATTGCGTCCGGAAACCGTTTTTTAAAATCACTTATGACATTTAAATTCAATTCAGAAAAATTAGCTGGGTATGAAGATGTACATTGTAAAATACAAATTTTATCATTAAATTTTTTGGCAGCTTTATAAGCCCTTTCCACGTCTATTATTTCACACCCTCCCGTACTTAGCAAAACTGGTTTTTTAAATTTAGCCACATGTTCAATTAATGGAGTATTAGTAGCATCACCCGAAGCGATTTTAAAAGCTGGTAAATCGAGATCGTTTAGAAAGTCTGCGCTTGGAAAATCAAAGGGCGTAGCAAAAAACGTGATTTTCAATTTTTTGCAGAATTTGATAATTTTTTCATAATCTTTTTTATTAAATTCAAGGAAATCTCTATGTAATCCATATGTTTTACCAAAGCTATTTCTATTCTCATAAGGACTTTCGTACATTTTACGTGTGAACAGTTCAGAGTTATTTCTTTTTTGGAGCTTAACTGCATCTGCACCTGCATTTTTTGCTGCTTCAATAATTTTTAAACATTTTTCAACTGAACCTTGGTGGTTGTTTCCAATTTCAGCAATAACATAGCAATCATTATGCTCTGAAATTTCTCTACCATCTATTTTAAACAACTCAAACCTCAATTAAACCTTTTATACAGAACATCAAAATTCCCATTTTGATGAAGTCCTCTAGAAATTTCTTTAAAACCATTTTTTGAAAAAATTTTATTAATTTTATTAAAAGTTTTATCGTTAAGTTCAATCATTATCTCTTTTGTAGAATGCATTGATAATGTTTTTTTCATCCCTTCAACTACTTTTACTTCAAAGCCATCCACGTCAATTTTTATATGAGAAGGTTCTAAATTTTTTGTTTTCTTAATAAAACTATCTACCGTAAAACTATATAACCAAAGTGAACTTTTATCTAGTTTTTTTTTGGAAGAATTTGAATTTGATAATAAATTTTGAGTATATCCTGATTTTGGTGGTCTAGAACTTTCAACAAGCATAATTGAATCTTTGTTTGAAAAACCTCCAAAGAAAATGTCTATTTTCTCTGATGAAAAGTTGTCGTATTTTCTAGAGAGATATAAAGTTTTTATTAAATCATCTAAACTTGGAATAAATATATCTGACAAAATGACTTTAATATTATATTTGCTTGAGACATAAAAACCTTCCATGCCGTTGGCTGATCCGATGTCTAAAAAGCATTTACAATTTTTAAGCGAATCAATCCATTTGAAAACAATATCTTTGGTATTTGAATCAAATAAATTAAATCTTGTAAGAACTTTTCTTGATTTAAGAGGAATAATTAACAATTCATTTTTTATTACTCTTTTTGCAACAAAACAACCAATGTCACCATTGTAAGATATTGAACCTTTTTTTTTAAGGAGTATATAAATTTGTTTAATTAAATAGTATATTTCTCTTAAAGAACGTATCATGACACTATGACTGTTAAAACAAAAACCTTATACAAAGATTTTAACTTATTATCATTTTTGAATAAAAAATCAAAGATTATATTCAATAAGGTAATACCTAATATTTTGATTAAATGGTTAATGGAAAGAGATTATACTCACTTAGGTTTTGAGATTAGTAATGCATGTAATGCAAACTGTAGCTTTTGTGGTTACAGATTTATGAAAAGAAAACTTGAAATTATTAATACATCCAAGATTGAAAAGGTTGTTGAAGAATATAGCAGAAATGGTGGAGGAACCATAAGCTTCACTCCTGTGGTTGGAGATCCCCTTGTTGATAAAAATTTACTAAAAAAGATAAAAATTTGTAAGAGTTTTAAAAATATTACTGAAATATTCTTGTACACAAACGGACTATTTTTAAATAAGTTCGATACTAAGGAAATAATCAAATCAGGTCTTACACGAATTGCAATTTCAACTTACATTGGGGATGCTGAGGGTTACAAAAAATATTATGGATCAGCAAAATATTTACAGGTCATGCAAAATATAAAAACAATACTCAAAACAAATTATCATTTAGGAAATCCTGTTAACATTACATTACACCTCCGGGTGGATCTACCGCTAAGTAAACTCGACAATAATGACGACTTACGATTTTTCAAAAAATATTTAGATCCTAAATCTATTACTTGGCTCGAGGAATATGAAAACTGGTCTGGTCTTATAAAGAAAACGGATATTCCAGTTGGAGCAACCATGTCAAAAAAAGAGAATTTTCAAACAAAATTAAAAGCACCATGTTTTGAAATGTATAGAAGGGCACATGTTTTATCAAATGGTTCTGTAGGCGTGTGCAGTTGCAGAGACATTGAAGGAGAAATTATTATAGGTGATATCAATAAATCATCTCTAAAAGAATTATGGAATGGTAAAAAATTAAGAAAATATAGAGACGAATGGAGAAAAAATACCCCAAAGGTATGCGTTGATTGTGATAGATACCGACCAGTAGATGAATATGTAAATGAAAACGGTTATAATATTTTTTTAACTCATCTTAAAAGATTCAAAAATAAATTTTTAAATATTTCATAAATTGAGGATGTCTACATTAGGTCGTTTTTACAAAAAAATTATTTTTAAAAATTATAAAAAGCTAGTAAACGTTAATCATTATTACAGCGGATTTGGTGCTCAAAATAATTTTTTGAATTTTTTAAGAAAAAATACACTCAATTTAAAATATCAATTTACTGATTACTCATACTCACCTCATAACCCACTTATTTTTCCGACCAACTCAATGAGATGGATTTGTGAGGCGTATCATTCGGTTTTTGATTATATAGAAAAAAATGAGGTGAAAAGTTTATTAGAAATTGGTTGTGGCTTTGGAATAGGGGCTTGGATTATGAAGGATGGAGTTAAAGGACAAATTGATGCTATCGATATTAATCCAGAACCAATTTATGTTGCAAAAAAAATATTTAAGGGAGTGAATTTTGAAAATATATCCTTCGAAGACTTTTTAAAAAAACAAAATAAAAAGTATGATTTAATTGTTGCTTGTAATGCCCCATTTTTCTCTAAACAGAATCAAGCAAAATCTGAACAAATGTTAGATTATTGTGATAGTTTTATAAGAGTTGGCTATAGAGCAAAGAAAACTCGTGATTTTTTATTTTGGGAACATAAAATGAAAGGCAAACAACTATCATTTGCAAGTACACTTATTTCAAAAAAAAAAAGTTATACGAGTTTTTATATAAAATACTATTTTACTTGGTATTATCTTAACTGTCTTATTCATGCAATAAAGCATAGATATTTCATTCCAATCTAAAATAAAATAATGAAAAAGATTACTATTTGTTTCCCTTTTTTTGGTCAAAGTTTGGGGGGCAGTGACATTTCAACAATAAATCTGATCAATGGTTTAGACAAAAATAAATTTGAGATAAGAGTGGTGTTATTATCTCGTGGTATTCTTGAAAAATATCTGGCAAAAAATAAAATAAAATTTGATTATATCGAATTGAGTTTTATAAAAAAAAATAATTTTTTTTATTTCTTAGTAAATATTTTGATTAATTTTTTTAAGGTTTTTAATTATTTAAGAATTCAAAAAGTTGATATCGTGCATACAAATGATAATAAAACTCATCAATCTTTTTTTTTACAGGCATTCGTCTTAAATATTAGACATGTTCTACATTTTAGAAATAATGACACTTCTTTCAGAAATAAAATGATTTTTTTTTTCTCAAAGAAAATTATCACAATATCAAAATTTTCTTACAACCAGATACCCTTAATCTTTAAGAAAAAAACCAAGACCATTAAAAATCCAGTTTTTTTAAAAAAAGAGAAATCATCTAGTTTCTCGAAATTTTATCATTGGAAAACCATAAATAATCCCAAAAAAATTATATGTTTTGTGGGAAATTACTCAGAAAGAAAAAGAATAGAACTTTTTATTGACATTGCAATAAACATTATTGAGAAAGAAAAAAAAATTTATTTTGTAATTCTTGGGGAAAAAAGGGAACCGTATTATTCGAGATGCAAAAAGAAAATTAAAAATGAATTAAAAAAGTACTTTAATTTCTTGGGTTTTCATTTTTCAATAGACCATATATTAGCAAATAGCGATTTATTAGTAGCACCAGCAATAAATGAACCATTTGGAAGAGTTTTAGTTGAAGGAATGCTTAATAAAATTAATATTGTTGCAAGTAAATCGGGAGCTCATGTTGAGGTTCTAAAAAACGGCAAACTCGGTATTTTGGCTAATACAGACGATAAAAAAGATTTTGTTGAAAAGATTTTTTTTGCTTTAAATATAAAAAATAAGAAAAATTTAAATAAAGTCAAAAAATATGCAGAAAATCATTATAATCAGAAGATACATTGTGAAGAAATAGAAAATATTTACAAAAGTTTTTTTTAATCTAAGAATTTTTTATAAATCATAATTTTGGTCAAAAGAAAATAACTAAATCCTCTGCCTAATACTGAACATAAAACTTTTAACGCTATCATCATATTTAAAATTGAATATCGAAAATAAGAATAATTATAATAATATCTATTTGATTTTAAATAACTAAACCTTATAAAATTTTAGAATTTGTTTTTATTATTTTTAAAAATTAATCTTTAAAAATATTTATAAAAGAAATCAGTATTATTTTTTTTTATTACCGATTCTTTTATGAGAAGATCTAAAGATTTAGAATCAAAAAAGAAGTTATTTTTTTTATCTATTATTTCAACCACAGATACTCTTTTCATTAAATCTTTTTTAATTTTTTTTTCCAAATATAAATCGAAAAAATTCAATATTAATATCGGTTTATCACTAGATAATGCTGAAACAAATGTCGAAGATGCAAAGTTTTCAAAAATCAGATAATCATACTTAAGGAAAATATTTTCAAAAGTTTCTAATTCAATGTTGACATCAGTTTGTCTTACAAAGTTTTCAATAATTTTTGTATTTGATGATGGATGAGGTTTAAAATATATAGAAAAATAATTCTTTAATTCTTTCATTATTTTATACCTGAAGTTTAAAATTTTAAAATCATCGATTAAAAGTGGAGAAAATGCAAAATTTGATTTTTCATGAGAAGTAACATACAAAACCTTTCTTCCACAGATTTTATTTTTAGAGATCAATCTCTTTTTTTTTGAACAAACTGTTATGATATTATTTCTGTTTTTCAAAAAACTTGGAATTTTTTTTCCATACATAATAAATTTTTTCGAATATCTAAATTCATCAAGGGTTCTTATGGGAACATTAATCCAACTAGTTCCAACACCGTGGTCAAATGTATAGCAATCCAAACCCTTTAATGATGAAATAATTTTATTTGGAAGTATTCCCATACTTCCGAGAAATACTTCTTTTGAAAAAAAATGTTTTTTATTCATTAAGCTACAATTTATTTGAAAAGTCACATTTAATAAGTTGTAAATAAATTTTCGTAAAGGTTTAATTATAAAATCTTCTAAGGAGATAGAATATTCTTTAAAAATATTTTTAATAAATTCAATACATTCATTAGAAATATTTTTCAAACTAACTTTTGTATTATAAGAAATATTATTTAGTAAGGGATCTATAAATTGATTATATTTACAAAGATTAATTGTTTTTCCTAAACTTTTAGCGACGTCAAACATTTGTTCTTGTATATGAAAGGTAAAAATAAACTTGTCTTTAGGAAGTAATTTGGGAGGGAAGCAAGTATAATTCTTATTATTAAAAAAACTTCTAATCACTCTTAAGGAATTTTTAATTGGTGTCTTTTTAAATCTAAGTCTTTTAAAAATATATTCGCTTTTAATCTCTATTCTTTTTTTTTTTAAAAAATTATAAATTTCTAAATCAGATGAACTACAAGTTAGATTCTTATTTCCTTTTATAATTAAAAGATTATTAAAAATTGAAGTGCATTCTCTAATAATATAAACCAAATTAAGATTTAAAATATCGATAAATTCTGTTTTTTCTCTTCTCTTTAAAAATTTATAAAATTCGTTTTCTAATCTTGTGTAAAACTTATTTTCAATTTTATTTCCAGGAAATACACAAAAATCATTATTTTTTTGAGAAAAATTTATTTTGTAGAGGTTTAAATCTATAGGCATTACGAAATAATTAATGAATTATCAAAATACGAATAATATACTTTGATCTGAAATTATTAAAGCAAAAACTTTTACTTATAAAGGTTACTTAGACTTTAAATGTTAAAAATTTGCATTAAAATTATCTTTTTCAGTGTCGCAGAATTGATCCCCAATGTAATTAGATAAGTTTATAACAAATTAAGTTAGCTTAATTTGATTTTTAATATATTTCTTAAACAGATTGTTATGAGATATAAATATTTTGGTAATATTTTTTTGTTTTAGAATATTTTTCAATACTTTTTCTTCACTTTCTGTATTTAGATTTGAAGTTGCTTCATCAAGAATTAACATTTTTTTTCCAAAAATTATTGCCCTGGCAATACTTAACCTTTGAAGTTGACCAGATGATAGATTCTTCCCTCCTTCTTGCAATATGGTATTTAATTTTTTGGGCAATTCATTAATAAATCTTAAACTATCTGAAATTTCTAAAGCATTTTCAATTCGTTTAAAATTGACGTTTGGATCAAAAAAAGTAAGATTTTCCTTAATTGTCCCATAAAAAAAATAAGGCGTTTGAGGAGAAAAGCCAATTTCTTTTCTCCATAGAACTAAATTATATGTTGATTGATTTAAGCCATCAAACAAGATCTTTCCATCTTTTTGAATTCTCAGTCCCATTATTAATTCCCCTAGAGTAGATTTACCAATTCCTGATCTTCCAAAAATTAGGTATGCTTGATCAGGGAAAAAGTTGATGTTTATACTTTTAAGAATAATTTTTTTCCCAAAACCAATTTTAACATTTTCTAGTTTTATTGATTTAGAAAACTTAAATTTAGTTCTACCATTCAAAGTTTTTGTATCTTTAAAGTCTGAGATAATATTATTATAGTTTTCAAATGCATTAATATTCTTATTCATTATTAAAATATCACTTTGAATTTTGGAAATTCGTCCAATTAATCTTGAAAAGATAACAAATATTACGCCAGTAACAAAAATTTCACTATAAAGCGAATCACTTAGGTAAAGTACTAATGAAGCAAAGATTAGAAAAGTTATAAATTCATCTAACGATTTATGAAAAGAATTCACCAAAGTTATCCAAAAAAAGTTATCACGAATATTAAATACTTCTTTTAACAACCCTTTTTGCAAGTCGTTCTCTTTTTCCATAGATTTTAGAATTTTAAGATTTTGAATATTTTCAACTACCTTTAGATTTAAGTTATTGTTTATAAGTG
>MDTD01150812.1_pt1 | contig 21205 bp, 10 predicted proteins | sample 811221 | NCBI WGS metagenome assembly MDTD01 (sample SAMN05326646, study PRJNA326480) | marine metagenome | isolation source: seawater | place: Pacific Ocean: South West | collected 2011
AGCTCAATGGTAGAGCATCGGCCTTTTAAGCCGCTGGTTGTGGGTTCGAGTCCCACCCCGATCATTCAAACGCTCTTGTTCAATCGAACAGGAGCGTTTTTTTTGTTCACACCCATCTGCTATCCAATCTCTCGGATCATTGCTCAGAACCCTGCATTCTGAATCCACTGGGCGTGATGCCGTGTTCCTGCTTGAAGAGTCGGGAGAAATAATATACATCCGTATAGCCACATAAGCGTGAGATCTCCGTAATCTGCAGATTCACATCTGACAGCAGATCACGCGCATAAGCCATCCGTAACCGCATCACAAGGTTGATCGGCGTGACCTTGTAGTACTGCTTGAACCTTGTGCAGAAATAGCGGGGACTCAAATGAATTTGCTCAGCCAATGTGTCTAGTTTGATATTCTCCCGGTAATGATCCGTAATGAACCGATAGGCTTGGCGGAAAACTTCGGGTATCGCAGATTGTGTCTGATTGACATTGGCCTGAGATGCAATTTTCATCAGCCAGCATTCAAGCAGGCGTGAGATACAGCGGGTGTCCACGTGCTGGGTTTGATGCATCTCACGATGGAAGATCGTCAGCCAGTGATCCGAGAGTTTGGCAGAATCGAAGACAATGGGCTGGTTGATCGGCACGCCGGATTGGTAAATGAGTTGGTTGACTGATTTTCCGCTGATTCTCAGCCAGCTGTGTTGCCACTGTTTGTCGCGACTGCCATAAGACGTTCTCATGTCCGGCGGGAAGATCATCAGACTTTGTGGCTCAAGCTCGATGGTGCGATCGTCAACTGTCAGCGGGACAGCATGGTGAAACATCATGATTCGCCACGCTGGAATGCCCCACGGATTGGAGACGACTCGCTGGTGACGGATATGGTAGCCAATGACATCAATCCAAATTGGCGGCGAGTCTTCTCTGGATCGTTTCTGGCTCGCAAGTCTCACTGATGACGCTGGCCGTGGTGGCGTAAAGGTATGTCGACTGTTCTTTTGCATGACAGGAATATAATGCAAAAGAAAGTGAGATTCATCCATTTTTATCTCTATTTTAGAGATTATGATTGGATCATAGCGGATAAATATCAAAAAGGAGACACTCGGTGTCTGAAGCCAAACACGTTAACGTTGTGCTGATTCTCACGGATGATCAGGGTTGGGGCGATCTGAGTCGCAGTGGTAACTCGCAGATTCACACGCCGCATATCGACAAGTTGGCTGCTGATGGTGCGACCATGGATAACTTCCATGTCCAACCGCTTTGCGCCCCGACCCGTGCTGAAATTCTCACCGGTCGATACTTCCCTTGGACAGGCGTCCGGGGTGTGACGCGCTGTGCTGAACGTTTGGATCTCAATGAAACCACCATGGCTGATTGCTTCAAGCAGGCAGGTTATGCCACCGGGTGCTTCGGCAAATGGCATAGCGGGATGCAGTATCCCTATCACCCTAATGGACGCGGTTTCGATGAGTTCTACGGTTACTGCTGCGGGCATTGGAGTCACTACTTTGATTCCACCATTGAACACAACGGTGTTGAAGTGCAAGCACCCGGTTATCTCACCGATGCACTAACCTCCAAAGCCATTGCGTTCATCCAAGATCATCAGGATACGCCGTTTTTCTGCTATGTCCCATTGAACACGCCGCATTCACCATTTCAGGTTCCGGATAAATGGTTTGATAAATTCGCAGACGCCGAGTTACCGTTACGTGCGACATTCCACGAAAAAGAAAATCTCATGGAGACGCGCAGTGCGCTGGCCATGTGCGAAAACATCGACTGGAATGTCGGACGGATTCGTGAAGCACTCCAGGCATCTCAACTCACCGAGAACACCGTCGTTGTTTATCTCTCCGATAACGGCCCAAACACATGGCGGTACAACGGCCAGATGCGTGGCAAGAAAGGCGGATGCGAAGAGGGCGGTGTTCGCAGTCCCTGTTCCATCACATGGCCCGGACAATTGGCGGATCAGCAGGTGATTAAGCGTGTCGCAGGTGCCATCGACTTGTTACCAACGTTGGCAGAATTGACGGGGATCGAACTTTCAACCAATAAGCCATTGGATGGCAAGAGCCTGGTTCCCTTGCTCAAGGGCAATGATCAGGATTGGCCCGACCGCACCATCTTTGCTCAGAAAGTCTGGGGCTACAACCAACCCTTCGCCGAAACCAGTGTCCGTAGTGATCGCTATCGTGCCTATGAAGATGGCAGTCTGTTTGATCTCACCATGGATATTGGTGAAACACATGATCTGGCGGGCGAGTTGCCTGAGATTTCCAATAAGTACAATGCCATGTTGGCTGATTGGCGAAAGCGTTTGCCGGACCATCGTTTTGATCAGGCTTTGCCGGTGGGGTACCGCGATTTTCCGATGACTTACCTGCCGGTTCAGGATGCGCAGCCTGGTGGCGAGATCAGGTTCAGCAGTGTTCATCCCAACTGCTCATGGATGACCCATTGGCATCGGGTGGATGATCAGATCACCTGGCATATCAAGGTCAATTCAGCAGGTCGCTATCGAGCAACACTGATGTATGCCTGTTCGGCGGAGAATGTCGGCAGTCATCTCGAATTGTCCTATGGTGAAGAGTCTCTGAGTTGCCAAATCACCGAGCCTTTCGACTCTGAGCCCAAGACGGGATTTGACCGTGTGCCAAGACAGGAATCCTACGATCGCGCCTTTACGCCACTTGAAATGGGCGAGTTGGATTTGATCTCCGGTGAAGGGACGTTGACTTTGCGCTGTACTGAATTGGCTGGCAAAGAAGTTGGTGATATTCGAACGCTCAGACTTGAACTGTTGGATTAATTGAACAGTGGGTCGGCGTCAATGTTGACTATGTTGCTTACGCCATTGATGGGGGGCATGACCGTATTCCTGGCGATAAAGTCGCGTGAAATAACTTGGTGATCCAAAGCCACACATGTCTGCAATCTGTGCGATGGTTAACGTGGGATTGGTCAGCAGGGCATGGGCGCGAACCAGTCTTGCTTTGATCAGATGCTCGTTGAAACTGAGCTTTGAAAATTGCTTGAACAGACGCGATACATGAGTTTGATTGATTTGTAATGCCGCTGCGACATCCTGCCTTGAGATACTATGGCAGCAATGCTCGTCGATGAAGCTACATGCTGCGTTGAACGTGTTGTAGGCTTTACCACCCATATGGGGATCATCCGGTTCATTCAATGCATCAAGCATGCAGTGAATCAAACTGTGTGTCAGGTTAACGAGTAACGGATCATGGGTGTCCTTGGGACTGGCACAACTCAACGCATCCAGTAGATGCGGGACACAGCTTTGTCTTTTGGATCGGCAGAACAGGTACGGTGTTTTGTGCAAATCCACAAACTGCGGTTTGGCTGTTCTTCTTCGACTGGTTCGGATGGGTTGAGAAAAAAAGAACCGAAACTGATCAATTTCAAACCGTCCGCCCAGTGAGAGATAATCTTCCGTGGGTTGGAGAGTGATCCATGTATGTTTTAATCGCAGCAATATGTCGCCGGGGATGAGTTGAACGCTGGTGAGTTTACGTTGTTGGATGATCTGATACGTTGCTTTGCCACGCGCTACCGTGACGAATGAACCGGGGCAGGAGAGAATGCTGGTGTGCAGTCCCGGCATCGTGCTCCCTTCTTCCGCAGCGAGATAGACCCGTCCTGCTTTCTTGACGTTAAGCAGTCTCTCCAGTGTTTGCATCACCAGTGATGATTCGGTTGTGTCTAAAAATGTCACGATTTTATCCTAAATGATTCAAAAGTATCGTGGTGATTGATGTTACTAGCGCTATCATAGATTAAATATTAAACAGTGAATAGATGTTTGGTATCAGTTTATTGGCATGTGACATTTTCTGGTGATGGGTTGAAGAATGAAATGTCATGAATTTAGGATGATGAGATATGAGTAAACTACATGATGCGTTTGATGTACTGGTTGCCGGTGGTGGGATGTCTGGTGTTTTTGCCGCCATCGCAGCTGCAGAATCGGGGCGCAAAGTCTGTTTGATTGAACCGGCCAACATGCTCGGCGGGCAAGGCACGACCGGTGGGGTAGCTGGCTTCTGTGGTGATACGCATACGGTCAATCGTGTCTTTGATGAGCTTGTTGATCAACTCAAACAACTTGATGCCATCAGTGATTTTAATCCCTGTCATGATCGCCGAGCCTATGATCTGGAACTCTGTGGCTTTGTTCTCCAGGAGATGGTACGTAAGGCAGGAATCGCCGTGCTGCTGCACAGTCGGGTGATTGATGTCACCGCTCAAGACGGTCGGATCACGGATGTTGCCGTGTCGACGGCAGGGGGTGTCTTGCACATCAAGCCCAATGTGGTGATTGATGCCAGCGGGATTTGTGTGATGGCCAGGCAGGCAGGCATGCCGGTGATCCACCTGGGCGCTAATGAGCAGCTTCCCATGAGTCTGTATTTCACGTTGTGGGACACAGGCAAACCGGTCACGCCCAAGTTGCCCCAAGGCTGCCCGACCTGGGAGTCGGATGAAGATTTGCCCATGACGACATTGCATTCCTTTGACAGTGGCAAGGTCGAGGTGAAAATGAAAGTCGTTGGCTACGATGCAGCAGATGGTTTGAGTTTATCCGAAGCGGAGATGCATGCACGTCAGCAGATGATGGGCTTGATCTATTACCTGCAAACCAAGGGGTATCAGGGCAGAAAGCTTGATCAACATGTCCTTGCCAGTGTGTCGCGCATGATCGGTATTCGCGAGGCCTGTCGTATTGAAGGCGAGTACATACTCACACAGGACGAGGTGATGCATGAAGCTGTGTTCGATGATGCTGTGGCTGTAGGCACCTATCACCTGGATTACCATTGGCCGGATCGCGTACAACGCGCAGGTACCGGCATCACCACCATGGTCATGCCATACCACATCCCCTTGCGGAGTTTAATCCCGCGTGGCAGTCGGAACATGCTCGTCCCCGGTCGCAGTGCATCAGGTGACCAGATGGCGATGAGTTCGTTCCGCGTGATGGCAACGTGTGTTCAAATGGGCTATGCAGCAGGCAAGGCTGCCAGTCTGGCGGTAACCCAAAACTGTGATGTCCCTGATATTCCCATTGCAAATCTGCAGGAACAACTTGAACAAAATGGCCAATCATTGAATCTCTCTGCATACGGTCTGTTTCTGCGGAACCTGTTATTGCAGCATGAAACGGTGACGCCTGATCAACCGCCTTTTGACAACTGTCATGCATCGACTTTGCTGCAATTAGAAAATGGTCGGATGCTCTGTGCCTATTTTGCAGGATCAAAGGAAGGTGAGGACGACGTACGCATCTGGCTGAGCGTCCGCGAACAAGGTTGCTGGCAGGAACCACGCTGCGTTGCATCGGTCGAAAACGCACCGCATTGGAATCCGGTTCTCTTTGCTGATGAGCAAGCAAAAGTGCATCTTTACTTCAAAGTTGGTAAACACATCCGCGATTGGCAGACATGGCAGATTGCATCGAATGATCAAGGTGAAAACTGGTCGAAGCCATCCCTGTTGGTTGATGATGGTAGTCACAGTCGCGGCCCGGTCAGGAACAAACCCATCATCCTCAGCAATGGTGATTGGTTAGCCCCTTCAAGTGTCGAACCGTCAGGTGATGCATGGCAGGTTTTCTGTGATCGCTCGACGGATCAAGGCAAAACGTGGCAGGCAACGCAACTACTCACTTTTTCAGATCAAATCGATCCCAAGCAACGTGGTGCCATCCAACCCACACTCTGGGAATCAGAGCCCGGTCATGTGCATATGCTCACACGCAGTACATGCGGTTGGGTTTTGCGCAGTGACTCAACGGACTTTGGCAAGACATGGTGTCCGCTTTATCCGACGTCAATTGCGAATAATAACAGTGGTATTGATCTGGCCAAATTGGATGACGGGAGTCTTGCCCTGGTGTGCAATCCGATTCAGAACGCCGACTGCAGCCTGAATCAACGTAGTGTTCTGACCGTGTTTCGTTCCACTGACAACGGCAAGACCTGGCCGAGTTCACTGATACTTGAAGATGAACCCGGTGAGTTTTCCTATCCCGCCATCATTCCGACGCGCGTGGGGATGGCGATCAGCTACTCCGCCAAACGCACAGCCATCAAGTACTGGCATGGTTCAGTTGAACAGCTTCAATCCCGGACGGATCAGCAAACCAATGTGCAATGTCATGAACCGGTCTCTGCTAAGTAAATCAACTTGGTATTGATACGAATGCTGTGTTTACTCATAAGCACCTGAGAATGCCGTGTAACTCAGTGCAAAGAGCATTGGGTCCATGTGCGGATTCTGGGCGGTGATTAATTCGATGCTGGCGATTTTCTTTTCCGGTGACGGGTTTTCCCATGAGTAGATGCCGATTGCCATCAGTTCACCGTCACCATTTTTCGGATTCAGGAACTGCGTGCCCATCAGCAGATGACGCTGGTCTGTGTAGGTCTTGCGGGTGTCCTGAATCTCATTTTTGAGTTTGATGCTGATTGTGGTATCCGTCCCGTCATAGTAGTTGATGCGGTATTGGCAGACATTAAAACCATGTCCCCATGTCTTGATTTTGTAGTTGAATGTGCTTGCATGAGCGAAGTGAATTTGGGATGCATGGATGCGATCCAAGGTGATCTTGACGCTTGTCGGTGTCCTTTGCGTGAAGTTGTCGATAGGGGTGTCGGACATGAAGGTTTTGCCCTCATAGACAGTCCCCATACGTGAGTTGAGGCGGATCATCGTGGCCGGTTGATTGGCGGTCGCTTTGGCAAAGTCGAAGGTGATCCCATGCAGGTCCACGATCCCGCTGGGCATGTTGGGGCCAAGGTATTGTTCCGCTGAAGCGTTGCAGTACGGCTTGAGATTCACGGTGTGAATCGTGCTGTCGGAACCTGAGCGGATGGTCTTGCCAGTAAGGGCGATCCCCATTTGTGTGCTGATGCTACAGAGCATTCGCATGCGTTGTTCATCATTGTCAACGACCTGGTTCCACTGCGATATGTCAGCAAGAAGGGTGCGGCCTTGATGTCGGTTGATCGCCATGACACCCGGGTGCATGGGAACGATCCATTGGTCATCGGCAATAAAGGTGAGGGATTGGACGTGCGGCTTGGTAAACCAGTTCATGTCCTTGCTGCTAACCCCATCAAAAAGGACATCGCGTTGAACAAAGGCAGTGAGTAAAGCAGGCGGAGACTTCTTTTTGGACTTGCTTTCTGTCTGGGCATCCTGCATGGTAACAGGTTGACTTCCCATAGCAGCGGTGAGTTGTTTGAGATGGCTTTGATCCGTGACATGCAGATGGATAAATCGAGCACGTTGGGCGATGCTGATGATTTTCTCCACTCCATGACGTTTGATGGCATGATCGTCAACATACAAACCTGCGAAGTCCGTTGTGTCTTGGGGATGCGTTTCCCAACCCAGTTTGCCCAGCAGTTCCGCAGCATAGGCATCCGTGCCGGAGAGAAAATAACCCTTGCCCCATTGCATGTTGTTCGTTGAACTTTGTGTCGCATAGGTGATGAGATTAAACAGAACCTTGGCTGCAGCAGGTGACTGCGCAGCTTTCTCAAGCATGAGTTGGCTGACAAGGTACTTGCCCTTGCCATGGATCATCTCAACGAGAATACCGTCGTTGAGTTCACGCCCACCGTCAACCAGTACGTGGAAATTTCCACTCATCGGCTTGTAGCAGTTGGCATCGCTGATCTGCATGCCTTGGCCCCAGTAAGCAAAGTCGAGTTGATCCATCGGGTAAATGGCGTTGGCGAAAAAACTGTGATGTGGGCTGCGGATAAAGCCGTTGGTCGCCCCATTGAGTAAGCCTTGTTTCAAGGTGATACCTGATGGGAAAATCTCCGGTAAATCCTCACGATCCAGCATCAACAGGCGACCACCTGCTGCAACGAATTCGCTGATCAGCATCGCATGACTGAGCAATTGATTCGACGGTGCTTGCTTGCCAATGATTAACGCGGACTGTGCTTCGAGTTTGACAATATCCGTCATCGCCTGGATCGGTTTGATCTGAATTTGCCATTGTTTAAGGCGTTTTTCGATCTTGTCAGGGATGGCCATGCCGTACACAACACGGTTTGCCAGTTCGCGCGAATCAATCGGCGTGTGAATTTTGACCGGGCGATTCATGCTGTAGACATGGTTGCCTGCATGGTCAAAAAGTGTCGCTGATAAATAAGCGGGAAGTTCGGTTTCCAGGTTCTCAATTTGTATCTCAATCAGTTGGCTGCGGGACTCAGATGCGTTCAGACTCACGGGAATGCGTGATTGCCAATATTGCTTTTCATCTGATTGAACTGTCAGTTGGACGTGGCCTTCAAAGGGATGACCTGAGTGTTCAAAGAGTTGTAATTCGCGGATGTTTATACCCGTCGTCATCGCTGGATTGAGTGATTTCCAATAGACGGTTTGGGGCTTGAGTTCCTTGGAAAGTTCTTTGACGAACGGAGAGTTGATAGCAGAGTCCAGGTACATGAAGTTGGGACTGAGCAGGGCAATGTTTTGTTCACGATATGTACGGACTGCCTGCCGCCAGAGTTGGGCCAGGTAGTATTGGTATTGATCATTGTTGGCTGGATCACCATTGCGCAGATAGGTCATCTTGTCACCGAAGATGTATTCAAGTTTCAGGCGACTGTTGGGGGTGAGTTGCTCGCCGATCCCAAGGGGCTTGACGCCATCGGGTGGGAAGTGAGAGTAGTTATCTGAGTACAGATGATTGTACTGTTCGGTCCGTCCCTTCCATTGCAGACTTAGCGGAAACTCCGGGCCACTGTCTGGGTAGTGGATGTTGTAGATGTCGATCTTGCCCTGGGCATCGCCGTAGCCTGAGTGCATGACCAAACGTGACGGATCGTATTGCTTATGTGTCTTTTGAACCTGGACCATGAACGCTTCGGTTGCCTGGGGACGTGGGGTGATCCAATGTTCAAACTCATTGGAACCCGACCAGATGACGATGGCAGGGTGATTACGCAACTGCAGCGTCATCGCTTTGACATGTTCCAAAGCAAGGTCATTTTTTGGTCGGTGATTCAACCCCGTTTCAGCAACAATGAGAAACCCCGCTTCATCCGCAGCTTCGTAAAAAATCCGGTCAAACACCTGGCAGTGAAAGCGACCGTAATTAATTCCATGACTGAGCATGGTTTTGAACACGTTGATCAGATCAGCCTTGTAGCTCTCACCTGCTTCAATCCAGCTTCGGCTACGCGTCCATTCACCGATGTGCGCCCAGGGACCGATGAGTTGGATTTTTCGACCATTAAGCAGAATGTCTTCGCCCCGGGCCTGGATGTCGCGGTAACCAAAGGTGGTTTGCAGTTGGTCGATGACCTGATTGTCAGCCAGCAGGCGAAAACGGCATTGATAGAGATTGGGTTGACCGATGTCCCACAAGGCCAATTTGTTATTCACATCCAAAGTGGTTGCTTGCTGTTTGTCACTATGATTGATGGCGATTGTTTTTTCAAGGACCGTTCGATTCTTTGTGTCGAGGATTTGGATTTGAAGCTGGTCGACGCGTTTTGAAGTCCGCGTGAGTTCGACACTGGTGTGCAATTTCTGCTCGTTGACATCAGACCAGACAAATGGCTGAATGAGAGATGTAACGGGACGACGTTCGAGCATTGGGGCTCGGGCAAATCCGCGACGGTAGCGGTATTGGGCGCCAATGGGCATGATGACTTTGCCACCCTTTAACGCTGCGTAGTAGTTGCGGACTTTGATGAGTAAATCGTGTTGACCTGCAGATTGAATATGGTCGGTGAGATCCACTTCGGTGTAGGCCATGCCTTGACGATCAGTCGCGACTGGTTTGCCATTGAGATAGACATCAAGCACGAAGAAGGTTTGCGGGAAAATCAGGACGATACGGTCTTGGATATCTTTTGCTTTGATATCAAGTGACATGCGATATAGGGCGCATTTGGCTTTATCTTCTTGATTCTCAACCTGCCAATGCACGCCGTAGTAGGAGTGTTCTGCGATGTCTGCTTTCTGCCAGTTCAGTTGATTTGTTGCGATTTGATTGACGTTGACATCTTCATCGGCAAAGGTCATGCCTTGCATCAGTGTCAGCACTTCAGGTTGACGATAGGCAGCGGGAATCAAATACCTTGGTTGGTCAAATGTCTGACTTTGTTGTTCTTCAGCCTTGGTTTGGGCTTGAGCTTGATCTTCCATGATGGAAACAAAGTCACTGAGTGGTGATTGGCTGACCAGTAACTTGGTCAATCCAACATGCCATGCACTGGAGGCTTTTTCCAGGTGAACACGAATATACCTGAAGGGCTCGGATGCCTTGGCGAAGCGCAGGTAAACCAGAGATCGACCACTGGAAACGGATTTGATTTTTGCACTGGCAATGGTCGGTTGGACGCGGTAATTCACGCCATCAGCAGAGGTCTCGATGATGCAGTATTCACTGAGTTTTGACCATGTACTGGAAAATCCGTAAACCGCCAACTGCATGTCAGTGACATTGTCAGCCGTCGTGAGTCTTTGAATATCGAAAATTACATGGCTGTCCTGGTTCACCTGTTTGAATCGAATGCGTGTTGCATCATCGTCATAGCGCTCCGCTTGATAGTCCGACCAGTTGGCGTTGGAATAGGTGACCGGCAAATTTTTTTCAAAATCAATCAGCCACTGTCCTAGGCCATGTGAAACGACACCTTTGGGCAATGCCTGTGTTTTCTTGGCAACTGGCTTGGGGTTGACGGGGGCTTTTTTCTTGGCAATCTCAGGCTTGGGCTGTTCAATCACCGGCATGGGGTCAGCCGTCATGCGCATCTGGCCGATGACGACTTGCCATGTCGATTTGAGATTTTCCATGTGCAAACGCACATAACGAAACGCAGGTGCGTCGGGCTTTGTGCGATAAACTTGCGAAGTACGATTGCCCTGGAACTTACCAAGCGGAGCGCTTTTGACCAATTCAATTTTCTGATACGACTGAGGTTTATCCTCCATGGCGATTTCAAGAATCAACGGCATGACTTCCAGCGACTTGGTGTTGCCAAACGAATAAGTCAGGCATTCAAAGCCACGGACCTCATCAAGGCCGACACATTGTTTGGCATCGAGGACAACATAACTTTTCGCGTCAACCGCTTGAAACTGCAAGCGTGTGGTATCACCGTCAAACTTTTCGGGTGTGTACTTTGGCCATTCCACATTCTCATGCCGGAGTGTGTTGGCCGGTGTGCAGTCGATGATGGATGTGTCATTGTCCTGCGCGTGAAGTTGGGGAGCGCAGAGAGTCAGTGTGATCAGAAAACTAGTTGCCAGGCGCAGAATCATGCGTAGCCTTTCAGTCGAATCGGGGCGATAAACAAATTGCGTCATGAATGACAGGATGGATTGATCGAACTCGCGATCAGGGTTTGTTGAAATACCAACGGTTGTAGTATTCATCACTGGCATAGACCAGTTCGATTTCTTCCTTGCTCAGGATCACATGTCCGTCGACATGGCTGAAGACCGCACCGCCGGGATGGGTTTCAATGTCGGGTACGCGACGTGAACTGTCATTGATACTGGCTGCTGATGTGGGAAAAGTGCGCCATGCCCAACGTGAGATGCCGCCGGTGGGGCGTTTGTTGGCATCCATGGTGACATAGGTTTTCGATGGATTGATGACGGCATCAGTGTATTGGACATAGTGTGAATCGGCACCACTGCTGGAACTGATGGCACCGGCAAAACGGTTCATGCCATAGCTTTTTTCTGTACTCCCCGATGCGCCAAGAACCTTGGCGGGGCAGATCATGAAATTATTGGGATTCTCGGGTTGGTAGACTTGAGCAAACTTCCCGTGGTTAGCAAGCAGGCGGGGCCACCAATATGAATTGGAGTTGCCGTCCCCGCAGTAAGTCGGCAGATACGCATTGTAATCGCCTTCATAGACCAGCCATGCGGTGATAATCTGCTTGTGATTATTGGCACACTTGATCTGCACGGATGACGCTTTGGCCTTTTGCAGAGCCGGTAACAAAATGGAGATCAGCAGGGCGATGATGGAAATGACCACCAGCAATTCGATGAGTGTAAATGCGTCTTGATTGATTGTGTATTGTCGGGGTGTGGTTTGCATGATGTCGCCTTTTCTCACTGGAGAACCGATCCTTGATTCACGTGGTATGTCCCCATGTGATCTGCCCACACACCGTCTGGCAGACCGGGGATTTGAGTTTGCCACCCACCAGTGCCTGAGCCAGTAATGTGGCGTTGACACCTTTCTGGTAGGCTGAAATGTCGACTGTGGTAATACCCAGCTTGATTGCTTTGGGATGTCCGTCAAAGCCTGTAATGGCTAATTCATTGGGGACATCCAACCCGACTTTGTTGGCTTGTTCGAGTAATGCCATCGCCCGGAAGTCGTTGTAACAGAACATCAACTCCGGCCGCCTGGATGCAGGCAGTTCGACAATCTTTTTGGCAACCTGATCGATCGATGCCGTACAGTCATCCGCCGCAAAGAACCAGTCGGTGTTTAAGGGCAGGTTGTGATCTTCATGCACGTCTCGCCAGGCACGGTGACGTCCCTTGTAACGATCCGGTGCACCGAAACAGCCAAGCTTGCGATAGCCTTTATCGATCAGTGATTCGAGTAGTTGATACGTGCTGTAGTACGTGTCTTTGATCACCACGTTCAGGGGAGACATCGGGTGATTTTCAAACGACAGAAACACCACCGGGCAGGAGACCTGATCAATGATCCATCGCCCGAGTTCCACGTCGAGTTTGTCGCATGCGAGCATGATCGCCTGAGAGTGCGCTTGGGCCATCTCAAGGGTGTGACTGACCTGCGGATCACGGCTGGCAAACTGGCTGTGCGGGATGATCGCCATGTGATGACGAATCCCCAGCATGGCGGAGGCTTCCTGAATGCCGGTGACCATCTGCTGCTTGATGCCTTCGATATAAAGTGCAGCTTCGTCAACGCGGATGTTGGTCATCATGTCCTGCGTCCGGCTGACAAACAGGGTTGTGACCTGTTTAAGCCCCGTGTCCATCGGCGTGAGATTGGATCGAAGTTGGTTCACTGGTTGGCTGACAAAGATGCCGCTGCCGGAGCGCGTCTCAAGCACGCCTTCGGTTTTGAGTTGGTTGACGGCTTTGACGATTGTCACCGGTGAGACGCCGTAGACTTTGCCCAGGTCCACCGTCGTAGGCAGGCGTTGGCCCGGATCATAAACCTGCTGACGAATCTTCTGCCGCAAGTCTCCGGCGATGTCGTTACAGATGGGTTTACGCCCTGGTTTTCGTGTGAGTGTCATGTCGGCTCAAATGTGTAATGATTTTGTTTTCAGTACACATAACCGTAGGTGTCGTATTCCAATAATCAATAAAACGCAATAAATAATGTCAAAATACAGGCGAATTGTGCATTAATACTGTAATGACTATAGAAATGTCTGGCTGATTACACGTGATATTAATCAACGATTCAGATGCTGTGTTTTTCAGATCACCTTGTCAATGGATCCACTGCTGATGCGGTCGATCTCTCATGAGGTGTCATGAATCAATGATGGTTGCTTACCCAGGATGCAAAGTTGAAAGAATCTCACGAATGCTCAAGCGTGCTCCGCATACCACAGTGTCGGCAGCACCGTAGTAAACCGTCACCGTGTCGCCATCAACCGTGTGCCCATTGGTGAAGATGCATTGACTGTAAAAACCGTCTTTCTCTTCAGGGGCCGTCGGCTCCATGATCGGTTCATCACTGCGAGCAAGCACTTTCCACGGCTCATTCAGATCAAGCAGGATCGCACCCAGGCAATAGCGCCCGTTTTCATCTGCTCCGTGGTAAATCTCCAGCCAACCCTTGTCGGTGCGAATCGGCGCGCACCCGCCACCCACACGCTGGCTGTCCCATTGACCTGCTCTTGAACGCGCAATGCATTGATGGTTACCCCAATGTACAGCGTCCGGTGAACTGGCTAACCAAATGTAATTGCCACCAAGATCCTTGCTGCTTGGTCGATGTAGCGCAAAGTACTGATCGTTGATTTTCTCTTCGAAGATCGCAACGTCTTTGTTATGCGGTGGCAGGATCAAACCTTTGCGATCAACCGTCTGCCAATCTTTTGTGGTTGCATAGCCAACTGCAACCCCATTGCCGGAGACCGCGGTGAATGTCAGGTGATACGTGTCGCCCATCTGTGATGTCCGGCAGTCTTCAATGCCGTAGGCTTCGTATTTGCCTTGTCCCACCATGAACGGCTTGTCGTCAACGGTGAAGTGTTCGCCATCCTCACTCCATGCCAACCTCAGGTGTGAAACGGTGGTGAGTAAGTCTTCGCCTTTGTACCTGATCACCCGTGGATCATCAGCTTGCAAGTCTGGATCATTGCGATCGAGTTGGAGAATTTTCATGCCCGTTGGTACTGTCTCATCCAACAGAGGCACGTTGATGGTGGACTCGGTTGCAGGTGCATTTTCAGCAATACGCAGCAGCAAACCCGTCTTGCCATTGAAAACAAACGCACCGGGATTCAAGACGCATTCAACGATCAACCCATCCTGAGATGGTTTAACGTCTGCGGGTTTGATGATGGGGTTATGTGTAAAACGCTTGGCAAGGTCAGCCATAATCAAACTCTCTATTTGCGGGTATCGGTGATAATCCGTGTTTGAACTTATGGTATCAATCACGGCCAGATTTGCACGAGATACGGCAGGTTTTCATTGGGCGATGAGACCCGGCGCAACACACCATAGTGCATGGCATTCCACGGATGCCCACGGTCGGACCACTGCAAATGGGTTGAGCCTTGCTCATCTTTGTGACGCCACCAGAGAGACAACCCCATGTCCTGGGAAGTCGGCCAACGGGTTTGCTTGAACGTGGCATAGGGGATGAACATCTCAATGGTGGTTAGATCACCGTCCCGTTTCATGGCCGATGCAATGCGCACACGCGGTGAGGTTTCGCCGCGCGTTGCTGTGAACCTACCATTTTTGAAACCTGCATTGATCCAGTAATACCCACCGGGTTGGCCGAGTTCTTCGGCAGGGCGGGGATCAAAGAAAACCGTCAATTGATCTGAGTCGACCAGCCCCGTTACTTTGATTGCCATGTACAGTCCGTCGTCATCAGACTTGAATGCAAATGACGGATTGCACGCTTCGATGCTGTCTCGAAAATCAGTCGGACCACGCACCCAACAGGCTTGAGAAGGTTGGCCCAACGGACTGAAGGTGTGTTCCTGCCATTCGTCGAGTTGACCATCGATGTTTGCTTTGCCGATGATCGCTTGAGCAAATTGTGTGAAACTCAATCTCGCTGTCGCGGTCTGGTTCTGATGCGATGTCACCAACGGCATGACGCCCACCTGTTGGTTCTCCGGCAAGTCCATGCTTTGGATCACGCGACTGTGACCATCACGCATTTGAATGTGAAACGTATTGCTATCCGTGACGATGCGTTGTGGTGGGTAATGCAGACTTCCTGCACGTTGTGTTTGTACGGCTTGCACGGAGAGTTGGTTGTTTGCATGATCTGTAATCGCAAGAAACGGCTGTTCATGCGTGATAAAACTTGATGCAGGTAATTGCAACAGGTCCGTCGGATACTTGATTGCAGGCCAATGAATGGTCCATTTTTCAGACGCTTGTGGTCTAAGGTCGTAGGCCAGTCTTGATGCCAGTGGCTGATCAAAGTCACCTGCTGAGAACACATCCAGGTCGCCACTGCGATGCGAGTTGGTCGTGTTTGTGACCTGTAGCTGTGTTACCATGCCCGTGTCTGTCCATGCATTTTTCGCCTTGATTTGCAGAGCTTTTAGCTGATCTGGTTGGCCGGTGAGGGTTTTGAATAGCGCTTTGGCCATCTTCAAATGACCGAGGATGTTGGGATGGATCGTGTCGCCTTTGCCTTGTGTGTCCAGAAGACTCTGCCATGTTTTGCGGTAGTGTGGTGGATACAACGGCCAGAGACGTTGCATGCTTTGAGATAGCGTTGACCCGCCATCTCCCCAGATCGCATCGAATGTCGGGACGACTGGCAATGACAGATTCTCACCCAGATGTCGCAAGGCTTGTGCATAGGCAACCGTGCGGAAAGCCGTCTGCTCATTCTCGATATGCGGGGTGGGCTGGAGCAGGATCATGTCGGTTTTGAACGCGGATTGGAGTTGCTCACAGATCCACTGGGTTTGCTTCAGATACACATCCATCGCGCCACCTACGCCCTGGTCGTTCAAGCCGTACATCAGTAAACCAATGTCCGGCATGAGGGGGCGGATGTCCGTATCAAATGTCCGAACGGTGGCATCGACGGATTTGCCCGGGTGGGCTTTAACATGCAGTGTGATCTGGTCGTTGCCCGTCGCTTCCCGGAGCATCATCACAAGCAGTTTGTGATAGATACCCGTCGCGGTCACCGAGTCACCCATGGCAACAATCGTGATCGGTTTACCAGCAAGCAGTTCATTGCCATGATGCGGTAAAGCTTTGAGAATGGCATCGTCTGACACCTTGGACGGGGCAGTAACAGCAAGCATTTTCACTGTGACAGCTTTGCCATCAATCGCCGTTGTGATCGCGTGTAACCCTTCTGTGCAAGGCGTAAAGAACACATCACCATGGTGGTCAGCTTGCAATGATTGCTGTTGACTGGCTGACCAACCTGCCCGTGTCAGAACGCTGACAGAGCCTTTAAATGATTGGTTATCCAAGCCAGCAAACTTGAGTGCAATGGGGCGATCGACAAAGCCGATCACATCCTGGGCATGGGTGAACTGCGTTGTGATCAACAGACAGATCACCCATGCCAAGGTTGTTGAAAATGCGATACGTTGGAAGTTACTCAAAAACCAATTCTCCCCAGGCATTGGGTGATAGCCAGGACTCTTGCGGCAGATCGTTCACCAGGTTCGTATTGGGGTTGGCCCAATAGGTACGGGCGATATTGATCTGGCCAGCAGGGTCCGAGGAAATGAATCCGACATCACCGCGGACATTTAAATCCTTGCCGGGTTTCAGACCGATTGCTTTTAGCGGGATGGCAGCTTCGACCGTGTAGCTTGCCCCAGCCGTTCGGACTTTCACCACAGCGTCCGAGATGATCTGGACATTGTCAAAGTGTTTGGGTTGCACCGGTGACGTGTATGTGATCTCGTGTTCCTTGGAGGCGGTCGGATCGACAGGCTTCATGAGCACTGCAACCGGCTTGCCATTGAGTTGGCTGATGAGCACGCGGACATCACTGCTGTTGGGATCACGACGCTTGGCATTCTGTTCACCACCGACGGACATTTGCAGGTCAACCGCATCACCGGTTTTAAACAGTCGCGTGAAGTCCTTGCCTTCGTTTGACCAAGGCGATGGGTCTTCGATGTTGTAGAACAGGTAGAGATTTTCATCGTCATAGATCATCCGTGCAGAACCCGTTTGCGGGAATCCGGTGCGTTCGATCTCCATACGCGGTTGCTGGGGCCATTCACGATCCGACCCATCGATCCGCAGCTTGTTGACTGCGGGGGTGATCACATAATGCTTGGGTTTGGCATCACGTTGAGCGCGTGCCTGATTCTCCTTGTCTGCCTGGGCAAGCACGGTGTCGTTGACGGAAATCGTCTGTTTTTCAAGGCGTTTAATGGTGTCCAGGCCGGTGACGTTAAGGATCATGGCTGCCTGACGGGGGAAGCCGGTGGTCATGCGAATCTTGCCATCAGCTTGCTTGCCAAACCAACCATTGAAGGGTTCACCGCCATTGGAGAAGCCGCCCATGGGACGCCCGATGAGTTGACTTTCCTTGGCAGGTAATGTCTCTGCAGGGATGCGACCATCACGGAACATCGAGCCGACGAAGAGTCCGTCGGTGGTCATGATGAAGTCCTGGCCAAGATTGCCACGAATGACAAACACGCGACCGATCTCATCGTTGACCTTGGCAACGCCGGTGATCTTGAGCGGGCCGATGACCATACCGGGCTTGGGCATGGTGGCTTTGTGCGAACCATGAACACCGGGGTAAGGATTGGGATAATCCCACAGCGTTTCGTAGGTCTTCATGTCGATGCCCGCGATGCGCGAGGCGGAAGAATAGTTCTTGTAACTTAGATTCAGCAGAATGTTTTCAGCGTCCACCGGGACGTAGTCTGCCGAATCATCGTACAACGGGCCGGAGAGACTTTCGGGGCCGAAGATCGGAGCGCCTTCGTCGGTGTAGCCCAGGGGGGTGTACTTGTAGGTTCCCTTGTTGTTGCCGACATAGAAAGACAGATCGTTGCTGCATCGCTGACCCCATCGGCTAAACAAAGGGAGTCCCTGACGCACGCGACGGTCCTGTTTTTTAGCCTGTGCAAAGGGAACGATGACACATTCACTGCGCTGGACCTTGGCGTCCTTGTTGGCATCATTCCAATAGACACCATCGAAGGGATCACAGTCTTTAAATTCGTCCCAGAGTTCGCCGGTGACTTTGCTGTTGTGTGCAATGACATTACAGATACGTCCAACAGTGGTGACCGCCGAAACGGGGACCATGCTTGGACCGCGTTTGAGATAGAAGACATGTCCGTTGAAACTGCGATAGCTCGGTTGATAGTAGTAGCTGCGGGTTTGGCCGTTGATGTTTGCAGTGAAGTGTTCACCCAGGACATGCGAGCCGGGGCTGATGATAAAGCTTTCGTGTTTGGATTCGTCAGGCACCCAGAGGATGTTGGTGACTTTCCATGTGCGGTCCTGCTTGTTGAGTGCAAGTTGGATCGGGCCGACGTAGGCGATGTTGGGATTGGTTTCGTCGAGTGTGCAGCCAGTTCCTGCATAGCCGGTGTTACCGATGTAGTCCTTGATGAGCTTGCCATCCGCCGGATTCCAGACGGAGACGCGGCGTGGGTAATCCCAGTTTTCGACGGTCCAAACTTTGCCAGCCTGATCGACTGCGACACTGGTCATGTTGTACATGGCCTGCTCGTTGAACAATCCGCGGATGGGGCGAGAGCCCTTGACGCCACAGGTGTAGAGCAATTTGCCTGTGGTGCTAAAGGCTTTGAGTTGCATGTCCGGGCCCAGGTCGGTGACGAGTAGATTGCCTTGCTTATCCGTGGTGATGGATGATGGTTTGTCCAGACTCGTGAGATTGAGTTTGATAAGTTTGTCGTTTTTGAGTTGGTAAACGTTGTGGTCATCAATGGTGTAAATCGTGCCATCAGCTGCTTCGGTGATGCCGGTGCAGGCAGCGATGTCGACGGACTTGATCAGCTTGCCGGACTGTTTGTCGATCCAAGCGATCTTGCCTTTGCCTGTGAGTGCCGGGCCGTCGTGTTTGAGATGCTGAGGTGACGTTGCGTTTTCACTGGCAGTAGCTTTCTCACTGATGAGTAACAGGAGATGCTTGCCATGGGCGTCCATGCCAGCGGGCGTCCAGTTTTCTGAACCGACGATGTCTTCGATAGGCAGTTCCAGCGGGCGTTCCTGACCCTCGATGACGAAGGGCTTGTAAGCACCATCATCACGGTTCATGCGAACCAGCACATCCTTCTTGATATGCCAACCGGCGGGGACCGCGTAGACGCTTTGTTCATCTGCAGCCAAGTGCAGCGCGCCGCGCTTTTCACCCCATTTTTTAAGGCCATCCGGACCAAGTGCGATGATGCCATGACCACCTTCAGCAAACTGCCAGGAGAGGATCATCCAATCGCCCGCAGCGGCTGCGCGAAGTGGTGCACAGTGGTCTGCACCCCATGCACCGGTGCCTGCCTGGACTTCCCATGGCGGTGTGCCGGGGTTGTAGAAACACATTTCATACTCAGCGTTGAGTCCGTCCTGTGTCAGACCAATCGCCTGATACTGACCGGGTTTGACCATCATGCCTCTGTCATCAAGTAAGTCCCATTTGACTTCGATGGTTCGCGTGGTGTTGGTGGTGGCAACGGTGTATTCCTGCACATCCATATCACCAGCAAGATTGCGGACACGCTTGCCTTTGGCATCATTGATCGCAATGGTGAATCGTGCAGCGGACTTGGGGATGGTGACGCGAATGGGCATCGTGCCTTCGAGTTTGGCTTCATCACTGATGTACTTGCGTTGGGCGATGTTGTTCTCACCGACGAGTTTGAGATTGCCCCATGAATTGCGGGCAGTCCAGAAAAACTCGCGTGATGTGGCACCAGGTTGCATGTTGTCTGCATAGCGATGGATCGGCCAGACTTCACCGGTCGGGTCACCCCAGAGAAACTCCATGCCCATCTGCATGACTTTACCTGCGTGTGGTGTTGCATCGTTTTGCGGGTTGTTGCGGTAAAGAAGTTGCCATGGGATTTTGATTTCCTGGACATAGCCTTTACCGTCTTCATGTTTGCGGTATGCCATGGCTGCGCCTTCACCCAGTTCAGTTTGACCGGGCTTGGCAATGAGCAGCAGTTGGTCCTGACCGGCTTTGTCTTTATTGGGATGTTGCCAATAGGAGAAGTGCAGCACTGGCTGCTTGCGTGCGGTGTAGTACCACGTGGTGATCCACAACGGTTTGTCACCGACCTTTACGCGTAACTGCACCGAGTCGGACTTCCATCCGGAGTTGGGATTGAATGCCGGGTCGATGTTGCTGAACATCGGCGTGGGGTCTTTCCAATCGATGGCAAGGTAGAGATAGTCCTTGTCCCACATCGTGGAGACCTGCGTGGAATAGTCGTTGCGAATGTCCTTGTCAGCAAAAATCCAGATGCGTCCTGAGGTGTCCCAGTCATCAAGCTTGCCATCGATTTGGACCGACTGCCCATCGGGAACAGGCACGGCATTGATGCCTTCATTCTGACTTTGACGGCCGATCATATTACTTGCCGCCAGGAGGGGGGTTGAACACAATCCCATTGTCAAAAATGCCAAAGCTGTGCATTTGAACGTGGATCGTAGTCGTTGGGTGAAGGTGCGTCTGGACTGGATCATAGGGTGGAAACCTTAAAAAATTTGCGTTGTAACTTCTTGTTGGACCAGTTTTAGTGATTTTAAATCTTATGCTTGTGGTTAGGGAAGGAAGATTTATTACTTCGATTGATTGACTTAACTATCGGTAATAATAGAATTGAGTAGTAGTAAGTCAATCTTTCGAGATATCTTTTTTAGTGAGTCTTCCATGGCTTCGCGATACGACGAAATTCGAGATGACCTTCGCAGTGAGATCATCAGTGGCAAGATCAGCCCGGGGCAGGCAATCCCCACGCGCG
>MDTD01115376.1_pt1 | contig 21204 bp, 20 predicted proteins | sample 811221 | NCBI WGS metagenome assembly MDTD01 (sample SAMN05326646, study PRJNA326480) | marine metagenome | isolation source: seawater | place: Pacific Ocean: South West | collected 2011
CATCGTCTGACTTCTGTGGTACCTCGTGTCATCACTGTTCGCAAGAGTTTCACCAGGTATTGTGGACCATTCGGTTCGGAATGATATAGGAATCCGTTTTGCATTTAGTTCAAAACATCGTCCTTAATTCGCCTGAGGTGAGGCTGCCCGTAAGGGCCAGTGCTTACGCATATTCATCCCTTGGGTGAATGAACCAGGCCATAGGTCTGGCCCCACCGGGTCAACTACGATAGGTTGCCGCCATGAGTGACAACGCGACTAAATCTGACCTAGACCCCTCCTTCGCCCAGGCCCAGATCCTGTCTGAGGCGCTGCCTTTCATGCGTCGGTTCGCAGGAAAGACCGTGGTCATTAAGTACGGTGGCCACGCCATGGGCGACGCTACCTTGGCAGAGCGGTTCTCGCGTGACATCGTTCTACTACGTCAGGTGGGGTTAAATCCCATCGTCGTGCACGGCGGTGGCCCTCAGATCGGGGCCATGCTGGAGAAGCTGCAGATCCGTTCTGAATTTATCGATGGGCTCCGGGTTACGGATGAAGAGACAGTAGATGTTGTCGAAATGGTTCTTGCAGGGTCTATCAACAAGCAGATCGTCGCCGGCATTTCGGCGGCAGGTGGCTATGCGGTGGGAATTTGCGGCAAGGACAGCGACCTGATCCGAGCCGACCGGCTGAAGCGGACGATCCGCGATCCCGACTCGAACATCGAAAAGGTCCTGGATCTGGGCCTAGTCGGAGATCCGACGCAAATCAATCCCTATGTGTTGGAGGCTTTCAATAAAGGGGGCATCACGCCGGTGATCGCGCCCATCGGGTTGGGCCCCGACGGTGAGACATTAAATATAAATGCGGATACAGTGGCTGGTGCTATCGCGCGTGCGGTGGGCGCGGTAAGACTGTATATGTTGACTGACGTAGCTGGGGTGCTTGATGGTGACGGGAACCTGATTTCCGAAATGACCATGGCCGACGCGCAAGGTCTAATCGACGACGGCACCATCGTAGGTGGGATGATCCCGAAAATTGAAACCTGCATGGATGTGGTTAAATCCGGCGTTGACGCGGCCACCGTGATCGACGGCAGGGTGCCAAACGCGATACTGATAGAACTATTTACCAAGGGTGGCGTCGGCACACAGATCGTGCGCAACTGATATCTATTGTTCTTCTAGCATTAATTAAGATTAAAGCGGGAACAAGCCATTACCTTTTGGAGGCCTTTGCCATTGAGCACATCCAGCTACATGTGAGGAAGATGCAAACTCTTTCTGGTCTGCACCGGAACTTGGTTCTGCCCAAGGTTTTTTGATTGTAATTTAAGACTGACGCCAAAACTGTCCTATGCTAGTAGGATAAAGAAGTCGCATGGCTGTAAACCAATCGCGCCCGTAGCTCAGTTGGATAGAGCACCTGATTCCTAATCAGGGGGTCGTGAGTTCGAATCTCGCCGGGCGCACCAGCCTTCCGTCGTTTTAGCCAAGGAGAATGTCATGGCCACAATTACTACACCGGACGGCGTCAATATCTATTATGAAGAGGTCGGCGACGGTGAGCCCGTTGTTTTCGTCCATGAGTTTGCCGGCGACGTGCGCAGTTGGGAACCGCAGGTGCGATATTTCTCCCGGCGCTATCGCTGTATCGCCTTTGCGGCGCGTGGCTTTACACCGTCAGATGTGCCCGCGGATGAGAACATGTATAGCCAGGCACATGCCCGAGACGATATTCTGGCAGTCTTGGACGGGCTTGGGATCGCCAGGGCGCACATCGTTGGACTGTCTATGGGTGGTTTCGCGTCTCTCCACTTCGGGCTGCAATACGCTGACCGAGCGACTTCTTTGGTGGTTGCGGGCTGCGGGTACGGTGCTGGCGAGGAGGTGCGTGAACAGTTTGAAGACGAAGCCTTGGCCGCAGCGGAGCGCATGGAGAACGACGGCATGGACGCGTTCGGCAAAGATTATGCGCTTGGACCGACCCGCGTGCAGTTCCAGAATAAGGATCCCCGAGGTTGGGCCGAGTTCGAAAAACAACTCCGCGAGCACTCGGGTCTCGGTTCGGCCAATACCATGCGTGGGGTGCAGCGCAAGCGCCCGTCACTTTACGAACTTGAAGCGAAGATGCGCGCACTCAAGGTTCCAACCTTGATCCTGAACGGCGATGAGGACGAGCCCTGCTTGGATGTCGGTTTATTCATGAAGCGAACCATAACGTCGTCATCCCTCGTCCTGCTGCCGCAGACCGGTCATGCTTGCAACCTGGAAGAGCCGGCGTTATTCAATCAGTTCGTTGATGATTTTTTTCATCAAGTGGAGAGCGGCAATTGGCGCGACCGCGACCCGCGATCCATGACTAGCGGAATTCTCTCGAGCACAAACGACTAGAGCGGCATTGGCATCCGATCGGCACGGATCGTTCCCCCAAACGGATCAAATGTGCCCAATGCGAGCAAAGCACTTGCGGTCCAAACCGTCCATTGTGTATTGATCGCCTTATTAAGAGGGCATTTGAAATGGCCGAAAAAACGCGACGATTGATCATTGGAATATCTGGTGCTTCCGGAGTTATCTACGGCATAAGGGCCCTTCAATTGCTTCGGGATACGGATGTCGAGACGCATCTGGTCATGTCTAAGTCAGCGGAAATGACCATGGGCTATGAAGTGAAGATAAAACCATCCGCCGTGCGTGAGTTGGCTGACGTCGCTCACGCGATTGGAGATGTTGGAGCATCGATATCGTCGGGATCTTTTAACACTATGGGTATGCTTGTCTTGCCCTGTTCGATACGCACAATGAGCGAGATTTCTTCAGGTGTGACCAGTTCGCTTCTGAGCCGCGCCGCTGACGTCGTGCTAAAGGAGCGCCGACGACTGGTCTTAGGGGTTCGCGAGACACCGTTGCATACGGGTCATCTTCGCACCTTGGTAAGGTTATCGGAGATTGGCGCTGTGGTCTCTCCCATTGTTCCGGCGTTTTATGCGCAGCCAACGAGTGTCGACGACATCATCAACCATACCGTTGGACGTCTTTTGGATTTGTTTGATTTGAACGTCGGCGTGGTGGGCCGTTGGAAAGATGTTTCCTGACACTATTTCAATCGTCACCGCCGCTCCAAAATCTGCGAGCAACCCCCGAAGCACTTATCAGAATTGCGCGATAAATTTTAAGTACACGTGTGTTTTAGGATTTTCAGATGCATCCCATCATTTTGTTGAAATCCGAGAATCTTATAACCTCATCGTCTGATCTGTTTTAAGCCTCTGTGCGTTCGTTACCGATGCGGAGTTTGTCCCGATAACGTTTGTATTTGTCGACGTAATGTTGGGCAGCGGAATCTAGCATCCCTTGTTCCTTATCACCGATCTGGCGAATGACTTTGCCGGGAGCCCCCATGACCACAGAGTTGGCCGGAACCTCTTTGCCCTCCGGGATCAGCGTGCCAGCACCCAAGAGACAGTTCGACCCAATCTTTGCACCGTTGAGTATGATCGAACCAATACCGATTAGTGTGCCCAGACCGATGGTACAGCCATGCAGCATCGCCATGTGGCCAACAGTCACGTCACGTTTGATGTGAATGGGGAAGCCCGGGTCCGTATGCAGAACGCAGCCGTCTTGAATGTTGGATCCTGCGCCAACGAAAATTGGATCGTTGTCGGCGCGAAGAACGGCGTTGAACCAAACACTGGCGTTCTTTTCAAGAACCACCTTGCCGATAAGTGTCGCGTTCGGTGCGACCCAGTAATCGTTTCCAGGAGTTTGAATTTTGCTTTCGCCAATTTCATAGAACATATGCAGTTTCCTCTTTCGGATGAATAAGTATTTTATCAATAGGCGTCGCGCTGATCACGTGTACGTTTACATGATTAATGAGGAAGGTTACTCGAATTTGGCGCGACCTAATACATCGACCATTTTAAGTCTTTTTCTATCTATCCTAATGTTCGGCGCAGCTATTGGCCGGGTCGACGAGGCGCCCCACCTGGCGGAGGATGACCATTCGGAACTTGGCATCTTTTGCTGTATTTGTGAAAATGACCTGTTGGTCGAGACTGACTTTCGGTGACCAAGTGGTCTGCACGTATCATGACTTTGGCGCGGAGGGCTCGATTTTAGCGAAGTCATTTCCAATTAGCAGTGGCGGTAGATGAAATTTTTTATCTATATCGCGTGGTGACGGGTCATGAAACAGCGATATCTTTCGGTCAGTTAAACGCAAGTTATGATAGAATTTGTGATTTGTATATTGCGCAGAGAGACGGCCGTTCTGGGAGATAACCAATGATTTCAGCCACATGGTATTTTGACGTCATTTCGCCTTTTGCCTATCTGCAGGCAATGCGGCTTGATCAATTACCTGATCGGGTGAGCCTGATTTGCAAACCGACCCTGTTTGCTGGATATTTGAACCACTGGGGCCATCTTGGACCGGCAGAGATTGAGCCGAAGAAGGTCTTTATTTTTCGACAGTGCGCTTGGCGAGCCCGACGTATGGGCGTCGATTTCAACCTGCCGCCAAACCATCCGTTCAATCCGCTACGTGCTCTGCGTCTAGCTGAGGCACTGGATGGTGATCTGAAGGCGGTGCAGGCAATTTTCCGCTCTGTATGGGTTGATGGGGATTTACCGGACAACGATGAAGGTTGGGCTGGCATACAGTCGTCCGCTGGGGTGATTGACGGTGACGCCCTGGTCAATGATCCTGATATCAAAGCACGGCTTAAAACTAACGGTGATAAGGCCATTGCGGCGGGCGCTTTTGGCGTGCCGACCTTCGTCATCGGCGGCGAGGTGTTCTGGGGTGACGATGCGTTCGATATGGTTCTCGACTATCTCGAAAACCCGGATATGTTTTTCGACGACGATATGAAGCGGGCCGTTGGCTTGGTGCCCACGGCGGTGCGGAGACGATAGATTGGGATTTAGCCGCAGCGCACGCCGGTGCCACCAAGGCCGCAATAGCCGCCAGGGTTCCTGCCAAGGTATTGCTGATGGTAGGTCTCAGCAAAATAAAACTCCGGGGCGTCCAGGATCTCCGTAGTGATGGCGTTATGGCCCGCAGCTTCCAATTTTTGGGCATAGCCCCTGCTGCTAGCTTCTGCCTCTTGGAGATCCCCGCGAGAGTAACAATAAATTCCAGAGCGGTACTGAGTTCCTACGTCGTTGCCCTGGCGCATGCCCTGGGTAGGGTCATGACCTTCCCAAAAGGCGCGCAGGAGATCGGCATAAGATACCAGTTTCCGGTCATAGACCACCAAGACGACTTCGTTATGGCCCGTCATGCCGGAACAGACCTCTTCATAAGTGGGGTTTGGAGTGTATCCTGCGGCATAGCCGGCGGCTGTAACGTGGACGCCTTTTAACTGCCAGAATATGCGCTCCGCACCCCAGAAACAGCCAAGCCCAAATATGATTTTGTTCATGCCATCCGGATAGGGTGAAGTCAGTGAATGGCCATTGACAAAATGTGGTTCCGTTACCGGCATGGGCGAAGCACGGCCTGGAAGCGCATCGGCAGCTGATGGCATGTCTGGTTTCATTTGTTGTCGAAGGGCAAACATGGGTAATCTCGTAAATTACATAGCTATTATTTAATATGGTGCGTCGTCGTCGTAATTCCAATCCCTGCAGGGGATAAGTTCAGGAGGTCAGGCCGTGACCGCTGTTCGCGTCGCCATGTATTTTTCGAGCCGTTGGCGTCCCGCGGCGTCTATATGAAGGCCAGACTTGGTTCGCCGCCACAGGATATCTTCGGGCGTTTTAGCCCATTCCTCTTTAATCAGGTAATCCACTTCGCGACCTGTAAGACAACCGCCGAAATCTGGTCCCAAATCCTCGGTCGTATGAGCACGGTCGAGTACCCGAGTTGTCCATCCCCCGTGCCGACGGGCCAGTGCCTGTAATAAGTGACTGGGAAGTTTTGGGTAGTCGAATTTCAATTTATTTAAGAGGGCTTCTAGGTTTGGCGCGGTGAGATCGCCTCCAGCTAGAGGTCGATCTGCAGTCCAGGCGCGACCAAGACCTGGGAAATAAGCCCCAAGTCTATCCATTGCCGCTTCAGCAAGTCGACGATAGGTTGTTATCTTTCCGCCGAACACGGAAAGTACGGGTGGAGCGTTTGCCGGGGCATCCAGCTCTAAGACGTAGTCGCGGGTCACAGCGGAAGGATCAGACTCGCCATCATCAAACAAGGACCGCACACCGGAGAAAGACCAGACAACGTCGTCCGGTATTAGCTGTGATTGAAAATACCTATTTACTGCCTCACACAAGTAGCGGGTCTCTGCGGGATTAATAGCCCAGCCGTCTTCAGGAGTTTTGATGGGTACATCTGTCGTGCCAATAATAGAATAGTGCTGCTCAAACGGGATGACGAAAATCACCCTGCCATCTGGGTTTTGGAGTAAAAAGCCCTCGGCGCCCTCAAAAAATCTGGGAACGACGATATGGCTGCCTTTTACCAAGCGGACGCGGTTCCGCTTGCGTGGTGTGGTTGTCGCATTTAAGACAGCCTCCACAGCGGTTCCGGCGGTGTTGACCAATGCGCGCGCTGAGATCTCGACCCTATCGCCGCTTTCTGCTCTACGCAGCGAAACTAGCCATTGGCCATTCCGACTCTGCGCCCGCTCCAGACGGTGACGGGTAAGGATTTCTGCACCATTTTTTCGAGCCGTCAGGGCGTTCGCAATGACCAGCCGGGAATCGTCCACTCGGCAGTCGGAGTATGCGAAAGCGGATTTAAATGCCGGTTTAAAGACTTTACGTGCGGGATGGTTAGCTAGTCGGAAGCATTTGCTGCTCGACAGCGTTTCTCGGTTTCCAAGATGATCGTAAAGCAACAGGCCTACGTGGATCATCCATGCCGGTCGTTGGTCTGGTGTATGCGGCAGGATCAAACGTAAAGGAGCTACCAGGTGCGGCGCGTTCCGCATCAGCACCTCGCGTTCTTGCAACGCTTCCCGAACCAGCCGGAACTCCCCGTGCTCCAGGTAGCGAAGCCCTCCGTGTATCATCTTCGAACTGGCGGAGGACGTCTGTCCAGCTAAGTCACCTTGCTCACAGAGGGCTACGCTAAGCCCGCGACCGGCCGCATCGCAGGCAATGCCTGCACCATTTATACCACCGCCAATGATAAGGAGATCATATGCATTGTCATTTGGCATGAGAAGGGCGCTCTTCAGTAGTCATAAATGAATATAAAATGTCATATTATGAACATAACATGACACCACTACTTTACCAGCTAATAAATTTTTAGTCGGGCGGTTCAGGTGTTTTGGTAGAGTCCGGGAAGGTGAATTTCAGTACCCGACGCCGCGGCGATCTCGATGATTTCCGTCGGCGGAGGTTGGTCCGTGAATAACGCTGAAAGCTCGGAAATGTTGCCAAGGCGCACCATGGCGTTCCGACCAAATTTGGAATGGTCGGCAACCAAAAAGATGCGGCGTGAGTGCTTAATAATGGTTTGGGAGACCCTCACTTCGCGATAATCAAAATCTAGAAGCGTGCCGTCCATGTCTATTCCACTGGTACCAATGACCCCGAAGTCAACGATAAACTGTGAAATAAAATCTACCGTCGCTTCACCAACCACTCCGCGATCCTGGTTTCGGACGACGCCGCTTGCGACGATCACTTCAAAGTCTTTCTTGGCACTCATTAAATAGGCAACATTTAAATTGTTAGTGATAATTCGCAGCCCGTGATGCGCCATGAGGGCACGGGCGACTTCCTCATTTGTAGTGCCGATGTTGATAAACAATGATGAATAATCTGGAATTTGCGCAGCGGTTAAACTTGCGATTCTCTGCTTTTCTTTTAGCAGGTGGTCACGCCGCGTAACGTAAGCCGTGTTCTCCGCACTGGTCGGCAATCCGGCTCCACCGTGATAGCGTATCAACATGCCTAATTTGCAAAGGTGATTGATGTCGCGGCGAATAGTCTGAGACGTGACGCCATACTCGCGCGCGAGAGACTCGATCGCGACAAAGCCTGATTGCTGAGCTTTGTCCATGATTTGCTGTTGACGAGGGTTAATTTGCGCGGCCATATCGGGCTTCCAAAATTGTACTGATGGAAATTATATTATATTTCTCATAGCTAGCGTAGTGAACCAATTGTGTAATTTAATTTTCACTTTTGATCAATTTGCCTTGACTCAACTTCAGCCGCCAACCGATCATAGTCTACTTTGTTACAGTATCTTGATTTTAGTACCCAGCGATCTGATGGCTGTTGCACGTTGGATATTGGGGATTAGAAACAAATTTTATTACGGGGAGAGACCTAATGAAGCTCAACACCTTATCTCGCCACACTGGACTAGCGGTTTTGGCAGTTGCTGCGATATTCGCCTTTGGCGTGGCGCCTGCGGTGGCGGCCGAAGACTGCTATCGTGGCACGCTGGATAAACGTTATTGCGATCGAAACCGTGACCAGGTTGCTGACCTCCCGCTTGATCCCAAGGACTGGGTCAACCCAAGCACCATCATTTTCTCGTACACACCAGTTGAAGACCCCGCCGTCTACGCGAAGGTATGGAAGGGCTTTGTCGACCACATGGCGAAGGTCACAGGCAAGAAAGTAAAATTTTTCCCGGTGCAGTCCTATGCGGCACAATATGAAGCAATGCGGTCTGGCCGACTGCACGTGGCTGGCGTGAATACGGGTGGCAACCCCGTTGCCGTAAGCTGCGCTGGCTTGGTCCCTTTTGCCATGATGGCGTCTAAGGACGGCTCATATGGTTACGAGATGGAAATTATAGTACCGGCCAACAGCGCAATTAAGTCGCCGAATGATATCAAAGGCAAGACGTTAACGTTCACCTCGCCGACATCGAACTCCGGTAACAAGGCTCCGTCGGCATTGCTAAAATCCGAATTCGGTTTAGTTAAGGACAAGGACTTTAAGACCAATTTCTCGGGCAAGCATGACAACTCGATTATGGGCATCGCTAACAACGACTACGTCGTTGCGCCCGTCGCTAACTCAGTCCTCAAGCGTATGATTGACCGCAAAAAAATCGACCCGGCTAAGATCCGTACCATCTACAAGTCTCAGACCTTTCCGACGACCGGATATGGCCACGCCCACAACCTGCATCCGGAAATCGCGGCAAAGGTGAAGCAAGCTTTTTTTACCTTCCCGTGGGAAGGCTCTGATCTGCAGAAAGAATTTAAGAAAGAAGGCCGTTTCGTCGGTATTCACCACAAGTCCGATTGGGCCGTTATTCGTAAGATTGATTCAGCCAACGGTGTGACGTACACCTGTAAATGACGAGCAGATTATCCGTATTTCAGCTCAGGACCGGGCACTCCGGTCCTGAGTTGTTTGTGCAATATTGAGACTATAACAATTTCGCCGCGGAGGCTGCATGCTTCGTCTCAAGGGACTGGTGAAACAATACAAAACCGGCGACCAAGCTTTGAAAGGCATCGATTTGGACGTTCCTGACGGTCAGGTCATGGCCCTCATTGGACCATCCGGTGCCGGGAAGTCGACGCTTATTCGTTGTGTTAACCGATTGGTCGAGCCAACCAACGGGTCGGTGCGACTCAACGACCAAGAGTTAACAACTCTGAGGCAAGGAGATCTCCGCACAGCACGCCGGCGAATGGGGATGATCTTCCAGGAATATGCCCTTGTTGAGCGCCTGACTGTTATGGAAAACGTGCTTTCGGGACGGCTAGGATATACGGGCTTTTGGCGTAGTTATTTCCGCAAATTTCCTCAAGCGGATATCGATGAGGCGTTTAGGCTTCTCGAACGTGTTGGCCTGGATAATATGGTCGACAAACGCGCCGACGAGCTATCTGGTGGCCAACGCCAGCGGGTTGGAATTTGCCGCGCCTTGGTTCAAGACCCAGAGTTGTTGTTAGTGGATGAGCCGACGGCATCCTTGGATCCAAAAACGTCGCGCCAAATCATGCGCTTAATTTGTGAACTCTGCGAAGAGAGAAAGCTGTCGGCGATTATCAACATTCACGATGTCCTCCTAGCCCAAATGTTCGCGCAACGAATCGTCGGCCTACAACTTGGCGAGATCGTTTACGACGGTCCGCCAGGTGGCCTGACGCCCGATGTGCTAACTCAAATTTACGGTGAGGAAGATTGGGAGTCGACCATCGAGCAAGTTGAAGAAGAGGATGACGAAGAGCTGATCGATGGAGGGCACAAAGCTACCAGTGATGATCGGCAGACGGCTGAGCTCAGCCGTGATCGTACGGCCGGTATGACGTGAGGCTTGGATCGTGACTGCCGCAGTTTCCATGGAAAGCTCATCTTCACGGCGCTGGAAAAAGCCACCGTTGATCTCCAGCCCGCTGCTGCGGTGGAGTTTGTGGGTCGGTATCGGCATCTATCTTGCAGTGGCACTCGGTACGACGGAAGTGAACTGGGCCCGCGTTCTTGAGGGGGTTCCGCGTGGCGCGAAGTTTGTTGGCGGCTTTTTCCCGCCTGATTTCATCACTAATCTTGATGAGATCCTGAGTGGTCTCTATGAAAGCATCTGGATGACAGTTACCTCGACGGTAGTTGGGGTGGCTTTGTCGATTCCTATTGGTCTTGGGGCGGCCAAAAACCTCGCGCCGGCGCCGATCTACTATGTGTGCCGGGGTATTCTAGCGGTCACCCGTAGTTTTCAGGAAGTGATCATTGCGATCTTTATGGTCAAGCTGTTTGGCTTCGGCCCCTTTGCCGGTTTCATCACGCTGGTGATCGCAACAGTGGGGTTCTATGGGAAACTCCTGGCCGAAGATATTGAAGACATGGATCCGGTTCAGGCAGAAGCCGTTAAGGCAACCGGAGGAAGCTGGTTCCAGTGGATAAACTATGCGGTCCAACCCCAAGTCATGCCGCGGATGATTGGCCTTGGATTGTATAGGCTGGACATCAATTTCAGGGAGAGTGCGGTGGTCGGCATCGTCGGCGCCGGGGGGATTGGCGTCGTCTTGAACAATGCCTTCGATCAATACGATTACGGAACAGCGGCTGCCGTGCTTTTGGTCATTATTGGCATCGTCATGATCGTGGAATACACGTCTGGATATGTGCGCAGGCAGGTGCAGTAGAGTGCCGGTCCAAAAAAAAGACGAATTGAAAGTCTGGCAGCGTCGCGACCGCCGCACGCAGCTGACGGTATGGGCTGGATACTTGGTTGGCACGATGGTGTTTGTTTGGTGCTGGCAACTGATGTCGGAGGAAACGTTCTGGGATTTTGTTTTGGATGCACCACGCCAGGCCGGCGATATGACATCACGAATGGTGCCGCCGAAATGGGATTACATCAACGCTCTTTGGCGGGCCATATGGGACACAATCAATATTGCCACTTTGGGAACACTAATGGCACTCGTCCTCGCGGTGCCAACGGCATTTTGCGCCGCGCGAAACACAACACCCAGCGTGACTTTTATCCGTCCCATAGCGCTCTTTGTCATAGTTTCGTCGCGGTCCATCAATTCTCTAATTTGGGCGCTGATCTTGGTCGCTATTGTAGGGCCGGGTGTGTTTGCTGGTATCATCGCCATTGGTTTGCGCTCCATCGGGTTTTGCGCGAAGCTCCTTTACGAGGCGATCGAAGAAATCGATGAAAACCAAGTCGAGGCCGTGAGTGCTACGGGCGCCCGAGGTCCGCAAGTTCTTGCCTACGGAATCATTCCACAGGTGTTGCCGGCATTTGCAGGCATCTCCGTTTTTCGCTGGGATATCAATATTCGCGAATCAACGATCCTAGGCCTTGTTGGGGCCGGTGGAATTGGTTTGCACCTGAGTTCATCTATTGCCAATTTGGCTTGGACACAAGTAAGCGTGATCCTGTTGGTTATTATCGCAACCGTCATTTTAAGCGAATGGGTGTCCGCGAAGGTTCGCCACGCTATTATCTAGGCGTTCCAATACCCAATTTGAGCAAGGTTCATCTGTTTTTTTCCATACGTTTGCGCCTATATTAGGCATATGAGCGATTCGCATAATTCTAGTGCCATCAAGAGACCTGTTATCTTGTGTATCCTCGACGGATGGGGCGTGCGGGACGATTCCGCTAACAATGCCATTGCACAAGCTGCCACGCCCAATTGGGACCGCTATGTACGCGAAATGCCGATGGCGCTCCTTAAGTCCTGCGCTCTGCATGTGGGTTTGCCCGACGGTCAAATGGGTAACTCCGAAGTGGGACATACGAATTTGGGCGCCGGGCGCATTGTTATGCAAGACCTCCCGCGCATTGACGCGGCTGTTGCCGATGGCAGCTTGGCGGCGCACCCGATACTGAACCGCCACGTGGAAAAGTTACGTGAGACTGGTGGCACCTGCCATGTGCTTGGTTTGTTGTCGCCCGGCGGAGTACATTCCCATCAGGATCACATAGTCGAGCTTGCGTCGGCCGTTTCTAATTCGGGCGTTCCCGTACGCGTGCATGCCTTCCTGGATGGTCGCGATACTCCTCCAAAGGCCGGAGGCGGCCTAATGAACCGGTTCCTTGACGACATTAGCGCGCTTAAAGATGTCTGTGTCGCGACCATATCGGGCCGATATTACGCCATGGACCGGGACAACCGATGGGACCGTGTGAGCCAAGCATACAATGTTATGGTTGGCGCTGACGGCGCGAGAGCCCCTGACCCAATGTCAGCCATTGGCGCGAGTTATGATGAAGGCCTTAGTGATGAATTCATGCGGCCGACGGTGATCGATGATTATGTCGGTATGGCCGACGGCGATGGATTGCTTATGGCGAATTTTCGTGCCGACAGAGCAAGAGAAATCCTCGCCGCTCTGGTCGACCCGGCGTTCAATGGTTTCAAGCGCGATAAGGTGCGAGCGTTTGCTGCGAGAACCGGCATGGTTGAATATTCCAGGGACCTAAACGGGTTCTTCGACGTCTTGTTTGCGCCGCTGGCTTTGAAGAATATTTTGGGCGAGGTAGTTGCCAACGCTGGCCTAACACAGCTTCGCATTGCAGAGACGGAGAAGTATGCCCACGTCACATTCTTCCTGAATGGAGGGCGTGAAGCTGAATTCGAGGGCGAAGATCGAATCCTTGTGCCATCCCCGAAAGTAGCGACCTACGACTTGCAGCCAGAGATGTCGGCGCCGGAGGTGACCGATGAACTTGTCTCGGCTATTTCGGCGGGGACATATGATCTCATTGTGGCGAATTACGCCAATGGTGATATGGTCGGCCATACCGGTGTCTTAGATGCTGCAAAAATTGCCGTCGAAACGGTTGATAAAAGCCTCGGCCGCCTTGAGGAAGCCGTTGTATCAGCCGGAGGAGTTATGCTGATCACAGCGGACCACGGCAATTGCGAGGAGATGATCGATACAGCGACCGGAGATCCCCATACTCAACACACATTGAATGATGTCCCGATTCTTATGTTAAACGGCCCTAAGAGTGTAACGACCCTGAAGGATGGGAGTTTGAGCGATGTGGCTCCCACGATCCTTAAGCTTCTAAATCTTGCAAAACCCAACGAGATGACTGGGATATCTTTGATATCATCGGATGGGGCCGAGGAAGAACTGCCTCGCGAAGTCGCTCAATAGATGAGGCTTGCCGCGCGTTCCACTCTAAGCCAAGCTAAGTTTGCCATTGGTTTTGGCGTGTCCATCATGCTGATGGTGTCTTCGAGCTTGGCCCAAACATCGGTAACGCTGCCCTCGGACTCCACTACCGATAGGCTCCAACGGACCCAGAAGGCACTTCAGAAAGCCCGCGAGAAAGCCAAGACGCTTCGAAATAAGTCTGTGGGGCTTGAGCAAGATATTGTCCGTATTCGTGACGGCTTGGTCGCTGCCGCCCGCGTCATCCAAAATCACGAAGGCCGCTTAGCGGAGATATCCGATCGCATTGAAACTCTCAACGCTAACCAAGTGCGCATACGCGAAACTTTCGAGCGTCGGCGGCGGCAATTGGGCGTGGTCTTATCAGCCCTACAGCGAATTGCTCGAAATCCACCAGAGTCTTTGGTCGCGCAACCCATATCGCCGGCCGATATGGTTCGCAGCGCAATCCTTCTGCGGGCCACTTTGCCGCGTCTCAAAAGGGAGGCGGAGGAACTGCGCGATGATCTTGATGCGCTTGAGAGGGCACGCAGCAGCGCAGAAGAGCGACGTCGAGAATACGACCAGGAAATGATCAAGCTGGAAAGCCAGCGCGTAGTGTTGCAGCGCCTACTGGGCCGTAAATCAAGACTGCGCCGCCGTACTGTTTCAGAGATCAATCGTGCCACCCGGGAGGCCATGAATCTGTCGAGACAAGCGGCATCGCTTCTTGATCTAGTGAAGAAGTTAGATACGCTTCGTGCGAAACGCGAAACGACGGCCCATGTGGCGGCGGGCCGCCCGCATCGGAAAAGCAAGCAAGTTACCGCTTTGCGTTCGGCACTTAAACCCTCAACGGCGGTGCCCGTGCCGGGAAGGTCACTTGCTGATAAGCCGCCACCCGGCTATTCAGGCCGCCCGTTTGACACGCGAAAGGGGGTAGTTCCCCTCCCTGCCGTGGGTCGTGTGGCTACCCAATTCGGCCAGCCTATTGCCAAAGGGCGTACCCAAAAGGGATTAACACTGGAAACGGTGAAATCTGCTCAGGTAATCGCGCCGTACGAGGGACGGATTGCATTTTCTGGTCCGTTTCGGGCTTATGGGGAACTCTTGATCATCGAACACAACGGCGGATATCATACGTTACTTGCCGGAATGGCGCATATCGATGTGGCCGTTGGACAGTGGGTTCTAACTGGCGAGCCGGTGGGAACCATGGGGAACGAAGTTACACGAAAGACAGCACTTTACTGGGAGATCCGTCGTAAAGGTCAACCCATTAATCCACTGCCTTGGTTGGCAGTACGCAAGGGTAAGGTAAGCGGATGAGAATTTGCAGTCCAAGGATGGTATTTGCCGCCGCCGTCACAGTCGTTACATGTTGGCTAGCGCTACCGATCATGGCGTCCGAGGAAACGAAGAATGATGTGGAAACATATCAGCTTCTGAACCTTTTCGGCGACGTATTCGAGCGTGTTCGAGCGGAGTACGTTGAAAAGCCAACTGATCGAGAATTGATTGAAGCGGCTATTACAGGGATGCTCACGTCATTAGATCCTCATTCGAGTTACATGACCTCAAAGAGTTTCAAGGACATGCAAGTGAATACTCGAGGCGAGTTTGGTGGACTGGGCATCCAAGTCACTTTGGAGCGCGGGTTTATCAAGGTGATTTCGCCCATTGACGATACGCCGGCATACCGCGCTGGTGTTGAGGCCGGTGATTTTGTAACTCACCTGGATGGTCAAGCGGTTCAGGGCCTGACGCTCTCGCAAGCGGTCGACAAAATGCGAGGAAAGGTAGGCACCAAAATCAAGTTGACCATCCGCCGCAAGGGAGTTTCTGAACCGTTCGACGTGATGATCACCCGGGCTGTCATAAAAATAACGTCTGTGCGCTCGCGCGTTGAAAAGAATGTGGGTTACATCCGCATCACAAGCTTTAACGAGCAATCCCAAAAAGGCGTAGAGAAGGCCGTAGCAAAGTTTGACATGGAACTTGGCGATAAAATTGAGGGCTTGGTTCTTGATCTTAGGAATAACCCAGGCGGTCTGCTGGATCAGGCCGTTTCTGTTTCCGACTCGTTCCTAGAAAAAGGCGAAATTGTCTCTACGCGCTCCAATGATCCCGAGGATACCCGGCGCTTCAACGCGAAGCCTGGCGATCTTATGAATGGTAAGCCCATTGTTGTTTTGATCAACGAAGGTTCGGCTTCGGCTTCGGAGATTGTCGCTGGCGCCCTGCAGGATCATCGCCGCGCCATCATTCTCGGGACCCGCTCTTTTGGTAAGGGGTCGGTGCAAACGGTCATGCCGTTGCCCGGAAACGGGGCCATGCGCCTAACGACGGCTCGCTATTTCACGCCGTCTGGCCGGTCGATCCAAGCCAAGGGCATTGATCCGGATATTTTTGTTCAGCAGGCTAAGATCGAATCGGTCGAGCCGCGATTGGAGCGTCGGGAAGCGGATTTGCGCGGTGCCTTGAGAAATACGGACGAAACTGACCCCATCAAGGATAAAACGCTGAATTCCGAAGAAAGCAAGGACGAAAAGACCCAAGCCGAGGATAAGGATGATGTATCGCAAGACTATCAGCTGGCACGCGCTCTCGATCTATTAAGGGGGGTGTCACTCTACTCTGGTCAGTTGGGGAAACAGACCAACTGAGCGAGTGCTCAGTTTTGCTTGAGAGGTTGGAACGGACTTGAAATTCCTCAAGAACCTTTTTCAGAAATCTAAGGGTGAGGATAACGAAGACCTCGAAGATAACGAGGACTTCGACTTCGAGGCCGATGGCGATGATGAGGACGATCGCCTGGGCGCCCAAGTTATTACGGACCATGAGGATGATTTGGATGCCGGAAGCCCCTCGGACGAAGATGAGCAATCCGGCACCGACAACGAATTGTCCGTAAATGATCATGACGGCCCTAACCCCGCCATCATGGGTGTTGGCGAATCCAACGTCGGAGTGGGCGATAGTGAAGAAGCCGATGATGATGATCTCGACTTAAAAAGTCTTGATGAAGTAATTGATTTCGACAATGGGGGAAATGAGGAATCTGATGACGGCGGAGGTAGCAAGAAGTTTTTATTTGCCGCTACGGGGATTGGCGTGCTGGTGCTTGGGATCTTTGGGGGCAGTGCCTTTTGGTATTTCAGCAGTGACGCTACGGGATCGGCTGTTACCACAGCCGCAGAGTTGGATGGCGGTGTGCAGATGGCCCTGCCGTCGCGTTCTGGGTTGTCGCTGAATTCAATTGGTATCGGGGAAGATGACCAACCCGATGAGACATCGGAGACCCGGGAACCCGAGGGTGAGGCGGATACGGCGGATGCATCTGACGAACAGCCCAAGGACGGACTAGCGCAGCCATCCGAAACAGAGAAGCAGATCATGTCGCCCGCGACTCTTGGTTCCTCAGGGTTGAACGCCATGGCGGGTTCTGGGGCAGCTGGCCAAGGCGTCATTATTCCGTCAGTGACAGCAGCCTCTTTCCGCAAGGTGCCAGCGCAGCCCAAGCCGACGCCGCTCGCTAAAGCACCCGTCCGAGAACTGCTTGAAAAGGTAAAGGGATTGAATGGCCCGCTGCCAAAGGTAGGCAAGGGCGGTGAGCAACTGCCCTGGGAGATCTACGCTCGGCCACTAACTGGCAACGAAAAGGGCAAACGGGCTGGGCTTCTGGTAACGGGGCTAGGCCTGAGCCGTGCGGCAACTATGGCGGCTATTAACAAGCTTCCAGGCGAGGTCAGCCTGGTCTTTGAGCCATATGCGCCCGACCTGAATGGCTGGCTTTTGAGGGCGCGTCTTGCCGGTCATGAGGTTTTCGTGGGATTGCCCATGGAAAGTGAGAGTTTCCCTGCCAAGGATCCGGGACCTCTAGCGTTGAGCACAACGGTTCAGGTGGCGGACAACATGAAACGCCTATACAGTATTCTAAGCAGTTTTTCTGGATACGTCGGCGTAGTGTCGACCATGGGGTCTAAATTTAGTGAAGCGGAGGGCCAGCTCAAGCCCATCTTAGCGGAACTAAAGAAACGGGGATTGATGTTTGTCGATGGTGGTGCCAATGCAAGATCGGTTGCACCCAGGATCGCAAATGAAATCGATTTACCGCGTGCCAAGAACAATTTGACGCTTGATGATCCACCGTCCCCCGATAACATCAGTAAAAAGCTACGTCAGCTTGAAAAACTCATTAGGAACAACCCCACCGCAATTGCGACTATCCGCGCTTACCCTTCAAGTATCGAAAAGTTGGTTGAGTGGACTAAGACACTCGGGGGAAAAGGGCTTGCTCTCGTTCCTGTTTCTGCCATCGCTAATAAGCAGGTGATCGAGTAATGAGGAAGATTGCGTGACGGCAAACGAAGAAACTTTGATTGGGCTACCCTATCGTAGGGGTGTCGGTGCTGTACTTTTCAATGGGGACGGCTTGGTTTGGATCGGTCGGCGCATTTCGAAATCCAAGCAGGATGTCCAGAATTATTGGCAGATGCCGCAAGGTGGGATTGACGATGAAGAAGACCCCGCGGCCGCAGTCTTGCGTGAGCTGAGGGAAGAAACGGGCACTGATCAGGCAAATATCATTGGTGAGACAGCTAATTGGCTGACGTATGACTTGCCGAGACATCTGCAGAAAAAAGTTTGGAACGGCCAATTTCGGGGTCAGAGGCAAAAGTGGTTTGCTCTGCAATTCCGTGGGTTGGATACTGATTTTGATTTGAGAGTAGATGAGCACCCCGAATTTGATGCTTGGCGCTGGGCAGAGCTTGAGACTTTGCCAGAGTTAATTGTGCCTTTTAAGAGAGAAATATACGAAAGCGTCGTCGATGCATTTGCGAAGTTTGCGGTGAGGGTGCAATCTCGCCTGTGATTTACGTACAAGTTTCCATCGCTTTCGTCGCTTTGATTGTTGGACTCGAGATAATGGCCCGTGAGATTGTAACCATAGCGAGTCGATAGGTATTGGGCGTGCAGTAAATCTTTTTAAGCGTGTTTCCCGAGGGCTTTTGGTAGCTATATCTGAATTTAGGAGCGCAGCATCCGACAAGTGATGTGGCATTCATTGATTTGAGGATGAAAGATGACGGACACAATTGAATGACAAGTAAATTATCGTCGAGTCAGAACGCGTTGGTCACCGGGGCCGGTCGGCGGATAGGGCGCGCCATTGCCATGAGCCTGGCTGCAGCGGAGTGGCATGTAGGCGTGCATTATTTTAATTCCTCCGATGCCGCTGAAAAGGTTGTAGGCGAGATCCAGTCTTTGGGTGGTCGCGCTGTTGCAGTGGGGGCTGATCTCGGCGTAGCGGGCGCTTCTTCAAATTTAATTGAGTTGGCCGAAGAACAACTGGGCCCGCTCACCTGTCTGGTGAACAATGCTTCCGTTTTTGAGCAGGATACGGTGGCGACTGCGACGCCGGCAACGTGGGATCAGCACATGAACGTTAACCTCCGAGCGCCGTTTGAATTGGCGCAGGCCTTCGTCTGCAAATTGCCAGAGTCGCAAGAAGCCAATATCATCAATATCATTGATCAGCGGGTCTGGAATCTCACTCCAGACTTTACGACCTATACGTTGAGTAAGGCTGGTTTGTGGGAGCTGACCCAAATTTTAGCAAGAGCACTGGCCCCGCAGGTGCGGGTGAACGGGGTTGGCCCCGGCCCGACGCTGCCGAACGTTCATCAATCAGAGGAGGCTTTTACCAATGAGTGGTCTTCCATGCCCCTCAAGCGCCAAGTCTTGCCGGAGGAAATTGCAGCGGCCGTTGATTTCATCCTCAAGGCACCGTCAATGACCGGTCAGATGATCGCGATGGACTCTGGTCAACATATGGGTATGAGTTCGACGCCTCTAGACCTAGCTTATGGCAACGTGTCAACGTGATCGTGAGCTAAATTGGGGCCCCGGAAAATGCCAGAGGACAAAGTACCCTCCACAATGCCGTCGCGTATTGCCGATGCGGGTAAAGCTCTTCGACATGTGTTCATTCGCGATTTTATGGTCGAATGTCTGATCGGCGTCTATGAAAATGAGAAACGCAGTCCACAGCGAGTGCGGATAAATCTAGACCTTGCCGTTGACGAGGGAGCGCATCCCATAATTGACGATATCCGGAACGTTGTCAGTTACGAGACTATGGCGAATGGTATTTTGGCTATTGCCAATGAGGGGCATGTCAATCTGGTTGAGTCCTTTGCGGAACGTATCGCCGACATGTGCTTCGATGACAAGCGTGTAGACTTGGTTAGGGTTCGCATTGAGAAACTTGATATTCTTAAAAACGCTGGAAGCGTTGGCGTTGAAATCGAAAGGTCTCGTAAAGTATAAACCTGTGAATTTAGAGAATTCGCAGGCCATTCATTGGTGGGTTCATTGCAATCTCAGGCTGGGAGTTTTGCACAGGCGCTTCAAGGCTCGATTTTTGTAGTGCAAATATTTGATTGAGTTTATGAAGGCGGATGAATTTTCCTTTCTCTTAAATAAATTGTTTTATATCATACACTTAGATGGATGCTTAAAAAATAGGCAAATTGCAAAATATTACGCAATTTCCGTTGCCTAGCGTTCAGTGGGAACCTTTTCAACAAAGTTATTCACAGAAATCGTGGATAGAAGCTTCGTCAAGACATGGTTCGTGCTCACTTTCATTTTATGACTTAGGTAATTGCAATAAATTGAGGCACTCGTATGGTGGAGATTAGTGTTGAACAAAGGGCAAAATGAAGGCGACTCGACTGAAGATATCGTTAAACACGACAACGCTACCGAGACAGGCGCGCCCATCATCGAGGCGTACTTGAAAAATCTCCCGGGTAAACCAGGCGTTTACCGGATGCTGGGTGCAGACGGCAAAGTTTTGTACGTCGGCAAGGCTAAAAGCCTTAAAAAACGCGTCGCCGCATATACGCACCCGCTACGTCAAACCGTCCGTATCAGACGAATGATTAATGAAACGGTCGCTATGGAATTTCTCACAACTCATACCGAAGCGGAAGCCTTGCTTTTGGAGTCGAACCTTATCAAGCGTTATGCACCGCGTTACAACATTCTCCTCCGCGACGACAAATCTTTTCCCTTCATTCTGCTTAGAAAGGGTCACCCGTATCCGCAAATTATGAAATATCGGGGCGCACAGTCGCATCCTGGAGAATACTTCGGCCCATTTGCATCCGTGTGGGCGGTCAATGAGGCCTTGGCCGTGCTTCAGCGGGCGTTCCTGCTCCGCACATGCACGGATTCGGTCTTTGCCAATCGGACTCGTCCCTGTCTGCTGCATCAGATAAAGCGCTGTTCTGCTCCCTGTGTTGATCAGATCAGTGAGGCAGATTACCGCGAAGCGGTAGAACAAGCGCAGCTGTTCTTATCCGGTGATAGTCAGCAGATCCAGCGTCGCTTCGCCGCTGTCATGCAGGAAGCCAGCGACAATCTGGAATTTGAGTTAGCGGCGCAGTACCGCGATCGTATCCGCGCCCTAACGCGAGTGCAGGCGCATCAGGATATCAACCTATCGTCGCTGAGGGATAGCGATGTGGTGGCCGTTTACCAGGCGGGTGGCGCGACGTGTATTCAGGTATTCTTCTTCCGCTCTGGTGCAAATTATGGGAACCGGGCCTATTTCCCGTCCCACGCACGCGATGACGATGCAGCTGTGGTTTTA
>MDTD01026385.1_pt1 | contig 21203 bp, 20 predicted proteins | sample 811221 | NCBI WGS metagenome assembly MDTD01 (sample SAMN05326646, study PRJNA326480) | marine metagenome | isolation source: seawater | place: Pacific Ocean: South West | collected 2011
AGTTCTTCCACAATGTATTCTTTGGTGCGATTTTTCCGGAAACATTCGTAAATATTGGCCTTGGTGCTTTTCGATTTAGCCTTAAACATGCAAGCAAGATATTCAATACCCTTTTTGTCTTCTGGATCATACAAAGGATACCCGGAAAAGGAACCATTACACATGGGCACCTTTTTGGTTATTTTCAAATCATGACATTGGATATACACCAACGCAAAACACCAGATGGTATAAATTTTATAGACGATCTTTTCTTGGGGCTCCAAGGGCTTCTTGTCTTCACTTTGTCTCTTTTTTACAACTTTGTATTGCTGATAAATGGTGTACATTTCTTTGAAGCATCGTTTCATGTGGGCATTAGAAAAATCAATAGAGACGTTACGAAGCAACCGCAGGGCATCATTGCCAAAATGGGACTCTTCTTGGGTCAACTCCATGATGTGGTCGTCGTTAGGTTGTTCCTTTTTTAAATCCTCCACATCCATGATAAGTTTCGTGTTTCTAGAAAACTGTTCTTGTTGAGTATTGAATTCGCGTTTTTGGAGCACATATCCCGTTCTTTTATGAATGATATCGTCCCCATAATCACTGATTCCCCCTTCTTCTCTACAATAATAACACAACAATCTGTTATAGTTCTCGCGATTACTATTCAAATACACTTGACTGAGTTCGTGTAAAAACATGGGGACCAACTTTGTCTTGGTTTCTACACAATACAACCAATCTTTGTCGTTCATATCAATGGTAAACAATCCCACAAATGTCTGTAAACATGTGTATTTCTTATAGAGGGAATCCATGTCTAAAATATGATGAAACAGGGGTAAGTATTTTGACGTTTTGATTTCATAGTCTTCTTGGTCGGACAACTTTTGATATTCAAAATGAAATTCCTTTTTTATTTGATTGTAGCGAAACAAATGGCGCATAAACTGATTGTTTTTCAAGGTCAATACCTTTTTTAGGAACTCGCTTTCGAGTATGATCTCCTTGTCCATTTGTACCCGTTGTTCGTTTTGGTAATCGTTCGTCATTTTCATAATATATTCATTGATGGTAGAGGCTCGGATGTCATCAAATTCTTGCATGGCGTTACTTGTGCGTTTCAACAGCTTCTTTTTGCTGATGTTTTCTTGATAGTTTTCATAAGGTATCCAATTTTGATTCACATAAATGAATTTCTTGCCCTTGCCTTCTGGCTCATTGACATCTTTCACAACGGCCACTTCGCCTTCTCGCACGATCTTTTCAAGGACAAAGGTCACTACATTTTGAAACAAATCATCCTTGTATTCATATTCGCCAAACAACGTAGTTTTCAATTCTTCGTGCTCTTCGTCATCTATGGCAAGATCAAAGTTGTAGTGGGTCAGAAAATAATCAATCTTCTTTTCAAAAGCACTGGCGTTTTCATTGTATCCAAATTTTTTGAACGTAGACAAGTCTTCAAAGATGTTTGCCTTATTGGTTGTATTGGGATCATCTGAATCTCGCAACACCAACTTCCCTTTGTCTTCTTGTAACTCCTTTAAAGAATAATAGGTTTTCACGGGTTTCAAAGTCCCCTTCATTTTTTGAAAGTCCTCGGATTTCAATGTTTCGTTGATAGACAAGAGTAATTCTTGGGTGGACTCGTCATTGAACGAATTATACAATGCCTTGTTTTTTGCTTTCAAGGTGTCGACGATGAATTTGCCTTGGTCCACAAAGGTTTGATGCATGATTTCACTCGGGTAAGAATTTTGGTATGAATAGGACTTGTACACTTCACAAATAGAGATAAACAAACGCTCATCCGAAAGGAATTCATAAGAAGGCAAGTCAATGGTTTTGGTTCGGGTTCTGGATGTATAGGCCTGAATTTCTAATTTCACCTTATTGCGTATCCATTTCATGTCTTTTTCTCCTATTTTTTTCACATTCATGGTGGTGAGTTCACGTATCACTTCATATATGCTGGTTTGGCCCATGATACCGAGTTCATCTACCACGTTTTTCACAGTTACATTCATTTTAGAAAAGAAGGTCTTCAATTTGTCTTCGTGTTTGGTAATTGGATAATACACGTGTCCGCGATCATTGAAAAAATGTTTGGGGTTATGAAGTGTATTTGGTTCTTCTTTGTACACTTTGTAAACCCGTCGTTTTTGAGAAAACGGATAATAAGGATATTCGTGGGCCATGGATTTGGTCAATAACGAAGAACCGGGTTGCGTGTAATGAAAGTTTCGTATTTGGTCCAATGGATGTACTTTCACGCCGTCAATGATGACTTTGGTGCCCTTTTCTAAAAAGTGTTCCGAAAAATGGTTTTTGCGCAACTTGCTACCTTCTTTTGACCTGTTTCGTAGTTTATGGTCTTTCAACCCAATATACGTGTGCTTTGTGAACAAAGGCGATTCCCCATTGTGATCTATTAACGCAATGGGCGTATCATGCTTCAACATTACTTCCTTGTGATATGGGGTGTTTCCTCGTTTTTGTTTCTGGATTTTCGCATTTTCATATGCGGTTTTCATATTGTTTTTGACTTCATCCACAAAGTCCGAGTCATTTTTCAACACAATATGTTCCATTTCTTCTTCTAAGCTATTTTCCTCGTTGTGATAAAATGTTTTGTCCACATAGGAACTCACGGGTATCATGAAATTCGCATTCAAGGAAAAAATGGACTTCAAAAACTGATTACTAGGCAATTCTTTCAAGGATATTTGATTTTCCAAATCACTGTACGTCTCAATCAAGCCCATATAATTATCCACTTCCCGCTGTAATACGCGTTTGCGTAAGAGGGCGTCGTTTTTGTCAATATAGTCGGTAATTTGTTGTTGTATGTCATAAATAAACACTTCTCTTTCTTCTTCTCCCTCTTCCACGTCCCCTTGCCCTTCTTCTTCCAATGGAGTTGTTTCAATGACGATTTCTTCAATCCCCAATTTGGAATGCAGTCCTCTAAATTCAAAGTCAATAAAGTACAACAATGAATCGTCGCTGTCCATAGACACCAATGTGATCATGTCTTCTTTTACACTCGTAATCCGTCCTTTCAAGGTATCCCCTCCTACAAATAGAATCTTTACAACCATGTCTTGCTCATAGCCATGGAAGTAAGCATACCCTTGATCTTGTTTTGGTTCATACACAAGGATCAGTTCATCAATCTTTTGGTCCATGATTTCACCTTGTTCGTCTATGGGAAGGACCACATCTGGTTCTCCATTACTGGATTTCAATATGATTTCGTTTTTATCCACTTTTTCTACAAAAAAATAAGTTTCATTGATTTCCGTTACTTTATCATCATCTATCTCAATGATTTGAACTACAGAACCATATCTTAATTGTGTTCTACGATCCATATTATATATGTCAAGTATTTAATTATATTCTTATTTTATTAATTTCCCACATTTATATCAAATTCTCGTTTGATGCCATCAAATATGAGTTGAATGTCTTTGACAATTTCGTTCATATGTTGTAGAGCAACCAAATGTTGTTGTTGTGGGGCATCACTGGTCTTGTACTTGACATATATATAAGCCTCTTTTTGCATGGGGTGATTCTTCTTGAATCCCACAAAGGAAATCAGGCCTTCGTATTTTTGGAAGTAATGCTTTTCTAGTAATTTGCCAATGGTATAATCATCTTCGCGAAGACGAAAGACGATGTATTCATCTTCCGTATAAACAGACATGTATGATTTCTTCAATAAATCGCGACTGTTTTCTTCCTCTAAACCATTTGTACTTTCCGACATAACTTGATCATATGACTTTAGTTTAAAGGTACTATTTGGTTCTTGTTGGGTAAATAGGTTGGACAAAATAGACTCCACTTCGCTGAGTCGTCCGTTAATATAGTCGCATGCCTTGACAATAATTTGCTCATTTGTATAAATACCAATGCTACCTACACTACACTTAAATCGGTTTGGTATGAATTGTTTTTGTGCGTCCAAATACATGAAATCTTGTTTCTTGATAAGATCATCTATTTCGTTTGCCATTTCTTCCACCTTGGCACGGTCTTGTTCGTTTTCATACACACAATGATGTACCACATTCCACGCCGAGTTTTCTTGAGCACATCCTTTGTCAAAGTTGGCTTCAATGTGTATAGATTCATTGACTTCATTGCTATTGAAGTTTGGATACAACACGCAAATCAAGATAAAATCTTCGCTAATGGGATCACGTGGAAAGTACTTGCGTGTGATGGACTCGGGGATTTCTTGTTTCGTGTCTTTGTCTATGATTTTAATGTTTTCGGTTGTCACTAGCATGTTTTCGGATCCCTTGTTTTCGGCTTGAATCACTGCTTGGTATTTTTGTATAAAGGTATCAAAGATAGATGCGTCATCCACGTGGATGGGGATGCAAGATATGCGTTGTTTCAAATATTCATTATTGAACTTGGTGGTGTTTTTTTTTAATGTAATGTGATTCGATGTATACGGGAATCCGCGAAATACCAAGGTTTCAATGTTAGATAAAATTGTTCGTCGCAAAGCATTGGGTATGGAAACATCCGCGGATTCCAAGTTAAACACCAGGTTGTCTTCATACGTATCTTTAGAGTTGACAATGACTTGGCTCATGAAGGCTGACTATACTTATATAGGATCGACATATATTTTTAATTCAATTTTTTCGGTAATATCTCGTTTATTTAATCTGTAGCATGTAAAATGAATCAACAAAATTCATATGTCACCCCAAATCTCCAACTCACTCCCAACAAGCGTAATTTGAATCAAGGCGAACAAAAACATTTGCTCTTTTTTAGCCAATATTGCAAACACAGCAAACACCTTTTAGAAGAACTCAATAAAAAGGGCCTATTGAACAAGGTTGAAATGGTTTGCGTAGACAATCGGTTTCAAAAGGAAAATATTACATATGTCGTTTTACAAAACAACCAATCCATGCCCATACCTCCCATGATCAATAGCGTACCTACCTTGTGTATCACTCCCAATCATGAAATCCTGAAAGGAAATCAAATCTTGCCTTACTTTGTGCCCATGAGTAAAACATTAGATGAAGAAAAAGAAAAGATACAATTAGAACCCAATACTTTTGATTTGAAATCAGAAACCAATGGAAATTTCGGCGTATGTAGCGATAGTTTCAGTTTTTGGGATACCAATCACGAAGAGTTGAGCGCATCGGGAAATGGAGGCATGAAACAAATGTATAGTTATGCATCTATTTTTGACGATTCCCAAGAGGGGCAAATCTACACCCCTCAAGAAGAAAGTAAATCATCCAACCAGGGTATGACCTTGGAACAGCTCCAACAACAAAGACAAAATGAATTATAAGAAAAAAGAAATAAAAATATCATCAAAGGTAACACTATAGCATGGATATTTCATCAAAGCTGGTTAAAATAGATAAGAAAACCATTTTCCGTACATTCAATCAATACTATTTTGATTTATTGAACATGATGAAAAAGTACGGATCGTCCAGTCAAGAATTCAGCAAATTTTATGCGTATAACTACTATTTGAAAAAAATGAACATTAAATTGTTTATCAAAACTTGGAACGAAACCATAAGTATGTTCTATTTTGATGAGATTATGAAAGGAAACGTCGATTATTTTTTAAACAAGGACTATAGCGAAGACATCAAAGGCAACGAGGCATTTGCACAAAAATATAGCCTGGAGACCTATATTCAGTATTTTAAGAAAATATACGACAATTTAGAAAAGGACTTGGTTGCCATATTTGTGGAAAAAATACAACAATTGACGGCTTTGAGTCGTTCGTATTTTAATTAGGATTATGGAAAAGGTATTTAAACATTTTACTCATGATAGTCCTATATGGAAAAACAAGAAGAATTTCAAAAAATCATTGACGATTTCACGCGGGATTTAATCGCCAGTTACCCGGAATATAGCTCTTTGTTTGACGTCATTGATTATGGCGAATACTACAGCTATTGTAAGAATTTATATCCCGAAAACTTTTTCCATATTCTTTATGAAAATATGGAATTGTTTGATGAAGAAGCCAATAAATACTTATTGCCCAACGTGGACTTTTCGGTCATCATGAAAGACGAGTCGCTCAGCGAGCAATCTAAGAAGACCATTTGGAAATACATTCAATTGATTTTGTTCTGTGTGTGCAATGATTTACGTGAAAAGAAAGATTTCGGTAGCGCGAACCATTTGTTTGAGGCGATCAAAGAGGATGATTTACATGATAAAATCAAGGAAACCATGTCGGAAATGAAAAAGGTCTTCATGAACATGGATCCCTCTATGAATGAAAGCGAGCAATTTGAAAACGTGTTTGAAAACATGATGGGAGATATTAGCAATGTGGAAAACATGTTTCAACAAGATGGTTCTGGGGGCAAGCCTTCCATGTTTGAAAATATGATGGACGCAGATAAAATGAAGGATCATTTGTCGGGAATCATGGACGGAAAAATCGGTAATTTAGCCAAAGAAATCGCGGAAGAGGCCTCCAAAGATTTAGGTCTAGATACAGAAAACATGGACGAATCGTCGCAACAAGCTTTCCTTAAAAACATCTTTAAAAATCCGGGCAAGCTCATGGACATTGTAAAAAACATAGGCTCCAAACTAGAAGAAAAGTTCAAGAGCGGAGACTTGAAAGAAAGTGAACTTTTGGAAGAAGCTCAAGAAATCATGGGAAAGATGAATGATATGCCGGGTATCAAAGAAATGATGAGTTCCATGGGGATGAATCCCAACGGTAAATTTGACTTCAAAGGCATGGCCAACAAAATGCAACAAAACATGAAACAAGCCAAGTCCAAGGAACGCATGAAGGAAAAACTAGAGAAAAACAAGGCGGCTCGGGAAGCGGCGGCGGCAGCACAATCTCAAGCTACTATGAAAGAAGTGGCTCAAGATACGTTTGTGTGGAATGATAGCAATAGTAGCTCCACTCCGATGAAGAAGTCTTCCAAAAAGTCGTCCAAACCAAATAAAAAAAATAAAGGAAAAAAAAAGAAGAATTAAAATATATAAGACTATATTAAATAAAGATGGGAGATTTATTTTGGTTTCAAAATCCAAGTATATTATTCCGTAAAGATAGACTCACGCAATTATGGCCCTATGAATCTATGAGTTACAATGAGAAGATGAACGCGACCACGCGATTTATTTTAGTTATTTCCATTTTAGGCTTCATGACCTTGAACAATTATTTAATTCTTTTATTTGGTATTGTGCTTGTGCTTCTTTTGTTATTTATTTATCGATACAATCAAAGTAAAACGGTTCAAGAAGCCATGCAAGACAGAGAAGAGGTCATGATGAAACAAGAAACCAAACACACGAGTCAAAACCCGTTGTATAATGTTCTTTTAACGGATTATGAAACAAATCCAAAGAAAGAAGCGGGTTCCAAGAACTATGACACAAACACGGAAACGTTGATCAATGACAAGGTGAAAGGATTCATCTTAGAAAACAACAAAGACAACAAAGACATTGGGAAGATTTTCAAAAATGTAGTCAACAACATTGAGTTTGAAAAGAGTATGCGTCAGTTCCACATGAACCCAAGCACTACCATACCAAACGACCAAGACGACTTTTTGAAATACTGCTATAAGGATTTATATTCCGAAAAACCTCTCCTGATTTATTAAGTATAAGATTAATCTTAATTATATAAAAAATTTTATATTTCTTTTATATAATAATCATGTCACAAGTAGTTGATTTTATGTTTAACAACTTATCAAGAATCGGTCAAGACGAATACAATCACACTCAAGATTCGTTCGCAAACAATGGACATGCTTCGTACATGTTGACCAATTTAAATCAAACGAATGAGAAAAAGGCGGTTGATTTGTTCACGGGAAATCCTACCATGAATCTCAAGGGTACGACTCAAGTAGGTCCTTATGGATACAATGTGGACCAAAGCACCAAATTATTGAAGGCCCAATTGACCAACGCAAATTGCAAGATCAATCTTCAAGAACGCAGTTATTTGAGTGTGCCTTATTTGGGACGCGGTAATGTGGATGTTGGTTTAGAAAACAGCCTGAAACTTGGCGACACCTTGAAGGAGAAAAAGAGCTGTTCCCAGCTCAACGAAAAAGAATGCAATGATGTCTTAGATTACCCCATGAACGACAAGTTGAAAAAGTCGGTCAGTGATCCCAGTAAACACATTGAAGAAAGTGCCGTCAAAGGATGGATTCGTGGTGGAATTCCTTCCCGTGAAATTTACAAAAATAAGGAATACCAATGCAATTAAATAATATTCTTTCTATATATAGTTCATCCATGGCCAGTACACGAAACAACAATCAATTTGGTGATTATTTATGTAAAAAGAAACAAATTCAAACGAACTTTGACCACAGAATGGAACCGCTTTTTGTAAAGCAACCCAAACCAAACCACATGCATGTTTTAGGCACTAATCCATCTAAAATGAGCGCGAATCATTTTTCATATAACGCAATTGACGTGGAAAGCACGTTGCGAGGCATCAAGAGTTGCAATTTAGAGGGCCCGTCATTCAAAGCGGAAATGCAACCCAAGGATTTTTACACATTTGAACTGTTTGAAAATCATTTAAGAAATGAGGTAGCGTTACCGCGCCCCTTTGATCACCAAAAAAATGAACGACACGGATTTCACAATATATAATAAATAGGATAAATTTTTATACTTATTATATATAATGTCATTTACCAGATTCCACGACGACCCGAATCGTATTATGAAGACCAATTTAGAAACATCGGCGATGAATGATTATACATTCAATGTACCCGGAAACAGCGTAGGTCCGCAATTATTTCTGGATCCACACATTCGCAGTCAAAAAAACGGAACCCCGTTGTATAATCAAATGATCCAAACGGAATCTATGTTGAAAAACATGGGAAGGCCTTTGTGCCGAGACAATAAGCACATCAATCAATACCAAAATTACCATTCTTACAGTGGGCAAATGACTCCCAACGAACAAGACAAAACCATCACCAATGAATCACGCGCTTCGCATCCCGCATGGATCTATCGCGTGAACAATACCTTCCGCCCTGATTACTTGTTTTCAAACCCTCAAGAAAATTTATCTATGCCATTTGAAGCCTATTTAGACACCAATGTTTTGGAAAAAGATTATTATAATATTAAGAATTACAAAAAAATATAAAATCTTATATATAATAAAGTGTAAATGGCACAAATCGCTATTCCAATCGTATTATTTGGTGTCGCCTATTTAGTCAGCAATGACAAGAAAGAAGATTCGGAAGAACAAGTGGAGGGATTTTCAAAATACAATGAATCCACAGGGTTTGATAAAAAGAACCAAGGGAATTTATTGGCCAACACGAATCCGCTAGATGCGAGTCCCAATATAGCGGTTACGAAAAACAATGTAAATAACGAAGAAACGATTTCCCAATATCAAGACAAATACTTCTTAAACACCACGCGCGAATGTGAAGGAGCCAATGAATTTGAAACATTGGCGGGCAATCGCATCAAGGTAGATGATATTAATCACAACAATATGAATATGTACTATAGCAGCAAAATGAATGGATATCAAATGAATGAAGAAGCCCATAATAGTGTGTTAGATACGTATACCGGTCAACAGGCGTTTGCGATTGAAAAAGATGAAGTCGCGCCTTTGTTTAAACCGGAAAGCAATATGCAAAACGTATACGGAAATCAGAATCAAAATGATTTCCTTCAGTCGCGGGTAAACATGTCTAACCGTTACGCAAACACGAAACCATGGGAAGAAATCAAAGATACTCCGGGGCTTGGGATGAAATACGATGAGAAGAACACAGAAGGATACAACAATTATCAAAACCGCGAGTTGTACAATCCCAAGAATGTGGATCAACTACGGGCAAGTAATAATCCAAAGATGGTATATTCATTAGAAAATCACATGGGTCCGGCGATTAATCCCGTGCAAAATCGCGGTCACCAAGGGAAGATCGTGAAACAAGGCCCGGAAGGATTTTTCACCAACAATCACAATTTAGGAATGATTGCCAATGGTTTAGATAAGCCCATGCAAAAACCGCAACAAATGATGACCTGTGAAAACCGCGCATCTACGTCGGTGGAGTATTACGGGGCACGTGGTTCCGGTGAAGAAAAGATTTCCTATGTGCCCGGTGATTACATGGATCCACACAAACAACAATTGGGTGCTACCCCCATGATCAACATGAAAGACCAAGAAAAGAATCCGTCCAATGAATCGAATTACAACAAAGCATCCTATGTGAATCGAGCCAACAACCGAACGGTTTCTAATGCTTCTTATCTTGGTAACATCGGTGGTATGATTTCTAATGTAGTGGAACCGGTGTTCAAAGGTCTTCGCCACAGTAAAAAAACGAACATCACGACCAACGCCAAGGTTAGTGGTAATATGAATGGTGGTTACAAACAACCAATGGTGTTCAATCCCAACGAGCAAGTGTCCACGACAAACCGGGAAATGTATGAAGGTCAGTTGTCCATGGGTCATTTGAATGTGCAAAAGCAAGACAAAACGGCGTACATGAACAGTCGCCCCCTCCTCAACGACACCCAACGTAGTTCTATGAATCAAAGTCAAACGGGTCCCGCTCAAACTCTCACCAAGGCCAATAAAAATTATGAATCCGCATACAATCAACGAAACCCCAACAAGGTGCATGCGCAAAACGTGCAAAGCAATGGCAACATGGCTCTCTTTAACAACAAGGTGAAGATGATTGAAACCAATAAGGAACTATGCAATGACCGTCAAACCCCTTTCTACAACCCGCAAAACAGTTCGTTTAGTCAACACCCCACAGATCGCCTTGGCTCTTTCACGCAAATGCCCCAAGAATATGAAAACCGCAGTAGTTCTATCGTGGAACCCTCGTTATTGAAAGCCTTTAAACAAAACCCGTACACGCAATCTTTACAAAGTGCGGTGTAAAGTTACATGATGTAGTCGTCAAAATACCGCTTCATTTCTTCTATGGTTTTTTGATAGATCTCGTTTGAATCATATGTATTGCCACTATAGATTTGATTCCCCTCTGGATAAGATTTAATACACATTTTATCATTCTCCATGTACATTTTGTATTTCATTTTAACCATATCATCCTCCATTTGAGTATACATGATAAAGGGTTCGTTTTTATGAAGAAGAAACGCTTGACCAATGGTTTCGTCGGGGTTCGCTAATTCAATTAAGTAGTAATCCCAATCTTGAAAGGGTTCATCTTCAAAGTGAGCATACACTCGCAAGCAGTCGTCTGGTAGGGTTTGGTTATAATCAATGTCATATTGAGATCTAAAACACGGTTTCATTTCATATTGAATGGTTGATTTTTCATGCCTGTGTACGTTGCAATTATGGATTTGTCTTGTCTTGTTTTTTTGAAGAGAACAAAACATGGGCTCTAAAAAGTAGAGTGCACCATCCACCACGTAAAAATCATGGGCATTTAACGGTATCAAAAGCGCACAGTGACACATGTGGGGCGTGCCTTCTACTTTAAACAAGGGAGGAACACTTGCGGGAATGATCACGCTTTTCACATTGTGATTGGCTTCTAGATACATTTTCATGAAATAGACAAATCCGATGCAATTCCCACTGTTGTATCTTTGGATGCATGTTTTAGAACTGGTTTCTTTATACACCAAATAGGGGAATGTGGAAAAGCAAATGGAATTATACATGGTGCGAAGCATTTGCTTGATGTCTTTTCTGCGAATGTTTTGATCTATGAGATCTATTTTCCGAAAGACACAATCTTCTTTTTCCATAAATATTTAATATATATGTATGAAAATATATAAATAATTTAATTTTATTCCTATAATGGAACAAAAAAAACGCCATATCCAATCTTTTATTCGCAAACAGAATATTCCCAATATACTCATGTATGGCCCCTATTTAAACGGAAAAGAGGAACTGTGTACCTTTTTCATTCGCATGTTGTATCCCAATAGCGAAGACCATCAAAAGTATGTGCTTTGTTTGAATTGTTTGAATACGAGTGGAATTCAAAGTTTAAAAGAACACATTAAGTTATTTTCCATGCAAATCATTCACAAAACCAGTGGCATCTTTTTCAAAACCATTGTCTTGAAGCATGCGGAATATTTGACCTATGATTCGCAATATAGTTTACGACGCACCATTGAACAATATAGCAATCACACGCGGTTTGTTTTGTTGTGTGAAAATAAAAATAAATTATTACAGCCCATTTGTTCCCGATTTGTGCATATTTATTTACACGGTCCTAAAAGTGCGTTGCCCTATGTGACGCACGACACCTTTCCTTACTATAAATACAAGTTGTTGATGAAAACCTATGATATCATTATAAACGAAAAAAGGGGATTACATGAACTCATGCTTCTTGCTCAGGAACTCTATGAACATCATTTCTTTGCGCATGAAATCTTGGCAAAATTCAAAAAGCATGACAATTACTATATGGTGTGTTCGTTGTTTGATCAATATCGCAAAGAGTTTAGAAATGAAGTCCTTTGTATCTTTTATTTATTGCATGTTTTTCGTAGGAAACCGAAAATTCAAATATTAGATGTATATTAAAATGGAAGATTACAACACCAATCTTTTAAATGACTCCAAGAGCGAATGGTCTATTCGTTTGATGAACATTTTATGCGGACACGTCATTGATGGATTTCGCTCTATCTTTAACGAGGCCATTGAGATTTGCGAAACGAACGATGAACCGGAAAAGTATTTGATGACCTTTCAAAACTTTTTATCGCGCATTCCTAAATGGAATCAAAACATGATTGATCAAGAGTGTGTTCGCATCAAAGAAAGTTCCAAGTGTGATTATTTAGAGGATTTGATTACATGTGTGCATGTGATCCAATTAAAGATTTTGAGTTGTGTTCGCACGAACAACCAAGTGAAAAAGATTGACATTGACATTCCTCAATTCAGCGTCTTTTTACACAACGCGTACATCAATATTGCGCGCAAACTGTACTCCAACATCTATTTGTTTCAAGTGGATGCGAGTCCTTTAGAACAACAGAAAAACAACCGGGAGTTTGAGGTTATCGTTCAATCGTGTATTCTCAATACGATTCGGGATAACATTCCCATTGATCAATTGCTCAAACAATACATGGATGAAACCCAAGAAGAAGATGTCATCAAGGAGAAGAAGCTTCTCAAACCGGATAATACGGATGTTTCGGGGTCGCCTGCGCCAGCAGTGCCATCCACACCTGTTGCGACGCCACCAGCACCAGCAGATGTACCACCACCAACACCCGAATCTAACCAAATTTCGTTTGGGGAAAAGGTAGAAACGTTTGACCCCGTGAACAAAGAAACTACGGAAGAGGCCGTGAATTTTGAACCGAAAGAAGAACCGCGTTCGCTGTATGATGATGAGGACGATGACTTCGAACCCCTCACCATTGGAGAATCCGTATCTTTGAATCTTGGAGAAGAATTAGAAAAACCCACGCCACCAGAGCCACCTATGGATGAAATGGTCCCCATTGATTTGAATGTCGTGGATCTGGAGGAGCCATCCCAACCTAAAAACGATATCATTGATTTAGGTATTGAAGAACTGTCCTTTTAATTCGTTAAATCGTCGTCTAAAAAATCCATATGTTGTCTAAAGGTCATATGGATTTTTTGAAAAGTCATGTGTTTACTAGTTTTCTCCTTTCGTCAATCTATTTCATTGTGAAGAGTCTCATCAATCGTGTGAACAAGAACGAAGAAGACAAGGATTTTGTCCGCCGTACGGTATTCAAAGACAGTGTGCTTTTGTTTATTTTGTCTTATCTAATCTTTGTCTTCAAAGACCAAATTTTTGCCATTCAATTGCCAAAGACACAAGTCTTTACGAATGAACCGTCGTTTTGAGTTCCATCCAATCAATATCTACGATAGATTCATCGTTTGCTTCGTCACTCTTGTCTAGAATAAACTTCTTAAAACAAGGATGGTCATATTGTTTTTCAGGCAAATGCCCATGTACGATTTTACTAATCATTTTATACAATTTGAATCCCGGATACTTATCGTCTCCGTTGGACCGGTATAACATGTTTCGCCCGTTATCGTCATATAGCCAAGAAAAGATGAGGTCATGAATCGGCGTGTCTTTTCGGTAGGTTTTAATGTGATTGATGTCATCACACACAAAGTCAAAAATACTACACGCCAGTCTGCACAAATCAAAGCTATAGTTGGGTTCAATCACCGGCTTTTTCGGGTTGTAATAGGGACCAAAATTGTATTGCGTGTGGGCCGTGCCGTTGCTGGAGAAACTGTCACTGCATAATAGTTTGCCCTTGTAGGTGTAAATGGAACGCCCAAAGTCAATGATCTTGTATATTTTTCCAAAGGTGGGTACTTTATAGACCTTGCCCATAATGCGATAGGTGAGATGTGTTTCCTCGGTGTTGACATACATGATGTTATTCGTATGTAAATCGTTGTGGGTAAATTGAAAAACTTTTTGATAGGTATACAAAATGGTGACCACTTGAAACATGGCGCTTTCTAATTCTTCGTTTTGGAGTAAGTCGTTTTCTAGTAAATAATCTAGCGTATTGTCGCACTTCTCTAGTACCAAAACTTGTGTTGGGATTTTGTGGATGTATAAAAAGACATCATCATCATCGTCGTCATCCTCTTCATCACTTTCATCTTCGTCCTCTTCATCACTGTATTCTTCGTCACTGTCTTCTTCTTCGCCTTCTTCTTCGTCTTCTTCCTCTTCGTCTTCTTCCCCTTCCTCTTCGCCTTCTTCCCCTTCCTCGTTCTCATCATCGTCGCTAGTATTCATCACTTCACTGTCATCGCTACTTTCGTCTTCTTCCTCGTCCTCATCCTGATCCTCCTCATTTTTGTCTTCACATTCTCCTCCATCTACTTGCACCATTTGAGATGTTTTTTTATCCTCTTTTTTTCCATCTTTATCTTCGATGTCCTCCACACCTAAAAGTTCAATGTCTTCTAAAACCACATCATTCTCCTTTTCAATGACCAGTTTTTCTTTTTGAGTACTCATAAACAGATTAGAAATGGTCTGATCCTCAAAATGATACAACTTGTTTATATTTTCATTGAAATAATTAGAATCACATAAGTATTCTAAATCATCGGCAATGTTAATTTTACAGTTCTTCTTTTTACAAACGAACTGATCATAACATTCAATACTGTGAGGAAATTTTGTTTTCTTCGCAAATTCACTCGTGGCATGATAGAAGAAACTATCAACATACGCATAATTGTTCGTGTCGTTGATATATTTTTCATATTTGCTGTTGGTATGGGTGGTTGGTTCACAAGGCATGATGTCTAAGTTTTCATTTTTATATTTCCCAATGAGAAACTTCAAAAAGTCAATAAGTGTAATATACTTCACAAATACTTCTTTTGTCTCCTTGTCTTTTGTCTCTACAATGAAAACATTATCATTCTTTTTTTCCTTGAAACATGCAAGATGATTTTCAAAGGACACATCCAAATAGTCTTGAATGGGACTTTTTTTCAAAATCGTATCAAATTCGTCGTTTGATATCTGATTCAACTCTTCATACAAGGAATCCATATATTTTTGTTTATTGTTATTAATCAGATTAAAGAAAATTGTTTTAAACTCAATTCGTTGTATATGTTTAAAAATATATCTATTTAATGTGTAAAGAAGGCCATGACCTTGGAACTTAAAAAGTTTGACATGAGTATGATCACCTTTAAAAAGGAAGAAAATAAGGGACCGGTGGTAGTATTGATTGGACGACGTGATACCGGGAAAAGTTTCTTAGTTCGCGATTTATTGTTTCACCATAGAAATATTCCACTGGGGACGGTGATTTCTGGAACAGAAGCGGGAAATGGGTTTTATAGCCAACATGTACCAAAGCTATTTATTCATGAAGAATATAACACGTCCATCATCACCAATATATTGAAACGTCAACGCCAGGTGTTAAAAGAAGTTAATAAACAAATCCAGTTGTACAAAAGATCCACCATAGACCCCCGGGCCTTTGTTATCTTGGACGATTGTCTCTATGACAACACTTGGTCCAGAGACAAAATGATGCGTTTGTTGTTCATGAATGGTCGACACTGGAAGATCATGCTGATCATCACCATGCAATATCCACTTGGTATTCCCCCCACTTTGCGGACAAATATTGATTATGTTTTTATTTTACGAGAGCCTTATATTGCAAATCGCAAACGCATTTATGAAAACTTTGCGGGCATGTTTCCAACGTTTGAATCCTTTTGTCAGGTCATGGACCAGTGTACGGAGAACTTTGAGTGTTTGGTTATCAACAACAACGTGAAATCAAATAAACTGCAAGATCAAATCTTTTGGTACAAGGCGGAAGCACGGAAAGATTTCAAATTGGGATCAAAGGAGTTTTGGGAGTTATCTAAGAATCTGGGATCGGATGACGAGGATGAACCCTATGATCCCGATTCGTATGTGAAGCGAAGTGCGGGACCAAAAATCAGTGTGAGAAAGACAAAATGGTAAGAGAGACAACTCGATAGGACCTTGAATCATTAATTTATGAGCAAAATAAAAAATAACACGAATCATTACTATGGGTATTTGTTTTTCTTGTCCATGTATTGGCGATGCGATTGATCCAATTGTATTACGCGCCCAGTGTTATAAATGCGGTCAAGCATGTTCCATGGAACGAAAGGACTTCTTTTTAGTTCGTATCATACATTGGGGAAAAGCAAATGGTAGGGTCATTTGTTCCGACTGCTTATATTTAACCAGTTAGCACCATATAAAAATACAACACTATAGATATATAATGGAAGACATCTTTTTCCATCATGTATTGCCATTTATCAACGACCATGCGTTCCATATCAGCAATATATGCCTTTTGAAAAAGCATAAGTATTTGAAAGACAGGCAACATTACATCAACCGCACACATTGTGCCAATAGGTTGAATTTTCGGTTCTGGGTATGGGAAACAGACATTGACAATATTTATCATCATCATTTTCATATTTTTTTGGCAAATTTCCATTCGTTTGTGAAATATACGATTGAAGTCCTTCTAGAAGATCGGGACATGTATATGCTGAGTGAAACCATTTTCTATGAACGACATAAAATCATGGTACCCAAACACGTGATTTCTAACACAATCATTGAATATGATGACAAACAAAGGGTAATCGGTGCGGATTTTGTATCTGGACAAGATATTGTAGATGACGTAAAAATATGTAGCACGTATCGGTTGACCCTGGTGCAAAAGCAAGTATTGATTGACAACTATCCCTATGCGAAGGCACTCATCTACTGAATCGTATCTTTTAAAACAATTTCATCTTTTTCATAAACAAAAGTCGTTCTAAAGAATTAAACTTCAATAGGTGTTTTTGAATATAAGAACGATCATTGGAACAAGAATCACGTACTATAGGTGTCAACGCATATTCTTTTATAGATTCCCTCATCAAAGATAGGAGAGCGAGACAATGTGTATCAGACGCAATAAATGGTTCAATCACGTTCCATGTAAAAGAGAAGGTACGTAAATCCTTTTTGAGGTCTTCGTTTATTGTGGGTTGACCCATGAAAAGAATCCTGTCAACCAGCTCCTCTTCTTTGACCTTGGATATAAGGAATGTATGTATCTCTTCCATATCTATTTCCACAGATTTTTTTTTAAGTCGTTCACAAAATCCATTTAAATACACAATCTCATATAGGTATTATTAAGTACATGTTGTCGTCGTTAATTCCCCGTTCGTTTCGCAACAAGCAAATGATGCGCTATTATAGTGACTCACTAAAAGGAATGTTGGCGGATTGCATCCCTCTTGAAAAAGTAAAACTAAACACCCTCAAAGAAAAGCACGGCAATGAAATCATTGGTGATGTCACTGTGAATCAATGCATCAATGGGTCGCGGGGAATCAAAAGTCTCTACTGGGAACCTTCTTTATTAGACGCAAACGAGGGCATACGTATTCGTGGTCGTTCTATATCCGAATGTCAAGCGCAATTACCCGCTTTTCAAGAAGGTGGAGAGATGATGCCCGAAGGCATGTTTTGGTTGTTGCTCACTGGTAAAATTCCAAACAAGGAACAACTTGGGTTTTTGACGCAAGAATTGCTATTTCGTTGTAGTTTAAATGATGATGTGGTCCGGTATATTCAACAAATGGCTGCGAAATCACATCCCATGAACACATTGTCGGTGGCATTATCTATGTGTCAAAGTGAAAGTCATTTCATGGAAGCCTATCAAAACAATGTGCCGAAACAAGAGTATTGGGAGACTACCTATGAAGACGTAGTGAATATTGTGGCGAAACTACCCATGATTGCGTCCATGATATATCGAATTAAATACAAGGGAGATTACGCAGTCCCTGAAGTGAATCATAATCTAGATTATGCGGGAAATTTCTGTGAAATGCTCGGGTATAAAAACAAAGATTTTCATGAGCTCATGCGTTTGTATTTGAGTATTCATAGTGATCACGAAGGAGGGAATGCGTCGGCCCATACCACGCATTTAGTGGGATCTACCTTGGCGGATCCGTACATTTCTTATGCATCGGGACTTAATGCGCTGGCAGGACCGCTTCACGGTTTAGCTAACGCAGAAGTCCTCAAGTGGATTTACGCTTTACAGCGCCAGTTTCAAAAAGAAAAGAAACCATTGAATCAAGAAACCATTCGCGAATTCACTTTGGATACGTTAGAAAATGGAAATGTCATACCCGGCTATGGACACGCAGTGTTGCGGAAAACGGACCCTCGCTACACATGCCAACGCGAATTTGCCCTGAAGCATTTGCCTAATGATCCACTTTTTAAGATCGTGGATGAACTCTATAAAGTGGTACCTGGTATTCTTGAATCACAAGGAAAGGTGCAAAATCCATACCCCAATGTAGACAATCATAGTGGCGTATTGTTGACGCATTATGAGATGCATGAATACGAATTCTATACCGTATTGTTTGGTGTATCACGAGCCATGGGCGCACTCAGCCAATTATTCTGGGATCGTGCGTTGCAACTGCCCATTGAGCGACCTAAATCTATGAATCAAGAAGCGTTGCTACATGCGGTTCAGAATAAAAAATATCTATCTATACAGTATAAATGAATCCAGTCGTAATTATTGTGCAACTTCTTTTTATTTTCTATTATGCCTATGTCATATATGTTTTCTATAAATTACATCAAAATTCATGTCAGTGTGACAAATTAGAAGGGTTCAAGAAAACATGGAACTTTCGGTATATCTCCATTGTCACCCCGCTGTTATTTTTGTATAGCGTGATGGGTCTCATAAAGATGTTTAAAGAACAAAATGGAGGGTCAATGTACCAAAATGTATTGGCGATTATATCCCTTTGTTACTTCACTTCGTTTGTAAATGATTACGCCATTATCAACCTCTTTCACACCATGGAAAAGAAGAACTGTCCGTGCCAAACAAAGAACCGAGAAATCCTCACTACAGCGACCTATGTCAAAGCTATTGTCAATTTATATATCTATATCAAAGTGATGGCTGTCCTAGACAAAAAGTTCTTCAACAAAATAAAGAAAAAAATGGAGAAAGAGCAAAAGAAATCTAAAGGTTGAAATCATCTTTTTTCAATTCAATGATCGTGTTTTCTGATAAATCTAATTCATGTTCTCCATCGCTTTCTTCTAATACCGTATCTAGTGGCTGATTATTTGTATTGAACTCAATCTTTAGATCGGGTACGCTGGGTGGTTCGGGTTCAGGTTCGGCGACGGGTTCGGGTTTTGGGACATGAGGGGGTTTGGAGGCAACCTCCTTCTTCGTCTCATACACTTCTTCATGGTGTTGAATTTGCTTATGAAACAACTGTATCTTTTCGTGATATTTCATTAACCATTCCGCATGATATTTATGAAACACATTCAAATAATTCTCATGCAACTGATTACTCATATGTAGATGATGATTCATGTATTCTTGATTGATCACATAGTTGTCAATGTTCATCCCCAAATCCAAATGCTTTTTGTGGTCTTCTATGTTGATTCTATTTTCTTGAAATAACTCTTTGACATTTTCTAAAACAAGGATAATGTCTTGGTGTATTTGATTGATCAAGTCAAAATCATAAATTTTAAAGGGTTCTAAATCCTTATACACGGGATATTGTTTCAGGTGATACAATTCCTTGATTTTGTGTAATTGGGCCTCATTCAATTGGCTCCTTAGACTCTTTTCAATCATGTGAAAGAGCTTGTAATAGTCCCCGTAAATACGATTGTCAATAAAGTGATACAAGTGCAACATGTTTGTGTGCTCTAGTTCAATGGCCTTGTTTTGAAAATGAAACGAATCCAATCCAAAATAGTTCTGTTTTTCCTTTTCAATGTATTGCATGTAGTTTTTCTTCACCGAGTCTTTGATTTCGTTGATTTTGTTGATACCTTGCTTGATTTCTAAACGCGTTTCTTTTAGTTCATCGAATTTACTTTTTATTTTATCCATATACTATAATGGATGATAATAATTCTGCGAGCGCCTTGATGGTGAAAAACTCAAAACCCATCATATGGACGAAAGATCACGAGAAAATTTTGGTGGACTGGGGAGACAAAGCCATGTGTTATCGCTGGCTCCACGCAAAGAGTCATAATATATTCAACAGAGTGAATACCTATTTTACCATCCCGGTCATCATTATGAGTACATTGACAGGCACAGCGAATTTCGCTCAAGAACGAGTACCCGTAGAATATCGCCCCTATTACTCCATGGGCATTGGATTTGTCAACATTTTGGCGGGCATCATCACAACAATCCAACAATTTCTTAAAATATCCGAACTCAATGAAGCCCATCGCGTGAGTTCCATTTCGTGGGACAAATTCTACCGCAAGATTCGCGTGGAGCTGAGCAAACCACCCAATGAACGCCAAACCGTTTATGACTTTTTGAAAGCATGCACGGAAGAATTTGATCGCCTTATGGAAACGAGTCCGACGATTGAAAAATCGGTAATTGTATTGTTTAATCAGACCTTTAATCACAGTCGCCTTGAGCCTGATAAGAAAAAGTTATTTGAACAACTCAAGAAACCGGAAATTTGCGATTCTCTGGAGTCCGTGGAACTGGCCTTGTATAAAGAA
>MDTD01071661.1_pt1 | contig 21202 bp, 23 predicted proteins | sample 811221 | NCBI WGS metagenome assembly MDTD01 (sample SAMN05326646, study PRJNA326480) | marine metagenome | isolation source: seawater | place: Pacific Ocean: South West | collected 2011
CGGCTGCTGGCCGCCGTCGTCATGGTGCTGGGCATCGGCCTGTTCGCCACGCTGGCCGCGGCCATCGCCAGTCGAATGACCTCCCTTACGACAGTGACCTCGCTCACGCACCCGAAGTCGATCGAGCACAAGATCCACGAACTGCAGCAGCAGAATCGGGAACTGCTCAAGAAGCTCGAATCGAAACTCTGATGCGCCGAACCGGGATCAGTCCTTCGACGCCATCATGCTGACCATGTCGAGGCAGCGGTGCGCGTAGCCCGACTCGTTGTCGTACCAGCTGACCACCTTGAAGAACCCGTCGTTGAGTTCCATGCCGGCCGTAGCGTCGTAGATGCTGCTGTGCGGATCGCCGAGGAAGTCGCTCGAGACGACCGGATCCTCGGTGTAGCCGAGCACACCCTGCATCGGACCTTCGGATGCCGCCTTCATCGCCGCGTTGATCGCATCGAGACTGGTGGGCTGCTCCGTCTTGAAGGTCAGATCGACCACCGACACGTCGGCAGTCGGAACACGGAACGCCATACCCGTCAGTCGTCCCTTGACCTCCGGTAGACACAGCGCGACCGCCTTCGCCGCACCGGTGCTGGCGGGAATGATGTTCATGTACGCGTTGCGGCCTCCACGCAGATCCTTCTTCGACGGACCGTCCTGCGTCGGCTGGGTCGCCGTCGCGGCGTGGATGGTGGTCATGAGGCCCTCGGCCAGACCGAACTCGTCCATGATCACCTTGGTGACGGGAGCCAGGCAGTTCGTGGTGCAGCTGGCGTTCGAGATCACCCGGTGGTTCGCCGGATCGTACTGGTCGCAGTTGACCTTGTGGACGAAGGTCGGAACCTCGTCGGGTGTCTTGGTGGGGGCCGAGATGAGGACCCGGCGGGCCCCGGCGTCCAGATGCTTGGCGGCGTCGGCACCCGCGGTGAAGAATCCCGTCGATTCGATCACGTAGTCGACGCCCAGGTCGCCCCAGCCCAGGTCGGCGGGATCACGCTGGCTCAGACATCTGGAGGAGTGCGCATCACATACGAGGGAATCGCCCTCGGCCCGCACCACATGGTCGAATCGACCGTGCATGGTGTCGTAGGTCACGAGGTAGGCGAGATTGTGAGCCGGAACCAGGTCGTTGATGGCCACGACTTCGAAGTCGCCGCGTCGAACCGCTTCGCGGTACACGAGCCTTCCGATGCGTCCGAACCCGTTGATGCCGATGCGAATGGCCATGATTGAATTTCCTTCTCGTGTTTCAGAAAGGTGTACGAATTGCTGACGTACCTCAATCAGCCGGATGCCACGGGATGTCCTCGACGCCGTGCAGGCGGTTGGCGGCGCGGGCCATGGCGAACAACAGATCACTGAGTCGGTTGACCCAGATCAGGGCCTGCTCGTTGCAGGGCTCGCGGGATGCGAGATCGCTCAACGAACGTTCGCAGCGACGGCACACCGTGCGGGCGAGATGCAACCGGGATGCGAGTTCACATCCTCCGGGCAGCACGAAGGAGGTCATCGGCGCGTTGTCGCCGTCGACCTCGTCGATCCATCGTTCCGCCTGGGCAACCATGTCGGCGGTGATCCGACCGACCTTGTCCGCGTGCGGAGAATCGTGGGGCGTCGCGAGATCGGCACCGAGGTCGAACAGTCGCGACTGGATGGACAGCAGGATCTCACGGAGCCTCGATTCGACGTCGCCACAGGAGGCGACAGCCATGCCGACGGTGGCATTGGTCTCGTCCGCGTGTCCGTAGGCGGTGACGCGTAGTGAATGCTTGGAAACGCGATCTCCACCGAAGAGGCCGGTGCTTCCATCGTCGCCGGTTCGTGTGTAGAGCTTGGCCATGGGCCTATTCCAGGGCTGCGGCGCCGGAGATGATCTCGGTCAGTTCGGTGGTGATCTGACTCTGGCGGGCACGGTTGAACTGACGCTTGAGAGTTCGACCGAACTCCTTCGCATTCTCGGTAGCGGCCTTCATGGCCACCATCCGCATCATTTGTTCGCTGACGACGGCGTCATTGAACGACTGGAAGAGGACCGTCTTGATCATCCGGGGCATAAGTTCGTCCAGGAGTTCCTCGACCGAGGGCGTGAAGTCGTAGACGACCTCGTTGCCGCTCTCCTCGTCATCCGTGCCCCCGGGCTGGGCCATCGGAAGCAGCTGGGTGACGGTGGGAACCTGCTGGGCGTTGCTGATGAACCGCATGTAGACGACGCGGGCTGCGTCGTACTGCCCATCGGAGAACTCCGAGATGATCGTGTCGGCGATGCGCTCGACGGCCTCGAAGGAGGGCGTGTCGCCGAGTTCGTGGCGCTCGCGAACCTCGATCTTCTGGAACCGGAAGAAGTTGACGGCCTTCTTTCCCGACACCTCGATCGTTAGTTCGATGCCCGCATCCCGGCAGGCACGAATGTGCTGCAGGGCTGCCTTGAGGATGTTGCCGTTGTATGCCCCGCACATGCCGCGATCGGACGTGATCACGAGCAGGTACTCGCGACGGACAGGATCGACCGGCCCGTTGATCAGGGACGAGTCGTATTCCGGTGCGTTGCCGGAGACCTCCCGAACCAGATCCGTGATTCGCTCGGTGTACGGCTTGGTCGCCGCAGCTCGCTGGGAGGCAGCCGTGAACTTGGCGGTGGCGATCATCTGCATCGTCTTGGTGATGCGACCGATCGTCTGGACCGCGCCCATTCGCTTCTTGATGACTCGTAACTGGGCCATGAGGGCGGAAAGTGTACCAGAATCGGCGGTTTGACGCCCCCCCGGACGACCCCTCAGCAGCGAAGCCCGTCCCAGGCCAGAGCCATTCCGGGGGGCAGTTCGGCGTCGTCCCGGGCGTGGGAGATCTCATGGGCCATATGGATGAACCAGGTCCGCTCCGCCCCGATCTCGGAAGCGGCCCGGACGGCCTGATCCCGGGTGAAATGGGTGGGATGGGACCGATGCCGCAGGAGGTCCAGAAAGAGCGTCCGGAGGCCCCTGAGGTGAGGCCACGTCTCGGGGGGGATGGACGACACATCCGTGCACCAGGCCATGGGAAAGGGGCTTTCCTCGCCCGATTCGACCGGATCCTCGGCATCGAACCGGTACCCGAGGATGGGAAGGCGCCCGTGGAGCAACCGGAGGGGGGTGATTCGAAGCCCGTGGAGGACGAAGGGCTGGAAGCAGTTCAGGCGATGGGGACGCAACGTGGCCACGAACGAGGGATTGATGTTCTTCTCGGCCTCGAAGATGTGTGGATAGACCCGGTGGAGGTTCTCCAGCGTCCGTTCCTCGGCGTAGAGATCGATGGGGGCCTGCATGACGGCATTGAAGCGTCGAACCTCGTCCAGACCGAATACATGATCCACATGATGGTGGGTGAAGACGATCGCGTCGCAGCGGGTCAGCCCCTCGCGGAGAGCCTGCTGACGAAGATCGGGCGAGGTGTCGATGAGAATCGTCCGGACGCCACCGTCCCGGTCCGTGAACCGCAGGGCCGCGCTGGTCCGGGTCCGGACGTCGCGCGGATCGTCGCTGCGGCAGACCTCGCATTCGCAGCCGATGGCCGGTACGCCGGCCGATGTTCCGGTCCCCAGCACGATGCACTTGACATCACGCATCGGATCGGACCCCGGTCACCGGAACGGACATCGAGGTATGTGACGGTGAAGATGACATCGGAGGGAAGGATAGAGGACCCTCAGACCGGTTGCGATCGGTGCAGGAGATCGAGCATGGCCTCGACTTCGGCGGCGGGATCGTCCGCACCGCAGACGGCGTCGCAGACCGCGATCCCGCGGCACCCCGACTCGATCAGCAGCGGCAGGTTGGCCCGATCGATGCCGCCGATGGCGAGGTGGGGCGTGTCGGACCAGGCGGCGACATGCTTCGCGAGCCGCTCCGCACCCGCGGGTTCGAGATCGGGACGGGTCCTGGAGGTGAACATCGGACCCACGCCCAGTACGTCGGCACCGGCGTCGACGGCGGCTTGGGCCTCCGACGGGCCGTGGGTGCTGGCGCCGATGATCAGCTGACCTCCGGCGAGTCGTCGGGCCTCCGCAACGGGAAGATCGTCCCGACCCAGATGGACGCCGTCGGCGTCCGCGGCCAGAGCGATGTCGATCCGGTCGTTCACGACGACGCTGCAGCCGGCCGGACGGGCCAGCTCGATCAGGGCCCGGGTCCGCGAGAGCAGCTCCGGATCCGGAAGATTCTTTTCACGCAGCTGCAGGCAGTCGCTGCCCGACGCGACCGCGGCGGCCGCGACCTCCAACCAGTCGTGGCGACAGCGTTCTTCGGTCAGCAGCACGCACAGGGACCACTGGCGGACCCGACGGGAGGCCAGACCGCGTCGAAGTTGTGCATCGATCTCGTACAACCGGTACCGCATCGACTCCACGGTTTGCGCGGCATCCCGATCGACGACCTTGCAGCACTCCTCGACGGTGCGCATCGCCTCCGCGGCACGATGGGCAGCCGCGACCGCGACCTCCCAGGTTCCCGACCGCACCGACTCGTCCGGTGCCTCGATGTCGGTCCCCACATCACCGGCCACGTCCCGACGGGCTTCGATCCACCCCACGGGCCAGCGATCAGGCAGACGACGTGCCTCATGGCGGATCGACTTGCAGTCGCGGGACAGTTCGGGATCGTTGAGCACGTAGCGTGCAAGATCCTCCATCACGCGCAGACCTTCCGCCAACCGGTTCAGACTGGCGTCGATGGTCCGTTGCAGGGTCATGTCGATGATTCGGAGACTGATTCGAGGCCGGCGATCTTGTCGACCCGTCGTGCGTGGCGACCACCGTCGAACGGCGTCTCGAGCCAGAGATCGATGAGCGAGGACATCGCCGGGGTGTCGATCACGCTCGATCCCATGCAGATCACATTGGCGTCGTTGTGCCGACGGCACATCTCCGCACCGGTCGGATCCTGAACGAGCGCCGCCCGGACCCCCTGCACCTTGTTGGCAGCGATGGACATGCCGATGCCGCTTCCGCAGACGAGCACCCCGCGATCCGCACGCCCGTCCCGGACGGCGGCGGCGACTTCGGCCGCCGCATCGGGATAGTCGACCGAGGCATCCTCGTCGTCGGGCCGGGTGGAAACCAGCACGGTCCAGCCGACCGCCTCGAGATGGGCCCGGAGTTCGTCGATCACATCGAAGCCGCGGTGATCGGACCCCATGGCAATGGTCCCGGTTGATGCACTCATTCGTCGTCCTCCTTGAGCAGCGTGTCCAGTCGATCGGGAATCAGTTCCATCAACCGGGCGGCGAGTGCATCGTAGACGTGCTGGCCCTGGCCGATGGGATCCGGAAGGTCTCCATCCGGATCGAGTGGTTCGATGCGAGCTGCGGCCTCGGGATCATCCGCCACCATCGCACGGGCGGCCGCGGCATGGGATGCCGTCATGCACAGCACGTGCGAAGCCTTCCGGATCATCTCGCCCGTCAGCGGAGTGGAACATCCCTCGTACTGGATTCCGAGCGATTCGAGTGCCGCGATCGTCTCGAAAGAGGGGGAACCGCCGTCGAAGGCGGCCACCCCCGCGGACGCGACGAAGACGTCGCTTCCGCGGTCGACGAGGTGTTGACGAGCGATTCCCTCCGCCATCGGGCTGCGGCAGGTGTTGCCCGTACAGATGAAGAGGATGGTTTGCACCGGATCAGCCTCTGAACCACATTGACCCGGGGATGATACCGCATGCCGTCCTTCCGACCGGGGGCTTGCATTCTCCTCCGGGTTCCTGTTGAATGGCCTCCACAGGCTCGAAATCCACGAATCACCCGGAGAATCAAGGTGGAATTCATATCCAAGGACGAGGTCGCCGAACTGCTTCGCAGTCATGGAATCGACCAGTCGTCCCAGGACGAAGAACACGTCTACTGTTCGATGTCGGACGAGGTCGCCGTTTCCCATTGCCACCTCTCGATCGCCGGCAGCGAGATCGAACCGCGCAGCGGTGCCACCGTCATGGAGATCGCGGAATCCGATGTGGTGGGCGTGATCGATTCGATCCTCCACAAGCTGCACCACAACCAGATCATCCTCATCCCGGTCGGCAAGTGGCGGAGCATCTTCGACGTCGTGGCCTTCAGTCTCGCCAGCAACGAGGAGTGGCAGGCCGTCGACGCCGCCGCATCCGTCGAGCTGAACACCCGGGATCCGCTGCTTGCGGAATCGGGCGACCTCCATCTGCTGTGCGATCTCGTCAAGGCCCTGATGCAGGATTCGGATCAACCCGACCAGGGCATCACGATGATCACCGCCGGAGTTCCGGTCGCACTCGAGATCGTCCCGGCCGGTGGTGTGCGGATGAGCTTCGGCAACCAGGCCGTCGCCGAAGAGATCGCCGAAGTCTGTCCCGGCTGACCCCGGCGGAAGCATACGATGAAGGATGGAACCGGAAGAACGAAGCAGGTCGAAACGCTCGTGCGTCAGGCGACCGACGCGCTGAACCAGTCCGCCTGGTTCGACGCCGAAGCGGCCGCTTCCAAAGCCATGTCGTCCTGTCGAGCCCGGACCGATTGGGACATGATGATCGAGCTTGCGTTGATCCTGCGGGAGGCCCGCAAGGGACGGCGCGGTAGTTCGCTGGTCAAGGGCACGGTGCGAATACTGGATGAGGGCATTCCCGAGGACATGGAGTTCACCGCCGGGCGGTACCTGGTCCAGCCGCCACGCGTCGGCGCCGACGCCCGCCGGGTTCGCCTCCAGTGCCTCGAGGACGAGATTCCGGTGCTCGTCGTCTGCCGCGAACCGACCACCTCCAGCGGTCTGGTTCCCATCGTGTCCATCGCACCGGGCACGACGGTGCGGACCAAGATCAAGCCGCCCTCGAACGAGCGCAAGCCGACCGCCGCATGGTTCCAGTCCGCACTGGACGCCCTCGCCGAGGCGGCCATGGAACGGATCGACCCCGCCCAGGACGTCGAACGACGGATCGACGCCATTCTGGGATGTCTGGATGCGGTTCCGGATTCCGATCCGCTGCACGACATGCTGGCCGACGCCTGCCGGGAAGCCCGGGACCGCGACTGAAGGCCCCAGCCGCGAAGATGACTATGATGAAATCGCAAGGCGGCGGCTGTCCACCGTCGATGCCATGACTGCCTCTTTCCAGGAATGTTCATGAGCGACGCAACCGAACCAACGACCAGCCCCGGCGAGACGCTGGAATCACGGATCGCACCGAGTTTCCGGCTCCGGTCGATCCTGATCATGCTGATGTGTCTGGTCCTTGGACTGTGGGGCGTGTACGACTACGTCTGGGCCATTCCGACCCAGGCGGAACACGCGCTCCGCCGCGACGTCTCCCAGGACGTGCTCGAACTGCTGGAGACGGCGGCCAGTCCCGACTACAACACCGAAGCGCGGGACCGCGTCGTGACGCGTCTGACCAGCTGGCTGCAGGGTCTGGATGCGACCACCACCATCGATCCCGCAGGGATCGACGATGTCGAGCCCGCATCGAACGAGGCGTGGATGATCTCCATGGCCATCTACATCCAGGGCCTCGAGTCGAAGCCGACCCGGGGCGGTGAACCGTCGGACGCGATGCGGATGGCCGGCGTGGTCGCAAACCGGTCGATGAATCTCTACGGCGACGCCCAGGCGCCGTCCGCCTACGACCGGCCGGTCCAGTGGCTGTTCATCCTGTCGCTGCTCTTCGTTCCGTTCTACGGCTGGAACCTGCTGAAGTACGGCCCCGGCGTGTACCAGCTCGATCCGGACGGAACCCTCCATCTTCCCGAGGGGACTTGGTCCCGGGACGAGATCGCCGACATCGACATGAGCCGCTGGATGGCGAAGTCCACCGCCGTCGTCGAGCACGTCGACGGAACCCGCATCAAACTCGATGCCTATATCTACAAGAATCTGCATCTGATCATCGGCGCAATCGCCCACCGGTTCCATCCCGACCAGTGGGAGGAGGACGGCCGCAAGGTCAAGCCCGTAGCTGAAGGACAGACAAAAGAAGAAGTGTCGCGCACTGTCGAAGAGCATGCTGAAGGTAATGTCACCCTTCGTCGCACGACCATCGACGAGATCGAGATCCACCCTGATGACAATGGACGGGACGACTGACGATGGCTCTGCTCGCGGCCCAGAATCTGATCAAGAGCTACTCGGGTCGCCGGGTGGTCGACGAGGTCAGCTTCACGGTGGGGGAGGGAGAAGTCGTCGGTCTGCTCGGTCGCAACGGCGCCGGCAAGACCACCTCGTTCCGGATGGTGATCGGCATGATCTCGCCGGAGGGGGGTACGGTCTCCTTCGACGGCCAGGACGTGACCGCCCTGCCCATGTACCAGCACGCACGCCGGGGCATGGGATACCTCAGTCAGGAACCGAGCATCTTCCAGCGGCTGTCCGTCCGTGACAACCTGTTGGCGGTCCTCGAGACCACGTCGATGGATCGGCCGAAACAGAACGAACGCTGCCGGGAACTGCTGGACCAGTTCAACATCGCCCACAAGGCGGACGATCTGGCGCGAACCTGCTCCGGCGGCGAACGTCGTCGACTGGAGATCGCCCGGGCGATGATCAACCGTCCGCGACTGCTCCTGCTCGACGAACCATTCGCCGCCGTCGACCCACATACCGTCGAGGAGCTCCAGGCCGAGGTGCGCAAGCTTGCCGAGCAGGGGATCGCGGTGCTCGTCACCGACCACAACGTGCAGCAGACCCTCCGGATCTGCGACCGCGCCTACATCATCCATTCCGGTCGGAACCTGCGCGAGGGTGATCCCCGGACCATCATCAACGATCCTGAGGTGCGCGATGCCTACCTCGCATCGACCTTCCGTGGAGACGAGTTCGATTGATGCGAACCGCAAGACGATTCATCCTGCCCGCCTTCCTCGCCTTCACCTGCGTCGCCACCAGCGGGTGCGTGCGCAGGACCCTCCGCATCTCGAGCACGCCTCCGGGGGCGCTGGTCTGGGTGAACCACCGCGAGGTCGGGCGGACCCCGCTGGAGGTCGACTTCACCTACTACGGCAACTACGACGTCCAGCTTTCGCACGACGATCACGAACCAGTCCTGACGGAAGCCGGTGCACATCCGCCGGCCTGGGACATGATCGGGCCCGACCTCCTGTTCGAGGTCGCTCCCTTCCAGTTCCAGAGCGTGGTCGAATGGCACTTCGATCTCGAACCGCGCAGCGACGACATGGGCGCCCTGGTCGATCGGGCGAGGGATCTCCGTTCCCGAACCGTGAAGCCGACCGACCAGCGGATGTCGACGGTACGGGTCGATGCCGACGGACGCGTCGAAGGCCCTGCAGAGGGCAATGACGCGGCGGTTGAGTGATTCCCGCCCCGGTCCCGCCGATTCAAGTCAATAATGTCGGGTGATCCGCGATGCACGCGGAAGGAGAACTCCCATGCCCGCACGAACCTGCATCGCCCTGCTTCTGCTGTCCACCGCAGTCGTGATCGCGGATGCACCGGAGGAACCGGTCATTCCGACGACCCCCGACGACATCGCTCCGCCGACCGAAGGCGAACTGGAGCGGATCCGGCTCTCGCTCCCGAACGGTCTGGGCGTGAAGTCCAGTCGCTCCGACCTCTGGACCGAACTGCTCGATCAAGCCGTGGATGCCGTCCGGCTCCGCGAGCGGCTCGCGCAGTCCCGGGCCGACATCGCGCTGCTCCAGAAGGAACTCGACGAACTGCGTCAGTTCATCTTCGACCACGAGGAGTTCGGAACCGACTACGAGAAGTACCGCGAGGTCCGGGCGGTGGCCGAGCGGGAGGCGAGACGCCGGATGGTCGAGCAGCGACGTCGACAGATGGACGAACAACGGGCCCGGCAGTTGAAGGATCGGAACGCCCGGCAACAGAAGCGGGATGAGGCGGAGCAGGACCAGCGTTTCGCGGAGGCCGGATTCCAGCCCATCGGCCTCGACGTGTTCCTGGGACGATCGTCCTTCTTCTACGCGCCCCGCGACGCCACGCAGCCCACCGTTATCTACACCCCGGGCCGGTACGGCACGAGGTACGTCAACCCCGGGGACAGCGACGAGATCGACTACACATCGATGACGATATCCGGCAGCGTCCTGAACGGAACCGGCGACATCCGGAACGTCGGGGTCGCGATCACGTTCTTCGACGAGTACGACAACCAGATCGGGGCTGAGATCATCCAGATCGAGAATGCTCGACCGAACGTCCCTTATCCGTTCACGGCCAAGATCGAGATGGCCCTCAACCGGCCCTTCGCCAGCCACTCGTCGTACGTGCTGTACTCCGACCCGCTACCCTGAGCCACCATGAATGCGGAACCGATCCCACCGGGCGGCCCACGCCGACGCTCGATCATCCCCCTGCTCGTCATCCTCACGGCGGGAGGTCTGTTTCTCTGGGGACAGGCGAGGGATTCGGAACTGACGCGTACCGTGGCCGAAACGGCCCGACGGGCCGCCCTGTCCGTCTGCGACTCGACCCCGATGCCGGCGTCGCTGCACTGGACCGTCTCCGAATTCAAGTCCACCTTCATCGGTGCGATCGAACCCGCGTGCGCCGGTGGAAATCCGGAACGGCCGATCGGCGCGACTGCCGTTCCGGGTGACCGGGAGGATCGGGACGGCAAGGCCACTCACATCGTCACCGTGTCCCACGGGGCGGTCCCGCTGCTCCAGATGCGGGTTCACGCCCTCGAACCGGACCTGATCACCGTGATCGGGTGGTCGAGGCCCTGATCCCGATATCCTGTAAACCCATGGACGTCTGGCTGAATGGACAATTCGTCGGTGCCGACTCGGCGGCCATCCCCGTCTTCGACGCGGGATTCCAGCACGGGGTCGGTCTCTTTGAAACGATGCACGCCGAACACGGACGAGTCTTCCGCGCCCGGGAACACGTGGAGCGGCTTGCCGAATCCGCGCGGATCCTCCGCATGAGCGAACGGCTGCACGTCGACCCCCTGGTGGAGGCGGTGCAGCGGACCGTCGAACACAACTCGATGGATCGGGCGCGGGTCCGGCTGACCGTGACCGGGGGCGATCTGAACATGCTGCAGTCGACGGGCGCGTCCCCGCAGGATCCGACGGTGCTCGTGACCTGCCAGCCTCCGACCGACTATCCCGGCGAGTTCTTCACGAAGGGAATCGGCATCGTGTTCGCGGGCGGACGACTCTCCCCCTGGACCCCGGAAGCCGGACACAAGACGCTCAACTACTGGCCGAACATCCTCGCTCTGCAGGAAGCCGCCGCTCAGCGCGCGGGAGAGGCCGTGTGGCTGACGCCCGAAGCGAACATCGCCTGCGGATGCGTGAGCAACGTCTTCATCGTGCACGATGGAACCCTGGTGACACCACCGGCCCGGAACGAGGAACCCTGCGCCGTGATGCCCGGAATCACCCGGGCCGCGGTCATCGAACTGGCCGGGTCGATGAACATCCCCGTCGAGCGGAGGAACGTGTCGGTCGACGACTTCCTCGGGGCCGACGAGGTCTTCCTCACCAATTCCAGCTGGCATGTCCTCCCCGTGACGAGCGTGCTCGTGCGGGCCGGCACCGGTGAACAGGGCGAGGACGGCGAACCCGTCGTCGAACTGCAGCCGCATGCCATCGGGGACCGGACCGTCGGGGATACGACCAGCGATCTGCGGACGGCGCTGCTGGCCTGCATCGATCGCGAGACGAGCTGATCAGCGTCGCTTGCCCGAAGGCGGGATCACCCGGACGTTCTGACGTCGGGCGTCGTCCGGACCTCCGGGACGCACGGCACGGCCCGTGAACAGGCCGATGACCCGATTGACTCCGATCAGCACCGCGAAGACGGTGGTGGCGACGATCGCCGCCAGCAGCAGAAGCAGCATGATCGGGATGCCCACGACCAGCAGGAAGGTGATCGTCGCCGCCCGCATCACCCAGGAGGGTTGCCGGCTCGCCGCCTGGAAGACCGAGGCGAATCGATCCCCTCCGGGGTACACGAAGCGGATTTTCGGAATCTCGGGCATCGCCGCGATTGTAGCCGTCGCCGCACCGTGGGGGTCGTGCCAGGCGGTGAATTGCACCATCCCGCAGGGTCGACCTGTCGGTGGGGGGGACGAGCGGGTAGCCTGATGGGATCCCACGGAATGCACCGCACATGACCTCCACACCGACCTTCGCCCACCTCCATCTCCACACCGAGTACTCGCTGCTCGACGGCGGAAACCGCATCAATCGACTGCTCGATCGCGTGGCCGAACTGGGCATGGACAGCGTGGCGATCACCGACCACGGGAACCTGCACGGCTGCGTCGAGTTCTACCACGCCGCCCGCAAGCGGAGCATCAAGCCCATCCTCGGCATCGAGGCCTACGTGGCACGGGGCGATCGGAGGGTGCGCAAGACCACCGGCGTCCAGGACAAGGGCGACCACCTCGTCCTGCTGGCCGAGAACGAGGCGGGATGGCGGAACCTCATGAAGCTCAGCAGCGACTCGTTCCTGCAGGGCTTCTACTACAAGCCCCGGATGGACCACGAGACCCTGGAGATGTGGTCCGACGGACTGATCGCGATCAACGGACACCTCGGATCGTCCCTGGCCTGGCACCTGGAACGGTTCGTCGACACCGAGGACACCGCACACTGGGACGCCGCCGTCGCCGAGGCCCGCTGGCATGCGGACACCTTCGGCACCAACGAGGACGGTGAACCGTGCTTCTTCGTCGAACTGCAGCGGAACGGAGTCCGCGAACAGGACGCCATCAACCCGCATCTGATCAGGCTGGCCCGTGAACTGGACCTGCCGCTGATCTGCGACAACGACGTCCACTTCCTCAATTCGGACGATCACGACGTGCACGACACGCTGTGCTGCATCTCGATGGCCAAGAACAAGGACGATCCGAACCGGCTCCACTACCCCGGAGACATCTACCTCAAGAGCCACGACCAGATGTCGGAACTCTTCTCCGACGTGCCGGAGACGATCGAACACGCCGCCCGCGTGGGCGAGCGGTGCAACGTCGAGCTCGACTTCGACGTGAGCCACGTCCCGCTGGTGCAGGTCGACGGTCCGACCGAGGAACCGACCTGGAACGGCGAGGACCGGACCGAGTGGTACCAGGAATGGTGCAGCCGGTTCGAACTCCGTCCGTACGACGAGTCGGACGAGAGCGGACCCGCGAAGTCGGACGTCTTCGACCAGTGCAACTCGACCCTCCGGCAGCTGTGCCGGGCCGGTCTGATCTGGCGGTACGGTGTCGACGGAATCACCGAGGCCATCACGGAGCGGTGCGAGCGGGAACTCGCCATCCTCGAAGGCAAGCAGATCAGCGCCTACTTCCTGATCGTCTGGGACTTCGTCAACTGGGCCCACGCACGGGGCATTCCCGCGTGCGCCCGCGGCAGCGGCGTGGGCACGATGGTGGGCTACATCCTCGGGATGTCGAATGCGTGTCCCGTCGAACACGGACTGCTGTTCGAACGCTTCACCGATCCCGATCGAAGCGAATACCCCGACATCGACATCGACATCTGCCAGAACGGCCGGGCGGACGTCATCAACTACGTCCGCGAGAAGTACGGGCACGTCGCGCAGATCATCACCTTCGGACGTCTCAAGGCGAAGGCCGCCATCAAGGACGTGTCGCGGGTCTTCGGTCTGGAACCCCACGAAGGCCAGCGACTGGCCAACCTCGTGCCCGACGAACTCGGAATCACCATCGGAGACGCGCTGGAGCGCGAACCCGATCTCAAGGCGGAGTTCGATTCGAACCCGACCGTCCGCCGCATTCTCGAGTCGGCCCAGCAGCTCGAGGGGCACGCCCGGCACGCGGGCATCCACGCCGCCGGTGTGGTCGTGGCCACCCAGCCGCTGGAGACCATCGTCCCGCTCTACCGGGCGTCGGGCAGCGAGGACATGATCACCCAGTGGGACGGACCGACCTGCGAATCGGTCGGCCTGCTGAAGATGGACTTCCTCGGGCTGCGGACACTCTCGACTATCGAACTCGCCCGCACCATGATCAAGGACGCGTTCTCCGAACAGGAGATCCGGGAGGCGACCGGCTGCACGGACGCGTCGATCCACCCCCTGGATCTGGACCGGATGGAGTACGACGATCCCAAGGTCTTCGAACTCTTCCGTCGCGGAGACACCTCGGGCATCTTCCAGTTCGAATCCGGGGGAATGCAGAGTCTGCTTCGCGACATGCAGCCGGACCGCATCCAGGACATCATCGCGGCCAATGCGCTGTACCGGCCGGGTCCGATGGAGCTGATGAACGAGTACTGCGAACGCAAGCACGGCCGCATGTCGGTCGATCTGGTGCACCCCGTGGTCGACGATCTCACCCGCGAGACCTACGGAATCATGGTGTACCAGGAGCAGGTCATGCAGATCCTGCACGGCCTCGGCGACATCCCGCTGCGCAACGCATACACCCTGATCAAGGCGATCAGCAAGAAGAAGTACGACGTCATCGACTCCCAGCGCGCCGCGTTCATCGAGGGCGCGGTGCTCAAGGGCGTCGACAAGCACATGGCCGAACAGCTCTTCGAGCACATCCTCAAGTTCGCCGGCTACGGGTTCAACAAGTCGCATTCGACCTGCTACGCGATCATCGCCTACCAGACGGCCTGGCTGAAGACGTACTTCCCGGTGCAGTACATGGCCGCCCTGCTCACCTTCGAAAGCGGCGCCAAGAAGACGGAGGACTGGGCTCCGTACCTCGAGGAGTGCCGCCACGTGGTCTTCCCGGACTCGACGACCGACGAGGTGCACGAGGGCATCGAGATCCGACCGCCGGACATCAACATCTCCCAGGCCAACTTCACGGTGGCGTGGAACGACGGCGAGGCGAAGACACCCAACACGGGGCACATCCGGTTCGGGATCGGCGCCATCAAGGGGGTCGGACAGTCCGCCATCGAGAGCATCCTGCGGGAACGGGAGGAGGGGGGGCCCTACGAAAGCCTGCACAACCTCTGCGAGCGGTTGTCGTCGCGCACCGTGAACCGGTCGACGATCGACGCCCTGATCCAGGCCGGTGCACTGGATTCCCTGCACGGCATGCGGCAACGGGCCTCGATGATCGCTGCGCTGGAGGACGCCATCGCGGCGGGACAGCGGATGGCCTCGGACCGTGCGGCCGGACAGGAGACCATGTTCGGCATGTTCTCGGAGAACGAATCGGACGATGCCGCGGCCGAATCGTCCCTGCCCGAGGTCGAGCCATGGGACCGGATACGGACCCTGGCCGCGGAACGCGAGCATCTCGGATTCCACATCTCCGGCCACCCCCTCGAATCGTTCGAGACGCTGGTCAGCGCATTCGCGACCGGAACGATCAACGAAGCGGCTGCGGGAAGCCAGGACCAACCGGTGATCATCGCGGCGCTGATTTCGCACCTGCGGACCAACATCATCCGCAACGGACCCAAGGCCGGGGAGAAGATGGCGGTGCTGACGCTGCAGGACCGGATCTCGAGCATCGAAGGGGTGCTCTTCTCGGAGTCCTACCGACTGAACCTCGATCGCATCCGGGCCAACGAGGTCGTCTTCGCCGAAGGGCGGATCGACAAGAGCAGGGGCGAGCCCCAGCTCATCGTGGAACGGTTGTTCACGACCGACATCGCCATGCAGTCGCTGGTGGGGACGCTGGAGATCGATCTCGCCGCCTCGGCGACGATGGATCCGGCGGCCCGCGAGGAATGGATGGCCGGAATCGCGGAGATCGTCCGGAACACGGACCGCATCGATGAACCACTGGACTTCCAGCACCACGCGGAGATCGTGCTGATCATGCCCGTGGACGGAAAGCGCGTGTTCATGCAGTCGCGGACCAAGGTCGTGGTCGACGAACACCTGCTGACCCGACTGCGCGAGGCGATCGGTGATCCCAAGGCGGTCCGCATCCGGGGTCGTCGTCCGTCTCTGCCGCAGCGGCGGCGGAAGTGGACGAAGAAGCGCCAGCAGGTCGGAGCCTGATCAGGCCGCCTTGTCGCCCCAGCCCCAGTCGGACTCGTCGCTCCGTTCGGTCGGCCACTCGCGGTTGGAACGCTTGTGGACGCGCAGGATGCGGCCGAGCTGCTCGGCCAGGATGTCCCGAAGCGCATCGAGCATGCCGGCCATCTCGTCCGTGAACGGCGTGCTGCGGTTCCGGAAGAGGGTCACGATCGCGAGGCAGTGGTCTCCACTGTTGCAGGTGAAGGACACGACCTCGGAATCCTCGAAGAGCGAGGAATCGACCCCGTCCTGCTTGGCGAACGAGTCGGCGTCCTCAAACTTCATCAGCGCGTCCTCCTGCTGCATGGGGCCGCAGAGCATGTCGCCGAGCCGTTCCAGGGAGGGCATGATGTTCCGGTCCTGCCACTCGTAGTTCACGAAGGCGCCGATTCCGTACTCGCCCTCGGCTTCTCGGAGATGGACCACACCATTGGTGGGACCGACCTTCTTGAGGATGTACTCGAGGGTGGTGCGCAGCATGTCCTCGACGTCGAGCTCCTGTCCCACCAGCGTGCGGAACTCGGTGGTCATCTCGACCGTCGACATCTGGTCCTTGATGTTCCGGTAGGCGGAGGCGAGATCGCTGCACAGGACATCGACCTGCTCCGACATCTCGTTCTTGGAGGCACGGAGCGTCTCGCACGCATCCATGAGTCGCTGCAGACGCTGTTCCCGTCGGCGGTGCGAACGCCCCTGCGACACCACACGGTTGATGCGGATCGGAAGTTCGTCCATCGCCCCGGGAAGGTGCATGTAGTCGGTCGCTCCGTTCCGCACGGCCTCGATCGTGGTGTCCGCATCGGGACGACGCGAAAAGGCGATGAAGCGCATCCAGGGCCAGCGCTCCCGCGCCTCTGAGATGAGCGACAGCACTCCGGATTCGACCGTGGTGTCCAGCAGGACGAGATCCGTCTCTCCGGTCTGGAGGAGATCCCAGCCCGAGGCGCGGGTGTCGGCGACGGCGCACCGGTGTCCGGATTCCAGAACCGTGTTCCGGATGGCATCCGCCGAATCCGCGTCGGAGGTCACCACGAGCACCGATGCGGGTCCTTCGACCTGCGGCATCGTGTGATCCTGTTCGAACCACTGGGCATCGGAGTCTGACTTGATCTTGTTCTTGTGTTCCATGTGTTCCTGCCTTGTCCTGCCAGGCATTCACCTGGTTCCTGCATCGGCGTCCTGACGCCGTGAATCCATCGTTCGTTCACCGCAATCCCCCGACGGGGCGTCGCGGTGCTCTCCACGTGCTACGACCCGAACAGGCCGTGCAACTCGTCCAGAATCCTCGTGGCGTCGATCTCGCCCGCGATGCAGGCGTCGACGCCGTTTCGAATCAGTTCGTCCGACCGTCCGCACTCGTCGTGACCGACGAACACCATCAGTTTCGAAGCGGAACCCCTGCATTCGTCGAGACGGCGTCGGACCGCGACCGGATCGATCCGGTCGAATCCTGATCCGATGACCACCAGATCCGGCTGGTTGCGTTCGAGTGCGATCCCCGCCTCGAACGCATCGTGGGCGATCGCGAATTCCGCCCTTCGACCGGCACCAACGCCTTCGACGATGTCGCCGGCCCGAACGGGATCCTTTTCCATGATGAGCAGGGTCGGTGTCGACGTGCCCAGCACATCGACGGACATTCCGTTGTCCCGCATGAAGACGATCAGATCCTCGCGGGGAATGCGCCGGAACCTCGATCCCGGAACACGGAATCCGTTCAGACGTCCGTTGTCGAAGCAGCGGATGATGGTCTGCTGCGATACGTTGCAGAGTTCGGCGGCCTCACCCGTGGTGAAGATCTGCTTCTGATCCAGCGGCTCGCGCGTCGATGTTCGCCTGGTCATGTCGTACCTCCTTGGCTGACGGGGGCGCGACCGGTTTCAACCGGCCAGTTCGCCCGCCTTGCCCGCCTTCACATCGACGGAGCAGGATGGTCTCTTCAGCGCAAGGGATACTTGCCACCCCAGCCTGATCGGGACAGGCCGCACAGACGTCACAGAGTGAACCGGATCCCCGTTGCGGGGTCGTCAGGGGGGTCAGACCCGCTTCCGGGCCTCCCACAGGCTGACCGCCTCGGGCACCCGCGGATAGATCGGAAGCAGGGCGTGCGGGTCGTCGGATCCGGATGCCGCATGCCGTTGCCGCACGAGTTCGAGGCAGGCTCCGGCGTCCCACTGCGGATCCTCGATGCCCCAACCGGCCACCGCCGCCGCATCCCGGATGGACTCGGGAAGATGCTCGTCCGCAACCAGAAGTCCGTGGCCTTCGAACCAGTCTCCGGCGTCGGTTGCGGAGACGAGGGTTCCCGCACGATCGATGCGCCATCCGTCACCGTCACGAACGGTCCCCGTCAACCATGCATCGCCGCCCTTGCCGGCCAGCGCCACGACGGCGGTGGAGATCGACGGATCCAGCGAGGCCGAGACGACCAGAGCGGACGGAACGCCGTAGACGGGAATGCCGAGCGTCCAGGCGATGGTCCGGGCCGTGGCAATGGAGACGCGCAGTCCGGTGAATCCTCCGGGACCGATGGAGACGCCGCATCCGGAGAGTCCATCCCGGCCGATCCCCGTCTCGGTGCACAGCCGATCGATGGCCGGAAGCAGAACGTCGCCGTGTCTGGTACCCGCCTCGAATCGATGCACGTGCGCACGGCCGGACGGATCGGTCAACGCGATGCCCCCGATACGCTGCGAACATTCGATGGCGAGCAGTCCCGAGGTCACGTTCCACTCCCGTCGGGCATTGCGATCGACTGCAGTCGCACCGCAGCCCGGAGCAGGCGCTCCGGTGACGGTTCGTCCTCCAGATTCCAGTCGATGACCACGCCGTTGGCCCGATCGCTGTTGATCGCGATCAGCTTCGGACCATCCTGTCGAATGCCCTCGGGAACCGACTGATGCCCGATGCAGAAGGTTCGGATGTTCCAGCGACGGGCCAGCGTTTCGAGCTGCTCGTCCTCGTGTCGTCGCCCCCACGTCAGCAGGTAGATCGAGGATCCGGACCCTTCGTAGTCGGCCGGATTCAGGGGTCGTTCGAGAATCTCGGGTTCGAACACGCCCATCCGGTCGACGGCGGGAAGCGAATGGCTGCAGAGCAGTCCCGGTCCGGTCCGGACGGCCAGCGGCATCGCGGCGATGAATGCATCGATGGCTTCGGTGACCCGGTTCGATTCGTCGCCGTAGACCCAGTCGACCGCATCCTGGAAGAAGGCCACGCTGTTGCCTGCACCCTTGCTCACGGCCCGGCGGGTGAGTTGGGCGAGCTCGTGGTTGCCGAGCATGACGTGGACCTGATCGGGAAATGCGAGGACCACTTCCGCCACCCGGGCCAGCATGCGGTAGGAGAAGTCCATCCCGTTGAGCAGTCGGTCGCCGTGGATCAGTTCCTGGAGCACGACATGGTGTTCGGTGGACTCCTCCAGTCGGGCGAGATGCAGGATCCGGTACCAGTGATCGAGATGATCGTGCAGGTCGCCGCTGATCAGCAGTCGACCGTGACCGGGAAGCTCGACGATCGGTCCCGCGCGGTGGGCGGCGCCCAACATGGCTTCCGCCGCGGATCGGAAGAGCTCGACGGCAGCCTCGTGATCGTTGAGATCGACGCGCGAGCCGCTCACGTCGTCTTGCCGCCCCGGGATTTGAAGATCGCGGAGGACTGACCGATGCCCTCGCCCTTGCGGACCATGCCGATGTCGTGGATGCGTTCCCAGGCGCTGGCCGCGTTCTCGGGCGAGTATTCGATTCCGATGGACCGTCGACCCAGCGACCGGGCCACCGTGCAGGTGGTTCCGCTGCCCGTGAAGGGATCGAGCACCAGGGAGTCCTCGTTGGAACAGGACAGGATGACCCGCTCGAGATAGACCTCCGGAATCTGGTTCTGATGGTTGTGGCGACGTTCCTTGTTGTTGCCCTGGATGCGTCCCCAGTACTTCCCGTACCAGACATCCATCGGCACCCGCATGCCCTTGTTGGTGTCCTTGGCCATGGTCCGGGCATCGCCGTAGATGCTTGCGCGGTCCGACTGCTCGAGGATGGTGTCGGGATTCCAGATGCGGTTCTCCGGATCCTTGCAGAAGTAGAGGGCGTGGACCTTCGAGGTGATGAAACCACTGTGGCGGCACTGACCGAAACGGAAGTGCCAGATGCACCAGTTCACCATGGTCAGGCCGCGCGACTTCAGATGCACCACGATCTCGGCGGCGGTATCGTCGGGAATGTTCACCCAGAGGCTGCCGGAGGGCGACAGCACGTCGATGCAGGCATCGAGCCATTCCTTGGTGAACTGTTCGTAGGCCTGGCGAGGCATGGAGTCATCCCAGGCGCCGTAGTTCACATCCCAGTTGAAGGGGGGATCCGCGAAGACCAGATCCACGGTGCCGGCCTCGGGCAGGGATCCGAGCACCTCCCGGCAGTCGCCGGTGTAGAGCCGCGTGTCCGGATCGGAGGCACGGAAGGCTGCACCGTCCGGGGCCGCGGGTGCGGTGTCGTCATCGAAGAGATGGGGAGCTGATTCGGCCATCGTGCTGTTGTACCAGAAGCAGGGGCGCGGTCCTACTGCGTTCCGAAGATGCGGTCTCCGGCGTCCCCCAGACCGGGACGGATGTAGTTGTGCTCGTCGAGGCATCGATCGAGGGCGGCGGTGTAGATCGGGACATCGGGATGTGCCTCGAGCAGCCGACGGACACCCTCGGGAGCCGCCACGAGACAGATGAGACGGATGTTGCTGCAACCGAGTTCCTTCATCCGGTCCAACGCGAAGGCGGCGGAGCCGCCGGTGGCCAGCATGGGATCGACCACCAGGACCGGACCGTCCGCGATGTCGGGCGGCATCTTCTGGTAGTAGGGGACCGGTTGACTCGTCTCCTCGTCGCGGTACACGCCCAGATGACCCACCCGGGCCTCGGGAAGGGTGGAGAGGATCCCGTCGGTCATGCCGATGCCGGCCCGCAGAATGGGGACCAGCGTGATCGGATGTTCCAGGCGATGCCCGGTGGTCGGCTCCAGCGGCGTCTCGACCTCCACCTCCACCACGGGCAGATCGTGGCAGACCCGGAAGGTCATCAGGCCGGCGATCTCGTCGAGCAGACGACGGAACCGCTGGGGAGGGGTGGATTCATCCCGGATCCTCGTAAGCCGGTCCTGGATGACCGGGTGGTCGAGGATGGTCAGATTCGCGAAATCGTCGTGGGCCGTGGGCATCCACCAAGTGTATCAGTCGGGCTCCCAGCCCCCCTGAAGGGGCCTCCAGATTCAATTTCGATGGAGAACGAATGAA
>MDTD01105579.1_pt1 | contig 21201 bp, 7 predicted proteins | sample 811221 | NCBI WGS metagenome assembly MDTD01 (sample SAMN05326646, study PRJNA326480) | marine metagenome | isolation source: seawater | place: Pacific Ocean: South West | collected 2011
CTGTTGGAAATAATAACCCACCCGGATCTAACATCTACAGTTTCAACCCTGCATTTGTTTGTATAAATGATCCCATAAGCATTGCATATGATGAATTAAACAGCGCGTCAAACCATCTTAATGGGACAAATGGAGCAATTGCAAATGAAGTATGGTGGGATTGGGGTGATGGAAGCCCGTTAACATTACAAACGATTAGTCAAAATGTTTTAGATTTCCCTGTCCCTGTAACACATTCTTATTCTATACCAGGTCAATATACCATATCAATGATACCATGGGGAATGATTGGTGGTGTCTATGTGTGCTCTGGTGACACCCTAACCCAACAAGTAACTGTTTTAGGCCCAGGCGCAACTTTATCTGCAAATGTTGATTGTAATAACCCATTAGTACCAACCCTTTCCCCTACTTATTATGGAACAGGAGGAACTACAAGTTACCTTTGGGATTTTGGTGATGGGACAACAAGCAACGTTGCATTTCCAGGCAATCACACTTATTCATCTTTTGACACGCCATACACAATAACCCTAACTGTCTCTGATGTTTTTGGATGTCCTCCTGTCGTTCTTCAAGAAAATATTATTTTTTATGATAACCAACCCGCTTTTCAAGCCTACAATCAATCAGATACAACGCAAGCAAATGGTGGATTTGTTAAAACAAATATTTGCCTTGGTGAAGAATTATGGTTTTACAATGAAACTCCTGGATCAGCATATGTTTCTCCTCAAAACATAAACTCTCTTGAAACCCGATGGGATTGGGATGCCAATGGTATTGTTTCTTTCTCAGCATCAACTGCAGTTCGTGGACAAGGAAGAAGTAGGATTTTTTCTTCTGCCAATGGATATGCTGTTGGAAAATATGGGATTGCAATAAGAAATGAAGATCCAAATGGTTGTAGAGCAAAAGATACAGCTATTGATTATATTACAATTCATGGAATAGATGGGGATTTTTCCTTACCTTCTTTTGGCTGTGTAAATGACTCTGTAAACGTTGGGCTCGGCACACTAGATGCTCCCATGTCATATATAGACACCATCTTTTGGGATTGGGGCGATGGTTCTCCTGTAGACACAACCATTGGCTCAAGTAGCGTTGCCCCCGGTTTGCCTCCTGCTCATGCATACACAACAAGTGGAACCTACACCGTAACAGCGACAGTTTCTGATTCCGCTTATTGCCCTATATCATTAAGTCATAACATTACTATTACCAGTCCAACTGCAAACTTTAATGTAGACTTCTTACATATCTGCCCTGGCCAAGGCATCAATGCTGTTGACAATTCAACTGGTACTGGAGCAATAACAAGTTATAGTTGGTCTGCACCAAATGCTAATCCAACTTCTAGTTTAAATCAAAATCCTGGAACATTTGTTTTTAACAATCCTGGAACATACCCAATTACACTTTCTGTTACTGATGTATCAGGATGTATTGACGACACAACAATAAATATTGATGTTTATGACCTTGTAATAGATGCTTCTGCCTCTCAAACATTTCTTTCTTGCTTCAGTACTGGTACGGCTATTTCTTTTTCAAATCTTTCACACATTAACAACCTACCAGGATTTCAATATATTGATTTAAGTTCTGCGACTTGGAATTTTGGGAACAATTCAACATCTGGATTATTTAATAATCCATTTGTAACCTATACTGCTCCTGGGTCATATGATGTTTCTCTTACTTTAAGTTCACTATCTGGATGTACAGCAACTGCAATTGTTGAAACAATATTAGTTCAAGGACCGGCAGGAACTATAGCCGTTGGTGGAGGTGGTTCAAATACAGTTATTTGCTCTGGACAAACTGCTGATATAACCGTTTCTTCTGCAGATGCTGATTCTGTTGTTTTATTCTATGATGATGGAAGTATTGAAGTTGTTCCTCCATTGTCTACTCAAACTTATACCCACACTTATATTAATAATGGTACAACTATTGACACGATAATACCTCAACTATTTGTTAGGGATAATGGACTTAATTGTTCGGGCCTTATCGTTTCACTTGACACAATTTTTGTAAATCCTTTACCAATAATTAATCCCGTATCAAACGTTGATTTATGTAGTGGCGACCCATCTGGTGCCATTAATTTTAGCTCAAATATTTCAGGGACTAATTATAGTTGGGTCAATAACAACACTGGTACAGGACTTGGTGCAACAGGAAGTGGAAATATTCCTTCTTTTGTTGCAACTGCAACAACATCTATCGAATCATCCTCAGTTATTGTCACGCCCAGTTATAACCCCGGAAATGGACTTGCTTGTAGTGGTAATGCTATACTATTTTTTATTAATGTCACTCCTACTCCGGTTGTTGATCCTGTAACAGATGTTATTGTTTGTAATGACGATTTAACTAGCGGTGTTATTTTTAATGTAAGCCCTAATGCTGGCCCGATCGTCACATGGACAAACAGTAACTCCAACATAGGGCTACCTGCATCAGGATCTGGAGATATTGCTTCATTTCAAGCAACTAATAGCGGTTTTACAGTAGAGACAGCAACCATTACCGCATCTACTCAAAATGGTGCTTGTCCAGGAAATTCAGTAAACTTTGATTATATTGTTAATCCAACACCAGACGTTAATCTAATTAATGATACTACATACTGTTCTGGAGATACGACAGGTCAATTTGATTTTACAAGCTCTGTTATTGGAACTACTTATTCTTGGCTGGCTACCAACCCAATAAATGCGACGGCAATAGGAATGACATCAACATCTGGAACAGGATCAATTCCTTCTTTCACTACTACCAACAATACCAACACTCAAATTTCTGTAGAAATTTTGGTGACACCAACAGCAAATGGTTGTCCAGGATTAGCTGACACTCTTAATATAACAGTTAATCCTACTCCGATTATTAATCCAAATACAAATCAAACTCTTTGTCACATCGACTCTACAAATGCTGTAATATTTACATCTAATATCGGTGGAGTTACGTATCAATGGACCAACAGTAATCCTTCAATTAGCGGAGGGGTTATAGGGGGTAGTGGAACCATTTCACAAATTCCTGCTTTTGAAGCCATAAACACTTCAAACGGAACAGAAACATCAACAATAATAGTTACTCCTTTATTAGGAGGATGTCCAGGTGCTCCAGATACTTTTTCCATAACTGTCAATCCTATTCCAACTGTTTTCACTACTTATGATACTGTATTTTGTGCTGGCAACCAATCATTTAATTACATATTTGATGGGTTTGTTTTAGGTACTTTATTCTCCTGGTCTGCCTCTCCAACTTCTAATGCAGCAGACATTGGCATGCCTACCAGTTCTGGTTCAAATACAATACCAAGTTTTACTACTACACTACCATCTATCACACCTATCAGCGTTGATGTAGTGGTTACACCCTTCTTTTTAGGTTGTACTGGAATTAATGATACCTTCACAATTACAGTTAACCCGTCCCCAGTAATGACTAGCTTAAACAATACTGTTTTTTGTGATGGCGATAGCACGGATATAATGTATTTCTCTGGAACGGCAGGAGCTACGTATACCTGGACAAATGACAATCCAAATATCGGTTTAGCAAGCAATGGATCCGACTCGATTCCATCTTTCTTTCCTGTAGCACCATCAAATGTTGCTGAAGTAGCGAATATTACTGTTGTAATTGCCTATGGAATCTGTACTGATACAACTACTTTTTCTATAACAGTCAATCCAAAACCTACTGTAACAGCCATTCCATCTAATGATCAAACTCTGTGTGAGGGTGATCCAAGTCAAGCGGTAATATTTAATGGGTTGTCGGGCACAACATATAATTGGGTCGCAACACCTTCTTCAAATGCTATTGATATCGGAATGCCAGCTTCTTCTGGAACTGGTAATATTTCTTCTTTTATTTCCAATAATCCAAATACTGTACCCAATAGCATTTCTGCGAACATTGAAATTACTCCTGAATTAAATGGCTGTATTGGAGATTCTATCTCTTTTAATATAATTGTTGACCCCTCCGCAACTGTTAATGCTGGCAACGATACCACTATTTGTGAATCAGATACAGTTCCATTAAATGGAACATTTGGAGGAAGCGCAAGTTCTATATCATGGGCTACATCAGGTGATGGATATTTTACAGACACATTTAATGTAAGCTCAACTTATTTTCCAGGAACAATTGATATTAATAATAATTCTGGAGCAACTATTTATATAACAAGTGATGACCCTCCAGGATCATGTCCGGCAGAAATTGACAGCTTAATTCTAACTATTAATTCAGCGGCGACTATAAGTGCTGGAATTGATGACACTATTTGCTTAGGAGGAAATGCTAGTTTATCTGGTGCTATTGGAGGAAGTGCTAGTACCATTTTCTGGACTACATCTGGTGATGGTTCTTTTAGCAGTCAAATAATTTTAAATCCAATATATACTCCCGGAACTAATGATGAATTAACAGGATCGGTTACTCTTACAGCAACCTCAAATTTACCATCATTATTTTGCCCTGTAGCAAAAGATAGTATGGTCTTAACTATTTTATCTGCTCCTATAATTAATGGAATAAACGACACCGTTTTTTGCTCCGGAGATAGTGTTGGTATTTTGAGTTTTTCTGGAACATCTGGAGCATCTTATTCATGGACCAATAGCAATTCAAACATTGGGCTAGGGCCAAATGGAAACGATTCTATTCCCTCTTTCTTTGCTACTACTCCTAATGGAACAACTGAAATAGCAAACATTACAGTAAGTTCTGTTTTAGCGAATTGTCCCGGCACTCCAGAATCTTTTACAATTACTGTTAATCCCACACCCGATGTAAATCCAAGCAATGACACTACCTTATGTGCTGGAGATTCCTTAAATACTCTCAATTTTACCGGAACTGTTTCTGGTGCTACATATAATTGGATTGCTAATACCCCTGCTGCTGCTGCTGCGATAGGTCTTAACCCAACTAATGGAACGAATTCAATACCAGGGTTTATTACAAATAACAATATTTTAAGTAATACTAATATTCAGATTGTTGTTTCACCTGAAATTGGAGGTTGTGTTGGCAATAATGACACTTTTAACATTTCTCTAAATCCTGCATCTATTATCGATGCAATTAATGGCCCTATTGGTTTATGTGTTGGTGGAAGCGCAAATTTAAGTGCTTCTTTTACTGGAGTGTCAAACAATGTAACATGGACAACATCAGGAGATGGGTCTTTTGATGATGTTACAATCTTAAATCCAATTTATTCTCCTGGACCTAATGATATCTCTAATGGATCTGTGTGGGTGACAATCACAACAGATAATCCCTCAGGTGTATGCGGCTCAACTATTGATTCTTTGCTAATTAATATATCAAGTGGAACATTAGTAAGTGCTGGGTTAGATTCAAACGTTTGTGATAACAATCCTATTCAATTAAATGGCTCTTTTGGAGGCGCGGCATCTTCAATTACATGGTTAGGATCAGGTTCATTTTCACCAAATAATAACAACCCCCTTGCACTATATACACCATCAGCATTGGCGATTTCAAATGGAACCGATACTTTAATTATTGAGACGGATGATCCTGTCGGACCATGTGCCTCTGCTTCTGACACCGTTGTATTTACCATTTTCAATGGACCTATTATAAACATTAGCAATGACACTACAATTTGTGAGCAAGATAGCGTTCTTTTATCAGGTGTATTTTCAGGAACTGCAACAAGCATAACTTGGTCATCACTAGGTGATGGGAATTTTAACAACAATATTAGCTTATCGCCAATATATACGCCAGGACCTAATGATATTTTGAATGGGTCTGTAATTATTGTTGGAACAACAGATAATCCTGGAGGAGCGCCATGTTTATCTGATTCAGATACATTAACTATTACAATCAACCCAGCAGCTTTTGTTTCTGCTGGAAATGACACAACTATTTGTGCTGGAGACATTGCTGTTTTAAACGGATCATTTTCAGGTGGTGCATCAAATATTACTTGGACAAGTTCAGGTTTTGGTGTATTCACGAATCCAAACAATCCTAACACTACATATACTCCCGATGCTAATGATATAAATAATGGTTTTGTAACACTTTATATTACAACTGATGACCCCACCGGATCATGTACCTCTGTTGTTGATAGTATGCTCTTAAATATTAATTCTATTGCAAATGTTTTTGCTGGAAATGATACTACCATTTGTAATGGAGATAGCATATCTCTTCAAGGCACTATCTCTGGTGCAACTGCCACATGGATAACATTAGGAGATGGTTTGTTTAATAATCCTACAATACAAAACCCTACTTACACTCCAGGCACAAACGATTCTTTAGCCACTTCAGTAACATTAGTTTTAACAACCAATTCTGGTATTGGAACTTGTTTATATTCAACAGATACTATCAATGTAACTTTAGCAACTCCAGCCACAGTTAATGCTGGATTTGATACTACTATATGTTCAATAGATAATGCCTTTCTAAATTCTCAATTTGGTGGAAGCGCTAGTTTTATAACTTGGTCTGGAACTGGTCTATTTTCTCCAAATAGTAATGACCCTTTTGCTACATACACTCCATCTGCATCCGCCATTTTAAATTTAAGTGACACTATAATTATACAAACTGATGACCCCTTTGGACCATGCCCTGCAGCAATTGATACTCTTGTAATCAGTATTGACTCGTCAGCTGTAATTAACGCAGGAAATGATACAACTTTGTGTGAAGGCAATGTCGCCTTACTTAATGTTGGTAATTCAATTATTCCTTCTGGCACTTCTATATTATGGACCACTAATGGAGATGGAACATTTAATAACAATGCCAGCTTGAATCCGATTTACACTCCAGGACCAATTGACATATCAAATAGTATAAATAGCGGAATATCAGTTGAGATAGTTCTTAAGACAACAGCGCCATTAAGCTCTTGTTTTTATGACACTGATACAATACTTATTTCTATATTACCTGGCCCAACTGTTGACGCTGGAAATGACACTTCAATATGTGATACTAATATTGTTTCTCTTAATGGAGCGTTTGGAGGTTCAGCCTCTAGCGTTACCTGGTCAACACCGAATGGAACGGGTGTATTTTTAGACCCAAACAACCCTTTAACTACATATACTCCAACAACAGCAGACCTTGCGAATTCATTTGTAACTATTGTTTTAACAACCAATTTAACAGGTGGACTTTGTGGTCAAGCTAGTGATACAATGACCATTAATTTCCAACCATCACCAACTCTTAGTGCTGGAAATGACACTACTATTTGTTCTGGAAGTTCCATAACTTTAAATGGAAGCTCAAATATTGGGGCCATTTGGAATGGAGGAATAGGATCTTTTGATAATAATTCATTACTAAACGCAACATATACACCTAATCCATCTGAGACTTTTGTGACCTTAACCTTAACTTCCATTAATCCGGGTGGCGCTTGTATTTCTGTAAATGATAATATTAATATTACTATTGAAAGTGCACCAAGCATAACAAATAATGACACAATTATTTGTTCTGATAGTCTTGTTAATATTAACCTAACCAGTACTGTTAACTCTTCATATGTTTGGAATGCTATAGACAATGCAAATACTACAGGAGAAACAACTACATCTCAAACCTCAAATATTATTAATGATGTAATAGTTAATAATTCTTTAACTGCTCAAATTATTATGTATGAGGTAACTCCAACCTCTATTGCATCACTCTGTCCAGGACAGTTAGACACTATAAATGTTACGGTAAATCCAACTCCATCTATTTCTATAATAAATAACGATACCATTTGCAATAATGCATCAAGCGCTGTAGTTAACTGGAGTACTAATATTTCAGGTACTAATATCGTTTGGACAAATAATAACAATACTATTGGACTCCCTTCATCAGGAGCTGGTGATATAAATTCATTTACAGGTCAAGGCATTCCATCCATTAATAATGTTGGTTTAATTAATGCCATCCCTAATTTAAATGGTTGCTTTGGAGATACTGTATCTTTTGAGTTTGTTGTTCTTCCGATAGTTACTGCAGACCAAATTTCAAATCAAAATATCTGTGCAAATGATACGACGACAAGTATTTTCTTCACATCAGGAGGTAATAACAACAACTCTAATATTATTTATAACTGGGTTAATGATGCTCCTTCAATAGGTCTATCTGCTTCAGGTGCGGGTAATATAGGATCATTTACAGGTATTAACAACAGCGCAAATGATACAACTGCAACTATTACGGTTGTTTCTTTTGATACATTAACAAATTGTCCAGGGGATACGATGATATTTACAATTACAGTAAGACCTGCTCCAAGCGTTTCTGTACCTGCAGAACAAACTGTATGTAATGGAACATCAACAAATGCGGTTATTTTTAATTCTTCACCAGCAACTACAACAACTTGCAATTGGTCAACAAATCTTTCTGGAATAGGGTTTCCTGGTGCAAATGGTGTAGGTAATATACCTTCTTTCACGGCCAATTCAATAACTGGAAACATTGATACTGCAGTTGTTACAGTCGTGCCAATATCAAACATCAACTCTTGTGCAGGAGACTCTGTTACTTTTAATATTATAGTCATCCCAGACCTAACAGTTACTGTACCAACAAATGATACACTATGTGGAGGAGAGATTTATAATGGTGCAATTTTTTCGGGTAATATTAATGGGATTACATACTCGTGGTCAAATGATAATACCTCTATTGGTTATGCAGCAACTGGCATCGGAGATATTTCTCCTGATACTGTTATAAATACAGGAATATCAAATCAAATTGCAACTTTTACAATTACACCAACATATATTGTATCTCCAACACTTACATGTTCTGGGGCTATTAATTCTTTTAAAATAGTTGTTAAACCCCAACCTAATGTGTTCCCCGTTCCAAATCAAAGTATATGTGCATATGACTCATTCGCTCTAGTTAATTTCACAGGAAACATACCAAATACATTATTTAACTGGTCACATAATAATGTTGCAATTGGGCTTGTTTCTTCTGGATCTGGAGATATCTCTTCATTTCCTTCAAATTATTCTGGCTTAACTACTCAAACTGCATTTATTGATGTTGTACCAGAATTTAATGGTTGTTTTGGAGATACAATGTCTTTTGAATTGACCGTTAATCCTATCCCAACGGTTACACAACCTCAATCTTTCATCTATTGTCCAAATGAAAGCACATCTATTATAACATTTGATGGTAATTTGGGCTCTCAATCTACGTATAATTGGTCTTTATCTTTAAATACAATTGGTAATATGCCAGCTCCTGGAAGTAATGGACAAGACACAATTGCGTCTTTCATAACAAGTAATACTACTCCAGATGAAATTATTTCAACTGTAACAGTTACTCCCTCTTTTGGTGGGTGTATTGGATCTGACTCTGTTTTCACGATTACTATAAACCCTGAACCAGTGGTCAATCCTGAACCAGATCAAATTCATTGTGTAAATACATTAACAAATCAAATAACTTTTTCTAGTCCATTACCACCAACAACAACCGGTTCTATATCATATCCATGGACATCAGTTAATGCAAATACAATTGGTTTAACGACACTAGGAAACCCTGCTTCTGGCTCTGGAATAATCCCCTCATTTAATACTTCAAATAGCTCGGCAGGATCAATAACAGCATCATTTACCGTTACACCAATATATACATCAAACAACCCTAATAATACTGTACAATGCTCTGGAACAAATGATATCGTTGAAATTATAATTATTGATCCCCTTCCAATAGTTAATCCAACAATAGATACTTTCTTCTGCAGCGGGGATTCTGTTCCTGAAATTATTTTTACAGGTAGTCATCCTAATATTGATTACAATTGGATTACAAATAATACTTCAATTGGAATTAACCTGCCTTCTAATGGAATTGATACAATTCCACATTTTGACGCAGCAACTGTTACATCTACTCAAATCGCAGAGTTTATTGTCACTCCAACAATTGGAACTTGTTCTGGGGCTTCTGACACTTTTTATATTACAATAAATCCTACACCAAATGTTTATAATGTTCCAGCTGTAGTTCTTTGCCAAAACGAAACAAGCAATGCTATCAATTTCTTTGGAGACTATCCTGGAACAAACTTTAATTGGACACATTCTAATAATGCAATATATAATCCAATATCAGGCACGGGTAACATCCCTCCTTTTACAGCAGGAAATGGAACAAATACTATTCAAACTTCTATATTTACTGTGACACCAGAATTAAATGGTTGTGTAGGTTCAGATTCATCTTTCAGTATTACTGTTTATCCAATAGCCAGTGTTAATGTTTCAAACTTAGAATATTGTCATGATGAAATAGCACCTGCTATAAACTTTAGTGGAAATAATCCATCTGCTACCTATCAATGGACAAACTCAAATCCAACAATAAGTACGTTACCACTTGTAAATGGAATAAATACAGTTCCAACATTTACAGCTCAAAATAACTCTTTAAACAATCAAATTGGAACATTTCTTGTAGTTCCTATGCTTCAAACTGGTGCTTTAAATTGTCCTGGTGATACAGTTCCTTTTTCAATAACAGTAAAGCCGATTCCTACTGTAATCCCACCTTCAAATATTGTTCTTTGTGGTGGTTTGCCAACTCCAAATATTGTTTGGGGCGGAAACATGGCTGATAGTACAAATTTTAATTGGTCTCACAGCAACACATCTGTTGGGAATCCACCAGTAATTCAAAATGGATTTGACACTGTCTTCTCTTTCATTACAAACAACACCAGTGCCCTTGTGATAGTTGACACAATAACGGTTACTCCAACATTAAATGGTTGTACTGGTCAAGATACAATGATGACTATAACTGTAAACCCAACCACTATTGTAAACACTTTTAATGACACAGTTTGTGCAGGTGAATATATAGATTCAATAACATTTACAAGCCCAAATCCTGGAACAAGTTATACTTGGAATGCAACCAATGTTTCCATCGGTATTGATACAAATGGATTTGACACAATACCAGGCTTTACAGCTGTTAATTCAGGAACAGTTATTCAAATATGTAATATAATAGTTACGCCAGACATTGGTGGTTGCGGCGGTATAAATGATACATTCCAAATTGTTGTTCGACCGATGCCAATAGTTGATCCAACCTTGAATCAAGACTTGTGTGCTAATGATTCTATTAATGGCATTTACTTTACAGGGAACATACCTTCCAATACATACAATTGGACAAATAATAACTCATCGATCGGTCTAAATATTAGCGGAAATGACTCTATTCCATCTTATGCTGTTATTAATACAGGTACTTCTATCGAAACCGCAACAATTATTGTAACACCTGAGCTAAATGGTTGCTTTGGATTAAATGACACATTTTCAATCACTGTATATCCACTACCTCAAGTTTTTGCTGGTTTTGACACGCTTCTATGTTTTGGTCAACCTTATACTCCCTTTGGTTCTGGGGCAGTTAGTTATGATTGGACGCCAGGTACAAATGGAGCACCTTTCTTTATTAATGATACCACAACTTTTATTGTAATAGGTACAGATACAAATCTTTGTCAAAACAGTGATACTGTTGTCGTGAATTATATTCTTGATCCACCCCCAATTGTGAACGCTGGTCCAGATAGTGCTATTTGTGATGGATTCCCGATAACTTTGTCCGCTACTGGAAATGCAAATCTTTATGTTTGGGATAATATTACGCCACCTAGTTTAGGTGTAGTGGATGGAGTTCCTTTTATACCTCCTTATACTAATGATTATTTTGTTATTGGTTATGATGCATCTACCGGATGTTATAACAGTGATACTGTTCAAATTATAGTACACCCTGTAATAAACATAACCGCTAATGCAAATGCAACTGATCTTTGTGAAAATGACATGTTAACCTTGTGGGGTACAGGAGCTACTCCTGTGGCTGTTTATACATGGGATAATGGTGTGACAGATAGCGTTGGATTTATACCTCCAGTTGGTACACAAACCTATACATTAACAGGTACTGATGGAAACAACTGTTCTGACACAACAGATATAACCATAACTGTTAATCCCAACCCAACAGCAAACTTTGTTACAAATATGAATATTGGTGGCTGTCTTCCGTTCTGCCCAACTTTTACAGATATGTCTAGCCCTGGAAGTGCATCCGTTCAATGGTTCTTTGGAAATGGAACAACATCGAATCAATTAGGGGATGTAATTAATTGCTATGATGATTATGGAACATATGATGTTACATTAATAACAACAACATTAGAAGGGTGTTCAGACACACTAACTATTCCGAGTATTATTAATGTAGAACCTGTCATTGCAGCATTCTCCTCAGATTACTTAGAGCAACCTATTGCTAACCCTGTATTTGAATTCACTAATGAATCTGTTAATGGTGTTACTTTTGTCTGGGATTTTGGTGATGGTTCGGGAAGTTCTATTATTCACCCAACACATAGCTACAATGATATTGGTTTTTACGAAGTTATGCTTGTTGCTATTCCACAAGATGGAATACCATGTGCTGATACAGCAACAATGCTTGTTAAGGTAAATGATGAGGTAATTTTATATGTCCCTAATACATTTACTCCTGATGGTGATGGTTTAAACGATATCTTCTTACCAATTGTAACGGCTGGATTTAGAGATGGGACTTATGAATTTAGAATTTACAATAGATGGGGCGAGCAGGTATTTGTAACTCAAGATCCAACTTTAGGTTGGGATGGGACTTACTTAGGAGAGCCTGTTCAAGATGGCACTTATACTTGGACCATTTTATTTAAAGATCCTCTTGACAATGGAAAATTCCCTTTCAATGGTCATGTAAACTTGATTAAATAAATCATTTATATTACTGCTAGGCACATCATTTGAATTCCTACAGGAATAGCGTCATATGAAATGTCAAATTTGGAGTTGTGAACACCATGAACAATCCCCTTTGATTCATCTCTAACACCAAGACGAAAGAAGCATACCGGTACCTTTTGAGAATAAAAAGAAAAGTCTTCAGAGGTTAATCTAATAGGCAAATCAATCACATTATCGTTACCTAAAGCTACTTTAGCTTTTAAATAAAGTTTTTCAGTAAGAACCATATCGTTGTCCAAACAAGGATAACCCCTAGAAATATCAATTTCTAAAGATGCGCCATTTGCAGAAGCTATTTTTTCTGCTTGAGATTTTATTTGGACTAGGGCTTTTTCTCTCCACTGCTCATCCATTGTTCTAAATGTACCCTTAAGTATTGCTTTGGATGGAATTACATTTGTTGATCCTAACGCTTCAAAATGACCAAAGCTTAAAACACTTGGTATTTTAGGATCACAATTTCTGCTTATCAATTGCTGCAATTGTGTGACAATATTCGCCCCTGTAATAATTGGGTCTATACATTCATTTGGAATTGCTCCATGCCCCCCTCTTCCATTTATTGTAATATATATTTCATCGCATGATGCCATGTAGCGTCCAGGCCTGAAACCAACGCTACCCGCGTCTAATTCAGGAAAAACATGAAGCGCATACATTTCAGTAACAACTGGATTTTCTAATACACCCGCATCAATCATGAGACTTGCTCCTCCAGGGTTTTTTTCTTCTCCTGGTTGAAAAATTAATTTAATGGGATTCTGTAATAGATGTTTAATCTCATTTAGAATTTCGGCTACGCCTAATAATATTGAAGCATGCACATCATGTCCACAAGCATGCATTAAACCATGTTTTATTGAGGAATATGGTTTATTAGTTTGCTCTTGGATTGGAAGCGCATCCAAATCAGCTCTTAAAGCGATGCAGGGTTTATTTTTATTCACATCTGTTTGAATCATCGCAACAACACCTGTATTGGCAATTCCCTTTAAACACGAAATATTTAATTTATTTAAGGCATCATATACATATTCCATCGTGTTTTGTTCCTGAAAAGAAAGTTCCGGATTTTGGTGTATATGCTCACGATATTGAATAACCTTTTGGCTTAGCTCTTTAGATCGTGTCTTTATATGAGAAATTAGCTCAGGATTCATTTGAAAAAAAAGAATTATAACCAGAAAAAATCATTAAAATTGATATATAAGCCATTACTAAACCAAAAACAATTCGAACAAGAGCTGGTGATATTTTAACAGCTAATTTTGAGCCAATATATCCTCCTAAAACAAAACAAACAGCAATAATAAGTCCAAACTTCCAATTGATATTTGCTGTTTTATAGTAATTCATTACAGCCAGAAAACCAACTGGCAACAATAATATAAACAAACTTGTTCCTTGAGCTGTGTGTTGAGAAAAACCAAAAAAATAAACCAAAGCAGGAACAATTACAATTCCTCCTCCTACACCAACAAACCCGCTTAAAACCCCTGCAAGAATTCCTATTAATACTAAAATCAATGTTGTTTGTAGTGTCATAATTATACTTTCTCTCCAATCATTTTTAATCTACTTTTTAGCGCTCCTTCATTTTCAAAAGGAATAAGTAAAAGCTTATCTTCTGAATCAATTAAAATATGGTTTTTAAGCCCTTCAATGATATATGTCTTGTGTTTTTGACCATATAAAAGACAGTTTTCTGAGTTAAAATAATTTATATTTCCATTAATAAGAGACATTTTTTTATCATCTGAGGCAGCATGATCTTTAATACTTCCCCAAGAGCCTAAATCACTCCAGTCAAAGTCTGTTAGGACCATAGAAATGTTTTCCGCTTTTTCCATTATTGCATAATCAAAAGAAATGTTTTCGCTATCTGAAAATGCTTTTTTAACAAACGCCTCTTCTTTACCTGTCCAATAATCTTTTGAATTAAAAAATGAATTGTATAATTCAATCTCATATTTAAAAAAAAGGTCGGAGATCGTTTTAGTTCCAACAACAAAAATCCCTGCATTCCAATAAAAGTTCCTCTTCAAAATAAACTCCTGAGCTTTTTCTAGCTTAGGTTTTTCACAAAATTGTTTTACTGAAACAACATCTGAAGCTGAAGCTGTTAAATTTTTATCAAATTCAATATAACCATATCCAGTATCAGGCCTAGTTGGCTTGATCCCCAAAACAACCAATTTGTCTTTTTGTGATTCCTGGATGGCAATTTGTAATTGTTTTGAAAATTTATCTGCATTAATTATTAAATGATCTGATGGAGAAATAACAAGGTTTGCCTTTGGATTAATTGAATGTATTTTAGCTGAGGCGTATGCAATACATGGTGCTGTATTTTTTCGCTCTGGTTCTGCAAGAATTTGATCTTTAGTTAACTCAGGAAGCTGATTAAGTACAATTTTAGAATATTTTATATTGGTCAATATATAAATATTTTCTCTCGGTATTGTCAGAATAAGTCTTTCATATGTGATTTGAAGCAAGCTTTTTCCTAATCCTAAAACATCTAAAAATTGCTTAGGTTTTTCTGGGGTTGAAATTGGCCAAAAACGGCTTCCGATTCCTCCAGCCATAATTAAACCGTATGAATTAATGTTTTTTGTCATTTTAAAGTGCTTTTACTTTTGCTAAGCCATGAAACAAAAACTTGTTTTTTGTTTCTAATTCAGTACATAAAAATCTTGTTCTTCTTATATTCCCTCGAACAAAGGTAAGACCATTAAATTGAAATTGCCCTCCATTTTCAATTTTTTCTAGAAAACACAAGTTGGTTTGATTGTCTCTACTAACAATTGCTTTGTATAAATCGTAATTATAACATGTAGACGATTTTATATTTGAAATGCTTACAATTAATGGCTTTTGAATATCCTCCGGTAGTTTATTTGACTCTATAACAGGCATTAAAAGTTTTTTAAATACTTTCTTCCATTCACTACCATGGGGGGGCACTTTATTTTTATAATTCTTATAAACAAGCAAATGAGCAAATTCATGAAGGGCCGTAATTAGAAATCCATACTCATTTAGATTATTATTGATTGTTATTTGACTCCAACCGCTTTTTTTTAAAGGCTTAAAGTCTCCAAACTTTGTTTTTCTTGGGTTCTTGATAATCAGGCTTACATTAACTGAGCTGTATAAATCAACTAAATAAGGAACAAAAGGGCGGGGGATATATTGAGAAAACACACGCTCAATTAATTTTACATTTTCTACTTTTCTTAAACCCATTAATCAAAAATAAATAAATATGATTTAGCTATAATAAGTAAAGATTATAAAAAAGAAAAAAATATACATTAATTTAGCATTTATGAAGTTGTTAATTTCATTAGGTCAATATTTTATAATGCTTTCCTCTGTATTCCGTTTTCCAGAAAAACGAAGTGTTTTCAGAAAAAGTTTTATGGCGGAAGTGCAAAAAATTGGAGTAGGATCAATTCCTTTAGTCTCTCTAATGTCAGTATTCATCGGAGCAGTAATTGCGCTTCAGACAGCGTCTAATATGGATAGCCCTTTATTGCCCGCATACACTGTAGGTTATATTACACAATCTAGTACTATATTAGAGTTTTCTCCAACCGTTATCTCTTTAATTCTTTCAGGTAAAATAGGATCAAACATTGCGTCTGAGATTGGAACCATGAGAGTAAGTGAACAAATAGATGCATTAGATATTATGGGTGTAAACTCCCTTAATTACCTCGTATTGCCTAAAATCATTGTTGCTATTTTATTCTTTCCAATATTAATTATCCTATCCATGGCGCTTAGCATGTCTGGTGGATGGGTAGCCCTAACTCTTTCGGGTCTAGTATCAACCGAAACTTATGTTTTGGGGCTGCGATCTTTCTTTGAAGTCGGAAATATTTGGTATGCCCTTACCAAGTGTGTTGTCTTCGGATTTATAATTGTTTCTGTTTCCTCTTTTTTTGGATATTACACAAAGGGAGGGTCAATAGAAGTTGGAACATCATCAACTCAAGCTGTCGTAACAAGTAGCGTTGGTATTTTAATTGCTAATTTTCTATTAACTCAAATGATTCTGTTTTAATGATTGAAGTTAAGAACATAAACAAATCATTTGCAGGCAATCAAATTCTTTTTGATGTCTCATCGAAGTTTGAACCTGGAAAAGTTAACTTAATCATTGGACAATCTGGACAAGGAAAGTCTGTACTCGCTAAATGTATGGTAGGGCTTCATGAAGTTGATCAGGGATCAGTTTTATTTAACGAAAGAAATTTTTGTCAGATGAAGTCATCTGAAAAAAAAGAAATTAGGAAAGAAATAGGAATGTTGTTTCAAGGGTCTGCACTTTTTGACTCTATGACTGTTGAGGAAAACATAATGTTTCCTCTGATTATGTTTAAAAAAATGTCCTCTAAAGAAATGATTAACCGTGTTGATTTTTGCTTAGATGTTGTTGGTCTTAACAAAAAAAACAAGTTGTTTCCAGCAGAATGTAGTGGTGGAATGCAAAAAAGAATTGGTATTGCCCGCGCAATAGCAATGAATCCCAAATATTTATTTTGTGATGAACCAAACTCAGGATTAGACCCAAAAACTGCCATAAAAATTGACTCTCTGATTAAAGAGCTCACCTATGAATTTAATATGACTACTATTGTGATCACTCATGACATGAATAGTGTTATGGAAATTGGGGATAATATCCTTTTTATCAATCAGGGTAAAAACTGGTGGGAAGGAAGCAAAAGCAGTATTATTAATACAAAGAATACAGAAGTTTCAAATTTTGTTTATGCTTCTGGGTTTATGAAGGAAATAAGAAATAGTATCCGAGAAAAACACAAAGCTTAAAAATAAGATGTATAGCCAACATGTAGCTTCCCATTTCTAAATTCAAAGGGATTGTTCATTTGTTTCCCAATTGCGTATATAACAGAAAACACACCTACTTTCGATCCAAATGAATATCCAAGTCCTAAACCATAAGGCATATCATTGTAATAGCTTTGATTGGAATTGTTTTCATACCAGGATTGATTAAAAAAAATAAACGCATTTGAATTTCTATCTACTAAAAACCTATACTCAATTAAATAACACAAATTAGCACTTGAAAAAAGTTCTTCTTCATTAAAGCCTCTCAAAGAATTCAAGCCGCCAAATCTTGTTAATTCATTCTTATATAACCCCTCCGATTGAATCTGTTCCCCTTTAAGTGAAAAATGAGCAATATGCCTTTTAAAAAAAGGTACAAAAAACTCTAAATTAAATTTCGTTTTTATATAAATAGATTTACTTGACTCTTGATTCAAACTATCAGAGACAATTCTATTTCCTAATGAAAAATTGGTGTTTAAAATAAAACCTCTTGAGGGGTTTGGTAAATAATCTATTTTCTTTTTATTAATTGAAAGACCATAAGAATTTGATGTAATGAAACTGTAATTTTGTCCATTAGAAGCGGCTGTTTGAAGAAGTTGATTGTTATAAAATTGATAAATCCCCTTTAGATAAAACCCTTGCCCTAAAAAATATTGAACATTAAAGTTGGATTTAATTTCCAAAAATGAAGTGTCTCTTTTATAAAAAAGAACATCTCCTCCAAGACCAAATGGAGTATTAAACAAAAAAGGAATATTTGCGTTGGCCCAAAATGACTGAGTCTGGGGTCTTAATCCTTGCCATTTAATTTTGATTTGCTCTCCTCTTTTAAGCAAATTAGTCAAATGTGCTGTTAACTCTCCTGCAAGTCTATATTTATCAGTTGTTAAGTCAGGCTGTAAACCTATTGCTCCGTTTACAGAACTCGATGGCTTAGATTTTAAATATAAAAAAAGCTCAACTCCGTCTGCTGTATACAAGATCTCATGTGGTTTTATTTCCTCTATGAAAAGAAGTTGACTAATTTCTAAAGAAATTTTGCTCAATAAAGACTCATCATAACGTTTACCTACTTTTATACTTAGCAGTTCGCTTATGTATTTTTTGGAAATTGAAGAATCACCTTTAATTGTAATCTTTTCCCATCGAAACAATGGTCCGGGATTAATTTTAATATCTGCGATTAAATTATTTAATGAGTCAATTTTTTGATTTTCTAGCTTCAATGATACGAAGGGGTAGCCTTCATTTAAAAACCTAGATTTTAAAGTGTTTAATGTGATAGAAAGCTCTTTTGGAGTGAACTCTTCTTTTATTTCTTTATCTTTTATTTTGAGAAATGAATTTGAGTTAAACCCTTTATCATAATGAACAGAGAGACTTACTTTATTAAATTTTTCACCAACAGAAACATAACAATAAATCAGCGAATCAATATATAATAATGAGTCATATGAAAACAAAAGGAACCCTTTTTCAATCATCTCAACATAATATTCATCTAATTTATTTAAGACTTGTTTTTTTGATTGAAATATTGAGTCTGAAAATTTTATAGATTCAGTAGACTTTTTAAAATTAAAACGGAGTGTATATTTTTGACAAAAAACACTTTTGAAAGAAAAAAAAACAATTAATATAAAAACAAGAAGGCGCATACTTATTAATAACGAATTGAATTTACAATAATTATGGATAATTATTTCAATCCTTTATACTTCTTCAATAGAATTTTAAGCGCTTCTTTATTTTCAGGTGTTTTCTTAAGTTCTGAAATAAAAGAACAATAATAATCTACTATCTGAGGCATATATGACTTTGTAATCTCTGTACCTTTTGCTTGTAAATGAATTATCAATGAATAAAATTTGTTTAAAGAAAGAACTATCTGCTCCTGTTTAAGTGAAAATTGAATCAATATACTTAACATTTGAATTTCAAATCCCTCATATGAAGCAATATTTGATTCCATTAGCTGACTTTCAAAAAAAGAATATTGATCCATAGATCCATATTGTAAATATAAATTAGCAAGAGCAAGTCTCAGCTTAATAGATGGTGTCTCTTCAAGTTTTGAGGCCTTTTCTAATGTTTTTTCTGAATTCACTTTAGATGCTCCATTAATAGCCTCAGAGACCACCAAATAAGAGGAATCACTATCAATTAAATCAAAATTTAGAGCATACATTTCACTTTCAACTAATTCACCATTTTGATTAATAACCCTTAATGCTTCTGCTCTTACAAGCGATTTTTTATCTTCTTTTGCTATTTTTTTAAGAAAAGGAAGTGCGTGAATATATACTTTACCACCAAATACAGAAATAATTTTGATTGCTTCCAAACGAATGTTCCAAAATGGATCTTTCAAAGCGTCTATTAAAATTTTACTGCTCTCATTACTGTTTTTTTTAGTTGCTCTTTTTAAACCTGTTAATCGTGCGTTATAGCTTTTTGAATTGTAAAACTGATGAACAAATTGTTCTATAGGTTTTTCAGAATATATATTGCCCAAAATAACCTGTTGGTCATCAAATAATATGTTTTTTAAAGTTCCTTTGTATGAGAAAGTGAATTTTTGTTTTTTGGATGTAACTAAAATATTTTCTATTGTTTTTCCTCTATCATCAAATATAGCAACATCTACAGGAAGCTTAAAAGTTGGATAATCATTGTTTTGTTTTTGACTAATCGTAAGCGTTACTTTTCCTGTGTTAGGTCCTAAAGATCCTATATTTGGAAAATCCTCAAATTTAGTCTGTTTAATTTGAATTATTGGATGACCCTTGTCTGTATACCACTGATTAAAAAACCAGTGAAGATCTTCTCCAGATACCTCTTCAAAAGCCAATCTTAAGTGTGCAAATTCTGCTGCTTTATATGCGTTTTTTGTAAGGTACAACTTAATTCCTTCAAAAAAAGCCTCATCCCCAAGATAATTTCTTAGCATGTGCAATATCCGCCCTCCTTTATTATAGGAGTGATTATCAAACATATCATCTTTGTCATTATAGTAATACCAAATTAAATCATGATAGCCAGACTCTATTCCTGAAGTAAAGTATTGCTGCTTTTCAATATTTGCTTGATAATCCGCCTCATCTTTTCCATATCTATACTCATCCCATAAATATTGAGAGTAATTTGCAAAAGATTCATTTAATGAAAGATTCGCCCAAGACTCACATGTAACTAAATTACCAAACCAATGATGAAACAACTCGTGGGCAATTGTTGACTGGTCATTTTCATCTAACAATTCTCTATCTGTTTTGTACACAAAATCACCAAAAATTACAGCTCCTGTATTTTCCATAGCACCACTAACAAAATCGCGAACTACAACTTGATGATATTTATCCCAAGGGTATAAAACACCTAGTTTCTTTTCAAAAAAAGA
>MDTD01126791.1_pt1 | contig 21190 bp, 26 predicted proteins | sample 811221 | NCBI WGS metagenome assembly MDTD01 (sample SAMN05326646, study PRJNA326480) | marine metagenome | isolation source: seawater | place: Pacific Ocean: South West | collected 2011
TTGCTACAGTAAAAAGATAAAATTACTTGGTCCCTCTGGAAGTGGTCAGTTAACTAAGATGGTAAACCAAATTTGTATTGCCGGTTTAGTGCAAGGTTTATCAGAAGCAATTAATTTTGGTATGAACGCAGGATTAAATATGCGTGACGTTATTGAGGTAATTTCAAAAGGTGCTGCGCAATCATGGCAAATGGAAAATAGACACAAAACAATGATTGAGGATAAATTTGATTATGGTTTTGCCGTAGATTGGATGAGAAAAGACTTAAAAATAGCTATGGACGAAGCTAAGAAAAATAACTCACCACTGCCTATCACAAAAGTAATTGATGAATATTACGCTGATGTACAAAAAATGGGCGGTCAAAGGTGGGATACTTCGAGTTTAATAAAAAGATTAAGAAAATAAATTGTGTCAGAAGCTGTAAGATATTACGAAGATTCAAAAGAGATTGAAAAAAAAATCTGGGATTTATTATCTAACGCAGTAAAAGATAGATCCTCTGAATTTAGAACTCCAGTATTTATTTGCGGAAATGATCAAAATATTGATGGGAGAGTAGTTGTTCTAAGAAAAGCAGATCAACAGAATAACTTTATTCAATATCATAGTGATATAAGATCTTCAAAAATTAAAAAAATAAAAAAAAATCCCAACTGCTCTATTTTATTTTATGGAAAAGAGGAAAAAATACAGCTAAGAGTAAAAGCTGAGTGTGAAGTAAATTATAATAATAATGTCGCAAAAGAGTCTTGGGAAAAAACTGGGCATATAAGTAGAAAATGTTACTTGGTAACTAATGGACCTGGAACAAAGTCTGAAAAACCAACTTCAGGATTAGATAATAAATTTGATAACTTTGACTTCACAAAAGAAGAAAGTGAAGCGGGATACAAAAACTTTTGTGTAGTTAAATGTAAAATTAAAAGTATCGAATGGCTTTATTTAGCAGCGAAAGGTCATAGAAGAGCTTTGATTGATTTGAATGGGTCAAAAAAATTTACTTGGTTAGTTCCTTAATTTTGTTTAATAAGTCCTAATAATTTTTCTTTTTTATTTGTTCTAAAAAGATTATCATAATAAATAATTTGCTCAGGATATGCTCCTTTCACTTCCTCTTTCCATCTACTTATCCAACTATGATAAATTCCAAATTTATTATAATGCTCTCCACCAAAACTAGTCCGTCCTTCAAAAACATTGTAAAGAGTATTGTTTACATACATTTTCATAAATCCTTTTTTGGGATCTTTCGACATTTTTGTATGAAATATTATTGTTGTCCATTTTCCTTTCATTGCATCAATCCTAAGAGTTTTATGTCTTACTCCGGGAGAATCCATTCCATTAACTGGGTAATATCTTGGTTCTACAAAACCATATTTTGTTCTTAACATCATCCTTGGTCCTTCTCCTCTCTCATAAATTTGAAAAAAAGAAGTGCTAACAGGCTCTACACTTTTAAAATCGGTGGGAATAAAAATACTTACTGAATGCCACTTTTCACCTCGAAATTTTGCAGGTGTATAATATTCACTTCTTGCCCTGTCTCCTCCTCCGTGTCCAACTACAGGATCCCTACCATTATTTTTGCAATCAGAGTAATCGCCTTCTTTTTCTCTTCCACAATCTTTAGGTAATAATGTAATCTTCCAAGCTTTTTTTCCTAACGCAGGAGATGATACTGTTTCTTTAAAATTAGAAAGTTTTTTACCAAAATAAACACTTTTCTCCCATTTCAAATTAGTTATTTCTTTCGCATGAGCGCCAGCACTAAATAAAATTAAAATAAATAAAGCACTTTTTATATTTTTTAACATTATTTAATTTATCTTAACTTTTGTTTCTTCAAAATTATTTTTAGTTTTCTATGAATTAAAACTTGACGACTTCACATCTTATACCTATAAAAGAACAAATCAAGAACATTTATGAAGCAAAAATTACCCTTTTATATCCACAAAGTTGGAGCAGGTTTTCCCTCTCCAGCAACAGACTATATAGAAGATGACATAGATCTAAACTCTCATTTAATAAGAAATTCACCAGCAACTTTTATAATAAGAGTCCAAGGCAAGTCTATGACGGAAGTAGGCATCCATGAAGGAGATTTATTAATCGTAGATAGAAGTATTAATCCAAAAAATTTTTCTACTGTAATAGCAAATGTGAATGAAGAATTGGTGGTGAAAACATTTATTAAGGGAAAAGATAAAAATCATCTAACATCAGGTCGAAGCAAAATAGAATTAAATCAAAATCCAAATATAATAATATGGGGAGTGGTTACATATGTTATCCATAAACTTTAGTAAAAAGATTGCATTGGTAGATTGTAATTCATTTTATGTTTCTTGCGAAAGATTATTTAATCCTAAAATAGAAAATAAACCGGTTGTTGTTTTATCAAATAATGATGGATGTGTAATTTCCCGATCTAATGAAGCTAAAAGTTTAGGTATAAAAATGGGGGAGCCTTACTTTAAGGTAAAAAAATTAATTAAAGAAAAAAATGTTCATATTTTTTCCTCTAATTACGCTCTTTACGGAGATTTGTCCAGAAGGGTAATGAAAATATTAAAAACTTTTTCTTCTAATGTTGAGATTTATTCTATAGATGAAGCGTTTATTGATTTATCTTTTATGAATGAAAGTAAAGTGGAAAAATACGGAAAAGAGATAAGAGAAAAAGTATTAAAGTGGACTGGAATACCAACAAGCGTTGGAATTTCTTCTACAAAAACATTGAGTAAGGTTGCAAATCACATCGCCAAAAAAGAAAAAACAGGTGTTATGTATTTATGTAAAGATATTGACCAAAAACTTAAGAAGTTTCATATTAGTGACGTATGGGGAGTTGGAAAACAATTATCCAAATTCTACATAAAAAATGGAATACATAATGCATATCAACTTAAAAAAGTTTCGAACACCTGGGTAAAAAAAGGTACGAATGTGTTAGGTTCAAGAACAGCAATGGAGTTAAGTGGTGTAACCTGTATTGACTTAGAAATACATGAAGAAAAAAGAAAAAACTGTTGTGTATCAAGATCGTTCGGAGATAAAATAAAAAGCTTACAAAAGCTAGAAGAAGCAGTAACTACCTATTGTTTAAACGCTGCTGAAAAAATAAGAGGAGATAGTCAAATATGTAAAAGACTAACGGTTTTTATAAGAACAAGTCCTTTTGATAAAAATAAGATATACTATTCTAATTCCCACACTATCGATCTTCCGATTGCAACAAGTAACAGTATAGAATTAATTAAAAATGCAAAAAAAATTTTAAAAAAATTATATAAACCTGGTTTTTTTTACCAAAAAGCTGGGGTAATACTGTCTAAACTGAGAGACTCAAGTGATAATGAAATTAATTTGTTAACTCCACTATTAGAAAAAAAATCAAAAAACTTAATGAGAGTAATTGACAATACAAATACGAAATATGGTAGGCATACTATTAGTATAGCACACGCGGGTGTAAAAAAAGATTGGAAAATGAGAAGAGAACACTCTTCTAAAATTGATACAGCTTCATTTACTTGTTTACCAAAGATTTTAGCTAAGTAATTAATAAAAAATTAAATTATTATTTATACTTTTTAAAATTTTCAACATAATGTTGCGCATTCTCTTTGATGTGTTTAATCTCCTCATCAGTTACTTCTCTAACAATTTTTCCAGGGCTTCCTAAAACTAGAGATCTTTCGGGAATAATCTTATTTTCAGTAACTAAAGCATTTGCACCAATAATTGAATTTTTTCCGATTTTTGCTTTATTAAGAATTGTGCTTCCTATTCCTATCAAACAGTCATCCTCTATAATACAGCCATGAAGCATCACTAGATGACCAACAGTAACATTTTTTCCAATAATTGTTGGACAACCCGGATCGGTATGAATAACACTTCCATCCTGTATATTTGATCCCTCACCAATTGTAATTGGTTCCACATCACCTCTAAGAGTAGCATTAAACCATATGTTTGAATCTTTTTTTAATTCTACTTTACCAATTATAACTGCATTAGGTGCAGTCCAACTATTAGGGTCAATTTTTGGTGTGTGTCCTTTAAAATCATAAATCATAAAATTGCTTTAATATGTGATTAATTCTTTTATAATATATTATGGTTTTGACTAAAACACCAATTTGTAATTTTGGTAAAAAAGCAGAAAATTTTCAATTAAAATCTACGAATAATAAACTTATAACGCTTGATAATATAAAAGGTGCTAATGGAACTTTAATCATGTTTATATGCAATCATTGCCCTTATGTAAAAGCTATAATTAAAGATTTAGTTGAAGATTGTAAAAGTTTAAAAAAAGATGGGGTAAATTCTGTTGCCATTATGTCGAATGATACAATAAATTATCCTGAAGACTCATTTGAAAATATGATTGAATTTGCAAAATCCAACGATTTTGGTGATTTACCCTACTGTTTAGATGAAACACAAGAAATTGCAAAAAAATATGGCGCAGTATGTACTCCAGACTTTTTTGGCTATAACAATAAATTAGAGCTTCAATACAGAGGGAGGATGAGAGAATTAAAAAATCTTAAACCTGTCATCAAAGGTGAAAGCGATTTGAAAAAAGCGATGAGAATGATTTCAAAAAATCAAAAAGGACCTGATGAACAAATTCCAAGTATGGGCTGTAACATCAAATGGAATAAATAATGTTTTTAATTGCCACTAGGAACTTTCCACCTGATGTTGGAGGCATTCAAAATCTAATGGAAGGTCTATCAAATGCATTGCTTAGTCATGGCCCAGTTAAAGTCTTTGCAGACGAATATGCAAACTCTCTAGATTACGATCAAAAATCAAATTTAACCATAGAGAGAATTGGCGGGATCAAGTTATTTAGAAAATATAGAAAAGCAAATTTAATTAATGAATATATAAGAAAAAATAATATTAGAGCTATTTTTTTTGATCATTGGAAAAGTTTAGAACTTATTGACTCAGAGTGTCTAAATAAAATTCCAAATTTTTGTTTAATTCATTCCAAAGAAATAAATCATCCGAAAGGAACTCTTTTAAATAAAAGAATGCTTAAGTCATTTCAAAAAGGTAATTTCATTATTGCTAATTCAAGATATACTAAAGGGTTAGCTATAAATGTTGGTATTGAGGAAAGAAAAATCCATATTATAAATCCAGGTACTAATTATCCAATAAAAATTTATGATGAGTATAAAGATAAAGCACAAAATATTTTTAAGAATTGTTTTCCTAAAATTATCACTATAGCGCGATTAGATAAAAGAAAAAGCCATCAGAATATAATTATGACGATCAGGAATCTAAAAGCAGTCTATCCTAAAATTAAATATGTTTGTATTGGCGACGGAGAACAAAAAAATGTCCTATTAGATTTAAAAAAACAGTTAAAACTTGAAAACGAAATAACTTTTTTTTACAGTGTCGATGAAAAATTGAAAACCGCACTACTCAACGAGGCTGATCTTTTTCTTATGCCTTCTATAAAAGATAAAAAATCAGTTGAGGGATTTGGAATTTCGTTTATAGAGGCTGCAAGCTACGGTAAAGGGTCAATAGGTGGTCTATCAGGTGGAGAGGCTGATGCTATTGACAATGGTAAGACTGGATATTTATGTGATGGGAATGACTTAAATTCTATATACCAAAATACCTTGAAATTCTTTGAGAAAGATAATTATAGGGTCTTAGGATCACAGGCAAAAGAGTTTTCTAAAAAATTTAAATGGAACGATATAGTAAAAAAATATTTAAAATTAATTTAACTTTTCTTTAATTTTTTCCATGACAGTCTCGGTCTGTAACAATTTTAAATCATTGCTTGTTATTGCTTTAAAATTTTTTGACTCTATGCTGACTTTTTGTGGTGTTGTATGACTGCCAAATAATACTAAGCCAGGCTTATCAAGATGCCTACATATATGAGCAGGGCCTGTATCATTAGAGACAATAAAACTTGCTCCTTTAATTAAGCTGATAAGTTGATTAAGTTTCAATGGTTTTTCTCCGTCTAAAATAACATTTGTACTTAACATCCTAGACTCCTCAATTTCATTTGGGCCTGGAGCAATAGCAATGTCATACTTTCCTCCGTATTTACTTTTGAGTTGTGAAACCAATATAGAATAATAAGGCCATTTTTTATTAATTAATTTTTGAGAGCAAAAAGGAAAAAGTAAAATATACTTTCTGCTAATATAATTTTTTGTAATATGCCTGATATTAGTAAATGCCCAACTTAAGTTTGAGTTATGAACATTCTTTGTTTTGACCCCACTTTTCTTTAATTGTACTTTCATTCTGTCTAAAACTGGATCTTCATCAAAATCACTTTTCTTCTCTCCTCTTTCAAGAGCAGTTTCTGTTGATGACCAAATAGCTTTGGATAGTAAATAATTTTCATAAAATTTTGTTCTTTTTGAATTTTGCAAATCAAAAACATGAGTAAAAGAATATCTAGCAAGTTGTTTTTTTAAATTTAATAAGTAAAATAAATTCCATCTCGGTAATCTTTTATCTGTAATTACGCCATCAATGTAAGGACAGTCTGACATAAATTCTACATAAGGTCTTGAGGTAAGCAAAAAAACTTTTGAATCTTTGAATGAGTTACTTATATCTTCTATTGCACCATTTGCCTGGATTAAATCTCCTAAAGAACCATGTTTAATAATTAAAATATTTGACATTATTTTATTTTAATACATATATTTAGAATTCTATTATAGTCAAAGAAAAAATTATGAGTATAAAATTAAACAAGATTTTAGCAGAAATATCGGCAGGTGAATTAATCGATAAAATTACAATTTTAGAAATTAAAAAAGCTAAAATAAATAATAAAGATAAGATTGCAAATGTTGATAAGGAACTTAAGTCTTTAAAAGAAACTTTTGTAAAATCTATTCCTGATCCATCATTAATTAAACAACAAATTGAAAGTCTTAAAAATCTTAATCTTCAACTTTGGGATATAGAGGAAGGTAAAAGACTAGCAGAAAAAAATAAAGATTTTGGGAAAAAATTTATTGAGCTAGCTCGCAACGTCTATAAAGTAAACGACGAAAGAGCAAAAGTAAAATTGCTTATAAATGAAATGTTAGGTTCCAATATTAAAGAAATGAAATCCTACGAGTAATTAGTCAAAATTCGTACTTGGTATAGTTTTACGAAGTTCTTTTACAATTTTAGTATTTATAGACGCGGTAATTACCCCCTCTTTCTTACCAAGTTCTTTTAGAATTTTGCCATCAGGTGAGACAATTAGAGAATGACCATATGTTTTTCTACCATTGCAGTGTTTGCCAGCTTGCCCAGGGGCAAATACATACGAAAAGTTTTCTATAGCTCTAGCTTTTAATAAAGTATGCCAATGTCTTTTGCCGGTCGTTTCGGTGAAAGCAGAGGGTACACTTATAAAAAAAGCTCCTCGTTTAGACATTTTTTTATACATCCCAGGAAACCTTAGATCATAACAGATTGATAAACCAATTTTACCCCATGGAAGTTTTGAAATTTTAATTTTTTTTCCCGATTTAAATAACTTCGATTCAAAATATTTTTCTTTTGAACTAAGTCTCGCATCATACATGTGTATTTTATCGTAATAACATTTTATTTTTCCTTTTGATGAAATTAAAATTGATCTGTTGACTAATTTTTTTCCTATTTTTAAAATAAGCGATCCAATTAATACCCATTTTTTATATTTTTTTGCTAGATTTCTAATCTCATTCAAATAAAAATCTTTCTCCATGGTTGTGGCTGTTTTAAGTAGTTTTTTTTTGTTTAACGTAATTTTGGATGAAACTTCAGGGGTTAAAATAAAATCTGCTCTTTGTCTTACTGCTTGAAAAAATAATTTTTTAGTTTTGTTTAGATTATGGTGAACATTATTGCTTGAACATAATTGTATACATGAAACTCTAAACATTTAATTTATTCCCATTTTCTTTTCATTAAACTTTATAAAGTTGTGTATCATAAAAGTTAAAAATAAATAAATACTTCCAGCAACAATAAAAACTTCAACTGGTTTGAATGTTGTAGAGATGATATATTTTGCTACTCCAGTTATATCCATTAATGTTACGGTGCTTGCTAACGATGTTCCTTTCAACATTAAAATTATTTCATTACCATAGGCTGGTAAAGACTGTTTAATAGCAATTGGTATCTGAATTTTAAAAAATATCACTTTTTTCGATATGCCTAAACTCTTACCTGCTTCTATTAAACCTGGTTTAATAGTTTGAAAAGCTGACCTTAAAATTTCAGAAGTGTAAGCTCCTGTATTTAATGAAAATGCTATTATTGCGCACCAATATGGTTCTTTAAGTATATTCCACAAAATAGTAGACCTAATATACTCGATCTGTCCTAACCCAAAATAAATTATAAATATTTGTACTAAAAGAGGTGTTCCTCTGAATACATAAGAGAATGAATAAGAAAAATTATTTACGAATTTATTTTTACTTATTCTCATTACTGCAAAAATTAATCCGATAAATAAACCAAAAAATAATGATACTGAAAGTAGTTTGAGTGTTGTCAAAGTGGCACTTAACAACTTTGGTGCGCTATCAAGCATAAGTTCTATATCCATCAAAAACCCCTACTGTATTTATGTTCAAGTTTATTAAGTAATTTCATACTAAGGAAAGTTAGTATTAAGTACAAAAGAGCAGCAAAAGAATAAAAAAATAGAGGATCTCTTGTTGATCCAGCCGCTATATATGACTGTCTCATTATTTCCACCAATCCTGTTACTGAAATAAGTGAAGTATCCTTTAAAGTAATCTGCCAAACATTACTTAAATTGGGCAAAGCTAATCTAAGCATTTGGGGCATAATTACTTTAAAAAAATAAATATATTTTTTTAATCCTAGTACTTTGCAAGCCTCGAACTGTCCTTTGTCTATTGATTGAAGTGCGCCTCTAAAAACCTCGGTAGAATAAGCTCCAGAAATAACTCCAATTGCAAAAGATCCAGTTATAAATGCGTTAATCTCTATATATTCATTGTATCCAAAGATACTAGCTACAAACATGACTGCTCCACTTCCACCAAAAAAAAATAAATAAATTACGAGTAGTTCGGGAACTCCTCTTATTACAGTGGTATAAAAATTTGATACGAAATTTAGAATTTTGCTATTTGAAAACTTTAAAGGAGTAAAAATAATTGAAAATAATAAACCGATAAACATAGCTGTTAAAGAAACAGCTATTGTCATTAAGAACGCTATGAATAACTCATCGCCCCAACCTTTTGAACCAAAATATAGAAGTTCCATAAATAAAAGGCGGTTAGTTTTTAACCGCCTTTCAAATTATTTGTTACATAGAGGCGTCAAAGCCAAAATGTTTGATAGCTAATTTGCTAATAATTCCTTTTTTTCTAGCTGTATCAATTGCTCTATTAAAATCTTTTAATAGTTTTGCATCTCTTTTGCCAACAGTACTAGAATTATCTCCTTTTCTAACTCCAATTCCAACTCCGTTACCAAAAGCGCCTCCAGAAAAAGTAGGTCCAACTAAAACAACAGGTTTTTTCGATTTAGCTGCATAATCTGTAAATGCAACTGCTGCAGCTAATGCAACGTCTATTCTTCCTGCTGCTAAATCTAAATTTACTTCATCCTGAGTTTTATATTTTCTAACTTTCACCTTTCCAACATCGCCTGACTCTAAAAAGTTTTGGTGGATAGTACCAGTTTGAACACCAATTGTTTTTCCAGCCAAAGCCTTTGTAAGTTGATCAAGTGTTTTTTTTGCAGCACTCTTTTTAGATAAACTTAGAGACTCTACTGTTTTTAGATTTTCTAGACTTGAACCTTTCATCACGGCCAAAGACGCTACTTCATCTGCATAGCCTTGAGAAAAGTTAATTGTTTTTAATCTCTCCTCAGTAATTGACATCCCAGCCATAATTAAATCAAATTTTCTCATTAATAATGCTGGTATCATTCCATCCCAATCTTGCTCCACTATGGTACATTCGTGTTTAAGTATCGTACAAAGTTCTTTTGCTAGATCAACTTCAAATCCAATTAAATTACCTGACGAGTCCTTAGCGTTCCATGGCGGGTAAGCTCCCTCTGTACCTATCTTTACTTTGTCAGAATAAGCGTTTCCAACTAATAGAAAAAAAATAGTTACAAAAGAGATAAACGTTTTCTTTAATTTACTCATATATCCCCCTTTTTTTTTGTTATTCTAATTAATAAAGAAAAAATTTACTAGAGAATAATTAGTCAACTACATCTATGGTTATTTCATTATAGAGGACGCAAAATTCCAATTACAGTCAAAACTAGGAATATGAACACCAGATAAAGTAACATTCCCAAAACTTTTTTCTAAAACTTTACACCAATTTTCAACTTGTTTTGGTTTTTTATCTTTACTTCCTACTTGTGCAGTTATTACTCCACCTTTTTTCAAAATTCTCTTTAAACCTTTCATATTTTTTCTAGCTAAATCAATACAATATTGATCATCGTTTAAATCAACAAAAATTTTATCGTACTTTGAATCTTCTACTAATTTTATACTTTCAAAAGCATCTCCCCAAAAATTTTTTACTTTGTTACTTTTTTTGACTTTAGAACAAACTTTGGGAAGATGTTTAAAACATGTCTCTACAATTTCAGGATCTAATTCGTACCAATCAATATAATTAGCATTATTCTCCAAACATTCTCTTGCGACCCCTCCATCTCCTCCACCTATTATAGCTACATTTGAATTTTTTTTGCTTAAATCATAACTAGATTTAAAAAAATTTGAGCTATAAATTTTTTCATCCTTTTCAGCTACTTGAATTTCATGGTCGATAAATAATGCATTACCGAATTCTTCTAATTTCATAACCTCAACGAATTGCCCTACCTTAGATGTAAAAGTCTCCAAAGTATCGTTCACAACATAATATTTCTTTTGTCCAGGAGTACTGTAAATATCATCATAAAGTCCAACACTGCTTCTATCAAAACTATTCGTTACAACTCTTTTGTGTTGAATTTCTTTCTTAAGTATTTTGAGAGCAATTTTTGGATGAATTTTTCCACAAGTAAAAAAGTCAAAACTTACCACTTCTTTTTCCGGAAAAGTATGAAAACTAAAATGACTCTCAGAAAGCAGTGCAACTAAAGTGAAGCCTTGGGGTTCAAATTTATGAGTGCTAACATTTAATATTTGCACTTTTGCTGCCTTAGCAATTTTATAAATTACTTTTTCATAAAAGTTAGGTGAATAATCTTTTTTAACACCCAAAAAGTCTATTGTTATGTGCTCTCCAACTTTAATCATCATAAAATTAACCTTTTTTATAATTTTTAAATTTACCTAAAACAATTTTCATTTCTTTTTTTGAAAGTGTTTTAGGCACTCCAATTCTTAGGGCATTTATATACTGATGGCAAATATTTTCGATCTCTTGAGCAAGTTCAAAAGCTTTGTCCAAACTTTCACCAAATACAATCTGACCGTGATTAGCTATTAAACATCCAAATCTATTTTTTAATGCCGACAAAATATTTTTAGATAAAGCTCTTGTGCCAAAAGTTGCATATTTCGAGCATTTTATGTCCTCTCCTCCAGCTACTGCAACCATGTAATGAAAAGCAGGAACAGATTTTTGATGAGTAGAGACTGCTGTTGCACAAGTTGAGTGAGCATGTACTATAGCGTTAGCCTCTTTTTTATTCACATATATATCTTGATGAAATCTCCATTCAGACGAAGGTTTTCCTTTTTTTTTGTCGAATCTACCTTTTAAAGAGACGAAAACTATATCGTTCGTTTTTAAATGAGAATATTTCATCCCCGATGGGGTGATATAAAAGCCTTCGACACCGTTTAATCTAGCTCTTATTGATATATTTCCAGATCTTAATGCGGATAAATTAGTTGTATTAAGTCTCTTTGAGTATTTTATTACTTGCGATTTCAATAATTTCATAAATTCGTCGCAGTTTTTTTAACATCTTCGAGATATTTTTTTCTTTTTTCATTAGTAACAAATGGCACTGCAAAAAATCTTTTGTAAGTAACATCTGTTATTCCACAGATATTAAATACACCTCTTCGAAGTCTTTTAGTTGGCATGTTTAAAAAAAAAGTTCTTATTGCAAACTGAGGAGAGCCGTATGTACAAAAAACAACTGCTTTCTTTCCTTTCAATTTACCTATCGGATAACCATAATTTCCAAATAATTTTTTAAAACTAAATGCCCAAGGCGGTGCTAAGACTTTATCTATCCAACCTTCAACTATTGCTGGCATTCTAAAATTCCAAATTGGAGCTATTAAAACTATAATATCTGATTTTTCTATTCTTTTTTGATGATCTAAAACTGTAGTGTCTGGCTTTTCGCCAGAAAAAACAGGGTTAAACTTTTCTTTATATAAATCAACTGTATCGATTGTATTACCTTGTTCTTTTGCTGATTTTATAAATGTATCTCTTATAGCAGCATTAAATGATTTCTCATTATAATGACCATAAACAAGAAATATTTTTTTCATTTAAATAATTTTTTAAGCCCTTCGCTTGAAGCTTTGCAAATACCTTTTTCAGTTATTAAACCTGTTATATATTTAGCAGGTGTTACGTCAAAAGCCAGATTCATTGATTTACTTTTTTGTGGATAAATTAAAATTTTTTGAAGTTTGTTATTTTTATCCAAACCTTCGACGTGAGAAAGTTCTTTTGGGTCTCTTTCCTCAATTGGGATTTCTTTAAAATCTTTAGTTTCCCAATCTATTGTTGAACTGGGTAGAGCTACATAAAAAGGAATATTGTTATCATTGGCTGCTAAGGCTTTCAGATAAGTTCCAATTTTATTACAAACATCTCCATTAGATAATGTTCTATCCGTTCCAGTAATACACATATCTACCTGTCCTCTTTGCATTAATATTCCACCAGTATTATCTGCAATAATTGTATTTGGTACCCCTTCCTCATTTAATTCATAAGAAGTTAAATTAGCTCCTTGGTTTCTAGGTCTGGTTTCATCCACCCATATATGAACTTTAATCCCCTTTTGATGAGCATGATAAATAGGGGAAGTGGCTGTTCCCCAATCAATAGTGGCAAGCCACCCAGCATTACAGTGAGTCAAAATGTTTACTGTATCTTTTTTTTTTTTATAAATTTCCTCAATTATTTTTAATCCGTTTAAACCAATGTTTTTACAAAACTCTACATCTTCTTCACAAATTATCTTTGCCTCATCTAAAGCTACTTTTAGTAGCTCGTTGTTGTTAACCCCTAATAATTTTTTTATCATTCGATCTACAGCCCACTTTAAATTTATAGCTGTAGGTCTAGATTGAATTAATTCCTCTGAACTTTTTTTAATAAAATTAAAATCATTTTTTTCCATTATAGCTAAAACAATGCCGTAAGCTGCTGTTCCACCAATTAATGGAGCTCCCCTAACCTCCATTACTTTAATGGCATTAATTGCATCTTTTATTGTTTTAAGATCTTTTATAACAAATTTATGTGGGAGTTTTGTTTGGTCTATAATTTTTACAACATTATTCTCGAACCAGATTGTACGATACTCTTTTCCATTTATTTTCATTTATTTAGAACTCTTCCAGCAATATACTTTAATTTTTTAATTGTCTTTTTAGTTCTTAATTTAGGGTCAGTTATAACTGCAACATCTAAACAATCATTAGCAGGATCTTTCTCAACTGAGTATTCTTTAAATGTTTTAATTATTTCTTTAATCATATTTTGAGCATTAGAAGCATTTTGTTGTAATGTTTTTATTACCATTGAGACGTCTACTTCCTCATGATCTGGATGCCAGCAATCATAATCGGTTACCATTGCAACTGTGCAATATCTTATTTCTGCTTCTCTTGCTAATTTTGCTTCCGGCATATTTGTCATACCAATCACATCAGCACTCCAAGACCTGTACAAATTTGACTCTGCTAAAGTAGAAAATTGTGGTCCCTCCATTACAATATAAATTCCACCTTTTTGATATTTGATATTAAGTTTCTTTAATACTGACTCACAACAATTAGATAAACCGGGGCTTGTTGGTTTGGCCATAGAGACGTGAGCTACAATTTCGTCATCAAAAAAAGTTTTTATTCTAGAAAAAGTTCTATCTATAAATTGATCAACAATGACAAATTTTCCTGGTTCTAAATTTTCTTTTAAGGAGCCAACTGCTGAAACTGAAATTATATCGGTTACACCTAATTGTTTCATCGCATCTATGTTTGCTCTAAAATTTATATTTGTAGGGTTAATTTTGTGTCCTCTACCATGTCTTGGCAGAAAACAAATTTCTTCTTGGTTATACTTCGCTGTTAAAATTTCATCTGAGGGGTTTCCCCAATCTGTTTTAACTTTCTTCCACTTTACCTTGTCAAAACCTTCCATTTTATAAAGGCCACTGCCCCCAATTATCCCGAGCTTTCTTTTTTTCATCATTTAATTATTAATACTTTTTTGTTAGATAATGAAGCTAAATATGGATTTAAAAAAATATATAAGGTCAATTCCTGACTATCCTAAAAAGGGAATTTTGTTTAGAGATATTACTACACTAATTAAAAATCCAGATGCGTTAAACTTTACAATAAATAAAATTTTAGAAATATCGAAAAAAATCGAATTTGACAAAGTTTCTGCTATAGAATCTAGGGGTTTTATTTTTGCTTCGACTGTTTCATATTTATCTAAAAAGCCCTTGGTCTTATTACGAAAAAAAAATAAATTACCTGCTGATAGGCACTCAGTTGATTTTCAGTTAGAATATGGAAAAGCAACAATTGAGGTGCATAAAGACTCGGTATCTAAAGGAGAAAAAGTCTTAATAATTGACGATCTTATAGCTACAGGGGGAACAGCAGAAGCAGCTGCGAAGTTAGTTGAGATTTCTGGTGGAAAAGTAGCAGGTTTTATATTTGTGATTAATTTATTTGATTTGCCAGGTAGTGAATTATTGAGAAAAAAATCTTATTTTGTTGAAAGTTTAATTGATTTTCCAGGACATTAAGAATTTTTTATTAAAAAATTTCTTATATAATCTCTGAGGTTTATCTTTCCAAAATATCTGTATACTTTATTTGAAAGATTCATTTTTGTTAATGCCGACGCATATCTTTCACCTGGTCTTTTAGGTAAATATTTTATTTTAGAATTAAACATTTTTGCAACATCCAATAATGAATAAGATTTTTTATTAGCTATACTGTAATGTCTGCAAAGATTTTTTTTCCAAGCTAAAAAGCAAATTTTTACTGTATCGTTAATATGAGTAAACCTTCTCGTTTGAGTTCCCGGCCTTACAACTGGTAATGGCTTGTTACTTTTATAGTTATTTTCAAATATACCAATTACCGTTGCCATCTTGCCTTTACTAATTTGGTGTGGTCCATAAACATTATAAAAATAAATTACTTCGTATTTAAAATTAAACCATTTTTTTAAATTTTCTAAAAGTTCCAGATTTTTTGCTTTTGTAAATGCATATGGTGATAAATTTTTGTCATTCCCTTTATTACCCAACGATGCAGAGGTTGCTGAATAAATAAGTTTGATTTTATTTTTTAAACAAAAATTAAAGACTGCATTGGTTCCAACAGAATTTGAATCTATACATTGATTCATTTTTATAAAACTTTGATAAATTCTTGCAAATTCGCCAAAATGAAAAACTGTTATTATTTTTTTGTGATTTTTTATTATTTGAAAAATATTTTTTGTATCACCCTTCAAATACTTTACTCTTTTACTTTTAATATGATTTTTTCTACTACTTGAGGAATAATTGTCTAAACTTAAAATTTTATATTTAGTTTTATCTAACAATAATTTTATCAAATTAGTACCTACAAAACCTGCTCCTCCGGTAACTAATATAGTTTTGTTTGATTTGCCCATTAAATTTAATTTATATTTATAACTTTAGATAAATCAATCTAAAGTTGGTCTTTGCCAAGAATTTTTACCTAATATTGAGTTTACTAATCCACTTAATCTGTGAAAATAAATTTCTCTTTTTTCTTTGTTTAAAAGAATAGAGTAAAAGAGACTTTTAAAAATTGCAGAAAATAATTTTGGACTTACTTTTAAAAGTGCAATAAAAAAACCGTCATACTTTTTATGGTAATAAAAAGTAGACCACATCCAGTGCCAATTTCTTGTAAGTTCAATTTTATAAGAGTGCGATTGATTAACAGACTTTCCTCCGTAATGAGTAATTTCAATATTCGGATTTAAAAATATTTTTTCTTTATAATTTTTAATCCTTCTACACAAATCTATTTCTTCAAAATATAAAAAAAAATTTTTATCAAAAAATCCTATTTTTATAAATTTTTCCATATTTAAAAACATTGCAAATCCTTTTACATTGTCTACTTCGATTAATTCTTCACTATTAAATTTTTTAGAAAATGATTGACCATTAATTGGTGCCATTACAGCAAAGTTATTATTTTTTGCAGAACTAATTAAAAAGTTATCCAAAGTATTTTTTGCTAATTTCGTATCTGGATTTAAAATTAAAGAATATTTTGTTTTAACTTTTTCAAGTCCAAAATTGTTTGCTTTACCATATCCTAAGTTTTCTCCAGCTAAAAAACACTCAACATTTGAGAATTTTTTTTCTACTTTATTCTTAAAATTTATATTATTTGAATTTTCAACAATAATAACCTTAAAGTCTTTATTTATAGATTCTAAACAATTTTCTATTTCTGTTTCACTATTAAATGTAGCAATTACTACTGTAAGATCTTTGTTCGTCATTATTTAAACAATATTTGATTTTAGTAATTTAATATAATAAATCAAAATATTCTAATTTTTAAATTATGAAAAGAATCATTATAACAGGGGGTTCGGGCTTTATAGGCAGTAATTTAGTTAAATATTTTTTAAAAAAAAAATATTTTGTCATAAACATAGACAAGTTGTCATATTCAGCGAATAAATACAATCTTAGAGATATAAAAAATTCAAACTATAAATTTTTTAAAACTGATATTAACAATAAAAAGAAAATTTCTAAAATTATAAAAAGATATAAGCCCTCGATTATTTTTAATCTTGCTGCAGAAACGCATGTAGATAGATCCATCGATAGTCCTAAAGAGTTTATTGATAGTAATATAAATGGTGTTTTTAATCTTTTGGAGTCAATTAGATCTCATAATAAAAAGAATAAAACTAAAATAAAATTAATACATATTTCAACTGATGAAGTATACGGGGATATAATTGATAAATCTAAAAGATCAAATGAACAATTTCCATATAAACCAAGTTCACCTTATGCTGCATCAAAAGCAAGTGCTGATCATTTAATAAAGTCTTATGTACGAACGTATAAATTTCCAGCGGTAATTTCTAATTGTTCAAACAATTATGGTCCTCGTCAATTTCCAGAAAAAATAATTCCAAAACTAATATTTAACATACTAAAAAACAAACCTTTGCCAATTTATGGAAAAGGTCTTAATTCTAGGGAATGGATTTATGTAGAAGATCATTGTAAAGCTTTGGATATTATATCTCAAAAAGGAAAGATTGGTGAAAGTTATAATATAGGAAGCGGAAAAAATCTTAAAAATATCAACTTAGTCAAATTAGTTTTAAAAATTATGAGGAAAAAATTACCAAAACTTGGACGTAACGTAAAAATTAAATTTGTAAAAGATAGACCAGGCCATGATGTGAGATATGCTTTAGATTCAAAAAAAATGCTTAAATCATTTAAGTGGAGGGCATCTACGAATATTGAAAAAGGATTAACAAAAACTATTGATTGGTATTTAAACAATTTAAATTATTTTAATTCAGTATCTAAAAAACTTTATGTTAACAGAATTGGTTTAAACATATGATCAAAAAAGGAATAATACTTGCGGGTGGCTTAGGGACAAGAATGAGTCCTTTAACAAAAGCTGTAAATAAACAGTTGTTACCAGTTTATGATAAACCGTTAGTTTATTATCCACTGTCAGTTCTTATGTTAGCTGGAATTAAAGAAGTTTTAATTATTGTGAACAAAGGACAAATGGGACAATTTAAAAAAGTCTTACCTGACGGAGAAAACTTGGGGATTAAAATTCAATATAAAGAACAAGATAAACCAAGAGGATTACCTGATGCTTTTATAGTTGGTGAAAAGTTTATAGGAAAAAGTTCTGTCGCACTTATTTTAGGAGATAATTTTTTTTATGGTCAAAGCTTAACTAAACAATTAAAAGATTGCACGAAAATTAAAAAAGGTGCAAAAATCTTCTTACACCCTGTTAAAAACCCTTCGCTTTATGGTGTTGCAACAATTAATAAATTTAACAAAATTACAAAAATAATTGAAAAACCCAAGAGACCAAATTCTAATTTAGCAGTCACTGGACTGTATTTTTTTGATAACAGAGTTATTAATTATAGTAAGTCTCTTAAACCTTCAAAAAGAAATGAAATTGAAATTGTTGATTTGCTCAATAAGTATAAGAAAAATAAAAAGCTTTCTGCAGAATTATTAGGAAGAGGAGGAACTTGGCTTGATACGGGCTCAATAAGCGATTTTAATAACGCATCTAATTTTGTTGGAACAATAGAAAACAGACAGGGCTTTAAAATTGGGTGTATTGAAGAAATAGCTTTCAGAAATGGTTGGATTAATAAATCTCAACTTAAAAAATCAATGAATTTTTATGGAAATTGTTTGTATTCTAAGTATTTAAATTCAATAATGAATGGTAAATAGATACTTCATAAAAATATTAAAAAGATCCGTATTATGAGCTCTCTTAAAATGTATTGTTTGAGTTTAAACCCAAAGCATTTAGAAATCATAAAAAAACTAAACTATATTCCAGTGGGACTGGGTGAAGAGACTTTTTCAAAGGATTGGCTGTCAGATCGCACTAAAGATAATATTTCTAAAAAAAATAAATTTTACGGTGAGTATACTTTTCATTACTGGATATGGAGGAATTATTTAGATCAAGTAGGAAATGAATGGATAGGTTTTTGCCAATATAGAAAATTTTGGTCAGCTGATAAATCTGGTATTCAAAATGTAAGCTTTAAATTATTTAACGATTTTATTCTTAAAGATATACCTAAAGAATATTTAAATTATGATACAATTCTAGGAGAACCACTGTTTATTAATCAATTTAGACTATCAAAATTTTTAAAAAACAACATCAAAACCATGATTAAAGATCCTAGTTTATTTTTAAATAAAAAAAAGAGAACAATAAAGTTTCATTTTGACATGATGCATGGATCTAATAATTTAGATAAGGCAATCGAGTTATTAGATCACAAAGAAAAAAATGATTTTAAAAATTTTGTAAATACGAATGTATCATTTAATCCGCAAAATATGTTAATCTGCAAATCTAAAAAAATTCTGATATCTTATTATGAGTCAATCTTTCCGTGGCTCGAAAGATGTGAAAATGTCTTTGGTTTTGATGATTTGAAAGGATATGGTTTGCAAAGAATTTATGCATTTCTAGCAGAAAGATATATGTCATATTGGTTTCAAAAGTATACCAAATATAAAATTATGCCAATTTTTTTTAAAGATCTAACAGATTATCTTGAACAAGAGCAAAATATAAACGAGAATAGTGAATGAAAATTATCAGCACAAAATTTAGTGGGTTGAAGGTCATCAAAACAAAAGTTCATAAAGACTCGAGAGGTCATTTTGTTGAACTTTTTAGACACAATTTTTTTAAAAAACAAAAATTTATTTTTACTTGCTCATCAAAATCTAAAAAAAATGTTTTAAGGGGTATGCACTTTCAAAAAAAATTTGGACAAGGAAAATATCTCTCTGTTTTGAAAGGTAAAATTCTTGACGTAGTTATAGATTTGAGAACAAAATCTAAAACTTTCGGTAAACACTTTAAAATTATAATATCAGATAGAGACGGAAAATCATTATTTATACCCGCAGGTTTTGCTCATGGATTCCTTGGTCTAGCCTCAGAAAATATAATTACATATCATTGCACAAATTATAGATCTAAAAAAAATGAAATGGGAATAAAATGGAATGATAAAAAATTAAAAATTAAATGGCCTAAAAAAAAATTAATTATATCTAATAAAGATAAGAAAAATTTAACCTTTGATGCATATTTAAAAATTGTAAAAAAATGAAAATTAGATCCTTTGCTAAAAAAAGTGGGACTTTAATTCCCATTTCTTTCAAAAAAAATATCCCGATTAAAGTAAAAAGAATTTTTTTTATACTTGGTAAAAAAAGCTTTGTAAGAGGAGATCACGCACACAAAAAATGTTCTCAATTTCTTTTTCCTATTTTAGGAAAAATTCATATTTCATCAGAGAATAGAAGTGGAAAAAAAAACAAGGTTTTAAATCATAAAAAAAAAGAAGGTTATTTATTAAAGCCATTAACTTGGTGTAAAATTAAGTTTTTATCAAAAAATTCTATTTTAATGGTTGCATGTGATATGGAGTATAGTTTTAAAGACTATATCGAAAAGTACAAAGATTTTAAAAAGATTATCAAAAAATAAATATGAGAATAATAATAACAGGTGCTTGTGGTCATATTGGTTCATTTGTTTCAAACAAAATTTATAAAATTAAAAAATTAAAAGAATTGATTTTAATTGATAATTTTAGTTCACAAAGATATTTCTCTATTTTTAATATTCGTAATAAAGTCAAAACAAAATTTTATGAAATAGATGTAAGTAAAAAAGATTCTTTAAATATTTTTAAAAAAACTGATTATTTAATTCATTGTGCATCTTATACTAATGCTGAGGGAAGCTTTAACATCAAAAAAGAAATGTTTAGGAATAATCTTGATTGTATGAGTAATGTGATCAATTACTGTAAAAAATTCAATTCTAAATTAATTCATATTTCCTCGACGAGTGTTTATGGCAAACAAGTAAAAATAGTTAATGAAGATAATGATTATTTTCTTAAACCTCAGTCGCCATATGCTGAAATAAAATTATTAGAAGAAAAAATGCTTAAAAAAAATAATAACAAATTGAAATATATGTCTTTTAGATTCGGTACAATCGCAGGTGTGTCAAAAGGAATGAGATTTCATACTGCAGTGAACAAGTTTTGCCTTAATGCGGCTCTGAACCAAAATATTCAAATTTATAAA
>MDTD01198515.1_pt1 | contig 21190 bp, 17 predicted proteins | sample 811221 | NCBI WGS metagenome assembly MDTD01 (sample SAMN05326646, study PRJNA326480) | marine metagenome | isolation source: seawater | place: Pacific Ocean: South West | collected 2011
ACGCAGGCGTATCCGTCGACCGGTCCACCGTTCTGCAGCGGCTGATCTTCGAGGACGGGGTCGTCGTCGGTGCGGAGTTCGACACCGAGGAAGGGGTCCTGACGGTGCGCGCCCGACACGGCGTCCTGATGTGCCGGGCGGTCGGACCGCTCGTGACACCGACACTGCCGCAGGGTGCGGAGGTGCGGGTGGCCCTGGTCGGTCGCGCCGCCAGCCGCTTCGGCCGCGTGGAACTGTTGACCACAGACCCGGCGGTCGCCGCGGCGGCTGGGGCCTGCCCGAACGTCAGCGGCTCTGCACGTCATTGCGAAGCGTGATCGTCGTCCTCAGGCGGAGAACTTGATTGCCAGACGGCCTTTGGCCAGCAGCGATTCCAGCGCTGCGCCGGCGATCGGGCGCGAGAGCAGGAAGCCCTGCGCGCGATGGCAGCCGTGGCGCAGCAGCGTCAGCGCAGCGGCTTCGGTTTCGACGCCTTCGGCCACCAACTCCAACCCGAACGCTTCGGCCAAGGCGATGATCGCACGCACGATGGCGAGATCGCCCGGATCAGCGCCTAGTTCGCGGACGAAACCCCGGTCGATCTTGAGCGTGTCCACCGGTAGTGACTTCAGATGAGAGAAGGCGCTGTACCCGGTTCCGAAGTCGTCGATCGCGATCTGGACACCGGCGGCCTTCAGTGCTGCCAGCGTGATCCGCGTGGTTTCGATGTCCTGGACCACCACACTCTCGGTGATCTCCAGACAGACCGATCCCCTGGCGAGCCCGAACTCTTCGAGGATGCCGGCCACCGATTCCACGAAGCCGTCGATCACCAATTGCACCGGAGAGACGTTGATGCGCATGACGATGTTCTCGCCGAGCCCACGCGACTGCCACGCCGCGAAATCGGCACATGCCGAACGCATCACCCACCGGCCGAGTTCACCGGCGAGATTGATGGATTCGGCGACACCGATGAACGCATCGGGTGCCAGCAACCCGCGGGTGGGGTGCTGCCAACGCACGAGAGCTTCGGCGGCCAGGATCTCGCCGGTCCGCATGTCGACCTCGGGAAGGTAATGCAGTAACAGCGCGCCGCTTTCGATCACGTTCTGCAGGTGTAACTCGATGTCGTTGCGGAACTCGTTCTTCATCGCCATGTCGTCGGTGAACACCGCGACCTTGTTGCCGCCGGAATTCTTGGCCGTCAGGACAGCCTGGTCGGCGCGCCGCAGCAGGTCCGAGGTCGTATCGACACCCGGCGTGCCCTGTGCCACACCGATACTCACGGTGCGGGTGAGTACCTCGCCGTCGATCGAGACCTGTTCGCGCAGTGCGGACTGCAGCTGATGAGCCAGTGCGGTGGCAGCGGCTTCGTCCATCGCCGCGCGGGGAACCACGACGAATTCGTCGCCGCCCAACCTGGCGATCAGGTTCTCCCCGTCACCGGATCGGCGCAGGCGCTCGGCCAGCACGCGGATGAACCAGTCGCCCGCGGTGTGTCCGAGGTAGTCGTTGATCGCCTTCAGCCGGTCCAGATCGAAGAACAGCGTCGAGACCGGACCCGGCTGGCCGGCCGCAAGTCGTTCGTCCAGGTGCGACAGCAAGGCGCGCCGGTTGTGCAGACCGGTCAGGTCATCGTGTTCGGCAAGGTAACGAAGCCGCTCTTCGGCCAGTACCCGGGCCTGAACCTGGGCGAAGAGCGACGCGATCGTCTCCAGTGCGTTGAGTTCGTCGGTGCTCCACTCCCGGTCGCCGAACTTGATGAACCCGAGGGCCCCGGTCGTGACATTGCCCGACAGCAGGGGTGCGGCGGCCATCGACGTCGCGGGCACCGCGCGACTCTCCTCGATCCGCCGCTGGTAGTCATCGGTGGCTGGTTCAGGGCGCAGCACCACCGGCTTCTTGGCGTTCTCCGACACCGCGAACACCGGGTCGGCGTCGGCGAAGTAGACGATCTCGAGTGGGTCGGGGTCAGGAATGTTCGGCCGGATCGGCCACTCGGCGATCAGTCTGGAGGCCCTGATCTTGTGGTCGTTGTAGCGAAGGAAGCTGACGTCGACGCCGAGGTAGGTCACCAGATCGGCCAGCACACGTTGGCTGACTTCGACGGAGGTGGTCGCAGTGGCGGCCATTAACTGGGTTGCCACCGATTTGACCATCAGGTCGAGGCTGCGCGGTGTGCCGTTCATGGACATTGTGCAGTCAGGATAAGCCCGGTGCCGTGTGAACGAGCGGTCGCCTGCGGCTACGGACCGAGGCGGGCGGTGCGGTGACGAGTCGCAGGGCCAGGATCTGGGTCTCCCCGTCGGCCACACTCGTCATGTGACGAAACCGGTCCTGCAACTCGGCCAGTTGGCCGGCGAATTCCGGTGAAAGACCGTGAAGGTCGGCATCGTCGTGTGCGTAGAGGAAGACGGGGGAGACGGGTTGGACCGCCAGGCCGTGGCGTTGAGCGGTCAACCAGACCGCTTCGGCCGCCGCTCCGCCGCGCGCGTAGCCGGTCAGTGAAGGATCGCTGCCGATGATCACCGCCAGTGACGAGCTGTTCGCTATCCGGTCCCGGGTGTCGGAGCCCAGCCTGGAACCGGCTCCCCAGGATGCCAACAGCGCCATGACCTCGGTGCGCCTGAGGATGTCGAGCGTCGCGAAATCGGCTGGCCCCAGTTCGAGGCTGCGCACATCGATGCCGGTGTCGGGGGATTCATCGCCGGGCCAACGCAATTCGGAGGTCATCTCGCGGTGCAACCGGGTGGTCAGGTAGCGGATGCGGTCGGCGCCGGACAGCACCTCGCCCGCGTCGTCGAGGTCGGTGCGATCGGTCAGCAACACCAGGCGGGCACCTTCCCGGTGTGCGGCGCTGCTGAGCGCTTCGGCGATGGTGTCGGTCAAGGGCGTTGGGGTGCCCCGGTGCCGGTTGGTCTCCCGGCTGTCGAGAAGCGGGTACAGCGCGGCGAGGTCGGGGTCGGCGCCGGCACCGTCCAGGTCGATGACCGCGGTGAGCGGTGAGGCGGTCTGATGTTCGGTGAGGTGCACGTCGCCGAGGACACCGTGAGCGGCGGCGGCCACGCGGGCATTGAAGCTCGCAGCGCCGACGGCGACGGCGCTGCCGCGAAGGTTGACGTCCATCAGGGTGGTGCGCTCGGGGGTGAGGTGGATCGTGACCGTCCCGGCGCCGGTCTCGATGCGCCACGGCTGCGCGTTGCCCCCCGACGGTGCCTGATTGGCGGCCAGCGCCACCGCATGAACCGCGTCGCGGGCGCGCGTGGGGGCCGGGTCGTGCGCCTCGGCCGGTGCGGCTGTTCTGTTGCGGGGATCGACCAGCTCCTCCATGAAGGTCGACATGTCCACACGTACCCGTCCGGACGGAAGGCGCTCACCCAGACCGATTCTGCGGACCGCCTCGGCGACCGCGGATGCGCCGATCAGCACGTCGCCGGCGAGCTGCGGCCACGTCGCCAGCGTCTGGCCGACCTCGACCAGCGATGCTGCGGCCCGCGGTGACAGACTCGCGCCCTCGATGATCCGCAGCACGTGTGGGACCTTGTCCTTGTTGTCCAGCCCGGCCAGGGTGGCGGCGTCGAGTCCCCCGAGCAGCCCGTGGAACACGGGTCGGTCGGGTTCGGAGTCGAAGCGTTCGACGTCGACGAGACCGCGGTCGCTGGTGGCCATCACCACCGGCAACCGGTGTCGGCGTGCGGCTTCCCGGACCAACGCCTTGACATCGAGGGAGTCGCACTCCTCGACCACGACGTCGAGCCCGGAGAGGAATCCGTCGATGCTGTCTGCGGTCACGCCGCGATCGTGTACGCGCACAGCGAGATACGGGTCGATCTCGGCGACCCTGCGAGCTGCCACCGCGGCTTTGTTGACGCCGAGGTCGAAGACCGTTGCCGGCACCCGGTTGAGGTTCGACAACTCCAGCGCGTCGAAGTCGGCCAGTCGTAGCTCTCCACACAATCCCTGCATCGCCAGCGTGTGGGCGATGGCATGTCCGACGCTGAGCCCGATGATTCCGATCCGCAGTGAGGACAGGCGCTGTTGCTCGGCGATGGTGATCAGGTCGCGATTGCGGTCGGTTCGGGTCCGCAGATAGGCGCGGGGGCCCAGGACGGCGACGAGCGTCCGCCGCCACGGGTAGTAGGCCCAGCGCCGGGGTTCGTCGGTGAACTCCGGCCCCGGTGTGGGCAACAGCTCCGCCAGCGTCCGCGCCTGCTCGGTCACGGTGTCGACGACGGTGACGGTGGGATCGCTGCGCAGGGAGTCGATGAGCGCGGCGTCGTCGGGCAGGGTCGGGTCGAGGACCACGGCGCTGTTCGCATCGCGATGCCGCTCGTGGAATCCAGCAGCATCGGTCCCATGCGTAGCAGAAGGCTCAGACGTCACAACGCATCATCATGCACCGCGGCGAGTGCGTGGTCTGCAGGCCACGCCCGTTGGAGGTCCAGGACCTCGGTGATGATCTTGGAGACCTGCGTGGGTTCGGCGTGCCGGATGAAGGTGTTGCGGTCCCACCACATCATCTTGGTCTGGTAGCGCGAGTCGGGGTAAGGCGTGGCCGGGATGGATGCGACCACACCGCCGGAGGAGCGCCACTTGTCGAGTACGTGTGCCGCCGATGTGGCCATGCAGAATTGCAGTTCCAGCGCCGCCATGGCATGAAAGGCGGTCCGTGCGAGCACGCGGGTGACACGTCGGCTCTTGTCCGCGTCGTCGGTGACGAATGCCGTCTTCATCTCGAGTACCCCGAACGGCACGCGGTCGTCGATCATCTTGCGCACCGAGGCCAGGCCGGGCTGCCCCGCCCATTCGACGACGGCATGAGAATCGTCGGCTCCGGTGAGAGGGCCGATCGCACGAACTCCGCCGATCACCCGCCCGGTCCGGTCGAGAGCGGCCCAGAACAGCGCGGTGTCGTGTCCGTCGCTGATCTCGTCGATGTCCAATGCGCTCTGCACACCGTGCTTGCGGTAGCTTCGATCGGCGCCGCGCAGGTATTCGTGCCAGAGTTCGGGGTCAGCGGAAGGATGTGACATCACCAACGTGCAATCGGCGTCGGTGTCCCACCAACTGTGGGTGGCCACCGCCTGACCGAGGGAGCGATCAGCTACTTGAAGAACGGTATTCGGCATGTTTTTCCCGTCTTGAGTGACCGGCGCATCAAAGCTGGGTCATCGATGACTGGCCATGAGTAACCGGTTTTGTTTGAATACGGCAGGATAAGTATGTCGCCTTCCGCCGCAAATTCCAGCTAGTGTGACTAGATTTTCCAGGGTCGCTACTGCTGGTTATCCAAGATCCTGGTAGAGCGGTACCCGAACGCCATCTTTGGCAACTTCTTTATTTGCAGTGTGAACTGGTTGAGGCGCTACAATTCTGTTTCAGCGAACCCGGCTGCCACGATGATTGTGCTTTTGGCGGCGTTTTCTGCAAATAGATGTAAAGCGACGCTAACTTCGCATCCCGAGGCTGATATTCCGAAACGTCGGTCGCGCTGCGGGTTGATCATGTCCGCCCGTGCGGCGCGACGACTCGTCCGGTAATGCGTTCGCTGGTTTGTGTCGGGCAACCGCGCGCCGACGCGGTGAACACGGGGCGCCGGTGTCGGCGGAGCCGGCTGGGCGGATGGGTCGGCGGAGCCGGCTGGGCCGATGCTGCCGGGGCGGCGCGGGGCTGTGGCACTGTGTAACGGCGCACGGGTGCCGGCCGTGCACGTCCCGTTCCGATGTCGAAGGAGACCCCGTGCAGAAGTTCACCGGACTATCGGAGTTGGTTGCCGCAGAGGGCGCCGAGCTCGGGCCCACCGAATGGTTGGAGATCACCCAGGACCGCGTCGACCTCTTCGCCGACGCCACCGAGGATCATCAATGGATTCACGTCGATCCGGAGCGGGCCGCCAGTGGCCCCTTCGGCGGCACGATCGCGCACGGATTGTTGACGCTGTCGCTGCTGCCCTACTTCACGCATCAGCTGTACACCGTCGACAACATCGCGATGGCCATCAACTACGGCTACAACAAGGTCCGGTTCATCACTCCGGTGCGAGTCGGAGCCAGGCTGCGCGCCCGCGCGGTGATTGCCTCGGTCGCCCAACTCGACAATGCCGTGCAGGCGACGTTGAACACGACCGTCGAGATCGAGGGTGCCGAGAAGCCCGCTGCCGTCGCGGAGTCGATCGTGCGCTTCCTGGGCTGAGCACCGCCGACATGTGTCAGTGACCGTTGACGTACGTCAAAAACGCTCGTAGATTGCGTGACGACGTGAGGAGCGACGGTGGATCAGGCACACCAGCAGGTCGCAGTGATCGGCGCGGGGATCAGCGGTTTGACGGCCGGCAAGATGCTCAAGGACTACGGCGTCGCCTACACCACGTTCGAGACCTCCGACCGCATCGGGGGGAACTGGGCATTCGCGAATCCCAACGGGCATAGCAGCGCCTACCGGTCGCTGCACATCGACACCTCGAAGCATCGCCTGTCGTTCAAGGACTTTCCGATGCCCGAGCATTACCCGTCGTTTCCGCACCACACGCAGATCAAGGCCTACCTCGACGACTACGCCGAGGCTTTCGGGCTGTCCGACCACATCGAGTTCGAAAACGGTGTCGTGCACGCCGAACCCGATACCGACGGTGGGTGGCGCCTGGTCGACCAGGCGGGCGCGCAGCGCCACTTCGACCTGTTGGTCGTCGCCAACGGTCATCACTGGGACCCGCGGCTACCCGAGTTCCCGGGTACCTTCGCCGGCGAGTCGATGCATTCCCACTCCTACATCGACCCGACGGCGCCGCTGGATCTGCGAGGAAAGCGGATCCTGGTGGTAGGCATCGGCAACAGCGCCGCCGACATCACCGTCGAACTGTCGTCGAAGGCGCTGGGCAACCACGTCACGCTGTCGACGAGGTCCAGCGCGTGGATCGTGCCCAAGTACATCGCGGGCCGTCCCGGCGACACGTTGTTCCGGACCTCGCCGCACCTCCCGCTGTCCTGGCAGCGCAAGGCGGTACAGCTGATCGCTCCGTTGTTGGGCACCGACCCGACGATGTACGGCCTGCCCCCGGCCGATCACAAGCTCTTCGAGGCGCATCCGACGCAGTCGGTCGAACTACCGTTGCGGCTCGGCTCGGGTGACGTGGTGCCCAAGCCGAACGTCGCTCGCCTGGACGGTGACACCGTGCACTTCGTCGACGAGACCAGCGACGTGTTCGACGTCATCATCTACGCCACCGGTTACAACATCACGTTTCCGTTCTTCGCCCCGCAGTTCATCAGCGCGCCCGGCAACCAGCTGCGGCTCTACAAGCGGATGTTCAAGCCGGGTATCGAGAACCTGGTGTTCATGGGCTTCGCGCAAGCGGTCCCGACGCTGTTCCCGTTCGTCGAGTGCCAGGCGCGATTGCTCGCCGCCTACGCCGTCGGGCAGTACGCGTTGCCCGCCGCCGTCGAGATGGAGCGGGTGATCGACGCCGACCAGCAACTGCATGCCGGACACTGCACAGACCGGCCGCGCCACACTCAGCAGGTCGACTACTTCGTCTACGAGCACGATCTGCGTTGTCGCGAGATCCCCGCCGGGCGGGAGCGCGCCCGGCGGCTCGACCGGGTCGCGTCATGACCCCGGTCGAGGTCGACTTCGTCAGCGGCGGCGATGTCTGCAGCGCATGGCATTTCGCCGGCCACGGAGGAGATTCGGTCCGCAGGCCGGTGGTTGTCATGGCGCACGGTTTCGGCGGCACGAAGGATTCCGGCCTGGCACCGTTCGCCGAACGGATCGCCGAGGCGGGCGCGGACGTGCTGGCCTTCGACTACCGGGGTTTCGGTGCCTCTCAGGGCCTGCCCCGGCAGTCGCTGTCGGTTCGCCGCCAGATCGCGGACTATCACGCCGCCGTCGATGCAGCCGCCGCGCTGCCCGGGGTGGACCCCGGCAGGGTGGTCCTGTGGGGCGCGTCGTTCTCCGGCGGACACGTGCTGCGGGTGGCCGCCGAGCGTGACGACGTCGGCGCCGTCATCGCGCTGACCCCGTTGACCAGCGGGATGGCGGTCAGCCGAGCGGCGATGAAAGCGCGCGATCTACCCACCTCCCTGCGTTGGACTCTGACCGGGATCCGGAGCAAAGTGTCGGTCGCCCGAGGTGGAGCGCCGACCATGATGCCGCTGGTGTCACCCGTGGGTGAGGGCGGGGCGCTGGCGTTGGACGGAGCCGACGAGAGCTATCGTGCGATGGCCGGCCCCTCGTGGCGCAACGAAATCGACTGCTCGGTGGGACTCGAGGTGCTCGGTGTCCGAACGGCGGCTGCGGCCAAGCGGTTACGCTGTCCGCTGCTGGTACAGATCGCCGATTTCGACTCCTACGTCCCCGCCGACGCCGCGGCTGCTACTGCGGCACACGGCCGAGCGCAGGTTCATCACTATCCCTGCGATCATTTCGACGTGTGGCCCGGCCACGACTGGTTCGACAAGGCCGTCGGTGACCAGATCGCGTTCCTGCGACGGGTGGTCGCCGCTCAGTAGTGCGTCGAGCCCTGGTCGACGGGTATCGCGCTCGCGGTCACGTACCTGGACTCGTCACTGGCCAGCCAGCGCACCGCATCGGCGACGTCCTCCGGTTGCACGGCCCACGTCGGCAGGAACGGGGTCATCATGTTGGCCAGCTGGGGATTGGTGTCCATCGCCGCACCCAACGCCGTCACCATGTCGCCGGTGCCCATGGCGGTGAGGACCGGGCCGGGGTGGACGCTGTTGACCCGGATCGAGTGCCTTCCGAGTTCGGCGGCGAAGGCGCGCGCCATCCCGGTCACCGCGTGCTTGCTGGCGGTGTAGTGGATCATGAACTGCTGCAGCTTGATTCCGGCAGCCGAGCTGATCAGGATGACCGATCCTCCGCGACCGCCGGCGATGATCTTGTCGGCTCCGGCCATGACAGTGTTCCACGTACCGGTGACGTTGATGTCTATCACGTCGCGGAAGTCCTTGGGGCTGATCGAGTCCCAGGCCTGCGGTGCGGTCACCCCGGCCTTGGCCACGATGACGTCGAGGCGGCCGAGTTCGGCGACGCCGGCCTCGACGGCCTGGTTCAGTCCGTCGGCGTCGCGGGTGTCGACGGTCGAGGCCAGGATGCGTCGGCCCGTCGCCTCCACGAGCCGCACGGTCTCGGCTAGATCGTCGGGGGTCGCGGGCTCGTAGGGTACGCAGTCCGGCAGCGGACCGGCGATGTCGCCGGCGACGACGTCGGCGCCTTCACTCGCCATCCGGATCGCATGGGCACGGCCCTGACCCCGGGCGGCGCCGGTGACGAACGCGACGCGGCCCTCCAGGCGGCCGGGTCACCGGGCGTCTCGCTGCGCCGCCTTGACGAGGTTGGATCCCACGATGAGCCGCTGGATCTCGCTGGTGCCCTCGTAGAGGCGAAGCAGCCGCACCTCGCGGTAGATCCGTTCGACGGGAACACCTCGCATGTATCCCGCACCGCCGTGCACCTGCACCGCGAGATCCGCCACTTTGCCGGCCATTTCGGTGCAGAACAGCTTGGCCGCCGACGGAGCGATCCGGCGGTCCTCGCCGGTCAGCCAGAGCCTCGCCGCATCGCGCACCATCGCCCGACCGGCCATCACCCCGGCCTGTTGATCGGCCAGCATCGCCTGGACCAGTTGGAAGTTGCCGATCGGGGTGCCGCCCTGCGTCGCGGTGGCGGCGTAGGCGACCGACTCGTCCAGCGCGCGTTGTGCGGCGCCCACCGCCAGCGCTGCGATGTGGATCCGCCCGCGTGCCAGCGAGGTCATCGCCGCCCGGTAGCCATGGTCTTCGCTGCCGCCGATCAGCGCCTCGTCGCCCACCCGGACGTCGGTGAAGGTCACATCGGCCGTCCAGGCGCCCTCCTGGCCCATCTTCGCGTCCTTGGTGCCGACCTCGACTCCGGGGGTGTCGGCGGGCACCAGGAACACCGCGATCCCTGGTCCCGCGTCGTCGGCGGGGCGGGTGCGGGCGAACACGATGAACAGGTCGGCGACCGGCGCGTTGGTGATGTACTGCTTGGACCCGTCGATCACCCACGACGCGCTGTCGCGAATCGCCTTGGTCTTCAGTCCGGACGGATTGGAGCCGGCGCCCGGCTCGGTCAGTGCGAAGGACGCGACCACCTCGCCCGAGGCGATGGGTTCCAGCCATCGGCTCTTCTGCTCGTCGGTGCCGAATCCGACGAGCACCTGGCCGGCGATGCCGTTGTTGGTGCCGAACATCGATCGCAGCGCCAGGCACGTGTAACCGAGTTCCATGGCCAGTTCGACGTCCTGGCCGATGTGCAGGCCCAGACCGCCCCACTCCTGCGGGATCGCGTAGCCGAACAGACCCATCTTCATCGCCTGGTCCCGCAGATCGTCGGGCACCCGGTCCTCAGCCAGGATCTCCTGCTCGCGCGGCACGACCGCGGTGCGGACGAAATGCCGAGTCTGGCCCAGGATGTCCTGGAAGTCGTCGTCGCTGACTTCGGCGGTGGTCATGGGTGTTCGCTTTCCTCGGCGGCCTGATCGCAAATATCGTATATGAAATACGATAGCCTCCGACGGTGTCGGGAGACGAACAGAGGGTTTGGTGACAGACATGCCATTGCTGACGGGAAAGACCGCGGTGATCACCGGAGGGGCGCAGGGCCTGGGATTCGCGATCGCCCAGTGCTTCGTCGCCGAGGGGGCCCGGGTGGTGTTGGGTGATGTCAACGGCGAGACCACCCAGGTGGCGGCCAAACAGCTCGGTGGTGAGTCCGTTGCGCGGGCGGTGCAGTGTGACGTCACCAACGCCGCCGAGGTCGAGGCTCTCATCGCCGCTGCGGTCGACGGTTTCGGCGGCCTGGACATCATGGTCAACAACGCTGGAATCACCCGTGACGCCACCCTGCGCAAGATGACCGAGGAGCAGTTCGACCAGGTCATCGCGGTCCATCTGAAAGGAACCTGGAACGGCCTGCGGGCCGCGAGCGCGGTGATGCGCGAAGCCAAGAGCGGAGCCATCGTGAACATGTCGTCCATCTCGGGCAAGGTCGGCATGATCGGCCAGACCAACTACTCGGCGGCCAAGGCGGGCATCGTCGGGATGACCAAGGCGGCCGCCAAGGAACTCGCCTACCTGGGCGTGCGGGTCAACGCGATCCAACCCGGTCTGATCCGCTCGGCGATGACCGAGGCCATGCCGCAACGCATCTGGGATTCCAAGGTGGCCGAGGTGCCGATGGGCCGGGCCGGCGAGCCCGAAGAAGTAGCCAAGGTCGCGCTGTTCCTGGCTTCCGACCTGTCCTCGTACATGACCGGCACGGTTCTCGAGATCACCGGCGGACGGCACCTGTGACGGCAGAAGCGGTCGTCTGCGAACCCGTCCGCACGCCGATCGGTCGCTACAACGGGATGTTCAAGAGCCTGACGGCCGTCGACCTGGGTGTGACCGCGCTGCAGGGTCTGCTCTCGCGCACCGGCGTGGCGCCCGATGCGGTCGAGGACGTCATCGTCGGGCACTGTTATCCGAGCATGGAGGCGCCGGCGATCGGCCGGGTGATCGCCCTGGACGCCGGACTGCCGGTGAGTGTGCCGGGCATGCAGATCGACCGCCGCTGCGGCTCCGGCCTGCAAGCGGTGATCCAGGCCTGTCTGCAGGTGGCGAGCGGAGCCAACGAGCTCGTCGTCGCCGGCGGTGCCGAGTCGATGAGCAACGTGGTGTTCCACTCCACCGACATGCGCTGGGGTGGTGCCCGCGGCGGCATCACCGTGCACGACGCGCTGGCCCGCGGCCGCACCACCGCAGGCGGCAAGAACTATCCGGTACCCGGCGGCATGCTCGAGACCGCCGAGAACCTGCGACGCGAATACGGTATTCCGCGCGACGAACAGGACGAACTCGCCGTGCTGTCGCACCGGCGGGCCGTCGCAGCCCAGGAGTCGGGGCAGCTGGCCGGGGCCATCATCCCGGTCACGGTGTCGAGTCGGACCGGGGACGAGCTGATCGACACCGACGAGCATCCCCGCGCCGACACCACCGTGGAAGCACTGGGAAAACTCAAACCGGTTCTGGGTACGAGTGACCCGCGGGCGACGGTGACCGCGGGAAACTCCAGCGGGCAGAACGACGCTGCGTCGATGTGCCTGGTGACCACCCCGGCGAAAGCCGCTGAGCTGGGACTCACCCCGCTGGTACGGCTGGTGTCGTGGGCCGTGGCGGGGGTGGCGCCGCACCTGATGGGCATCGGTCCGGTCCCGGCCACCGAAGCCGCACTGCGCAAGGCCGGGCTCACGCTGGCCGACATGGACCTCATAGAACTCAACGAGGCGTTCGCCGCGCAGGCCCTGGCCTGCCTGCGGGAATGGAAGTTCGGCGAGGCCGATCTGGAGCGCACCAACGTGCACGGCTCGGGCATTTCGCTGGGTCACCCGGTCGGCGCCACCGGCGGGCGGATGCTCGCGACGCTGGCGCGTGAACTGCACCGTCGCGGTGGCCGTTACGGCCTGGAAACGATGTGCATCGGTGGCGGCCAGGGCCTGGCCGCGGTGTTCGAGACCGTCACCGAGAAAGGGGCGCCGGCGTGACCAAACTGGCCCAGACGCTCGGCCTCACCGAGTTTCAGACCGAAATCGTCGCCACCGTGCGGCAGTTCGTCGACAAGGAAATCATTCCCAGCGCACAGGAACTCGAACACGCCGACCGGTATCCGCAGGCCATCGTCGATGCGATGAAGGACATGGGCCTGTTCGGGCTGATGATTCCCGAGGAGTACGGCGGGCTGGGGGAGTCGCTGCTGACGTATGCGCTGTGTGTCGAAGAGCTCGCTCGCGGCTGGATGAGCGTGTCCGGCGTCATCAACACGCACTTCATCGTCGCCTACATGATTCGTCAACACGGCACCGACGAGCAGAAGCGCCACCACCTGCCGAGGATGGCCACCGGAGAGAGCCGTGGCGCGTTCTCGATGTCCGAACCCGAGCTAGGCTCCGATGTCGCGGCTATCCGCACCCGGGCGAAGAGCAACGGGGACGGCACCTACACGATCGACGGCCAGAAGATGTGGTTGACCAACGGCGGCAGCTCCACGCTGGTGGCGGCGCTGGTCCGCACCGACGAGGGGGCCGACAAGCCCCACCGCAACCTGACCGCGTTCCTGGTCGAAAAGCCCAGCGGCTTCGGCGAAGTGGCGCCGGGTCTGGTCATCCCCGGGAAGCTCGACAAACTGGGCTACAAGGGCATCGACACCACGGAGCTGATCTTCGACGGTTATCAGGCCAACGCCACGGACATCCTGGGCGAGGCACCCGGCCAGGGGTTCTTCCAGATGATGGACGGCGTGGAGGTCGGCCGGGTGAATGTCTCGGCCCGTGCCTGCGGCGTGGGCATCCGGGCTTTCGAACTCGCCGTGCGATATGCCCAGCAGCGCAGCACCTTCGGCAAGCCGATCGCCGAGCACCAGGCCATTGCCTTCCAGCTGGCCGAGATGGCCACCAAGGTCGAGGCGGCTCATCTGATGATGGTCAACGCGGCCCGCATGAAGGACTCCGGCGAACGCAACGACGTCGCGGCCGGTATGGCGAAGTACTTCGCCAGCGAGGTGTGTGCCGAGGTCACCCAGCAGAGCTTCCGGATCCATGGCGGCTACGGCTACTCCAAGGAGTACGAGATCGAGCGGCTCATGCGCGACGCGCCGTTCCTCTTGATCGGCGAGGGCACCAGCGAGATCCAGAAGAACATCATCAGCAAGCGGCTGCTCGCGGACTACCGGGTGTGACGGGATGAGCGTCCCCGATTTCGCCGCGCGTCCGCAGCTCGCCGAGGATGTCGCACGTTTTGTCCGGCGGCGGATCTTCGACGGGTCCTACGCCGCCGGCGCGTATGTGCGTCTGGACCAGCTCGCCGCCGAACTGGGTGTCAGCGTCACCCCGGTGCGCGAGGCGCTGTTCGAACTGAAGGCAGAGGGGCTGCTCGACCAGCAGCCCCGCCGCGGTTTCGTGGTGCGTCCGGTGACGCACCGCGACGTCACCGACGTGTCGAACGTGCAGGCCTACCTGGGTGGAGAACTGACGGCCAGGGCGGCGGTGGGCATCACCGAGGCCCAGTTGCGCGAGCTCGAGCAGATCCAGACGGACTTGGAGGGTGCCTACGCCGCCGACGACGGGGAACGCGCGGTTCGACTGAACCACGAGTTCCACCGGGCGATCAATGTCGCCGCCGATTCGCCGAAGCTGGCCCAACTCATGTCGCAGATCACCCGCTACGCACCGGAATCGGTGTTTCCCACCATCAGCGAGTGGCCCGAGAAGTCCAACGCCCACCACCGGCGCATCCTTGCCGCGCTCCGTGCCCGCGACGAGTCTGCGGCGCGCAGCGCGATGTCGGAGCATCTGGCCGCCGGAGCGGAACCGTTGATCGCCCCCCTGACCCGCCGCGGCGTGATCGAGTGACGTCGGTGTCGCCCGCTGCGCGCACGATGCCGGCACGATGACGGAGGAGGGGAAAGGGCCGATGCGTGTGCTCGACGGGGTACGGGTGCTGGACTACGGCCGCTTCATCGCCGCGCCGTGGTGTTCCGCCCTGTTGGCCGACATGGGCGCCGACGTCATCCGCGTCGAGAAGCGGGACGGTGGGGAGGATCGGTGGGTGCAGTCGGTCACCGAGACCGGCGAAGGCGCAACCTTTCTGCAGTGCAATCGCAACAAGCGCTCGCTGACGCTGGACACCACGACCGACGAGGGCCGGGCGATCACCCGTCGGCTGGTGGCGGGCGCCGACATCGTGGTCGCCAACATGCCTGCCGCAGGCATGCGGGCCAGTGGACTGGATTACGAATCGCTGCGGGCGGTCAAGCCGGACATCATCCTGGCCAGCGCCACCGCGTACGGCGAGGGCGGCCCCTACAGCGATCGCATCGGATTCGACGGGGCAGGACAGGTCATGTCGGGCGCAACCTACCGTCAGGGCCTGCCGGATCAACCCATTCGCACGGTGGTCCCGTACGCCGACTTCGGCACGGCGCTGACGCTGACCATCGGTGTGATGATGGCGCTGTATCACCGCGACCGCACCGGGGTGGGTCAGCATGTCGAAGGAGCATTGCTGCCGACCGCGCTGATGTTGTCCAACGCCTTCCTGATCGAACGGGACCTGCTGAGCACCGACAAGCCCCGGATGGCCAACCAGGGCACGTCCGTGGCCCCCTGCGATCTGTACCGCACCCGTGACGGTGGTTGGGTGCTGCTCCAGGTCGCCGGGCAACCGATGTTCAGACGGTGGTGCCGGCTGGTCGGGCGGCCCGAGTTGTTCGACGACCCCAGGTTCGCCGACGACGACCTGCGTTGGCAACACGGTGACGAACTCAACGACATCATGAGTCGGTGGTGCGCCGACAAGACCAAAGCCGAGGTGCTCGAGCTGCTCGAGTCGGCGAAACTCCCTGCAGCGCCGATGCACTCGACTCAGGAGGTCCTCGACGACGCTCACATCAAGGAGATGGGCTACCTGCAGAGGGTGGCGTTCCCCGGGGCCTCGCACGACGTGCCGATCATCGAGACGCCGTTCCGGCTCTCGGCGACTCCGGGTGAGATCCGCAGGCGTGCACCGCTGCTGGGGGAGAACTCCGACGAGATACTGCGCGAGGCAGGGTATTCGGCGGCCGAGATCGACGGCTTGCGTGAGCGTCGGGTGATCTGAGGATCGCTCAGCGGTCTTCGAGCAGGGCCCGCAGCCGTGGCAGGTCGACTTTGCCGGTGGCTCCGCGCGGCACCGCGCTGTCGTCGTCGAGCAGCTTCCAGACGGTCGGCACCTTGAAGGAGCTCAGTGCCGCTTCCGCCGCAACGCACAGCTCCGCGACCGTGATCGGCGCATCACAAACGACCGCCGCACCGACACGCCCGCCGACGTTCGCGACGAACGCGGCCCGCACCCCCGGCACGGCGCCCAGTGCGGCCTCCACTTCACCCGGATACACGGTGGCGCCGCTGACCTTGAACATGTCGTCGGCCCGGCCGTCGAAGAACAGGAAACCATCGGCGTCGAGGTGCCCGAGATCGCCGGTGGGGTAGTAGCCGTCGGCGGTGAAGACCTCTTCTCTGCTGCGCCGGCAGATGCCCTGCATCACGTGGGGTCCCCGGATCTGAATGATGCCGGCCTCGCCCGTGGACACCGGTGTGCCGGCGTCGGGGTCGACCACCCGCACCGTCATCCCGTCGAACGGCTTTCCGCAGCTGCCCCAGGCGGGCTCGGGCATTTCGGTGTCGGCCGGGTATCCGCAGTAGGGGCCGAACGACTCGGTCATGCCGAACAGCCGGGCCCTGGACCCGGGCCGGGATCGCTCGCCTTCGGGGAGCAGCGCCTCCAGGCTGCCGGGTTTCAGCGCGCTGAGGTCGGCCGGCGCCGCGCCGGCCTGGTCGCGGTGACGGGCCAACGCCTCGGCCTGGTCCGGCCAGCCGCGGAACAGCGTCACCCGTTCGGCCTCCAGCAGCCGCAGCGTCGAATCAGGCTGGGGTACCGCCTCGGTGACCAGGGTGGCGCCGGCCACCAACGCCGACATCAACCCACCGGCGAATCCGCCGACCCAGAAGAACGGCATCGGCAGATACAGCCGGGTGTCGGCGTCGACGCAGCGGGCCGACAGCCCGGAGCGCACGGCACCGATGGCATTGCCGTGCGAGTGCCGGACACCCTTGGGGGCCCCGCTGCTGCCCGAGGTGAACAGGATGGCCAGCGGGTCGGCTGGGCGCACCATCCGGGACAGTGCCTCGGCGACCCGGCGTGCCGCCCCACCGCCTTCGGCGGTCCGGCGTGCCGCCCCAACGCCTTCGGCGGGCAGCGCGGCGGCCCGGTGCACAGCCCGCAGCGCGGGCAGGTCACCGGCCGGCGGCAGGTAGTTCAGATAGCGCCGCCCCCGGAACTCGTCGACCGCGATCAGATGCTCCACGGCCGCGGCCCGCAGCGCCGCGCTCAACTCCGGCGGGGTGAACAGGGTGCTCAGCGGAACCAGCACGGCGCCGATCCTGGTCAGCGCGAACGCGATCCGGGCCCACTGCACGCCGTTGGGCATGAGCAAGCCGACGCGGCAGCCCTTGTTGAGGCCGGCGTCGAGGAACGCGGCGGCCAGCTCGAGGGTCTGGATGTCGAGCTCGCGGTAGGTGAGTCGCTCCCTGGGCTCCACGACGGCGTCCTTGGTGCCGTGCCGACGGGCTGCGTCGCGCAGCAGGGCGTCGATCGTGTCAGCCATCGAAGAGCCCTGTCAGTGCGGCGAGATCCACCTTGCCGCTGGAGCGCAGCGGCAGGTCGGCGCGCCGGATGGTGGCGAACCGGCGCGGGATCTTGTAACTGGACAGCCGGGTGCGCAGCCCGTCGCGCAGGCGCTGCTCGTCGACTGGCGTGCCGGTATCGGTAGCGATCACCGCGGCGACGACCTGACCGCGTTTCGGGTGTTCGAGGCCGACAACGTGGACGGTGGCATCGACACCGAGCGCCTCACAGACTTCGGTCAGCACGTTCTCCACCTCTGGGGGTGCCACATTCGCCCCGGAGGTCTTGATCATCGAACCCGCCCGCCCGAGGAAGTAGAACAGCCCGTCGTCGTCACGGCGCACGAGATCTCCGGTGTGGAACCAGCCGTCGTGATCGAAGCAGTCCTCCCTGCGTCTGCCGTAGTAGCCCTGCATCAGGTGCGGGCCGCGCACCAGCAGCTCGCCGGTGCCGGCCTCGGCGCCGGTGCCGGGGTCGATCACGCGGGTCTGGAAACCTGGTGCCGGATGACCGTAGGAGCCCCGGCGGGACTCGGGTTGATCGGATTCGTCGGCGCTGATCAGTACCACGCTGCCGGTCTCGGTCATGCCCAGCATGTTGTGCCGCAGCTGCGGGTCCGAAGGCCGGACCTCGGACGCCATGATCGGGTACAGGTTGCCGCGCCGCATCGAGCTCAGATCCCGGGAGTCGAAGCTCGGGTGGCGGACCAGGTGAGCGATGCCGGCGGCGAATCCGTTGGTGACGGTGGGCTTTTCGGCCTCGAGCAGATCGAGCGTGGCGGCCGGGTCGGTGGCGTTGGAGCAGATCAGGGTGGCTCCGGCCACCACGGTGGCCAGCAGGCCGAAGGCGAAGCCGCCGATCCAGAAGAACGGCGAATTGCAGAACAGCCGGTCGTCGCGGCCGAGCCGGCGGATCGCGTTGAGGTTGTGCTGATGAGTGAGCAGCCCCTGGTGGGTGTGTACCACTCCATTGGGTGTGCTGGTGGATCCGGAGGTGTAGATGACGGCCAGAACGTCGCATCCGTCGACGTCGTCTTCGAGCGGCGTCACGGTGACGTGGCGCGGGTCGATCGCCGCAAGCTCGTCGGTGAACAGCACGTGGCGCAGCACCGGCACCGCCGCGCACATGATCGGGCCGGACGCCGGCAGCGTCTCGCCGAGCGCCTCGGTCAGCCGCCGCACGTAGTCGTGCGAACGATGGGACCGCGTCGCCAGCAGCACCGCCACATCGCTGCCGACGAGTTGGCCGAGCAGCTCGGGTGCGGTGCTGAACGTCGAGAACGGCACCACCACCGCGCCGATCCGGGCGGCCGCGAAGAGCCCGACGACGAAGTCCGCACCGTTGGGGTACAGCAGCCCGACGTGCGAACCCCTGCCCACACCGAGGGCAACCAGCCGAGCCGCGACTTCCGCGGAGCGGGCGGCGGCCTGGGCGTAGCTCAGTCGCTCGTCGTCACAGATCAGCAGGGCCTTGTCGCCCAGAGCGGACCGGGCGCGCAGCAGTGCCGGTACGGTGTTGTCCGCGCCGCTCATACCCGGACGAAGTGCGATCGCACAGCGGTCAGGTCAGGCTTGCCCGACGGGGTCCGCGGGATCGCGTCGACGACGACGATCTCGGTGGGTACTTCGTAGCGGGCCAGCCGGGAGTGCAGGAAGTCGAGCAGGTCATCGGGACTGGCCGACGCGCCCGCGCGCAGCTCGACCAGCGCGACCGGGGTCTCCCCGAGCCGGGGGTCGGGCAGACCGACCACCGACGCGCCCTGCACCGCCGGATGGTGTTCCAGCGCGGCGCGCACGTCGTCGGGCATCACCTTGAAACCGCCCCGGATGATGGCCTGATCGGCGCGTCCGAGGATCCACAGGAATCCGTCGGCGTCGATGCGGGCGATGTCGGTGGTGCGCAGCCAGTCCGCATCGGGGCCGAGCTGAGCCGGTTTCACCTCGAGCAGGCCGGGCTGGTCGGCCGGCAGTGGCGTCCCGGAGTCCGCGTCCACGATGCGAAGCCGCGCACCGGGGTTGGCGCGCCCGACACTGCCTCGTTTCGCCTGCCAGTGTTTCCGGTGATCGGCCAGCGTCCACCCGGCCACGCCGCCTCCGAATTCCGTTGCCGCGTAGGAGGTCAGCACGGGGATACCGAATTTCTCGGTGAACGCGTCGGCGTCGTCGGCCGACAGCGGCGCGGTCCCAGAGGTGACCGCGCTGACCCCGGCGAGGTCGGCGCGGGTCAGACCCGAGTGCAACACCATCCGTAGTGCGGCGGGGACCAGCGACACTGCGCGGGGCCGGTACTCGCGCACCGCGCGCGCCCACGGGTCCAGGTCGAACCGGCGTAGCAGCACGAATGGCCGGGCTTCGGCGATGCACAGCAGCACCCGGAACACCCCGCCGACGTGGACCAGCGGAGAGTTGACGATGGCGACGCCGCTTCGCACCCGCGTCGGCGCGGCGGCCTGCTCCGGATCGGCGCCGATGACGCTGCGGGCCAACATGTCGTAGGTGAGATCGACCCGTTTGGGCGGGCCGGTGGTTCCGCTGGTCAGCATCCACACTGCGACGCCGGGCCTGCCGGAGTCGTCGGGCGCGGTGCCTTCGCTGACCGAGGGTGGGGTCTGCAGATCGCTGATCGCAATTCTGGTCGCGGCGGACTCGCCGGCCAGCGCGGTCAGGTCGCCGGCCAGACCGACGAGCACCGGCATCCGCAACGCCTCGATGTCCGCGCGGGTCCGGTCGTGGCCGCGACCCGGGTTGATCACCACCACGGTGCCTCCCGCCCAGAGCACCCCGAGCAGGGCTGCGACGTGGGCGGGCTCGTTGCGCAGCATGATCCCGACCCGGCCCCGGCCGGCCAGCGCCGCCACCCTGCGGGCCAGGGTGGCCACCTCGGCGAAGGTGTGCCAGGTGCCGTCGAACTCGAGCGCCCGCGCGGCGGGGTCGAGGTCGAGCACCGCGTCGATGCGTCGCGACAGGGGGTGGCTCATCAGCGGATCCGAGGTTTCGTCTTCGGGATGGGCCGCTCGGCGAGTTCGGCTTTGGCGATCGGATTGCCCAGCCGGGTGTAGATCAAGCCCTGGTCCATCGCCGCCCGGTAGGGCTTGTCGAGAGATTCCCAGATCGCCTTGACGGTGCCCTGGGTGGCGGTCGGCGGCTTGGCGGCGATGCACGCCGCGATGTCGTGGGCACGTTCCCAGAGTTGTTGTTCGCCGACCACTTCGGTGACCAGCCCGATGCGCAGCGCCGTCTGTGCGCCGACCCGCTCGTCGTTGCCCATCAGCGCCATCCGCAGCGTGTCACCCAGCCCGACGCGGCGCATCAGCCCGACCGGCTCCAGCGCCGAGACCAGCCCGGCGCTGACGTGTGAGTCGAAGAACGTCGCGCCGTCGGAGCAGATCACCACGTCAGCCTCGTTGACGAAGTACAGCGCGCCCGCGGTGCACATGCCCTGCACCGCGCAGACCACCGGCTTCCACATCTTCTGCCACTTCGGGCTGAGCAGCTCGCCGGGATCTTCGTGGTTCCACACGATGTCGGGCTGCCCGTAACTGGACTTGACGTCCAGTCCCGCCGAGAACGCCCGCTCGCCGGCGGCGCGCAGCACCACGGCGTTGATCGCCTCGTCGGCCTTGATCAGGTGCCAGACCTGCCGCATCTCCTCGCACATCCGGCGGTTGAAGGAGTTCAGCGCCTCCGGGCGGTTCAGGGTGACCGTCGCGACCCGGTCTCGATGGTCCAGGTCGAGCAGTACGGTGTCGAAGTCCTCCATCGGTGAAGCCTTACCGGCACTGCCAATTCGGGGTGCGTTTCTCCACGAACGCCAGCGGCCCCTCCTGGGCGTCCTCGGTGCGCACCACCCGCTCGCGGAACGTCTCGGCGAGGATCTCGCCCTCCAGCAGCGGCAGGTCCAGCGTCTTGTGGATGGCCAGCCGGGTGCCGCGCACGGCCAGCGGGGCGTTGGAGTTGACGATGTCGGCGATC
>MDTD01038350.1_pt1 | contig 21187 bp, 13 predicted proteins | sample 811221 | NCBI WGS metagenome assembly MDTD01 (sample SAMN05326646, study PRJNA326480) | marine metagenome | isolation source: seawater | place: Pacific Ocean: South West | collected 2011
CGTCGTCGTCGTCGTCGTCGTCGGAGATCGTCGCGTAGTCGTCGTCGTCGAATTCCACCTCGTCGAGCGCGTAAAAACTTTGCATCATCTGTTCGCCCCGTTTTCGACCCATCAGACGAAGATCGACGAGCGCGCGATCGAGATTCGTGTCGTCGATGAAATTCCCGGCGAAGGCCACCGTGGCGTCGAGGTTGGACACCGCGTGCGCGGCGCCGCCGGGGACGAATAACACCTCCCCCGGCGCGAGATCGACGTCCCACCGCATCGCGCGCGGACTCATCCCCATCGCCTCCTGTTCCTCCAGCGGGGGCATGGCGGGATCGAGCGTCCCTCGAGACCAACTCGGTCGAAGGTGCGGCGTGGACGAGCGATGAAAAATCGTCCACCGCTTGACGCCTCGCACCTGGGCCATGAAGAAGTGTCCCGACCACTGATCCACGTGCAGACTCGATCGCGTCCCTCTCGCCGCGACGAATAAACTCGGCCACGATCTCGAAAACGCCGTCAATCGCATCGTTCTCTGCACGTAATCGTGCGCGAAATACGCCGGCACGCGCACGCTCTCCGTCAATGTCGGCAATTTCAGCGGCACCGACGCGTCGTACAGATACGACCCCGGCGCGACGTCTCTCACCATCACCTCGTCCCAATACTCGCGCAGATCCAACACGTCCGTCACCGCGCACGACAACATCGAATTTCTGTGCCCATCCCGTCTGGTCACCGCCACTTTTTTATTCCCCGCGCGTTCGAGCAACCACGCGCACTTTTCACCCTTCTCCCCATCCTCCGTGAGCGCGTCCCCGAGTCCCTCGATCACCACGGGCTCGTCCGCGGCGACGTACTCGCGTCGAAACCGTTCGGGCGTGAGTCTCTCCGCGCGCTCGCGCGTCACCGATCGCGCGCGCTCGGGAGGCGCCGACGACGAGGCGGACGCGCGAACGGTGTCCCGCGCGGCGGCGGCTCGGTGCGCGCACGCCTCGAGGTACTCGCGCGCGCCGGCGTCCGGTTCGTCGCGCGCTTGAGAGGCGAGCGCGCACGATTCGGCGTCGAGTCGCGCGATCTCGGCGTCGACGTCGTAGGACGACATGGTACGGCGAAGAGAGGGTGACGAACTGTGAGGAGGGACGTCGTCGACGGAATAGGGACGATCGATCCGTCGTTCGCGAGCGCTCGATGCGTTTTTTACGCGATAATCGTTCGTTGATTTACACGATGATCATTCCTCGTCCCTGGAGGGCGATAACGCGCGTCGAACGGATTCGAAGACGGCGAAGGTGACGGCGCTCGCCGGCGCGGATTTCATCAGACTCGGCGCCAATCCCTTGTAAAATCCGAGCGCGCCCTCTTTTTGAGCGATGGCGGAGACGGCGGTGAAAAAGTTTCTATACGCGTGCGTGTCCACGCGCGCGCCGTAGGCTAAGTTTCTAGAGAAACCGGCGACTTGGAACCGTTTTTTGACGACGTCGAGCGGGTGAATGACGAGACGCGCGACGGTGCCCGCGGCGAAGCCGCACGCGAAGTCATTCTCGCCGAAAATCTCGGGGAAGCGCGTCTTGAACGCCGCGTACGAACCAAATTGTACCGCGCTCGCCGGTGCGATCTCGGCGAGCGTCACCGAGATGCCCGCGTACAAGCCGCGCGCGACGCCTCGCTCGCGCGCGACGCCCGCGGCGGCGTCGAGAATGCCCTTGTACACCTTTGGGTGGCCCTGACTCGCGAGCAACGTTCGTATGACGTCGAACGGGTACGTCACCACCGTCGCCGCCGATCCGGCGACGGCGCCACCGATGAAATTCATCGGCACCCCGCGCGTCGATCCGGGCCGCGCGCGTTCCCACTCGTCCGCCGCGTCCTTGAACGCGTTCAACACCGTAAACTGAATCGCCGTGTACGGCACCCACAGAAGCAACGCGGGTGTCGTTCCCGCCCACATCGCGAGCACCCCTTCCTCTCGCAAGATTGTGCTCACCGCATGCGTCAACCCTCTGTACTTGCCCGCCGCGCCCGCCTCGAGCTGCACCTGCAGCCGAATCTTCACCACATCCAACGGCGCCACGCACACGCGCGCGCTCGCCCCCGCGATCGCCCCCGCCAACGACGTCACCCACGCCTTCGATCCCCGTCGCGCGTCGTCCCCCTCTCCCCCCCCTCGCGCGCTCGCGCGCGCGCTCGAGACGACGACGACGCTCGCGCCCGCCGCCGCCATGACCCCTCGTCGCCCGATTCCCGCTCGCCCCCTCGCCCGCGCGCGTCCTCGCGACCCGATCGACCACACCCGTCCACGCGCGCCGCCGTCGTCCCCGCGACCGCTCGCGCGCATCGATCGACGAACGCGACGCGCGCGCCGCCGTCGCGATTAATCAAAAAATCAAATTCAATGTAATCGATCGAATCGATCAACGCCGCGCGCGCGCGCTCGAGTCCTCCCGCGCGCGTCGCCGCGACGATTCGAGAACCCCGCGCGTCGTCCCTCGCGTCGCGTCTTCCCCCGCACCCCGTCGTCGACTGTCGACCGCGGGTCGACGACCGTCGAGACCGTTCGCATCGATCGAGTCCCACCACACCCACCAGTCATGACTCATTCGACGAGTCATGACTCAGTACCTCGGAGGGGGTACACACGCGCGGCTTATCTCTATCCGTCCCCGCGCCCGACGTCGACGACGCGCCGAGACGCGCGAAGGGGCGTCACACCTCGGTCGGTCGCGCTCGGTGACGCGCGCGCGCACGTTCGCGTCGCTCGTTCGGTGCGTCGCGACGCGAGCGATCGACGAACGCGACGACCGCGCGCGACGAGGCGGGTGTGGGAAAAAGCGATCGACCGTCCCGGCATGACGACGCTCTCGACCGCGCGCGCGACGCCGCGACGGCGCGCGTCGGTCTCGAAGGTGAGTGGAGACGCGCGAAGGGTGGTCGTGCGTTCGCGAGCGACGCCGCGAGCGGTGATGCGAACGATGACGTCGATGAGGTCGATGAGGGAGAGAGAGAGACGAGGCGAGACGACGACGACGACGCGCGCGGAGAACGGAGACGGCGGTTCGGGGAAGACGCTCGAGGAACGCATCGCGAGCGGGGAATTTACGAAAGCGTCGGATACGGGACCGTTTCGTGCGGTGGCGGATGGACTTCGAAAACTCGTCCCGGAAGATTCGGGTCCAGTCGGACGCGGCGTCTCGCTCTCGCTCGCGAGGTTATCGAGACGATGGCGGACCGAGGCCATGTCCAAGATGCCCGTCGCGAGCGGGGACATTCGCGAGATTGCGGGTCAACCGGTGTTTGTGCCTCTGTATAAGCTCTTCTTGGCGTACGGTGAGATGTTCGTTCTCGCCATCGGACCGAAGAAATTCGTCGTCGTGAGCGACAACGCCGTCGCCAAGGAGGTGTTGCTCACGCAGGCAAAGAGCTTCTCCAAGGGGTTGTTATCGGAGATTTTAGATTTCGTCATGGGCCAAGGGTTGATTCCGGCCAACGGGGAGGTTTGGAAGATGCGTCGGAAAGTCATCGTGCCGAGTTTACACAAAAAGTACGTCACCTCCATGGTGGACATGTTCGGCGACTGCGGTTTGAAGGGCATGTCGCAGCTCGCGCGCGCGGAAACGGCGGGCGAGTCGGTGGAGATGGAGAACTTTTACTCTCGATACGCGTTGGACATCATAGGTAAAGCGGTGTTCAATTACGATTTCGACTCGTTGACGACGGACGATCCCGTCATCAAGGCTGTGTACACGGTGCTGCGCGAAGCCGAGTATCGAAGCGTGACGTTCATTCCGTATTGGAAGGTGCCGCCGTTGCGATGGCTCGTGCCTCGGCAGCGCAAGTGTCAGGAGGCGTTGGAGGTGGTGAACGACACGTTGGACGAACTCATCTCGAGGTGTAAAAAAGTCGTCGAGGAGGAGGATGAAGAGTTTGTCGAGGAGTACATGAACACGGACGATCCGAGCATTTTACACTTTTTAATCGCGAGCGGCGACGACGTCACGTCCAAGCAATTGCGCGACGATTTGATGACGCTTCTCATCGCTGGACACGAGACAACGGCTGCGGTGTTGACGTGGACGACGTTTTTGCTCGCCAAGCACCCGGAGGTCAAGGCCAAGGTGTTTGAAGAGGTGGATCGAGTCGTCGGAGATCGCAATCCCACCGTGGCGGATATGCGCGAGCTCGTGTACACGACGCGCGTCATCAACGAATCCATGCGTCTGTACCCGCAGCCGCCCGTGTTGATTCGTCGCGCTTTGGAACCGGTCACTCTGGGTGGATACAACATCGACGCCGGTACCGATTTTTTCATCTCGGTGTGGAATTTACACCGAAACCCGAGAATTTGGGACGAGCCCGACGCGTTCAAACCCGAACGGTTTCCCGTCGAGGCGCCGATGCCCAATGAGTACACGGAGGAGTACGCCTATCTCCCATTCGGTGGCGGTCAGCGCAAGTGTGTGGGCGACCAATTCGCCATCTTCGAGTCCATCGTCTCGCTCGCCATGCTCATGCGTCGATTCGATGTCGAACTCGACGCGTCCAAGCATCCCGACGGCGAGTGCGGGATGACGACGGGGGCGACGATTCACACCACCAACGGATTGCACGTCAAGCTCACCCGACGCCAAGGTCGGGGTGGGGCGGAGATGCGTGGGGTGTACACCGAAGGAAAGCAGACACTGAGTAATTTGGAGGATGTAGACGTCGCGGGTGGGTCCATCGACGCGCCGTCAGCGAGCGCCGACGAATTCGACGAAGCCGTCGGCGAGGACGACGACGACATCGCCGATACCAAGGAGAAGCTCGAACGCGCGACGCGCATCGTCGAGAGCGAAAAGGAAGAGGTCGGTCAAGCGCGGTAGGGTGTAGAAGAGCATAGAAAGCAGACGTACAGCACAGCATTACGCGCGCGCGTCGATTTAATTCAATTCAATTCAATTCAATTCAGAAGCAATGCATTCATCAAACAATACTATAATTCGCACTAGATGCCTAGCTCGTTCTTCGTCGGCGCGGTGCCTGCTAGAGTAATAACTTATTAAGCGTTTCATCGACGTCGTTGACGACGACGGTGGCGGTGGACGTGGCGGAGTCGGCGTCGTACGGGTAGAGAAAGGCGACGACGGCGGTGACGTCGTCGGCGCGTTCATCCTGTTCTTGCCACTTCGTATACGCGGCGCGAACGATGGCGTGCGCGGCTTGTTCACACGCGTTCGGACTATCTTCTTCGTAAAACTTTTCCGCGATCGCCATCGTCTCCGCGCTGGACATGAATTCAAAGACGCCATCCGTGGCGACGACGACGCATCGCGTCCTCGGTTCGGCGTTCAAGTCGTACTCGCACATCTCCGACGTCGCCGAGACGCCCAAACCCTTCGCCACGGTGTCCCCGATCGAGCGCGTGAACGCGCACCCAGGAAAACGACATCCCTCCATGAAGACGCGCGGTGGATCGTGGCAGTACTCGTCGTCCGAACCCGGTTCGCCGTCGCCGAAATCCTCGTGCGCCTCCGTCTCGCCCAAAACCATGCCAATGGTGGCGAACGTCATGGCATTTTCCGCTTCCCTCTTCATCCGCATCCGCTCGTCCGCGCGGAAACACGTCTGATCGCGCGTTAAATCACGCACGCCCCATCGCTTAGTGTGCCTGTTCCCGGTCGCCGCGCCCTCGTTGAGCTCCGTCGCGACGACGCATCTCGAATCGCCGACGTTGCCGACTTTGATTTTCCCATCCGCACAAAACATCGCCGTGATCGCCGTGCACCCGGAAAACCCCGCGTTTTCACCCAACGTCTTACACACCACATCATTCACCGTCTCAAACGTTCTCGCGTACCCCGGCGACAATCCATTCTCGCGCGCCGTCTCGCGCGCCAACGTCTCGGCGAACGCCTCGCGCGCGATGGACGCGCAATCCTCCCCGTATTTCCCGTGTCCATCGAACACCCCCAACAGCAGCTCCCCCTCGCTTCCCAATTCTTCCCTCCCCAGCGTCAGCATCGCGTCCTGATTGACGTGATTATCTTTATTCGGATAACATCCCTCCTGACACACGCCGGCGACGCGCGCGACAACCTTATCCCCCACCCGCGCGCGTCGTTCGCTCTCCACCTCCCTTCGCGTCAGATCCATCTCAAATCGCACCGGACGCGCGCGCGGAGGCATCGATCGTCGCCTCCACGTCCGCGCGGTGCCCGTGCGCGCGCACACGACGCCCGGTCGCGTCGCGCGCGTCGCGCCCGCGACCTCACCCACGGGCGCCGCCGCGCGCGATTCCTCACCGATGCGCGACCCCTCGACCGCGCGCGACGCCGAGAGCGCGACGCTCGCGACGGGGGACCGTTCGTGGGTCTCCCTCGCGCCATCGCGCTCGATCGCGGCGGCGCCGCGGAGGTACACCCCGGGTTGGAGCGCCATCGTGTGACGGCGCGAGGCGGCGCGGAGGCGGCGCGACCCGCGCGCGATGGGCTCGGAGACTCGTAGTGAAGCCCATGCGAACGCGATGTGCGTGCGCGTGCCCACGGTGGTCCATGCCGGTGCTGGCTGACTCTTTCCAAATTCGGTACTTTGGTTCGTATACGAGTATAAAGATTCGGTGGATGTGTACAGATTGTGTTTTAGCGTTTTAGCCCGGGCCGTGGCCGCCGTCGTCGTCTCGCGCGGCGGCACACGTCGTCGTCATGGCGGAGGATCTCACGAGCGCGGTGCGTGCGCGCGAGGTGACGTGACCCGCGCGTTCGTCTCTCTCGCGCTCTTCCGAGGTGTCTCTCGCGCGAACGCGCGCGCGAGAGAGAGATCTCGGTCGTCGATGGGCGCGCGAGAGGGTTTTCGAGCGCGTCGTCTCGATCGATCGATCGCGCGACGGGAAGGGGGCGCGCGAGGGATCGGGAACGATGGGGGCGATGGCGCGGATGTTGGTGGTGTTTCCGCGGTGAAATCGCGAGGGCGAAGGCGAAGGAGGGTCGACTGACGATGCGAGGTGTCGCCCGTTTCGACAGATCGCGGCGCGTTTGGACGCGCACCTGGTGCTCCCGCTCTTGGAGTTCGCGTCGGCGAAGAAGACGCACGATGCGAAGGATTTGATGGATGCGAAGATGGAGATTTTGAACGCGACGAACATGTGTGATCTCGCGGCGGAGGTGAGCGGACAGGGGGAGACGGCGGAGATGAAGGCGAAGCGGGCGCGCGCGGTGGAGACGCACGGGACGCTCGCCGAGGCGGCGGCGCGAGGGGTGAAGTTTGCGAGCGATGCGAACGCGATGCGAGCGATGCGACGGGATAAGGCGGAGAACGTTAAGTTCGCGGCGGAACATCACGGGGTGACGAGCGAGGATGTGGAGGCGTTGTATAAGTTTGCCAAGTTTGAGTACGAGTGCGGCGATTACGCGTCGGCGTCCGAACACTTGGGGGCGGCGCACGCGCTCAGCGTGGACGTCGCGAGGAGCGAGAGCGCGTTGTGGGGTAAGTTTGCGGCGGATATTTTGTTGCAAAACTGGTCTGGGGCGTTGGATGACATGAATAGATTGCGCGACGCGTCGGAGAATAACGCGACGACGAGCTCCTTGGTGAAGATGAAGCAACGCGCGTGGCTGCTCCACTACGCCCTGTACGTCTTCTTCAACCATCCGAACGGACGAAACCAAATCATCGACGTGCTCTTCCAAGAGCGCTACATGCAAGCGGTTCAACAAGAGGCGCCCCACTTGTTGAGGTATTTGACGGTGGCCATCGTCGCCACGAAGAAGCGCAGGAACATGCTCAGAGACTTGTTGAAGATTATTCAGAGCGACGTCTACCGCGATCCGGCGACGGATTTCGTCACCGCGCTTTTCGTCGATTATGACTTCGTCAAGGCGGAAGAATTGCTCCCCGTGTGCGAAGAGATGATTGAAAAGGATTTCTTTTTAATCGGGTGCAAGGAGACGTTCGGCGAAAACGCGCGCTTTTACGTCATCGAGAGCCACTGCAAGGTGAACAAGCGCATCGTCATCGGTGAATTAGCGACCAACTTGAAGATGAAGGCCGACGACGCCGAGGCTGCGATCGCGCACCTCATTCGCTCGGGCAAGCTCAAGGCGCGCATAGACGCCGCCGCCGGCGTGGCGCACGTCGTCGCCGAGACGAAATCCGTCAACGAGCAACTCATCGAAAAGACCAAGGCGTTGCTCTCGAAGACCAACGCCCTGACCCAGGCCGTATTGGCCAACACCCAGGCCCAGGCGTACTAATTAGAGTTGTAATGAGAGTCAGACAGTCGGACTGAACGTTGCGTCTCGCGCGCATCCTCACATCGCGATGCTTCGCGCCGTCTCTCGCGCGTGTCACCGCGCCGCGTCCTCGAGCCGTCTCGCGCACTCGTCCGCGGGAAAAGATGTCGTCCAACGCACCGCGCGCGCGCCGGAGACGACGTCCCCGTGGCGTCCAGTCGTCGACGACGAGACGAAGCGCGTCTACTGGTGGAACCCGAGGACGAACGAAACCACGGCCGTGGGCGCGCCTCGACCTCGCGCGGAGTACTTAGCGGACGACGCCGGCGCCCCTCCGCGCGCGGTCGAGGGCGTGGGCGTGCAGATGGGCACCGCGTTCGTCATGGGCGCGGGCGTGTCCATGGGTTTCGCCTTCGTGGGAGTCGCCGCGAGACTCTTCGGTTGAGACGGATAGCGTAGCTCGCGTCGTCGCGTGTAGGATTCAATGTACAGTATATTACAAGGGTTCGAAAAAGGAAAACACAAAATTACCCGAGTAAACGAAGGCTTGAGAGACGCCCGCATCGTTTGTTCTCGCCCCGCGTCGGCGAGGAGAAAAATTACGCGTCCTCGCGAGAGAGTCGCGCGAGCGCCTCGAGCGCCGAGCACCCGCGCTCGCGCATCGCGCGCTCCAGGGAATGACGAGTCAGACATCCGAATCGAACGGGGTCGCCGTGGGCGTCGACGGAGGCGTCGAAATCGCGTGTCGTGCGAGAATCCGAGGACTCGTCTCGCGACGACGGCGCCGTCTCTCGGGCCGCGTCGTAAAAGTCAAACCCCTCGTCCGAGCTCATCGATCGGCGGCCTTCGCTCGCGGGAACGTCACCGCGCCAAGAATAGTCGGTCGCCCACGCGTCGGTCGCCCGTGCGTCGGTCGCGCGTCTCGTCTCGTCTCGTTCTTGTTTGGGAAAAACAGTGTCCCCGGTGGGCACCTTTCGGGGACGGGTCCACTCCGACGCGGACTCGACCGGACGCGCGAGTCGTGGAAGCGGATCGCCGAATTCATCCGTCACGAGGCACATGACGCGCGATCGAGCGCGCCCGAGGGCTGTGTGGCTGTGTGCCTGTTCGTGTCTCGAGGTAGACCTCACCTCGTTGGGGTGACGGCCCGTTTTGGCGGCGCGCAGAGACTCTAGAGCGCGCGTCCCTTCGGCGTTCGGACAAGGGACGCGTCGACACAACGGTCGCGTCGTCGCATCCGAGAGCGGGCGGCGGTGGGTCGGAGGTTCCGAGACGAACTGAAACGTTTTGATAAACAACTGTTACGCGACGGCGCCCGTCGTCGTTTTCACCACGAACGAGACGACGGTGTACGCGGCGGCGAGAACGGTAAAGAAGGCGATGACCGCGAACGTGGCGAACCACTCCTGGGAGAAGGGTCTCGCGGATGCGGGCTCGAGACGCGCGGCGGCGCCCGCGGCGGGTTTCTTTTTCTTTTTGTTTTTGCGTTTGCGCGCGCCGCCGGTGGATTCCGTCTCCTCTTGCGCCGCGGTGAGCTCGTGCGCCTTCAAAAACGCGTCAATCTCCGCCATGCGTTGCGCCTTGCGTCGCTCCTTTTCGAGTTTACGGAGTTGCGTGGCCGTCGGCGTCTTCGTCTTCTCTTGCGCCGACGACGGTTCCGCGTCGACTCGCGCCGTCGGTTCCGCGACGGTTTCTCCGGTCGGACGCTTCGTCGACGAGCGTTCCTCCTCCTTCGGTTCTTTGTTTTCGTCTCCCGACGCGTCGCGAACCATCGCCTTTTCCTCCGCCTCTCTCGTCTCTCTCGCCGCGCGTTCCGCCGCTTTTCTCGCCTTTTGCGCCTCCCTCTTCGCCGCCTTCTCCCTCGCCGCCTTGGCCGCCTTCACCTCCTCCTGCCTCGCACGCGCCGCCGCCTTTGCCGCCGCCTTCTCCGCCGCCGCCTTTTCCTTCGCCTCGCGTTCGAGCGCCGCCGCCTCGTCGTCCTCCCCGTCCCCGTCGGCGTCCCGTTTCGGCGCGGCGTCGCTCGTCGATCGTTTCTTCTTCTTCGCCTTGCACCGTTTCGCCTCCGCCGCCCGCTCCACCCTTTCCCTCTCCCTCTCTTCCTCCTCGAGCAGCGCGTTCGCCACCGCATCCGCGTCCGCCAACGCGCGCGCGTCTCGTCTCCGCCTCGTCTCCGCCTCGTACGCGTCCGCGTCGCACGCGTCCCTCCCCCACGCTCGAATCTTTCCCCCATCCGTCGTCTCGATCACAAACTCCGGCGGCCACTTGGTCGTATCGATCGATCGCACGCGTCCGACGACCGGTTCCGACGTCATCGCGTCCCCGTTCGTCGTCCCGAACGCCGCCACGCGCGTCGACACGACGAACGCGTCCGCCAAATCCCTCTTCACCGCGCGTTTCAGCTCCCCCTCCTCTCCCACGCCCTCGACGCTCTCGCGCAGACGCACGACGAAGACACCGTCGTCGTCGACGCCGTCGACGGCGTCACCGCTCGGTCGACGCGCGACGCGCGCGAAGATTGGAATGTATCCCTCTCGGGGACGATAATGCACGAGCGCGTCCACGTCGAGCTCTCGCGCGACGCACGCGCGGGTGACGCCGTCGACGGCCATGATGACGCGCGCGGGATCGATCGATGCGCGCGCGGTGGTCGTCGTCGACGCGCGCGAGACGCCGAGTGACGATGACGTGCGTGAATTCGCATCACTCGACCGCGCGCCGTGATGACCGCGGTGACGGCGTCTGGACGCGCGCGCGACGTCTGGACGCGCGCGATGACGCGCGGGACGTTCGATCGCGTCGTCTCTCTCTCTCGCGCGCGCGTCGAGTCCATCGCGACGACGTCCGGGGCGTCGGACGCGACCGCCGGCGGTGGGACGACCGCGCGCGCGAGCGACGCGACGACGTCGCGATGGCGACGAGGCGCGCTCGCGAGAGAGAGCGTCGCGCGGAGACGCGCGCCGGCGTCACCGAACGCGCCCGCGAGGGGGTACCTCGAGGCAAAGCGTCGACGACGGGCGGTGAGAGAGGCGGTGGCGAGGACGAGACGACGCGCCGAGGACGAGGCGACGCGCGCGGCGAACGCGTACGCGTCTCGTGAGGCGGAGGTGGGGGCGGTGGGGGAGTCGGGGGAGAGATTCGCGCGAGTGGGGTTGTTGGGAGCGCCGAACGCGGGGAAATCCGCGCTCGTGAACGCGTTGGTCGGTGATAAAGTGAGCGCGGTGAGTCGAAAGACGAATACGACGAGGACGCGCGCGGTGGGGGTGAAAACGATGGGTTCGACGCAGATTGCGTTCGTGGACGCGCCGGGAATAGTGGGTAAGGAACATTATAGAAACGCGGCGCACGCGAGAAAGGTTGAGAACGCGTTTGAGATGGCGATGGATTGCGACGCGTTGGCGTTCGTCGTGGACGCGGCGAGACAGTTGGAGCGAAGAGATCTTCGCGTGTTGCAGACGATGCGTCGGACGCGAGCGTTTTTGCGAGAGATGGCGAGCGAGCGAGGCATCGACGCGCCGCGCGCGGTGTTGGTGCTGAACAAGGTGGATAAGGTGTCGAGAGAGCGTCGCGGAGATTTGATGAAAATCGTCGAAGACGTGCGCGCCGACGGTGGCTTGGACGATTTCGAGCGCGTGTTCCCCGTGAGCGCGCTCACGGGCGCCGGAACGAGGGCGTTATTGGACGATTTGATGTCACACGCCCCGACATCGCCGTGGGAGTTCGATTCGTCGCGAACCACGGACATGACGGACGCGCGACGCGCGCTCGAAATCGTTCGCGAGAGCGTCTACAATCGCATCCATCGAGACCTTCCGTACGGCGTCGACATCGCGCACGTGTCGTGGGAAGATTTCCGAAACGGCGACGCGCGCATAGAACAAAACATTCTCGTCGATACCGCGTCGCAGCGGAAGATTGTCGTCGGGAAAGCGGGCGAAGTCGTCGGTCAGATTGGCATCAACGCCAGAGTCGTCCTCGAACGCGCGCTCGGGCGCAAGGTGCACCTCATCCTCAACGTGCGATTGAAGAGGAAGAAGAATTACAGAACCGACGACGTCGCGTTCGCCGAAAACTATTAGAGCTCGTCGCGTCCCGTCGCATAACTCGTCGCCGTGTATCAATATGAGAAGAGTTCAAGCCCACGTAAAGCGCGCGCCGCGCGCGCGCTTTATGCTTCGAGGATGGTTATCGAATTTTCCGCGACGCCGGCGACGTGGAGCATCGCTTTCATCGCGAGGTTGAATCCCTCGGGACCCGAAACGACGACGCGAACTTTTCCGTGGACGTTTTCCTCGGCGATCTCCCCGCGTATGAGCTCTTGCGTGACGCGCGACTGAATGACGCGTACGTTGGGCAAATCTCTCAAATTGTCCAACGCATCCATCATCGATGGTGCGCTGGTGAATGGCGACGACGCGTTCGCTTCATCGTCACGAGTCTGCGCCGGTGAGACCGCGATGGTGCATCTCGCCAACCGCGCTCCACCGCTCGGCGCGACACCGGCAGAGCGACACCACGCCGTCAGCTCTTGCAGCAATAACACATCATCATGTCTGCACGCGTATATGAGGGACACTGGTGACGTTAGAGGTACTATCGCACGCCCTGCCTTACCTGTTCGGAAGCATGTGAGTTGATCAGTGTGGTGCAGCACCTGCGGCGCCGCGACAACTCCAGTTCCGCCAAGTACGAGTACTATGGCATCATGATGCCGCTCTGAGCTACTCAAATTCGCGAAATCAGTCGTGAGACTTGGCACTCCGAGCGTTTTTCGTGGCTGCGACAGCCACAGTCGCGTGCCGATGGACTGCTGGCGCAACCACGATGTCGCGCGACCATCACGGTACACTTTGATTAAAAGTTTGCAGTGACCCGCTTCCCATTCCCTCCAGGTGCTCACCGGGGTGTAGTCGCGCTCGATCCAAGGCAGCGGGCCCTCTTCATTCGCACCGACGGTGGCGAGCAAGGTTGTGTGCCAAGTCTTGTGCCACGCCGTGCGACCGCGTCCCCTCGTAAACGGGGTGCCGCGCGCGCGATCATCCGAGGTGAGGTGGTACAAGGCGCTATGGCGCGAGACGGGTGTCACTGCGCGGAGCGTCCACAAAGCGTAGCCGTCGACTCGACGAGGCATCGCCTCTTCAACTTTGCTCGCCTCTCTCATGTAAACGCTCAGTTGAGATGACACGAGCCGGTTCGACGCGAACGACTTCAATTCTTTGATCTCTTTCTCGCGCCCGAGTTTGGAAAGTGCCTTGGCTCTCTCTATTACCACCGCCGGATGATCGCCGCCGATCACCGTCTCCATCTCTCCGAGGTGCTCAAGCGCTCGCTCGCATTGACCCGCAGAGCAGCACAGTTGCGCGAGCTCAAACCGGAGTTCGAGCCATTCATCTTTTTCCGCGTCGCGCGCCTCCTCATCGAGCCCGGACAACGCCGCGTTCCATTTACCGACGTCTCTCGCTCGTCGTCGGCGGCGCATTCGCCGGGCGGCGGCGAGTCGAGATCCATTCGCCACCGCATCGAGGTCGACGTCGCGTCCCGTGACGAAGCGCACGACGTCCGCGCTTTTATCCGCGTCATCGACGCGCGTGAACAACCGCTCGTCGCCCCCGCGTCGAATCGCGTGCGCGTTCGGCGCGCGCCCGCACGCCCCGAGACATCCCGACGCGCGCACGTCACACGTCGCGTCGCTCGCCAGCGCCTCGATCTCGAGGAGCACCGCCGCCGCGCCCGCGCGCGCGCAGCTCCCGGCGTGACACACGTGGATCGCGTCGCGCGCCCGCCCCATGGACGCGTCGCGGTTCGCGTCGACGCGACGCGACGCGACGGTTTGTTTCGACACAATCGTCGATTCGTGTTGACACAATCGCGAGGTGTTGTCCGTATGGGTCATGACTCGTCGTTCGGGGTACTCCTATGACACACGAGCGCGTTACAAGACGAGACGAGACTGACTTCACGGGTTGAAGACGCACGCTTTGAGCCCGGCTTCGAGTTCGTCGCGGTCCAAGTTTCGCCCGATGAAGACTACCCTGCACGCGCGTTCCTCGCTCTCGGTCCACCCGTCGAGGTCGCCGTCGGCGCTGGAAGCCATCTCCATCATCATGTGCATGCTCTGGAACGCGTACCGATCTTCAGAGCGTCCTAAAGATAGGATCCCCTTCGAACGAAATATGTCCTGTCCTTTGTTCCTCAGTAGATTAATGAGCCACTGGTTTACCTTGTCGAGATCAAGAGCGCTCGCGAGCTCGAACCCAACACTTTTCACCGTCCCGTCGCGCTGATGGGCGCTCTTCACGAGAACGGCGTCATCCATCCTCACATTGGTGCTAAGGTTGAAAGCGCGGATGCCAACGATGTCATCAATATCGACACGAGATTGAATAGACTCGATGATCGTGGCGTGATGATTAATACCGCGTATTCTATTCACTAAATTGTCCTTCTCCGCATCGGTGACGAGGTCCGTCTTGTTCAATACGATTCTGTCCGCGAAGGCAACCTGCTTGACAGATTCGTTCTCCGAGCACCTCGCCTTCATCTCGTCGACGTGTTCACCAAGGTTCTTGGAGTCAACGACGGTAATGATCGCATCGAGGTACAGCCACTCCTTCAACTCATCATTCGCGAAGAACGTCTGCGCCGCGGGCGCGGGATCGGCCGAGCCCGCAGTCTCGATGATGACGTGTTCGAACACTTCTTTGCGACGACGTAGCTTGCCGAGAATTCGAACGATGTCCTGACGTATGGTACAACACACGCATCCGTTATTCATCTCCAAGATCTCGTCGCGCGTCGCCAAGACCAGTCCGTCGTCCACTCCGATCTCCCCAAACTCATGTTCGATTATCGCGATGCGTTTCCCACGCTTCGCCTTTAGAATGTGATTTACTGCGCGCGCCGAAGAGAAGAGGTCGTCAGGAACGAACGCGAGGACGTCGACGAGCGCGCGCATCGCGCGGACGAGCTCACACGCACCGAGTGTTGTTTTTCCAGCGCCGAGACAGCCGGTGATTATGGTGACCGGAGTCTTCCCGACGTTCGACATCGTCGACGCGCGTCACGAGCCGATGACGCGCTCGCGCGCGGGACCGGCGACCGCGCCGTCGACGCGCGCGGCGGTGCTCGCGTTCGCGCGCGCACGTCACGCGCGAAACGCGACGACCGGTGCGGTCACGGGTCGTCGCGTTTTCAAAGGAAAAGCGCTCGACGTATCCTCCGTACTTTGTCCATTCTTTTGCGATTTATCCCACGCGAGTTCGTACATGACGATACAAATCGTCGAGGTGTCGACACGTCACATCGCGGCGCCATGTCCACCGTGGGGCGTCGCGCGGCGGACGGGAACGCCCTGGACCCGGAGATTGGTGACGTGCGCTCGCATCCGAAGCCTTGGAAGGGGCGTCCTTGGAAAACAAAGGTACTCTCGGAGGCAGACTTGGATGTAGAACTCGAAAACGAGACGGTTGGGGATGAGCACGGGCACTCGCACGTCGTGGGCCACGGCAAATGCCACGGATTCGACGAAGAACTCAGCGGTTGGTTTCACGTGTCGGACACTGAGAATGTATTCGTTGGAACGGCTTTCGGAAGGCGCATTATCCCGTTAAAGCGTGCGTTTCGTGTCCGGCGGCGAATATACGCCGCGTTCTTCGTTTCTGGTGCTTACGCGGTTGCTGAGATCGTCGCGGCTGTACTCTCGGGCTCGACCGCTCTTTTCGCAGATGCCGCCCACATGTTCTCTGATTTTATATCATACGGCCTCTCGATTTTCATAATCTGGCTCACCTTGCGGGACATCAAACGCGACGAAGAAACTCGTGCGCACAGACCGACTGGATCATCGATCCTGACATACGGGATCTCGCGTCTTGAGGTGCTTGGCGCGCTCGGTATTATTATTGTTGTTTGGATCGCCACCTTTGCCTTGGTGATCTCTGCGGGCTCTCGCCTTTCCAGTCCACCCGAAGTAAACGGGCGTACTATCGCTTTGACTGCTCTCGGCGGACTTGTCGTGGACACTGCGCTGCTATTTCTTCTTCGAGATAATGAGTCATCGACCCAAAATTCAGATTCGCATGGTCATTCCCATAGTTCACATGGCCATTCCCATGCTTCGCGTGGCCATTCCCATGGTTCACATGGCCATTCCCATGGCACCGGTGAGCTGAGCTCGCGCGCTATGTTCGTGCACATCATAGGGGACCTCGCCGGGACGATAGTAATTTTCATCGGTGGCATGTTGATATGGACGATGGGTGATACGTTCGCTGTGCTGGACCCGATATGTACCTTAATCTTTGGAGCACTTGTGACATACACGACGTTTCCATTCGCAAAACGATTGGTTCGGACACTGATGGAGGCCGCACCGCCGGGATTAAATGTCGACACGGTCGCGAATACGATAATCGAAGAGGTGCCTGGGATTGTAGGTGTACATTGCCTTCACCTGTGGGAAATTTCGCCGGAAAAGGTAGCACTCACTGCGCATGTGCACGTCGATGTCAAGAGTAGTGCAATAGTGCGCCGTGGGAACCAAATTGTCGGGTTGGATCCAGACTTGCAGGCACTGGAAGAGGCTTTAAGACGCGCCACACACGTGTGTAATAAACGTTTCGGTATTCGACACGTCACAATACAGATGACAGCCATACCGGAACAAGGTGGGCTCGCAACGTGTGGGAAGGTGGGTAAAACTGTGGACACGTGCAACGGATGTTCGTGACTTACAATGAACTTACAATGAACTTACAACGAACAAGAGTGTGGGCGTTCACGACTGCGAGAGGTATGTTTATCACCAGCAGTAGATTAGTCACCCTAGTCACCCACCTGTAGTATTGTATAAAACAACAATTTGAATTTGCTACGTCGCTCTCACTTTTTGTCGGCGCCCTCGATGGCCACGCGCGTAGCCTCGAGCGCGCTGAAGTAGATGATACCGCCAAGTCCGATCTCGAGCGCTCTCGGCGCGGCGCCGCGAAAGAAAAATGTCCACCCGAACTTGTTCGCCAAGTGTTTAACGCCGGCGAGTCCCTTCGGGAACGTCTTCGGGTCGATGCCCAACGACGACGCGCACACCGCGGCTGTTCGAGAGACGTCGAACGGGGTCGTCAACACGCCCGTGACGCACCCGGCGACGCCACCGAGCGCAGCGGTCTCTCTCGCGCTTATGGATGCGTTCGGATCGCGTGCGCGCCGAACCGCGAGCGTCGCCCTTTTCATCGCCTCGAACGCGCTCATCTGCACGCAATCAAACGAAAGCTCTCGCGTTAAAAAACTCCCAAACCCGAGGAATAGATCCCTCTTCCTCACGCTCAACCGCACCGCCGTCACCAACGACACCCTTCCCACCTGCATGCGCCTCGATATAACCTCCATGGGCGCCAACACGACGGACGCCGCCAACGCGCCCGCCGCCGCCGCGCGCGCCGGCGTCTGCCCAAAGTTTCGCTTCGCCGTCTCGTACGTCGCCATGAACAGCGCCGTCCCCGGAACCGTGCCGAAGAGATCGGGAACCAATCCTCGATACAACATTCGAAGATCGTCTCGAGTCATGCGCGCACCGAACGCTCGCGCCTGCGCGCGCGTCTTGAGCGTGTTGAGCGGAAAGAGCAACAACTGACAGCTCGCCGCCGCCGCCGCGCCGGAGACGACGCCCACGCGGAGACTCGACGCGACCGTGTCGGCGGAGGAGGAAGACGCGGACGCCGACGACGCCGACGACGCCTCCGCGCGCCGTCGGCGGCGACGCGTCGCGTCGTCGCGCGCGGGAGAGGCTGAGACGTCGGCGACGCGCCGAGATGGGCGCGCGCGATCGAATCGTCGCCGTCGACGCGCGAGGGCGGGCGGTGCGGACGCGCGCGCGGGCGAGGGCGACGACATGGGGTTTGTCGCGCGCGGACGACGGAGGCTGTCGCACCCGCGCGCCGAACAGTGCGGGAAGTTGAGACTGCACTGCGATGAAACGCCGAGAGACGGCGACGGACGCGGAGGCGTTTTACTCCAAAGATTTCGAGACTATTTCAAAGACGTTCTCGCTGAGACCGTCCTTGGCGAGGATGCGCTCGAGTTGTGCGCGCATGGCGGACGCGCGCGTGGGCTCGTACTTGCGCCAGCGAGTGAAGGCGCTGACCATACGAGACGCGACTTGGCCGTTGAGGTCGTCGAGCTCGAGGACGGCGTCGGCGAGGAATTCGTACCCGGAACCGTCGGCGGCGTGGAAGTTGTTGGAGGAGGCGCAGAAACCACCGATGAGGGAGTAGACCTTGTTCGGGTTTTTGATGTCGAACGCGGGACCGTCCATGAGCGCGACGACGTTGGCGAGATTGCCCGGAAGCGACGACGCGGCTTGGATGCCGAGCCACTTGTTCATGACGAGTGGATCGTGCGACCACTCGGTGTAGAACTCATCGAGAGCCTTGACGCGTTCGTCGCAGTTCTTCCCGCTGAGCGCACTGAGCGCGGCAATCTTATCCGTCATGTTATCCGCGGCGCTGAAACGAGCGTACGTCATCGCCGCGATTTCCGGCGCGTCCAAGTACGACAGGTATCCGATGCACGTATTCTTGAGAGATCGCGCCGCGCGGTCGGCCGGTTCGTTGGAATACTTTTCGGCGCTGTTCGCGGCGATCGTCGCCTCCAAATCATCGCGGAGTTCGGTGGCGAGCGTCGTCATGACAAACTTGCGCGCGGCGTGCACGAGCGCCGGATCGACGGTGCCCTCCTCGAGGATATCGCTCAACTCACCTTCGGACGGCACCATCATGGCGCGAGCGATGAACGCCTTGTCGGCGTCGGGGCCCTTCGCGCCCGCGAGGATCGTGCGCATCGCCGCCGTGATTGCGTCGTCCATCTTGAACGCTCCTTCGCCGCCCTTGATCAAATCCAAACACAAGTTTCTCAGCAACGTTTGACCGGCTTCCCAGCGGTTGAAAGCGTCGGAATCGTTCGCCATCAAGAAGAGTAAATCATCCTGGGTGAGATTGGTCGTCAAGCGCACCGGGGCGCTAAAGTTACGCAGGATACTCGGCACCGGCTTGGCGTTCACGCCCGTAAACGTGTACGCGGCTTCGGCTCTATCAAACCCGAGCACCGCCGTCGTGCCGTGAGACTCACCGTCGAGCGTGAGTTCCATGTCTTCGCCGTCCGGGCCGACCAAACCGATCGCGATCGGACACAGCATCGGAATTTTGTTGTCTTGACCGGGAGTCTTCGGCACCGTTTGCGAGCATTGGACGGTGAACGTTTTGGCGTCGGCGTCGTAGACGCCGTTGACGGTGACTCTCGGCGTCCCCGCTTGCGAGTACCACGGCTTGAAGGTGGATAAATCGGCGCCGTTGGCGTCCGCCATCGCGGCGAAGAAATCCTCCGTCGTCACCGCTTGACCATCGTGACGTTGGAAATACAAATCCATGCCCTTGCGGAAACCATCCTTGCCGAGAAGCGTCTCGTACATGCGCACGACCTCGGCGCCCTTTTCGTACACGGTGACGGTGTAAAAGTTATCCATCTTGATGTACGATTCAGGACGGATCGGGTGCGCCATCGGGCCGGCGTCTTGGGCGAACTGCGCCGTGCGAAGACGAGAGACGTCGCCGATGCGCTTGACGCCTCGCGAGTTCATGTCGGCGCTGAATTCCTGATCTCTGTACACCGTCAAACCTTCCTTGAGCGACAACTGAAACCAATCTCTGCACGTCACTCGGTTACCAGTGTAGTTGTGAAAGTACTCGTGCGCGACGACGCCTTCGATGGCGGCGTAGTCGGCGTCGGTGGCGCTCTGCGGCGTCGCCAAGACGAGGCGCGAGTTGAAAATGTTCAGCGACTTGTTCTCCATGGCGCCCATGTTGAAGTCATCCACGGCGACGATGTTGAACAGATCCAAATCGTACTCGAGCCCGAACGTGTCTTCATCCCACTTCATGGACTTGATCAGGCTCGCCATCGCGTGATCGCACTTGTCGATGTTGTGCGCCTCGGTGAAGATGCGTAGCGTCACCTCCTTTCCAGACATGGTGGTGAATTTATCCTCCACCATGCCCAAATCACCGGCGACGAGCGCGAACAAATAACACGGCTTCGCCCACGGATCTTCCCACACGGTGAAGTGTTTACCGCCGTCCAAATCTCCGGAATCTACCAAGTTTCCGTTGCCCAAGAGCACCGGGTACTTCGTCTTATCGGCTTCGATGCGCGTCGTGAAGATGGACATCACGTCCGGTCTGTCCTGGTAAAACGTGATTCTGCGGAACCCCTCGGCCTCACACTGCGTGCAAAAGTTTCCGGACGACTTGTACAGACCCTCGAGTGCGGTGTTCTCCTGCGGTTTGATGACGGTTTCCACTCGCAAATCGAACGCCGCCGTCGGCAGCGACGAGAGCGCGATCCCCTTCGCCGTGCGCTCGTACGTCGTGAACGCCTCACCGTTCACGGCGATCGACGCCAATTCCACGGATTCATCACCGTGTAAAAATAACGTCTTCCCCCCCGCATCACTCTCCGGTCGCACGCGAACCGTCGACGTCACCGTCGTCGTCGCCTCGCCGAGCTCAAAGTTCAGGTGCACCCTCTCGAACGCGTACGCCGGTCGCTCGTAATCCTTCAGGTAGATGGCCTTCGGCGCCGACGTCACCGCGGCGTCCACCGCGTTCGCGCTCGCCATCGCGCGCGCGGTCGTCGTCCCCGTCCCCGTCGTCCCGCCTCGTCGCGTTTTCAGTGACGTCGACACGCACCGCCCCACCGCCCTCGCCGCGGCTCTCGCGCTCGCGCGCATCGGTCGACGCGGATCGATCGAGCGCGCGCGCGTCGTCGTTCCCTCGCGGTCTCGGTCGCGCTCGCTCGGTCGGCGCGCGCGCGGTCTCGGTCGCTCGTCGACGAGTGTCGAGCGCGCGCCAATCCGCGACGCCCGTCTCGCGCGACGGCGCGCGAGGACTCGGGACGCGCGATCGGTCGATCGAGCGATCGCGCGTCGACAGCGTCGGGCCGTCGTCGTC